>Ga0115000_10000198_pt1 | contig 55617 bp, 65 predicted proteins | sample ArcticOcean_MG_C_6_FD_89690 | JGI IMG/M metagenome (GOLD analysis project Ga0115000, IMG submission 89690) | Marine microbial communities from western Arctic Ocean - ArcticOcean_MG_CB8_128 | ecosystem: Environmental > Aquatic > Marine > Oceanic | place: Arctic Ocean: Canada Basin | collected... | reverse complement strand
ACTAATTAATGATTAATAATTTGACTTTAAGGGTAAATTGATCATTGGGCTTCTCAAAAGATTATCTGAATACCAAACCGTAAAAAATGAGCCAAAATAGGAAAAACAATAAATAAGAGCTCAAAACTATATAGATAGCAATTTTTAGTTTTTTCCCACTCAAAAAGAAAATTCCCATTATAAGCAATATCCAATAGCCCAATTCGAAAATATTCATTGATTTCAGTGGATAATGAAGCTGCTCAGGAATGTGTTCATAATTAAGCCAGCTTAGGAGTGATAAAGGGTAAAAAGCTAAGATATCGTTGTAATTTGGATCTCCCGGAGTCAAAAAAAACCATAAAAATTTAATTAATTCAGGGATAATAAATATGATTTCACAACACATGACCCATTTCCATAAGGCCTGGTAGGTTACTTTATAACCAAACATGAAACAACCCATCCATAGAATCAAAGCAGTTACTGAAAATTTCCAGATAAGCCATATCGGCGTAATGAAATATTGACTACCATAGAAAAAATTAAAAAGTGATAACTGATTGCGTTCTTGAAGCAGTTCAAATACAGCTATATCAGCAAGAATAAAAGCCCGATTTAAAAAAAGGATGCAGATATAGAGCAAAGAGATGAGGGCGAATATGTGAGAGCTATGAAAATTAAACCAATTTTCAAATGACCTTGAGGAGTTATGAGTAAACTTAGTCATGGAACGATACCTACATTTGTGAAGATATACAATATAACTCAACGAAGATGATCTAAATTTGTTAGATAATTTATATTTAGCAGGTTTTGATTAACAAAAAGGATTCATTCAAAAGAGTGAAAGGCATTTACCCAAAGTATCATTATTTTCTGTTTTTGTTCTTTTCAGTTTTTCTTGCCCAGGGTCAACCATGGACAGGTGAGTTAGATCAATCATCGGACATTTTGCTCAAAAATCGTTATGTCGAGATTGAAGCGGCTCAAGCCATGTACGACATGTACAACATGAATTTTGATCAGGCAGAACGACAGTTTACCTATTTAAAAAAGCAATATGGCTGGCATCCATTACCTGACTTTTTACTCGGTTTGTGTTATTGGTGGCGATTGGTTCCACAAGGTGAAATGGCATCAAAATGGGATCAACTTTTTTTGGCTCAAATGGATTCTGCTCAAATTAAGGCCCATCGATTATATGATGAAGTCAATCAAATTGAAGGGGCTTTTTTTTTGGCAGCGGCTTATGGATTTCAAGGAAGGCTTTATGGAGATCGAGGACAATACTTGAAAGCTTCACTCGCAGGTAAAAACGCTTTAAAATATCTCAATATTGGAAAAGATGAAGAGGACTTCAGCCCTGAACTATTATTAGGAAAGGGCCTTTTTAATTATTATACGCAATGGATTCCAGAGCATTATCCCATGCTCAAACCCATCATGTCATTTTTTCCGGAAGGGGATAAAAGTAATGGAATTGCACAATTGAAAGAAACTTCGAGAAATGCTTTTTATGCACGGACCGAAGCCCAATATTATTTATTACGAATCTTGTATGAGGAAGAGCAAAATTTAGCAGAGGCTTCTCTATTATCCGCTTATTTAACTGATTTATATCCAAATAATTCTTATTTTCAGACCTATTATGGGCGAATTTTATATCGTTTGGGTAAGCAGAATGAATCAATAGCAATTTTTGAATCTATTCTTGAACGGGTCCTTGCTGAGCAAGAGGGCTATGAATATAACACCGCCAGATATGCCACTTATTTTTTGGGAAATATTTGGAAATCGCGTGGAAATTTAATGGAGAGCAAGAAATATTTCAAGGAAAGTATAGTATATGCGACCCTGGCCAATGCTACTGAAAAAGGCTATTATTTTTATTCTTTACTCCACTTAGGAGAAATTGCTGTTTTGGAGAAAAAGGTTGATTTGGCATTACAATATTTTATAAAGGTCAGGAAGTTTACGGGAAGAAAGCATCCCGCAAATCAATCGGCCAAAGAAAAAATGAAGCAAATAGAGCACGATTAATCACTTGGCAGATTTTAATCCAATAAATTTTGAAGAGGAGAAAATATTTTTAAGGATCATGACTCCATAAATAATTACAAAAAAAGATTAATTTTACTTTCAAATAATTTTCTTAAATGAGATCAGCCTCTTTAAATATTAAATTAGACCATACTGATAGAAAAATTTTAGAGATTCTTCAGTCAAATGCTAAGATCACCAATTCCCAATTGGCCAAGGATATTTCATTGTCTCCTGCACCCACCCTTGAGCGGGTCAAAAAGCTTGAAAATTCAGGAATTATCAAAAGCTATCACGCGAGCTTAGATAAAGCCAAAATTGGTTTAGGGGTAAGTACTTTCGTGTTGGTTACTTTGAAAGGTCACAATAAAGTTAATATTGAACTTTTTATCAATGCCATTGATGAAGTCCCAGAAGTAATAGAATGTCATCATATCACCGGTTCTGGAGATTTTATGCTCAAGATCATATCTTATGATATTGCTGCTTACCAAAGATTAATGCTTGGAAAAATCAGTGAAATAGAAGTAGTAGATGGCTTGCAGTCGATGGTAATTCTATCAACTTTTAAAGAAATTAAAGTAATGCCTTTAGGAGATGATGAGTGATGAAAAAACATTAAATATCCTAACCGAGGACAAGATTCAGCGTATTCTTAAAAGGATGAGCATTCAAATCTTAGAAAATAATCTCGGAGTTTCAAAGGTCGTGTTGGTCGGGATCACTGGGCAAGGCTATCAGATGGCGCTCCTTCTTCAAAAAATACTTCAAACGACACATAGTGCCGCTATCACTTGTGATTTAGCTGAATTAATAATCGATAAAAAAAATCCTGTAGCCGGAGACATAAGTTTGTCTATTGATATTAATCTATTAAATCATCAAACAGTTATCTTGGTAGATGATGTCATTAACACAGGGAGAACCCAAGCTTACGGGATAAAGTTTCTACTGACAGCAGCCATTAAAAAATTAGAAACAGCTATTTTAGTTGATAGAAGTCATAAATTGTTTCCGGTCTCCACGAGCTATTGCGGTCTGGCCTTGAGTACCACTTTAGAAGAACATGTCGAAGTCTCTTTAGAGACCGGCAGAGGGGCCTTTCTTTATTGAAAAGGTGAACTTTATTTAATCGGGACGGTTCCCAAAATTATTTTATAATATGCTTTATACCAGGCGTTTTTGTCAGCTTTTTATGGGAGTATCCCTCCTTTTCTCCTGTGTTCAGGAGCCCAAAAAATTAAAAATAAGTATTGAATGGGAATTGAATGGTAATCAGATAAAGGGCCAAAACAAGTTTGCCAGTACATTTTATCTCTCCAATTTGGGAACCGTTGCCTTGGATGATAAAAATTGGTCTTTGTATTACAGCATGACTCCAAGAGGGTTAGTACAAAACTCTTATAAAGGACGAGTCACTTTTAATCATATAAATGGTGATCTTTTTGTTATCAGGCCTGACAGTGGGTTTTTACTTGCTCCTGGTGAAAAAATAGCAATGAGTTTTGAAGGCAGAGATTTTATTCTTAAGCAAAGTGATCGGCCGGCAGGGCTCTATTTTTTGATGGAGGATGGCGCGATTTATGAGCCAAGTTACACTTTCAGACCGTTTATAAATCTTGATATGATTACCAAAGGTGCTGCTGATTATTATGAAATTCCTACTACGGAGTCTATTTATCACCAAAACAAAAAAATAAAATATGACGATCAAGAGGACCTATCTAAATTGGTCCCAACACCGTTGGAGGAAGTATATTTTGATGGATTTGTATCGTTAGATCAAAGTTGGAGCATTGAGGCAAGTCCCTTATTGGGCTCAGAGAGAATTTTTTTAGATGAGCAATTGAAGGTAATTTTTGGAAAAAGTCTGAAGCAGGGTGCAGAGCGAAGGATTATTTTGAAACTAAATAAAGGATTAAAATCGGCATCATCCTATCGGCTCAGTATTGATAAAGATGAAATTTTGATTCAAGGAGCTGATGCGAGCGGAGTCTTTTATGGTATTCAAAGTTTGATTGGACTGATGCCTGTGGAAGTATTTCAAAATAATCTCACAAAAATAATCCTCCCTTTGGGACAGATCAAAGATCAACCAAGGTATGCCTATAGGGGCATGCACTTGGATCTTGCCCGAAACTTCCAATCATATGAGTCCTTAATCAAAGTCATAGATCTCATGGCTTTCTATAAATTAAATAAATTGCATTTGCATTTAACTGATGATGAGGGTTGGCGCTTAGAATCCAAAATACTACCAGAATTAACAGAGGTTGGCGCCCGTAGGGCGCATACAATGGATGAAAAGGAAGTACTCCAACCTGCTTATGGTTCGGGGGCTTCGGAAGGTGTAAGGGGTACAGGATATTATACGCAAGAACAATACATTCAGATCATACGCTACGCTCATGAGCGCCATATTGAGGTTATTCCAGAATTAAATATGCCAGGACACGCGCGTGCAGCCATTAAAGCTATGGATGCGAGATATGATAAATTGATCGCGCTTGGAGATGAGCAAGGTGCACTTGAATACTATTTGTCAGATGATGCAGATGATTCAGAATATTCATCGGCCCAGTTTTATGATGATAATGTTGTTTGTGTTTGTAATGAAGCGGTATATCATTTTTATGAAACGGTTGTTGATGAAGTTATAGGGCTATATCAACGGGCAGGAGTGCCTTTGAAAATGTTACATACAGGTGGTGATGAGGTCCCCAGAGGCGTTTGGGAGAAGTCACCTAATTGCCTGGAGTTCTTAGCAGTCAATGATCATTATCAAGATGCTAAGTCGTTACAAAGCTATTTTGTCGGACGCATTAATAATATTCTTTCTGATCGAGGATTGGCGATGGCAGGGTGGGAAGAAGTATCTATGAATATCAATAGCGATGGATCGTGGTTTCCTAATCTTAACCTGATAGGGAAAAATGTCACCTCGTATGTTTGGAATAATTTGTCCAACAATATTGATTTGGGTTATCGTTTGGCTAATGCAGGCTTTCCCATCGTTTTGTGCGATGTTTCTAATCTTTATTTTGATATGGCCTACACTAAAGATCCTAGAGAGCAGGGCTCATATTGGGGAGGTTTTGTGGATACCCGAAAAGTATGGGAGTTCATTCCAGAAAATTTGTACTGGTCGTCGAAGCGCTCATCATTGGGAAAACTTTTTAATCCGGCTGTTGATTTTAAAGAGTCCGTCAGATTAACTGAGGAAGGGTTGGCTAATATTTCTGGTATTCAAGGACATTTATGGAGCGAGACGCTCAATGGGTCTGATGAGATGCTAGAATATTATTATTTGCCTCGACTCATTGGATTATCCGAGCGCGCATGGGCAGCTCATCCTCAATGGGCTACGGTCGAAGATTCTATGAATCGGGAAAACCAAGAGATGAAAGCCTGGCAGGGATTCGTTTATAAATTGGCTTCCAAGGAATTACCAAGGCTTAACTATTTCAATGGAGGATACCAATACCGCATTCCTCCACCAGGTGGAATTAAAGAGGAGGGCTTACTCAAAATCAATCATCTTTATGGAATGGATGTTCGTTATACCCTTGATGGTAGCGAACCGAGTGTGTCTTCTATTTTGTATACCCAACCTATAAAGGTTGATGGAGCTATTTTGATCAAAGCCTTTGATAAGGCCAATGGCTCAAGTTTAAGTATGGGTTTAATAAATTAAAAATTAGCGCTCTTTGTAAAGGTCAGGTTTTATAAAGAGCATGAGCAAACTTCTCTCTATAAGACTTCCCATACTTGAGCATTTTAAAAAATCCTTATCCTCATAAAAGGCAGAGAGCTCTTTGCCCAATGATTTGACATTTTCTATAGGGGCAATGGGATCCATTTTCATTGTTGCAATCAGCTCATTGATTTGGCCTTGAGAGGATTTGACTCTATTGGCCATTAAAGATCTTTCTTCTCTTTGGTATTGTTGAACAGTTTCTGGAGTCATCAGTCCAAAGCCTAGATTAATAATGGGATTATTTTCTTTAAAATATTTGGGTAAATAAATGGCTTTCCTTCCCTCATAGGATTGTTGATCGAAATCGATGGCCCGTAGTCGGTAGCTTATTTCCTCGAAATCAGGAGTTATGTCGATCACGAAATTACTCGAATGCATATCACCCAAGAGTCTTACAAAACAGCGCTCATTAAACTTTACAAACTCTTTGGTTAATCTGATTTTATTGAGATCGAGATCTTCGAGGCGCGTTCTGATAAACTGCTCCCCCGGAATACCCACGACATGCTCCTCTATTAAGGTCTCTGCATTAATGAGGAATCTTATTCTGTTGGGAGCCAGTAAGTCTTCCAGTTCCAAACCATATACTCTTGATGCATCAGCATGTTTAATATAAAAATAGTCAAAATTATCATTAATTTTATTCACCATTCTAATTCTGAAGGGTTTTGTATTGCCGTAGATGCATAAATCGATACGATCGACAAACAGGTGCTTCATGACGCTAACATCTCCACCTGATTGCATGATTGCATAAATTGTTTTGAGTGCAAAATGTATTTCTTGCATTTCATCCTGTGGGAAAAATACGGTTTCCCAAAGCGTATCAACCCCTTTTGAATCATAGAGTGGGATACTGTTATTGTACCTTAACAAATCTTGATAGGTGATAGGTAGGTATATGTCCTTTCGATACTTTTTTAAGTAGGATCTTAAGTGAGCGCTTATAGGGTAAGCAATTTTCTTTTTGGATATTAAAGCCATCTACGTCAAATGTTGAATAAATATATTTTCACCCTTGGCCACCCATGGTTGAAATCGGTTTTTTATATTTTTGTGTTGTGGAAAGTAATCGAACAAAGGGGTTAAATCAAAACTTGACCCTGTTATTCCCGCACCGGCTTTAGCAGCATCGATCGCATTACATGCCTGCTCATAATGGCCTTTGACAGGAATCATCAAGGTGGCCTTGCCTAAATACATGGCTTCACAAACAGATTCAAAACCGGCCGTTGTAACAAAACCTTTGCAAGCTGCCATTTTTTCTGAAAATAATTGGTCATTGAGTTGATGAAAAATTAAATTTTCTCAAATTACATATTTACTTGGTTTTTTATCATTATCCCAAAAACAAATAAGGGGTATATGAGGATTTTTTCGATGAAAGGATTCGATTTCCTCTCCATATCCTGCATTAACTATATAGATCAGTAAATAATCTTCTGTTTTGATATTTAGCTCAAGTACTTCGTCTCTTAATAAGGGAGGGGTAACAATAATATTTTTTGTCATACTTTCTTTAAAATACTGAAAGGATAGCGCTAGTACTTTATCAGCATTGAGTCGAGTAATATGATTGGCCAATTTAAGAATCATTCGATCCATGATTTTTCCTTTGGGAAAGGTAAACTGAGGATGACTTATTAAATACTGATGGGCGATGCAAATAAACTTTGATTTGGGACGATACCAAAAATTATAAAACCCTGCTAAAAAGTCGTAAAAATTGATAATAACATCAGGATTTTCATCAGCAATAATGTGAGATAAAATTTTTATATTTTTTCGATAGGTATTGCTCTTCCATAAGGTTTGAAAAAGCGTCAGAGAAAGATTGACAGATTTCTGTTTCTTATCCTTAACAAAATTAGGGCTTTCAAGTTGAATAACGGGGGCACCTATTTTACGAATAAAATATTCAGGGATGCTTCGGGACGGACTTGTGCCAATGATAATTTTTGATAACGTATGATTATTTTTTCGAAGCATTTTACTCAGTGCAATGGCCTGAGTCATGTGTCCTCTACCTTCCCCTTGTACGATGAAAACAAAATTCATTTTTTCTTGTAAGATGAGCGCTGGGTCATTCCGATGATTAAAGGTAAAAATATTTCTAGGACTTATTCAATTGGCATCAGATTCAAAATAATCAATGAGAAAATTTTTACCATCAAACACCCCAAATGAGTTAAAATTTAGCCATTCTCCAAGATTAATGTAAGTAGATGTTTTATTAATTTCCAATGCTAAGGGTAGGTGTCGATGTCCAAAGACATAGAAGTCAAAATGCCGATCAGATTCTAATTTTTGTGAGTATAAAAATAGCCATTCTTTTTCTTTATCGATTTCTTGACTTTCTATCTTATTATTGATCCGACTTCTAGAAGACCATTTGTTCGCAAGCCCAACACCAATATCAGGATGAATCCACTTAAAGAGCCATTGGGCTATCTTATTTCTGAAAACTTTACGTAGGGCCTTGAAAGTATAGTCGCCTTGACCTAGTCCATCTCCGTGTCCTACAAAAAGAAACTTATCATTTACTATTAGCTCGATAGGATCTGAAAAAATAGTAGCACCAATTTCGGTTTCTAAATAATCAAACATCCACATGTCATGATTGCCATGAAAGATATAAACAGGAATTCCCCTATCACTGAATGCTGCTAATTTATTCAAAAACCGAACGAATCCTTTGGGGACAACATGATCATATTCAAACCAAAAATCAAAAAGATCACCTACTAATAATATGGCAGCTGCATCTTTTTCGACGGCGTCTAGCCAGCGGATTATTTTCTTCTCTCGTGATCGACTTTGTTCTTTATTGGGTGCACCCAGATGGAAATCACTTGCGAAGAATATTTTTTTATTTTGATCAAGATCTATGGTTAGTTTCTGCATAAAAAAGGCCTCTTTGAGAGGCCAATTTAGTATGATTATATGATAGACTTATTTAATATCATCAGATTCTGTGGTAGATTTTTTGGAAGGGCCGGACTCCTCCTCCTTAATTTCGGAAAGAATATTCTTTTTTAATTCATCAACCACATTATCTAAATCCCCCTCTTGATCAGGATTTTCTACTCTCTTAGGATCTTCTTGATTGGCAAAAGCTTGGTATGTAGTAGGCTGTTCAAAGGGTCGTTTTCCAATGAGTCTCTCTAGATCTGCTTGAGAAATAATTTCTTTATCTAACAATTCTTTAGCCACTATTTCGAGTTCAGCCTGATGTTTTTTGAGTAAATTCAAAGTTCTTTTGTAAGCATCACTGATTAACTTTTTGACTTCTTCATCAATGAGTTCGGCAGTGGCATCTGAATACGGCTTATTGAAATTGTATTCAGATTGTTTGGAGTCATAAAAGGAAACATTCCCAAGTTTACTATTCATACCATAAACTGAGACGATAGAATAAGCCATTTTGGTAATTCTTTCTAAGTCACTCAACGCGCCCGTAGAAATTTTTGCAAATTTTATTTCCTCTGCAGCTCGACCACCCAAAGCCATACACATTTCATCCATCAATTGTTCTGTCTGATACAAGAACTGCTCTTTTGGCAAATATTGTGCGTAACCTAGCGCAGCAATACCTCTAGGCACAATACTTACTTTGACCAATGGATCTGCATGCTCAAGAAACCAACCCGCGATGGCATGACCTGCCTCATGATAGGCAACAATTTTCTTTTCTACTGGCGAAATAATTTTATTTTTCTTTTCTAAGCCACCAATGACTCGATCAATGGCATCTTGAAAGTCAACCATTTCGACATTTTCTTTATTTTTTCGTGCAGCAATTAACGCGGCCTCATTGCAAACATTGGCAATTTCAGCACCTGCAAAACCAGGCGTTTGGGCGGCTAACTTGCGCGAATCGACTTCTTTGTTAAATTTTATGGGTTTTAGATGAACCTTAAAGATGGCATCTCGACCCACAATATCTGGTTTATCAATACTTATTTGTCGATCGAAGCGACCAGGACGGAGCAAGGCTGAATCCAATACATCAGGCCTGTTGGTCGCTGCTAGAATGATCACTCCTGCATCGGTAGCAAAGCCATCCATCTCGACCAGCAAAGAGTTCAAGGTATTTTCACGTTCATCATTGGAACCAGGCATTTGTCCTTTGCCCCGTGAACGTCCAATGGCATCGATCTCATCAATAAATATGATACAAGGAGCCTTTTCTTTGGCTTGTTTAAACAAGTCTCTCACCCGAGCGGCACCCACACCGACGAACATTTCAACAAAATCAGATCCAGATAAGGTGAAAAAGGGAACAGCGGCTTCACCTGCGACAGCTTTAGCCAATAAAGTTTTTCCTGTCCCAGGAGGGCCTACTAATAAAGCCCCTTTTGGTATTTTACCTCCTAATTTGGTGAACTTATCTGGATTCTGAAGAAAATCAACAATTTCTTTTATTTCTTCCTTGGCTTCTTCTAGGCCGGCAGCATCTTTAAAGGTTGTTTTCACTTGATTTTCAGCATCAAATAAAGCGGCTTTAGACTTACCAATGTTAAATATCTGCCCCCCAGGCCCCCCGCCACCGGACATTCGTTTCATGAGGAACCAAAAACCAAACAAAAGCAAGAAGATAAAACCATAATTAAAGAAGAGGTCATCTAAGCCCTGCCTTTCTTCTATTTCATAGTTTAGTCGCCGCTCTTCAGAAATTTTTTCTTGGATACGATTAAAATTGTCATTGAAGATCTTGGCGTCCACAATTTTAAATTTGTAGTGGGGGCCATTGCTCAGCCGGTTGTCCTCCAGTTCTAATTTATATTTACTATTCTGTAGTGCATCTGGCTTGAGCGTTACTTCAACAAGATCTTTATTTTTGATTAAAATAACCTTTTCCACATCATTACTGAGCATCATTTCCTCAAACCTTCTTTCAGTTATGGTAATAGCGGCGTTGCTTTTACTGAAATACGTAAATCCCATGATGGCCGCTAGTAATGCGCTAATGATCCAAATTTGATAATTACCACGATTGGGATCTCCCATTATATTTTTTTTAGACCTTGGTGTCTTTTTCATCTATTTAATAATTTTATCTTATTTCTATCAGACATTCGTTTTAATATTTTGTTTCACTGAGTCTTTTAAAATAGAAATTTTTGCGTCTGCCCACAATTTCTCTAAGTCATAAAATGCTCTTTTCTCCTTATTGAAAACATGCGCTACCACATCTACAAAATCAATCAACACCCACTCTTTATTCGAATACCCTTCCTTGTGCCAGGGTTTTTGTCTGGCCTGATCGAAGACATATTTTTCGATCATTTGGGAAATTGAATCGATATGGGTATCCGAATTGCCTGAGCACAAAACAAAAAAATCAGCGATGGAGTGTTGAACGGCTCTTAAATCAAAAACTTGAATGTCAGTTGCTTTCGTTTCCATCATTCCCTGCGAAATCCATTCACTCAGTGCTTTACTAGTCACCTGTCCCCCGATTTTCTTCATTCAATATTTGTCTACTTAAATTTGCTCAACCGTAATACTCATACTATGCATAAATTCTTTGCCAAAACACAATTTATAGGAAAAAATGTGATTTATCTGCCACAATGTCACTCGACCAATACTGAAATGCAGATATTTTTGAAAAAAAATATTTTAGAGGAAGGAACGGTCGTAATGGCAGATTTTCAAATTAAAGGACGTGGACAATTAAACGGTAGATGGATAAGTCAAAAGGGGAAAAATATTTTAATGAGCGTCTTGTTAAACCCCACTTTTCTGTCTTTGCATCAACAATATTATTTGACGATTATCCAGGGTTTGGCCATTACCGATGCGCTGGGTCATTTCATATCTAATGACATGAAAATTAAATGGCCTAATGATATTTATGTGGGAGCAAACAAAATTGCAGGGATTTTGATAGAAGCCTCCGTATCCAAAAAAAGCATTGATCACGCGATCATAGGAGTCGGTATCAATATCAATCAGCAGGAATTTGGAACAATCAAAGCCACATCTGTTTTACTGGAAACAGGCCTCTACCAAAACAGAGATCACGTAATGGAGCTCATTTTATTATATATGGAGAAGTGGTTCCAAAAGCTTAAAAACAAACAATATGGGGAAATTATTCTCAGGTACCATGCCCTCCTTTTTTGGAGAAATGAGAAGCATACATTCAGGGTTCAAGGGGAATCGATGGAAGGAAAAATTAAAGGCATCAATGATCGCGGTCAGCTGATCGTAGAGATAAGGGACAAAGAAAGAACCTTCAATCACAAAGAGTTGATTTTCATCAAATAAGTCGTAAGACAAAAATAATTACTTTACTTTTGCGCAAAAAAAAACTGTGAAAGTAGATTACAAAATTAAAGACCTAGCATTAGCCGATTGGGGTAGAAAAGAAATTCAATTAGCTGAGGCAGAAATGCCGGGCTTGATGGCACTAAGAGAAGAATTTGGAATTTCCAAACCACTCAAGGGAGCACGGATCGCAGGCTGTTTACATATGACCATTCAAACTGCGGTATTAATTGAAACCCTTACGGCTTTGGGAGCAGAGGTGACTTGGTCGTCTTGTAATATTTTCTCTACTCAGGATCATGCAGCGGCAGCCATCGCGGCAGCAGGGATTCCCGTTTATGCTTGGAAGGGGATGAATGAAGAGGAATTTGATTGGTGTATTGAGCAAACGCTTTTTGCTTTTCCTGAGGGAAAACCTTTGAATATGATCTTAGATGACGGCGGAGACTTAACTAATATGGTTTTTGACAGATATCCTGAACTGACCGAAAATATCAATGGCCTTTCTGAAGAAACGACCACAGGAGTGCATCGGTTGTATGAAAGAATGAAGAATGGAACTCTCTTGTTACCGTCAATTAATGTTAATGATTCGGTGACAAAATCAAAGTTCGATAATAAGTATGGGTGCCAAGAATCCTTAGTAGATGCCATCAGACGAGCTACTGATGTAATGCTTGCCGGTAAAGTAGCGATCGTGGCAGGTTATGGAGATGTTGGCAAAGGTTCAGCCGCTTCACTCAGAGGTGCTGGCGTCAGGGTAATTATAACTGAAATTGACCCAATATGTGCTTTGCAAGCTGCTATGGACGGCTATGAAGTCAAAAAAATGGCAGATTCTATTCCACGAGCCAACATCATAGTAACTGCTACAGGCAACAAAAACATCATTCATGGCGCGTATTTTGAGAAAATGATTGACAAAACAATTGTCTGCAACATCGGACATTTTGATAATGAAATTGATGTGGCTTGGTTGAATGACAATCACGGAGATACTAAGGTTGAAATAAAGCCGCAAGTGGATTTGTATAATGTGGATGGAAATGATATCATTTTGTTGGCAGAAGGTAGATTGGTGAATTTGGGTTGTGCTACAGGCCATCCTTCATTTGTGATGTCCAATTCGTTTACCAACCAAGTATTGGCGCAGATCGAGTTGTGGACGAAAATAGAAAATTATGAAAAAGCAGTTTACACCTTACCTAAACATTTGGATGAGAAAGTGGCAGCCTTGCATCTCGCTAAAATTGGTGTGGAATTGGATTTATTGACTTCGGAGCAAGCCGATTACATATCGGTACCGATGGAAGGACCTTTTAAGCCAGAAAATTATAGGTATTAATTTATTCTTTTTTCCTGGTTTAAGCCATGGGGAGTCGAAATTGTTTTTTGTTTCATGACAACAGTGATGAGTTTCTTATTTTCATGATTCATTTTTCTTGACAATAATTTGTGATGAAGATGGTATTGAATGGCGAGATATTTCAGGTTTTTCACGTTAAAGCCTGCATTCTTTAATCGACATTCGATATCATCATCCTCTCCAATTGTAGGATGAACATAGCGTTCATCAAATCCATTTATTAAGAATAGTGCTTCTTTATGAAGTGACATGTTACATCCTTTGACATGTCGACCTTTTTTTCTGAGGATTATTTTTTTAATTAAAAATTTACCCAAGTAAATACCCAAATGCCACGAGATTGATTTCATCAAGAATAGTCTGAAAATGTTTTCTAAATATCCATTTTTAATTTGATTTGTTTTTAGGTAATTGGTAAATTTTTCACTCAAGAAGACCCTGCGACCTGCTAAAATAGCATTTGATTCAGAATGAATTAAATGTTCGTGAACAAATGCCTTGTGGGGTATGCAATCACCGTCTATAAAAATCAAATAGTCGTATTTGCTTTTTTTGATTGCTCGATTGAGAATTTTATTTTTTTGCCATCCGTTGTCCGCATGCCAAACATGTTTTATCGTTAAAGGTGAAGTCGCTATGATTTTTTTTACCTCATCGACAACGGAGGCCTTACTACCATCATCGGCAATAAGTATTTCGAATTTTTTGTGGGTTTGCCTTTCGAATCCTGCTAAAACAGCTTTTAGATAATCAATCTTATTATAAAATGAAATAATTACGGAGGCGCCTGTCATATTATAATATTTTTTAAAATGACAATTTAGTCAAATTAAAATTCTGACACCATGCTGGAATAAGGGAAAACAGTCCTCGTAGGGAGCAAGTCAATTTTAGTCAGATGTGAAATAAAGTCAATAATTTTTTGGCTTGGATTATTGTAATAGATATTGTTCTAGCCGAGAGATGCTGTCTTTTAACTTAAATTTCTCTTTGACTCGAGAAAGGCCATGCGCTCCCATTTCTTTTCGAAGTTGGGAGTTTTCAATCAATCGAAGTGTTTGGTGGGCAAAGTCATCCATATTTGGGTAATCCACAAGAAATCCAGTTTTTTCATGAATTACTATTTCCGGATTGCTAGTAATCTTGAAGGCAACGATTGGTTTTGAGTGCATCATGGCTTCAACCAAAACATAACCAAAGCCTTCCCAAATACTAGAGAGCAGAAAAATATCAATTGAATTCATGAAGGCATCAATGTTTTTCACGAATCCCATTAGTATAACCTTTTCCTGAAGATTTCTTTTTTTTATTTCCCTTTCAAGTTCGTTTTGCAGTTCTCCAGTTCCGGCAATATAAAGCTTGAATGGTATTTTTTTTTGTAATAAAACACTAGCCAAATCTAAGAGGAGTATTTGTCCTTTTTGCTTAGATAATCTTCCAGCATTACCCAAGATAATCTCTTTTTGGTTGCTTCTCTTGATCTCATCTAACTGTATTTCTGTATCTACTTTATCTGTTCTGATACCGTTATATAAAACGGTAATTTTATTTTCTGGAATTTGAGAGTGAAGATTTTCTCGAATGGTCCTTTTTGTTTCTTCTGAGTTGGCAAAAATATGTGTTGTCACATGTTTAAGTAAAAATTTATTTAAGAAACCGCCTCTTATTGGATGCGCAAGCCCCCTACGGTAAATGATTTTATTTACCCTAGCCAGCTTGGCTGCAATGCCTCCGAGCTTTAGGTCTTGAGAGGTAGAAAAAATAAGGGTATCAATGTTATTCTCCTTTAAAAGTAAATACACTTTATAAATGCGAAAAGGATTTAAAAATGAAAGATTTTTAACATCATTCACACTAAGTTTTGCTAAATCATGAAAAAATATTTTTTGAGATAAAATGGAATGGTCATCACATGCTACAAGGGTATTGTATCCTTTTTCTTTAAATCCCACGGCATTTTCCAGATAAAATTTTTCACCACCCCCCCAAGATTTCAAAGTATTAAAAAAGCATATATTCCTCATGTTTAATAGCTGTGTCACAATAATTCTTTGTAAGATACATTGATCAAAATTGATTTAGAAAAAATATCCTTTAAAGGAGTAAACGCAAAAGGTAAATTGCGTTTTTGGATAAGGTAAAATTATATATTTCCATTATTATTAGCGGCAAAATTTTTTTTCAAAGATGAAATAACGAAGAATACTAACTCAGAAAGATCTTAGTATCTTAAAACTTGTTATTTCTTACACCCCGGAAGACCACCCTTATTTAACCCAATCTAAATCATGTTTGCTTTTTTAAAAAAAAAAGTGAACAAAAATACAGGCATTAACAAAGAAATTTCTTCATAAAACACTAAAAAAACCATATATATCCTTAAAATCTTCTGCGATTATTGAAAATACCAACGTTGGATTAAAAATAATGGCATAAATAAGGTTATCAGATCTATTTAGTTCCGTAATTAATAAAATAATATATTGTTTAAGTTTTATTACAATTAATTAAACAAAATGATTATCTTCGTATTGTCAAAAAAAAAATACTTTTTATTAATGCTAAATTATAACACTCAAGGCGATGCATGCAACGATTGAAAAAACACAAAAAGTTAATTCACAGTTAAAAAGAAAGGTCAAGGATAGCAATGTAAATGTTAGAGAAAGAACCGCGATTTTTGAGAACGAATTCATGCCACATCTCGACGCTATGTATAATTTCGCCTTTCGCCTTACCTATGATGAAGACGATGCCAAAGATCTGGTACAGGATACCTATCTAAAGTCTTATCGTTTTGCAGAATCTTTTCAAAAAGGTACTAATGCGAAGGCCTGGCTCTACAGAATCTTAAAGAATAGCTTTATAAACGATTTTAGAAAGAAAAGTAAAGAGCCTGCTAAAGTAGATTACCAGGAAGTAGAGAACTTTTATAACTCGGAAAACGTTGATGATGATAGGACAGTGGATCTTAGAATAGATGCAGTCCGTGACATGCTAGGCGATGAAATCAGTTTGGCACTCTCTTCGTTGGCAGTTGACTTCAGAACTGTGATCATCTTGTGTGATTTGGAAGGGTTTACTTACGACGAATTGTCAAAAATATTGGATATTCCAATTGGAACCGTTCGATCCAGGCTTCACAGGGCTCGTAATTTATTGAAAGAGAAACTGAGCGTCTATGCTTCAAGCATGGGCTATTGATCATCAGTTTATTGCTTTAAATGTTAAAAGTGAACCGAGTATCTCAATGCTCGCAAATGCATAGGAACATACGACTTGTTAGGTTAATACTTGACGGTAAGTGCTCACAGATGGAAAATCACGTAGTGCAACATATAAATAGTTGTCCTGAATGCTTCGAGCAATACGAAGTTGAAACCTACATTAGATTTTTATTAAGGACAAAATTGTCTAAAAAGCCAATTCCCACTAACTTTGCCTCCCAAATAAGAGATAAGATAATCTTAAAAACATAAAATGAAATCAGGCAAAGCAGTTATTTTTTCTGCTCCCTCAGGATCAGGGAAAACGACCATTGTCAATCATCTCCTAGCTAAACGAAAAGATTTAGAATTTTCTATCTCGGCAACCACACGTGAGCGTCGATCTACCGAGATACCAGGGAAAGATTATCACTTTCTCTCTGAGAAGGATTTTCTCGGTAAAGTAGATCAGGGTGCTTTCATCGAATATGAAGAAGTCTATCCAGGTATTTACTATGGAACGTTACAATCAGAACTAGATCGTATTTGGAATGCGGGTAATCACGTTATTTTTGATCTTGACGTGAAAGGAGGAGCAAAACTTAACGGGATTCTCAAGACTAGGGCGCTTGCCGTTTATATAAAAGTAGAAGATATTTCCATATTGAAAGCTCGATTAATGGCGCGAGGCACTGAAAATCAAGAGCAAATTACTTCGAGATTATTTAAAGTGGCAGAAGAGTTGACTTTTGAAACAAAATTTGATTTGTCAATACTCAATCATGACCTAAATATGGCACTGGAAAGTGCAGAGCGCACGGTGAATCATTTTTTAGAGATAAACGCATGAATATTGGACTTTTTTTTGGTTCTTTCAACCCCATTCATATAGGACATTTAATCGTGGCCAACATGGTCTATGAAATGACCAATATGAATCAAATTTGGTTTGTCGTCTCCCCACAAAATCCATTTAAAAAAAATAAAACCTTATTACACGAATTTGATCGATTGGATTTAGTCAATGCAGCGATTCAAGACCATTATCATTTCAAAGTCCATGACATAGAATTTAGTTTGCCTCGACCGAGCTATACCATCAACACTATGACACACTTTAAATCGCGTTATGCAGACCATGAGTTTAAGTTGATTATAGGTGAGGACAATCTAGTTCAATTCACAAAGTGGAAAAATCATCAAGAAATATTAAATCAACACGGGATAATTGTTTATCCTAGAAAAGTTAATATTGAAACGCCTTCGATCAATCATAAAAATGTCGAGTGGATATCCGCCCCGCTTCTTGATATTTCCGCCTCTCACATAAGGCAAATGCTAAAAGAAGGAAAAGTACCCAAGTATTTAGTTCCAGAAGAAGTTTTGAAGTTAATTGAATTAAAAAAGTATTATGCTTAGAGGGTCATAATGTCTTTTTCTTTCACTTCAAAAATACCATCAATTTTTTTCACATGTTCATCTGTGTGTTTTTGAACCTTTGCTTCAGCATCCTTGATCAGATCCTCTGAGGCACCTTCTTTCAGTAATTTTTTCAATTGTTCATTGGTATCTTTTCTAATGTTCCGAATAGAAACTTTCCCATTCTCAGCTGCCGCTTTTGCCTGCTTAACCAAAATCATTCTTCGTTCTTCGGTCAGTGCGGGTATATTGATCCGGACAATCTCACCATCATTTTGTGGATTTAAACCTAAATCACTATTGATTATGGCCTTTTCTATTTCCCCAATCATTGCTTTTTCCCAGGGCTTTATGATTAAAGTCCGCGCATCTGGCGTAGTGATAGAAGCCACTTGATGTACCGGAGTTGAGTTACCATAATAATCTACATTGAGCGCATCTAACATATTAGGCATGGCTTTGCCTGCTCTTATTTTTGTTAATTCTTGAGACAATCGAGCAAGAGATTTTCCCATAGTCTCCACTGCATGCTCTAGAAAAAAGTCTACTTCTTCCATGATCTTAGTTGATTAAAGTACCTAATTCTTGACCTTCTATAATCTTAATTAAATTGCCTTTTTGATTCATGTCAAACACCATAATAGGAAGATTATTTTCTTGGCATAAAGTGAAGGCGGTCATGTCCATGACATTGAGGTTTCGCTCAAAGACTTCATTAAATGATATTTTTGAAAATTTAATGGCATTGGGATCTTTTTCTGGGTCGGCAGAATAAACACCATCCACACGTGTTCCTTTCAGAACGACATCCGCCTCAATTTCAATGGCCCTTAAACTAGCGGTAGAATCAGTGGTGAAATAGGGTTTTCCTAACCCCGCACCAAAGATCACAATTCTCCCTTTTTCTAGATGCCGAATGGCTTTTCGCCGAATAAAGGGTTCACACACCTGTTCCATACTAAGGCCACTCATAAGTCGGGTATAAACGCCATATTTCTCTAAGGCACTTTGAAGGGCCATTGCATTAATCATGGTAGCAAGCATGCCCATGTAATCACCTTGTGCCCGATCAATGCCCGCATGCTCAGCCTGAACACCTCTATATATATTCCCACCACCTATTACGATGGCCAACTCAATCCCAAGTTTTTTGGTTTCCAGAATTTCTAAGGCATACTGGTCAAGCCTTTGGGGATCAATGCCATATTTTTGATCTCCCATCAAAGCTTCACCGCTTAACTTGAGTAATACGCGTTTATATTTCATTCATTCTTTTTAAAACTCAGCAAATATAACGTATCTGCCCAAATGGTAAATTTAGAATTCAATTAATGTTTGATTTTTATCCACATTATCACCAACCAAAACATTTATTTTTTGGATAGTCACATCTGTGGGAGCCTTGATTACATTTTCCATTTTCATTGCCTCCAATATGAGTAGCGGATCTCCTTTGGCTACTTTATCTCCTTTGCTGACCAAAACATCAAGAATATTACCTGGCATTGGAGCGTCTAATTTGTTTATTTTAGGTATCTCTTTTGACATCATGCCCATTTTTTCGAGCGTTAGATCAAGATCGGTTTTAACATGTATGGATGCCTTTTTCCCATTAATTTTAATATCAATGTTTTTATCTAAATGTCTCAAAATTTCAATTTCATAGATTTTATTTTTATGGTGAACATAAAACTGAGTTGCGGAATTTTTATAAATTTCTGTTTCTAAAAGTAGATCATCTAAGAAAAATGATCCTTTACTTTCTGATATTTTGTGTTGGTGTTCTCCAACGGTAAGTTCGAATTTCACAGCTAAAAAAATTTATCAAAAATACGTACTTTCCACTAATCAAAATGAATCCTTTTGAGTTTCTTTTGAAAAAACATTTCTATTCCAACAAAAAAACAAAGGGCAACGAGTACTTATCGAAAAGAAGTGAGGTGAGAATTATTATTCTTTTTAAAATCAGAAAACACCAATGAGACCCTAATGTATTTTTTAGCCACTTCTTTTTTTTTTTTGACAGGAGATAAAAGTATTTTCAAATATTTTAAATCAAATATTTGAATAAAAAGAAAATCCGTATAATTTTGCAATCCTTTTCATGGGTATCCTGTGAGGAAGAGTGTTCTTAGGGGGGATACCAAAGTGGCCAACTGGGACGGACTGTAAATCCGTTGACTTACGTCTTCGAAGGTTCGAATCCTTCTCCCCCCACGTATTTTTATAAATCTTAAGCGGGTGTAGCTCAGTTGGTAGAGCGACAGCCTTCCAAGCTGTAGGTCGCCGGTTCGAACCTGGTCACCCGCTCAGATTAACAAGTAGTAAAATTGAGTTTCTGGAGTTGATTGTTCCAATTTTGGGGCTTTTGCCTTTAAAAACAATCAGCCGACGTAGCTCAGGGGTAGAGCGTTTCCTTGGTAAGGAAGAGGTCATGGGTTCAATTCCCATCGTTGGCTCTACTTAAACATTTGGTGTATTTAACTTATATTGCACAAATATTTGAGTGAAAGTAAAAAGAGTACAAAAATAAAGTGAAAAAATAGTAGACAGTACAAATTATAAAAAATAGTAACTAGAATTATTAAACAACAAGAGTAAAAATTAAAAACCTGAGGATTATCAAAAATGGCAAAACAAAAATTTGATCGCTCAAAAGCGCACGTAAATATTGGAACTATTGGTCACGTTGATCACGGAAAGACAACCCTAACCGCTGCTATCTCTGCTGTGCTATCTGGAAAAGGATTAGCAGAAGCGAGAGACTTTTCTTCGATCGATAACGCACCTGAGGAAAAAGAAAGAGGTATCACAATCAACACCTCTCACATTGAGTATGAGACAGCGTCGAGGCATTATGCGCACGTAGATTGTCCGGGTCACGCTGATTATGTTAAAAACATGGTAACAGGAGCGGCCCAAATGGATGGTGCGATTATTGTGGTGGCGGCAACAGATGGACCTATGCCTCAAACACGTGAACACATTCTATTGTCTCGGCAGGTGGGTGTACCCGCACTAGTTGTATTCATGAATAAGGTAGATTTAGTTGATGATCCTGAGTTGCTTGAGCTTGTAGAAATGGAAATCAGAGAGCTGTTATCTTTTTATGATTTTCCAGGAGATGACATTCCTATTATCCAAGGGTCTGCTTTAGGGGGTCTTAATGGAGACGCAAAATGGGTTGAAAAAATCGAAGAGCTTATGACTGCGGTCGACGAGTTTATTCCGATTCCAACAAGACTTACCGACAAAGATTTTTTAATGCCTGTTGAAGATGTATTTTCAATTACGGGTAGAGGTACTGTAGCCACGGGAAGAATAGAAAGAGGCGTGATTAATTCAGGTGATCCTGTAGACATTATCGGCATGGGTGCGGAAGATTTAAAATCGACCATCACAGGTGTTGAAATGTTTAGAAAAATTCTTGATCGAGGTGAAGCGGGCGATAATGTAGGACTTCTATTAAGGGGAGTTGAAAAAGATCAAATCAAAAGGGGTATGATCATCTGTAAGCCAGCATCAGTAACCCCCCATCAAAAATTCAAAGCTGAGGTTTATGTGCTCTCGAAAGAAGAAGGAGGAAGACATACCCCTTTCTTCAATAAGTACAGACCTCAATTTTATTGTAGAACTACTGATGTTACTGGAGAGATCATGCTTCCTGAAAACATTGAAATGGTAATGCCTGGAGACAACGTAACTATAGAAGTGTCTCTAATTAATAAGATTGCTATGGAAAAAGGACTGAGATTTGCCATAAGAGAAGGTGGTAGAACCGTAGGTTCAGGTCAGGTAACAGAAATTTTAGACTAAAACCCATTTTAATGAATGCGATCCTAAAATATTATAAGGATCGCATTTGTTTTCAATTTGAATTGATCTAACTTTGCAATCCTTTTGAGCGCATGGTTATACGGGTGTAGCTCAATTGGCAGAGTAGTGGTCTCCAAAACCATTGGTTGGGGGTTCGAGTCCCTCCTCCCGTGCTAAAAATAATATGTCGCAGATAATAACATTTTTTAAGGATTCTTATGATGAGCTTGTTCACAAAGTGACCTGGCCAAAGTATGGGGAATTGAGCAACAGTTCTATCTTAGTTCTAGTATCCTCATTAATTTTCGCCTTACTCATAGGTGTAATTGATCTTGCTTTTGACAATGCGGTGACCTGGTTTTATAACGAGTTTTGACAATGGCTGATGTGAAATGGTATGTAGTGCGCGCGGTTAGTGGCCAAGAGAGAAAAGTCAAAACTTATCTAGACAACGAAATTGCACGAAATGGAATGGAAGAGACCATCACCCAGGTGCTCATTCCTTCCGAAAAAGTATATGAAATGAGAAATGGAAAAAAGCGTGTTCGAGAGCGCAATTTTTTTCCAGGATATATGTTAATTTCTGCTGATTTGAGTTTCGGAGAGACGCAACATTTAATAACAAGCATTCCAGGTGTTATTGGTTTTTTGGGTGCTGGAGGTATGGGGACGAGTAAAGATCCCGTTGCTCTAAGGCAAAATGAGGTGAATCGCATTTTAGGAAAGGTTGATGAAGAAGAAGATGCAGAAGAGACCTTAGGGACACCCTTCATTATTGGAGAAGGCGTTAAGGTCATGGATGGACCTTTCAGTGGATTTACAGGAACCGTGGAAGAGGTTTTTGAGGATCGAAAGAAACTCAATGTTACAGTTAAAATTTTTGGTAGAAATACGCCTGTAGAATTAAATTACGCACAGGTAGAAAAAGAAGATTAAGATGGCAAAGGAAATTTCAGGATATCTTAAGTTACAAGTTCGGGGTGGCCAAGCCAATCCGTCCCCTCCAGTAGGACCTGCTTTGGGTTCTAAAGGGCTTAACATAATGGATTTTTGCAAACAATTCAATGCAAGAAGCCAAGAAAAAATGGGTCAGTTGTTACCTGTTTTAGTCACTATATATGTGGACAAGAGTTTCGATTTTGTCATCAAGACGCCACCTGCTCCTGTAATGATATTAGAGGCGATAAAAAAGAAAAAAGGTTCATCTGAGCCCAATAGAGACAAAATAGGCTCGATTACTTGGGATCAGATTAAGCAAATAGCAGAAGTGAAAATGCCAGATCTGAATGCATTTAAAATAGAATCTGCGATGAAAATGCTGGCAGGAACAGCAAGAAGTATGGGGGTTAGGGTTCAAGGAGAATTTCCTCAAACAGAAATAGTACAATAGGTAGGGGTATGGGAAAATTGACAAAAAATCAAAAAAAGGCTTTGGAGTTATATGATCCAACCAAGTCTTATACAATCAAGGAGGCTTCCGAAATTGTAAAAAAGATCACTTTCAGTAAATTCGATAGTGCTGTCGATTTAGATATAAGGTTGGGCGTTGACCCGAAGAAAGCTGATCAAATGGTAAGAGGGGTAGTGACCCTGCCCAACGGTGTCGGTAAAGAAGTTAAAGTACTTGTACTCTGTACGCCAGATAAAGAAGAGGAAGCAAAAGCAGCCGGTGCTGATTATGTAGGGCTAGATGAGTACATCAAAAAAATTGAAGGGGGCTGGACAGATGTAGATGTAATTATCACCATGCCAACAGTGATGGCAAAGGTAGGCCGTCTGGGAAGAGTATTAGGACCTAGAAGTTTAATGCCAAATCCAAAGTCAGGTACGGTAACGATGGAAGTAGGCAAAGCGGTGACAGAAGTTAAGGCAGGAAAAATAGATTTTAAAGTCGACAAAACAGGAATTATCCACGCCAGTATAGGTAAGGTGTCTTTTGAAGCAGAGAAAATTAGCGAAAACGCACTTGAGATGTTAAATATGATCTCGAAGTTAAAGCCAGCGTCAGCAAAGGGAACTTATTTTCGTTCAATTTCTCTCTCTTCCACAATGGGTAGCGGGATAAGTATTGATAAAAGCATTATAGTAAGTACTTGATATGACACGAAACGATAAAGGTCAGCTAATTATAGATTTGACTGAAAAATTCAAAGATAACAATCACTTTTATATTACAGATACCTCTGGGCTAAGTGTTGCCGAAATCAACAAGTTTAGAGAAATGTGCTACAAAGAAGGGGTTGAGTATAAAGTTTTCAAAAATACGTTTATAAAACGTGCGCTTGACAACTTGAATACAGATTACTCACCCATGCAGGCGACTCTTAAGGGGTTTTCTGGGGTGATGTTTGTAAAAGAAAATGGGAAAGCCCCGGCAAAAATCATCCAAAAATATCGGAAGGAAGATGCGGACGGTAGACCCTATTTTAAAGCGGCTTCCATTAATACAGATATATTCATTGGTGAAGATCAGCTGGTTACGCTTAGCGTTTTGAAGTCAAAAACAGAGCTTATAGGGGAAATCATCACATTGTTACAATCTCCAGCAACAAATGTTATTTCTGCTCTACAGAGTGGGGGTGGAAAATTAGCTGGAATAATGAAGACATTATCTGAAAGACAATAAATAATTGATAAATAAATTAACTAATTAAAATGGCGGATTTAAAAGAATTTGCGGAACAGCTTGTCAATCTTACAGTAAAAGAGGTAAGCGAGTTAGCAACAATCCTTAAGGATGAATATGGTATAGAACCAGCAGCAGCTGCTGCTCCAATAATGGCAGCAGGTTCCGGTGGCGGAGAGGCTGCTGAAGAAAAGTCAGCTTTCGATGTGATATTGAAAGCACCAGGGGGTGCCAAATTGGCAATCGTGAAGCTGGTAAAAGAATTGACAGGGTTAGGTCTAAAAGAGGCTAAAGATCTTGTGGATTCTGCTCCAAAGGCGGTAAAAGAAGGTCTTGCTAAAGAAGAGGCCGAAGGTCTCAAAAAGCAACTGGAAGAAGCTGGAGCGGAAGTAGAATTAAAGTAAGTTCTACATAAAATCTCGGAAGTAGGCCTGGCCATTTGGTCAGGTCTTTTCCTGTTTGTACATAGGTACGACGAAATTGTAATGTAGTTTAACAATAACCTGTTTAATCCTTGGCTACCAAAAAAATAAATAAGAGAATAAATTTCTCATCTATTAAGTCTGTGATAGATTATCCCGACTTTCTGGACGTACAACTCAAATCATTTGTTGACTTTTTTCAGTTAGACACTCCGACTGAGTTGAGGGACTCCGAAGGCCTATACAAGGTTTTTATGGAGAATTTCCCCATCTCTGATTCGCGAGATAATTTTAAACTGGAATTTATTGATTATACTGTAGATCCCCCCCGATATTCGATACAGGAATCGATTGAGAGAGGATTGACGTATTCAGTACCTTTAAAAGCCAAGTTGAGATTACTTTGTAACGACACAGAAAACGAAGAGTTTGAAACTATTGAGCAGGAGGTGTTCTTAGGGAATATCCCTTACATGACCGATAAGGGCTCTTTTGTGATCAACGGAGCAGAGAGGGTCATTGTTTCCCAACTACACAGGTCACCAGGAGTGTTTTTTGCTCAAAGTAAACACACAAATGGTACGTTGCTTTATTCGGCCAGAATTATTCCTTTTAAAGGGTCATGGATAGAATTTGCAACAGATGTAAATAATGTCATGTATGCGTATATTGATAGGAAGAAAAAGTTTCCAATCACGACCTTACTCAGATCAATTGGGTACGGTACTGACAAAGACATACTAGATTTATTTGGATTATCGGAGGAGGTTGAGGCTACACAAAAAGCACTTAAAAAGGTCATCGATCGTCGACTAGCAGCAAGAGTATTGCGTACTTGGATTGAAGATTTTGTTGATGAAGATACAGGAGAAGTAGTCTCTATTGATCGAAATGAGGTAGTTCTTGAGCGGGATAGTGTGTTGAAGGAAGAAGACATACAAACTATCCTTGACTCAGGAAGTAAGTCCATTATTCTCCATCGCAAAGAGGTGAATGTTACCGATTATTCTATTATTTACAATACTCTTCAAAAAGATCAATCTAATTCTGAAAAGGAAGCTGTTGAGACCATTTATCGTCAATTAAGAAATACCGAGGCTCCTGACGAGCAGACGGCACGAGATATTATTCAAAATCTATTTTTCAGTGAGAAAAGATATGATTTGGGAGAAGTAGGTAGATATAGAATCAATAAAAAGTTAGGACTCTCGACAGGCTACGATAAGCGTGTTTTGACGAGCGAAGATATTATTCTTATCATTAAGTATTTAATTGGTTTGATCAACAGCAAGACACTTGTTGACGACATTGATCACTTAAGCAATAGAAGAGTAAGAACGGTTGGTGAGCAACTATATGCTCAATTTGGCGTGGGCTTGTCAAGAATGGCAAGAACCATTAGGGAAAGGATGAATGTACGGGACAACGAGGATTTCAAACCTGTCGATTTGATTAACGCTAGGACTTTATCTTCGGTAATCAACTCCTTTTTTGGAACTAATCAACTGTCTCAGTTCATGGATCAAACCAATCCATTGGCAGAGGTTACGCATAAAAGAAGAATGTCTGCACTAGGACCTGGTGGCCTTTCCAGAGAAAGAGCTGGATTTGAAGTGAGAGATGTTCATTATACGCATTATGGTCGATTGTGTACAATTGAAACTCCTGAAGGGCCGAATATTGGTTTGATCTCTTCCTTGTGTGTACATGCTAAGGTGAATCAGATGGGCTTTATTGAGACGCCCTATAGAGAGGTAGACGAGGGAAAAGTTGATATGTCCGGAAACGTCAGGTATTTGACAGCAGAGGAAGAAGATACATTCAACATTGCACAGGCGAATGCACCATTAAGCGATGAGGGCAAATTCTTAAACGATAAGGTAAAGGCAAGGTTCGAGGGTGATTTTCCGGTCGTCGAGCCGAAAGATTTGACCTATATGGATGTAGCTCCAAATCAAATCGTATCGGTAGCCGCTTCAATGATTCCTTTTCTTGAGCACGATGATGCAAACAGGGCATTAATGGGGTCGAACATGCAGCGTCAAGCAGTTCCGCTTTTAATTCCTGAGGCACCTATTGTAGGTACAGGTTTGGAGAGTAGGGTAGCTTTAGATTCGCGCTCTTTGATTTTAGCGGAGGCTGATGGTATTGTAGAATATGTTGATGCCAAGATGATCACCGTAAAATATGATCAGGATGAAAATGAAAAAATCTTGTCTTTTGATACAGATACTACGACTTATGGGTTAATAAAATTTCGTAGAACCAATCAAGATACCTCAGTCAATCTTAAGCCCATAGTGCTGAAAGGCGAGAGGGTGTCGAAAGGACAACCTCTTTGTCAGGGGTTTGCTACCGAGCAAGGAGAGCTTGCGCTAGGGCGTAACCTAATGGTAGCTTACATGCCATGGCAAGGTTATAATTTTGAAGATGCAATCGTTATTTCAGATCGTGTGGTTCGCGAAGATGTCTTTACTTCTATACATATTGATTCGTTTGAACTCGAGGTCAGGGATACTAAAAGGGGTTTAGAAGAATTAACTTCCGAAATCCCTAATGTAAGTGAAGAGGCTGTGAAGAATTTAGATGAAGATGGGATCATACGCATCGGTGCGGAGATCACGGAAGGGGATATTATGATTGGTAAGATCACCCCAAAAGGGGAATCGGATCCAACCCCTGAAGAGAAATTATTAAGGGCCATTTTTGGAGATAAAGCAGGTGATGTAAAAGATGCTTCTTTAAAGGCAAAACCTTCATTAACGGGAGTAGTTATTGAAACCAAGCTATTTGCTCGCCCTAAAAAAGATAAGGATCTCAGGGCAAGAACGAAAAAGGCGGTAGGGGTGCTCAAAGGAAAATACGGTGCTGAGTTGACTGAAGTTAGAAACCAAATGGTGGATAAACTTGTCATATTGTTGGAGGGAAAGACATGTCAGGGAATCAATCACAAGTTTGGTGAACCAGTAATGTCAAAAGGAGCGAAATTTTCTAGAAAGAATATAGAAGAGAATTTATTTCCTGCCAAAAACATTTTCAGAGATGAAAGTACGTATTCTGTTCCCGAAGAGTCCAATCTTATAAGTGACTTAGCCCATGAAGGATGGGTGAAGGATGGTGAGACAAATGAATTAATTTTCAGTTTGATCAAGCGATATATTATAAAGAGGAATGAATTTACGGGTCTGTTTAAACGAGAAAGATTTACCTATGAAGTGGGAGATGAACTTCCTGCAGGCATTATGAAGCTAGCTAAAGTTTATATAGCCAAAAAGCGTAAACTCAAAGTAGGAGATAAGATGGCAGGCCGCCATGGTAATAAGGGTGTTGTGGCTAAAATTGTTCGTGATGAAGATATGCCTTTTATGGAAGATGGTACACCTATGGATATTGTTTTGAATCCTCTAGGAGTTCCTTCCCGTATGAACATTGGCCAAATATATGAAACTGTTCTGGCATGGGCAGGAAAGGAGCTAGATAGAACTTATGCGACACCTATTTTTGATGGAGCGACTGAGGAGCAAGTTCAAAATGAATTGAAAGAAGCAGGATTACCCTCCTTTGGGCGGACGTATCTTTATGATGGATTGACAGGCGAAAAGTTTGATCAACCAGTAACGGTGGGTATTGCATATATGCTGAAATTGGGGCACTTGGTGGATGATAAAATGCACGCTAGATCGATCGGGCCTTATTCATTGATCACTCAACAGCCTTTAGGTGGTAAAGCTCAATTTGGAGGTCAAAGATTTGGAGAAATGGAAGTTTGGGCGCTTGAGGCTTTTGGTGCAGCGCACGTACTTCAGGAAATTCTCACGATCAAGTCGGATGATGTTATCGGAAGAGCAAAGGCGTACGAAGCCATTGTTAAAGGGGAAAACATGGTAAAGCCGAACATACCGGAATCATTCAATGTTCTGGTTCATGAATTAAGAGGTTTGGCTCTTGAAATTACATTAGATTAAATAGTTATCGCTTATTTAAGTTTAGAAAAGATAAATTATGGCATTCAGAAAAAATAAAAAACTGACACTTGACTTTTCAAGGGTGACCATTAGTTTGGCATCACCCGAATCCATCCTAGAGGAATCTAATGGAGAAGTAACTCAGCCGGAAACCATTAATTATAGGACTTACAAACCAGAAATGGGAGGTTTGTTTTGCGAGCGTATTTTTGGTCCTGTTAAGGATTGGGAATGCCATTGTGGAAAATATAAGAGGATAAGATATAAAGGAATTATATGTGATAGATGTGGGGTTGAAGTTACTGAAAAGAAGGTAAGAAGAGAGCGAATGGGGCACATTGAATTGGTTGTCCCTGTAGCTCATATTTGGTATTTCAGATCATTGCCTAACAAGATAGGCTACTTACTAGGAATGCCATCTAAAAAATTGGATACGATCATTTACTACGAACGCTATGTTGTTATCCAGCCCGGAGCAAAGGAAGAAGAAGGAATAAATAAGCTTGATTTTCTAACTGAGGATGAATATTTAGACATTCTCGATAAGTTGCCCAGAGAAAATCAGCTGTTGCCCGATGATGACCCACAAAAATTCATTGCAAAAATGGGTGCTGAGGCTTTAGAAATGTTACTTTCTCGGATTGAATTGGATGATTTATCTTATCAATTAAGACATCAAGCGGCTACAGATACTTCTCAGCAGCGCAAGGCGGAAGCATTAAAGAGACTCAAAGTAGTGGAGGCTTTCAGAGAAGCTAAAACTAGGATCGAAAACAGACCGGAATGGATGATCATTAAAATGGTTCCTGTAATACCGCCTGAATTAAGACCCCTTGTTCCTTTGGATGGAGGACGCTTTGCGACTTCAGATTTGAACGATCTTTATAGGCGTGTAATTATCCGAAACAATAGACTCAAAAGGTTGATTGATATTAAGGCACCGGAAGTAATACTGCGTAATGAAAAGCGAATGCTTCAGGAAGCAGTAGATTCTTTATTTGATAACTCTCGTAAAGTGAATGCGGTTCGTTCAGATGGAAATCGTGCGCTCAAGTCATTGAGTGATATGCTTAAGGGGAAACAAGGGCGGTTTCGTCAAAATTTATTAGGAAAAAGAGTAGATTATTCTGGTCGATCAGTGATTGTGGTAGGTCCAGAATTAAAAATGCACGAATGTGGATTGCCTAAGAACATGGCCGCTGAGCTTTTCAAGCCTTTTGTGATCCGAAAGTTGATTGAAAGAGGGATCGTAAAAACAGTAAAATCAGCTAAGAAAATTGTTGATAGAAAAGATCCAGTTGTTTGGGACATACTTGAAAACGTATTAAAAGGACATCCTGTTCTTTTAAATAGGGCTCCAACCTTACACAGATTAGGTATACAAGCCTTTCAGCCAAAGCTAATTGAGGGCAAAGCCATACAATTACATCCATTGGTTTGTACCGCATTCAATGCCGATTTTGATGGAGATCAGATGGCGGTGCACGTTCCATTGGGACAAGAGGCTATTTTGGAAGCTTCACTTTTGATGCTTTCCTCCCACAACATTCTCAATCCAGCTAATGGAGCGCCGATAGCCGTGCCATCTCAGGATATGGTCCTTGGCCTTTACTATGTTACGAAGGGTAGAAAAAGTACCCCTGAAGAAGTGGTAAAAGGTGAGGGTATGATTTTCTATAATTCTCAGGAAGTGATCATTGCCTTAAATGAGGGAGTAATTTCAAAGCATGCGCATATCAAAGTAAGAACCCATGTCAAAGTTGGAGAAGGATTAGAAGAAAAATTAGTGGATACCGTTGCGGGAAGGGTACTCTTTAATGAATTTGTCCCCAAAGAAGTAGGCTATATCGATGAGTTGCTTACTAAGAAAAAGCTTCAAAACATTATCTCTAGGGTCTTTAAGATTGTAGGGATGGCAGCAACCGCCGTTTTTCTAGATGATATCAAGTCATTGGGTTTCCAAATGGCCTACACTGGTGGTCTGTCTATGGGATTGGGTGATATCAATATCCCGGCAACTAAACCGCAAATGGTAGCAGATGCGAAAAAAGAAGTAGACAGCGTCTGGAACAACTATTTGATGGGTTTGATTACTGATAACGAGCGCTACAATCAAGTGATCGATATATGGACGAGAACCAATACACAATTGACCTCAACGCTAATGAAGCAACTAGAGGATGATGATCAAGGTTTTAATTCTATATATATGATGATGCACTCAGGTGCAAGGGGATCTCGTGAGCAAATTAGACAATTGGGAGGAATGAGAGGTTTGATGGCTAAGCCTCAAAAAAACCTAGCAGGTTCTGTCGGTGGAATCATTGAAAATCCAATACTTTCTAACTTTAAAGAGGGTTTGGATGTTCTTGAATATTTTATTTCAACGCATGGTGCTCGAAAGGGCTTGGCCGATACTGCATTGAAAACGGCAGATGCAGGATATCTTACAAGAAGATTAGTTGATGTGGCACAAGATGTCGTTGTAAATGAACCCGATTGTGGTACTTTGAGAGGATTGGTTGTTCGCTCCTTGAAGGACAATGAGGATATCGTTGAATCATTATCAGAACGAATATTGGGTCGCGTATCCGTACATGATATTTATCACCCAATTACGGAAGAAATGATTCTTGAATCAGGTAATGAGATTACCGAAGAGATTACTGAGATCATAGGGGCCACAAATATTGATGAGGTTGAAATTCGTTCTGTATTGACCTGTGAGGCAAAAAGAGGGGTTTGTTCGAAGTGTTATGGTCGCAGCCTGTCAGCAGGAAGAATGTCTCATTTAGGCGAAGCTGTGGGCGTGATTGCGGCTCAGTCTATCGGTGAGCCAGGGACTCAGCTAACCTTGAGGACTTTTCACGTAGGAGGTACGGCGTCGAACATTGCTGTAGATGCTACTGTTCTTTCAAAATTTGATGGGATCGTTGAGTTCGATGAATTAAGAACTGTAAACAGTACCGATGATGAAGGAAATCCGATTCAAGTGGTCATGGGAAGATCAGGTGAATTAAGAATAACAGATGCTAAAAAGTCAAAAGTATTGATGAGTAACCACGTACCTTATGGCGCCATTCTTAAAGTTAAAAATGGTCAAAAGGTAAGTAATGGGGATGAGCTTTGTTTTTGGGATCCCTATAATGCTGTGATCATGTCTGAATTTGACGGTAAGGTCACGTTTGAGGCTATCATTGAAGGAGTTACTTTCAAAGAAGAGTCCGATGAGCAAACGGGACACAGAGAAAAGGTCATTATTGACACTAAGGATAAAGCAAAAAATCCAGCCATCATTATTAAGTCGGGAGATACCGAGAAGGGATACAATATTCCGGTAAGTGCCCACCTTTCGGTGGACGAAGATGCAACAATAAAGGCAGGTCAGGTGTTGGCTAAAATACCACGAAATACAGGTAAGTCTAGAGATATTACCGGAGGTTTACCACGAGTTACAGAACTTTTTGAAGCAAGAAATCCTTCAAATCCCGCCGTTGTCACAGAAATCGATGGTGTTGTGACTTATGGTGGGATAAAAAGAGGAAACAGAGAAGTGTTTATTGAATCCAAAGATGGTATCAAAAAACGCTATTTAGTACCGCTATCTAAGCATTTCTTGGTTCAAGATAATGACTTTATTAAGGCAGGAGAGGCCTTGTCTGACGGATCGATCACCCCAGCAGATATATTGTCTATTCAAGGACCTACGGCAGTACAAGAGTATTTGGTAAACGAAATACAAGAAGTTTATCGATTGCAAGGAGTGCAAATTAATGACAAGCATATCGAAACGATCGTGCGCCAAATGATGCAGAAAGTAATCATTATAGACGCCGGTGATACTTCGTTCCTGACCAACCAATCTGTCGATAGGTTGAGTTTTATGGAAGAAAATGATCAAATTCTTGATAAAAAAGTAGTGGTTGATCCGGGAGGTTCTGATACGGTCAAGGCTGGACAGATCATTTCTAGTCGAACATTGCGGGATGAAAATTCTAATTTAAGGAGGAGAGATGTTAAAATTATCTCGGTAAGAAACGCTTCAGCAGCAGTTTCTAGACCTATCCTTCAGGGAATTACGCAGGCGTCCTTAGGTACCAGGAGCTTTATATCAGCAGCGTCCTTTCAGGAGACGACTAAGGTCTTGAGTGAAGCAGCTATCAAAGGAAAGCGAGATGGACTTGAGGGCTTGAAGGAAAATGTGATTGTAGGTCATTTGATTCCTGCTGGAACAGGGATCAAGAGATTCCATGAAAACTTTGTGGCCAATAAAGAAGAGTTTGACAAGATGACACTGGCTAGAGAAGAATTCTCTAAACCAGAGGTAACGTCTTTAACTGAAGTCTAGATGGATAAACCAGAGGAGGTTAATAAAAATTTGAATATAGAGCTATCAGAGGAAATTGCTGAAGGGGTTTATGCCAACTTAGCTATGATTGCGCATTCGAGTAGTGAGTTCGTTATCGATTACATACGATTGATGCCTGGTGTGCCGAAGGCGAAAGTAAAGGCACGTATTGTAATTACACCAGAGCATGCAAAAAGGCTCTTATATGCGCTGGAGGAAAATATTCAAAAGTACGAAAAAACTTTTGGAGAAATAAAAAAGAATGAACAGTCACCCAAGTTTCCAATTAATTTTGGAGGTACAGTAGGTGAAGCATGATTATTTATGTGGAATGCATATTGAGATATTGAATGTTTCTCGCTATCTTTGCGTTCCCAAATTTGAGGATTTTTAGAAAAAAACAGGACAAATGCCGACGATACAGCAGTTAGTAAGGAAAGGAAGAAAAAAGTTGACTTCCAAATCTAAGTCTCCCGCATTGGACTCATGTCCCCAGCGAAGAGGTGTGTGTACACGTGTCTACACAACGACACCTAAAAAGCCTAATTCAGCGATGAGAAAGGTTGCTAGGGTTCGATTGACCAATGGTAGAGAAGTCAATGCATATATTGGAGGTGAAGGCCATAATTTGCAGGAACACTCAATTGTATTGATTCGTGGTGGAAGAGTAAAAGATCTCCCAGGTGTTCGTTATCACATCGTCCGTGGTGCATTAGACACTGCTGGAGTAAGCGGAAGGTTGCAAAGAAGATCAAAGTATGGTGCTAAAAGGCCGAAGGTCAAAAAATAAGTAAGAAAAATGAGAAAATCTAAGCCAAAGAAGCGATACATCTTACCAGATCCAATTTATGGAGACACCTTGGTGACAAAGTTTGTGAATTACCTCATGGTAGATGGTAAGAAAAGCCTTTCCTATGGCATCTTTTATGATGCCATAAAGATAGTAGAAGAAAAAACGAGTGAGAACGGAATTGAGATCTGGAAGTCGGCTCTTAAGACAGTTATGCCCGCTGTCGAAGTAAAAAGTAGAAGAGTTGGAGGAGCTACCTTTCAAGTGCCTATCGAGGTAAGGCCCGAAAGAAAAACTTCATTGGGGATCAAATGGATGATCAAGTACTCTCGATTAAGAGGAGAAAAAACAATGAAGGAACGTCTTGCAGGTGAAATCATAGCTGCTTCAAAAGGTGAAGGGGCATCAGTCAAGAAGAAAGATGATACTCACAGAATGGCAGAAGCTAATAAAGCTTTTTCTCACTTCAGATTTTAAATTAAGTTTTCATGGCTAAAAGAAATTTGAAGTTTACGCGTAATATTGGCATCGCTGCCCATATTGACGCCGGTAAAACCACTACCACAGAACGCATATTATATTATACAGGTGCAAGTCACAAAATTGGAGAGGTCCATGATGGCGCAGCCACGATGGATTGGATGGAGCAAGAGCAGGAGCGAGGGATTACTATTACCTCAGCGGCTACGACCGTTTTTTGGGAATATAAAGAGGACGACTATCACATAAATATTATTGATACACCAGGTCACGTCGATTTTACAGTTGAAGTAAACCGATCATTGCGTGTATTAGACGGTTTGGTATTTTTATTCAGTGCTGTGGATGGTGTTGAGCCCCAATCTGAAACCAATTGGCGTTTGGCTGATAATTATAAGGTGGCAAGAATCGGTTTTGTAAACAAAATGGATCGTGCCGGGTCAGATTTTCTTAACGTCTGTAAGCAAGTCAAAGAAATGTTGGGAACCACAGCGGTTCCTTTGCAATTACCTATAGGGTCTGAAGACAACTTCAGAGGTGTGGTTGATTTAGTTGAGAACAAGGCGATGGTTTGGAATGAGGAAGACCAAGGCATGACTTTTGAGGAAATTCCGATTCCTGAAGATATGCTTGAAGAGGTTGCTGAGTATCGCGAAAAGTTAGTTGAGTCAGTAGCCGAGTATGATGATGGATTAATGGAAAAATATTTTGAAGATCCTGATTCCATATCCAAAGATGAAATCATAGCAGCATTGAGAGCAGCTACTATTGATTTGGCTTTTGTACCTATGCTTTGTGGTTCAGCATTCAAGAACAAAGGGGTTCAAACAATGCTAGACTATGTCATGGAGCTATTGCCATCTCCTTTAGACAAAGATGAGATTATAGGAATCAATCCTGATACAGAAGAGGAAGCCAAGCGATTGCCCACGATCGAAGATCCATTTACAGCATTGGCTTTCAAAATTGCAACTGATCCTTTTGTTGGTAGACTTTGTTTTATTAGATCGTATTCAGGTACGCTAGATTCTGGTTCATATGTTTTTAACACTCGGACAGGAAAGAAAGAAAGAATTTCAAGAATCTTTCAAATGCATGCCAATAAGCAAAATCAAATTGATACTTTGCACTGCGGAGATATTGGAGCGGTCGTTGGATTTAAGGATATCAAAACAGGTGATACCTTGTGTGATGAGAAAAATAAAATAGTCTTAGAGACGATGGATTTTCCTGATCCTGTAATTGGTTATGCCATAGAGCCAAAGGCCCAAGCAGATGTCGACAAACTTGGCATGAGCATTGCCAAATTGGTTGAAGAAGATCCTACTCTAGTAGTCGAGACCGATCATGAAACAGGTCAAACAATATTAAAGGGCATGGGCGAGCTCCATCTGGATATTATTATTGACCGATTGCGTCGTGAGTTCAAAGTTGAAATCAATCAAGGGGCGCCACAAGTTGCTTATAAAGAGGCTATAAGAACCAAAGTAGAGCATAAAGAGGTTTACAAAAAACAATCTGGAGGTAGAGGTAAGTTTGCTGATATTGTTTTTGATCTAAGCCCTGTAGATGAGGACTTTAAAGAGACTGGTTTGCAGTTTGTTAATGCCATAAAGGGAGGAATAATCCCGAAGGAGTTTATACCTGCTATTGAAAAAGGGTTTAGGCAAGCGATGGTCAATGGGCCATTGGCTGGATATCCTTTGGATAGTATGAAAGTAAGACTTTATCATGGATCTTTCCACGATGTGGATTCAGATTCGCTTTCCTTTGAATTAGCAGCGCGAATGGGATTTAAGGCGGCAGCGAAGAAAGCCAGTCCGGTTTTATTAGAGCCTGTGATGGCTGTCGAAGTAATTACCCCTGATGAGTATACGGGATCAGTTACTGGTGATTTGAATAAACGTCGCGGAATTATGAAAGGTATGGATACCCGTGGAGTTTCTCAAGTTGTTAAGGCGGATGTTCCGCTTTCAGCGCTTTTTGGTTATGTGACGGATTTAAGAACGATCACATCAGGAAGAGCCACCGCAAATCTTACATTTTCGCACTATGACAGTGTGCCTAACAGTATAGCAGAGACGGTAATTTCAGAAGTTAATGGTTAATCAGTTTTCGGAATAGATTATGAATCAAAAAATTAGAATTAAATTAAGATCATACGATCACAACTTGGTAGATAAGTCATCCGAGAAAATAGTACGTGCTGTGAAAACAACTGGAGCGGTTGTTAGCGGACCGATACCTTTGCCTACCGTAAAAGAAAAATTTACGGTACTTAGGTCCCCTCACGTAAATAAAAAATCAAGAGAACAGTTTCAGTTATGTACGTATAAGCGGTTGGTAGATATATATTCTAACAGTGCCAAAACTGTGGATGCATTGATGAAATTAGAATTACCTAGCGGAGTGGATGTTGAAATTAAGGTCTGATTTGCTTTAAAAATTATGAAGAGCCAACACATTTTTGAGTTGGTTCTTTTTTTGTCTTTTAATATCAGTTAATCATTGGTTCATTAGACAGAATTATTATCTTTGCACTCCTTTTGGGGGGAAGCAATGAAGAAAAAAGTATTAAACAATTAATAATTTCAAAAAATGCCTGGATTAATAGGTAAAAAAGTAGGGATGACCAATATATACAATGAAGCGGGCAAAAGTATTGCTTGCACATTGGTTGAGGCCGGTCCTTGCGTCGTTACGCAAGTGAAAAATGAGGATTCCGATGGATATCGTGCGGTTCAGCTTGCCTATGATGATAAAAAAGAAAAGAATACCTCAAAAGCGGAAAAGGGACATTATGCCAAGGCAGGATCCCAACCCAAGAAATATCAAGTTGAATTTAGAGATTTCAGAAGCGAGTTTGATGACAAAGTTGCTTTAGGAAAAGAAATTAACATTGCTGATGTTTTTAAAGTAGACGATTTTGTTGATGCTGTCGGAACGACCAAAGGGAAAGGGTTTCAAGGAGTCGTTAAAAGGCATAATTTTGCAGGTGTCGGGCAAGCAACACATGGGCAACACAATAGATTGAGAGCCCCGGGTTCTATCGGAGCAGCTTCCTTTCCTTCAAGGGTTTTTAAGGGAATGAGAATGGCTGGTAGAATGGGAGGTGGTCGCAAGAAAATTCTTAATCTCAAAGTGATGAAAATCTATCCCGAAAAAAATCTTATATTAATAAGTGGCTCAATTCCAGGGGCAAAAAATTCTTATGTGATCTTAGAAAAATAAGTCATGAAAATAGAAGTTATAAATAATAAGGGTGAGGATACCGGTCGAAAGATTGATCTGTTAAATGATATTTACAAGATCGAGCCCAATGAGCATGCGGTTTATTTGGAAGTAAAGCAATTTTTGGCCAATCAACGTCAAGGCACCCACAAGACAAAAGGTAAAGCCGACGTCACAGGGTCTACTAGAAAGGTAAAAAAACAAAAAGGGACAGGCACAGCTAGAGCTGGCAGTATAAAGTCAGGTTTACTGAGAGGGGGAGGTACCATCTTTGGTCCAGTTCCGAGAGACTATGGTTTCGATTTAAACAAGAAAGTCAAAAGGTTAGCTAAGCGTTCAGCATTCTCTGCGAAAGTCGCTGAAAAAAAGATACGTGTTATGGAGGATCAGATCATTGATGTTCCCAAGACCAAAGTTTTTAAATCAATTTTAAAGGCTCTCAAATTAGAGATTGATAAGGCATTGTTTATTACCGGGAATGTGAACGACAATGCAGTGGCTTCTGCTAGAAATATTCCGAATGCTAAAGTAATCAGCGCCAATGAGTTGTCTACTTATGAGCTCGTGAATGCTGACTACATCGTATTATTTGAGAGTGCCATTGACACCATAGAAAATAGATTGAACTGATGAGTATACTTATTAAACCCCTTGTAACAGAAAAATTCTCTGCAATGAACGAGCAAGGGAAGTATGGCTTCGTGGTAGAGAGAAGTGCTAATAAAGTTCAGATTAGACAGGAAGTTGAAAAGAAATATGGTGTCACTGTAGAATTCGTAAATACTATGGTACAGCCGGGAAAATCTAAGTCGAGATCTACGAAAGCCGGTGTTATCAAAGGTAAGTCGAAAACATACAAAAAAGCCATTGTCAAGGTTGCTGATGGGGATATTATTGATTTTTATAGTGGAATTTAATTACTAAGAGATGGCAATTAGAAAACTTAAACCAACCACTCCAGGACAAAGATTTAGGATAGCACCTGTTTTCGACAAGATAACAGCTGACAAACCAGAAAAGTCTTTAATTTCATCTGTAAAAAGATCCGGGGGAAGAAATAGCACCGGGAAGATGACCGTTCGTAATGTAGGAGGCGGTCACAAAAAGAGACTTAGAGATGTTGATTTTAAAAGAGACAAGTTTGATATCCCTGCTACGGTCAAATCGATCGAATACGATCCGAACAGAACGGCACGTATTGCGTTATTGTTCTATGCCGATGGCGAAAAAAGATACATTATTGCACCAAATGGTCTTGAAGTCGAGACCGTGTTGTTGAGTGGTCCGGGCGTGGCGCCAGAAGTTGGAAATGCCTTACCTTTATCAGAAATACCTCTGGGTACAATCATACACAACATTGAGTTGAAGCCAGGCAAGGGTGGAGCAATGGCAAGAAGTGCAGGTTCCTATGCACAGCTAGTTGCTAAGGACGGCAAGTATGTCACCTTGAAGCTGCCCTCCGGTGAAATGAGACTTGTACTATCTACTTGCTATGCAACCATCGGAACTGTTTCTAATAGTGACCATATGAACGTTAGACTAGGTAAGGCTGGAAGGAACAGATGGTTAGGTAGAAGACCTCGAGTAAGAGGTGTAGCAATGAATCCTGTAGATCACCCCATGGGTGGAGGAGAAGGAAAGTCTTCAGGAGGGCATCCTCGCTCAAGGAATGGTATTTATGCCAAAGGGAAAAAAACTAGAAAGCCAAATAAATATTCAGACAAAATGATCGTAACTAAAAGAAAATAATGGCTAGATCACTAAAAAAAGGACCTTACATAGATTTTCGTCTTGAAAAAAAGGTTGATGCACTTAATGATAACGGAAAGAAGAATGTGATCAAAACTTGGTCAAGAAGATCAATGATCTCACCCGATTTTGTAGGTCATACCTTCGCGGTCCACAATGGTAATAAGTTTATTCCTATTATGGTCACCGAAAACATGGTAGGTCACAAGTTAGGAGAGTTTTCACCTACTCGAAACTTCAGAGGTCACATCGCAAAAAAGGATAAGAAAAGATAATGGAGGCGAAAGAAAATAAAAAGATCAAAAAGTCTGTTAGGATCAGACTCGAGAAGGAGGCACAAAAGGAAGCTATAAAATCAATTTCTGGACGACAAGGTGCCGTGGCAGCTTCTCTACGCAATTTCCCTTCTGCTCCACGTAAAATGAGGTTAGTTGCCGACATGATCAGGGGCCAGCGGGTAAGTGTGGCCTTAAATGTTTTAAAGTTCGACGCTAAGTTTGCTTCAAGTATTTTAGAAAAAGTATTGTTATCTGCGATTGCCAACTGGCAGTTAAAGAATGAGGATGTAAATATTGAAGAGGCTGACTTGTATGTCAAAGCAATATATGTAGACAGCGCTCGAATGTTGAAAAGATTGCGTACGGCTCCTCAAGGTAGAGCGCACAGGATAAGAAAGCGTTCCCATCATCTGGCTATTACAGTGGATGATCGTAATGCAAAAGTTGAAAATGATAATGAAATGCAAAAAGACTAATCGATGGGACAAAAGGTAAACCCAATAAGTTTAAGACTTGGTATCATTAAAGGATGGGATTCCAATTGGTATGGCGGAAAATCTTTCGTAGACAATATTGTGGAAGACCACAAAATCCGGAAGTATCTTTTAGCAAGAATCACAAAAGGTGGAATTTCAAAAGTAGTTATTGAAAGGACCTTGAAAAGAATAACCTTGACCATACATACGGCCCGACCGGGTGTCGTGATTGGTAAAGGAGGCTCCGAGGTTGATAAGTTGAAAGAAGAGCTGAAAAAAATTACTGGTAAAGAACTCCAAATTAATATTTTCGAGATTAAAAGACCTGAATTGGATGCTTTATTGGTAGGAGAGTCTATTGCCCAGCAATTGAAGGCAAGAATTTCTTACCGAAGAGCCATGAAGCAAGCCATAGCTTCAGCTATGCGTGTAGGTGCTTTAGGTATCAAGATAAAATGTGCGGGTCGACTGGGCGGTGCCGAGATGGCACGTACTGAGCAATATAAAGAAGGTGCAATACCCTTGCACACTTTACGAGCAGATATCGACTATGCAGTTTCTGAGGCCCAAACAGTATATGGCAAAATAGGTATCAAAGTATGGATTTTTAAAGGCCTCATTTTTGGTAAAAGAGATCTTTCTCCAAATATTGGTGTTGCGAATAATGCCGGTGGTGGTAATGCCGGTGGTAGACCTAGGCCAGATGGACCAAGGAGAAAAAGAAGATAATTTTAAAGATATTTAAAAATGTTACAACCTAAGCGAACAAAGTTTAGAAAAAGGCAAAAAGGGAGGGTTAAAGGATTAGCACAACGAGGACACCTGTTGTCGTTTGGTACCTTCGGAGTTAAGTCGTTAGAGCCAGGATGGTTGACTAGTCGGCAAATTGAAGCGGCCCGTATTGCCATGACGCGTGCGATGAAGCGGGAAGGTCAAGTATGGATTAGAATTTTTCCAGATAAGCCAGTGACCAAAAAGCCAGCTGAAGTAAGAATGGGAAAAGGTAAGGGTGCTCCAGAGTATTGGGTGGCATGTGTAAAGCCTGGAACTATTTTGTTTGAGGCAGCAGGAGTAAGTCTTGATTTAGCAAAAGAGGCATTAAGTTTGGCGGCACAAAAGTTGCCCATTAGTTCAAGATTTGTAGTAAAGAGGGATTGTCGGGTATGAAAAATTCTGAGTTAAGAGGTCTAAGTATAGATGAGTTGGTAAATAAACTTGCCATTGAAAAAGAGGCATACAGCAAATTGACGTTTGCTCACGCCATCACGCCCATTGAGAATCCCATGAAGATTAGAGCAGCGCGTAAATTAATTGCAAGATTAGAAACTGAGGTGCGGGCAAAGCAGCTTGTTAAATAAAGGGTTTATGGAAAGAAATCTTAGAAAGGAAAGAGTAGGTCTAGTGATAGGCGACAAGATGCAGAAGAGCATCACTGTAGCTGTGGTAAGAAAAGTTAAGCATCCTATGTACGGGAAGTTTGTTCAAAAGACGACCAAGCTTACGGCCCATGACGAACAAAATGATTGCAATGTTGGGGACACGGTCAAAATTATGGAGACTCGTCCTTTAAGCAAGAGCAAGCGATGGCGCTTAGTAGAAATAGTAAAAAGAGCAAAATAATATGGTGCAACAAGAATCAAGGCTTAAAGTAGCGGATAACAGTGGGGCCAAAGAGGTGCTATGTATTCGCGTTCTAGGAGGTACTAAAAAGAGATATGCCTACATAGGTGACACAATTGTAGTATCGATTAAATCTGCGATCTCATCAAGCTCTGTTAAGAAAGGGACAGTTTCAAAAGCAGTCGTTGTTCGGACCAAAAAAGAGATACGTAGAAAGGATGGTTCTTACGTCCGATTTGAGGACAATGCAGCTGTTTTACTCAACGATAACAATGAGCCTAAAGGTACGAGAATATTTGGACCCGTAGCTCGGGAATTGCGCGAGAAGCAATTTATGAAAATCGTTTCATTGGCACCAGAAGTATTATAATCATGGCTGATATAAAAAAGATACAAATAAAGAAGGGTGATACCGTCAAGATCCTTACAGGTAATGATAACGGTAAAACAGGCAAAGTATTAGAAATAATTACAAGTAAGTACAGAGCCATTGTTGAAGGAGTGAATATGGTCACTAAACATGTCAAACCTTCAGCTGATAAGCCGGAGGGTGGACTGATCAATACTGAGGCTGCGATGCACATCAGTAATTTGATGCTAGTAGATCCGGCAACTGGCGAGCCGACGAGAATAGGTAGAAAATTAAATGCTGAGGGTAAAAATCAGCGTTATTCGAAAAAATCAGGAGAATTTATTTAAAATGGCGATCCCAAGACTAAAAGATAAATATATTTCAGAAATCATTCCTTTGTTAAAGGAGAAGTTCCAATATAAGTCGGTAATGCAAGTGCCGAAGGTTGTGAAAATAGCTTTAAACAGAGGTATTGGTGATGCGGTGTCCGACAAAAAATTAGTTGATGTCGGTGTATCAGAGTTAACCACTGTTACAGGCCAGCAGGCCGTGGCTACGATAGCAAAGAAGTCAGTTTCTAACTTCAAGTTGAGAGAGGGGATGCCCATTGGAGCAAAGGTTACGCTCCGAGGAGACCGCATGTATGAATTTCTCGATAGACTATTAACCGTGGCTCTTCCTCGCGTAAGGGATTTTAAGGGGGTCAAAGCGAGAGGATTTGATGGTCGAGGTAATTATTCCTTGGGTGTACAAGAGCAAATCATCTTTCCAGAAATCAGCATTGATAAAATCAATAAGATTGCGGGAATGGACATCACCTTTGTAACAACCGCTAAGACTGACGAAGAAAGTTTAGCATTGCTCAAAGCATTTGGTATGCCTTTTTCTAAGGGCAAAAATTAATTATAAAATGGCAAAAGAATCATTAAAAGCAAGAGAAAGAAAAAGGGAGCGATTGGTCGCTAAATTTGCTGAAAAGAGGAAAGCATTGAAGGCGGCTGGCGATTACGTAGGTCTAGACAAGTTACCAAAAGATTCATCCCCAGTCAGACTCCATAATAGATGCAAATTGACTGGAAGACCTAAGGGTTACATGAGAAAGTTCGGCTTATCTAGAGTAACTTTTAGAGAAATGGCTTCGGACGGGAAAATACCTGGCATAACCAAAGCAAGTTGGTAAGTTTAAGTTCAAAATATTTTCTAAATAGAAAACAATAATTAACTTTGCGTCCCTTTTCAAGGAGACAAAATCAAAAAAAAATTATGGTAACAGACCCCATATCAGATTATTTAACTAGGATTCGGAATGCCATCGGTGCGAATCATAGGATTGTAGAGATTCCAACCTCGCGCATGAAAAAAGAAATAACCAAACTTTTACATGACCAGGGATATATCGCTAATTTCAAATTTGATAAAGAGGGCCCAGGGTCAGTAATTAAGATTGCGCTCAAATACAATCCTGAAACCAAGCGTTCTGCGATAACCAACCTTGAACGAGTAAGTAAGCCAGGGCTAAGAAAATACAAGGGTGCAGGCGAGTTGCCACGTGTCCTGAATGGTTTGGGTATCGCTGTGATCAGTACATCTAAGGGTATCATCACGGACAAGAAAGCCAGGACAGAAAATATTGGTGGTGAAATACTTTGTTACGTTTATTAATTATTTAATATGTCGAGAATAGGAAAAGCCCCAATAACCATACCTTCAGGAGTTGAAATAACTGTAGAGGGAGGTGAGGTAAAAGTAAATGGACCGAAGGGCCAACTGTCCCAAAATATAGGTTCTGAGATTATCGCCTCAATTGAGGAGGGCATTTTAATAGTTCAGAGACCTACAGAGCAGAAGAGACATAAAGCGTTGCATGGTCTATACAGATCTTTAATCCACAACATGGTTATGGGTGTCACTGAAGGATACAGTTGCAAGCTCGAATTAGTTGGTGTAGGTTATAAAGCAGCGGTCCAAGGGAATATATTGGAATTGAACTTAGGGTATTCACATAATATTTTCCTAGCCATACCTTCAGAAGTTAGAGTTTCGGCTGAGACGGCAAAAGGTAAAAATCCTATCATTAGCCTTGATAGCAACGATAAGCAACTGCTAGGTCAAGTAGCTGCTAAAATTCGGTCGCTTAGGAAAATTGAGCCTTACAAAGGCAAGGGAATACGTTTTGTGGGTGAAGAGATTAGGAGGAAAGCTGGTAAGACAGCTGCTAAATAAGTAGAAAGATGGCTATATCAAAGGTTAATAGAAGAATTAGAATTAGAAAAGGTATTCGCAGAAAAATCTCGGGAACGAGCTTTGCACCTCGATTGTCAGTATACAGAAGTAACCGGGCTATCTATGCACAATTGATCAATGATGAAAAGGGCGAAACTCTAGTAGCTGTATCATCTAAAGAAATTGGAGGTTCAAACGTAACAGTGGCAATTTCAAAAGAGGTAGGGTTGAAATTAGCTGAAAAAGCACAAACTAGTGGAATAGAAAAAGTTGTTTTTGATCGAGGAGGATATCCTTTTCATGGTCAAGTCAAAGCAATGGCTGATGGAGCACGTGAGGGAGGGTTAAAATTTTAAAAAAATATGTCACAATCAAACATTAAAATAGTCCGAGCGAGCGATATTGATCTTAAAGAGAAGGTCGTTGCTATCAAACGTGTGGCTAAAGTGGTTAAAGGAGGTCGAAGATTTAGCTTTTCAGCTATTGTTGTCGTAGGCGATGGAAATGGAGTCGTAGGTTATGGATTAGGGAAGGCCAATGAGGTGACCGACGCGATAACTAAAGGAATAGATGACGCTAAGAAAAATTTAGTTCGTGTTCCTGTTTTCAAAGGTACAGTTCCTCATGAAGCCATTGGAAAATTCGGTGGTGGGTTTGTTTTATTAAAGCCGGCATCAGCAGGTACGGGTGTTATCGCCGGCGGTGCCATGCGTGCGGTCCTTGAGAGTGCTGGAGTTCATGATGTTTTAGCTAAATCTAAAGGATCTTCGAACCCCCATAATGTAGTTAAAGCCACTTTTGACGCGCTTGCTCAAATGAGAGATCCTTTGACCATTGCAAGACAGCGGGGAGTAACACTAGACAAAGTTTTTAACGGTTAGATTATGAATAAAATTTTAGTCACCCAAATACGAAGTACTATTAAACGGCCCAAAAGGCAAGTGTTGACCATTCAAGCACTAGGTCTAGGTAAGCTCAATAGAACGGTTGAAAAGGAGTTAACTCCACAAATTGCCGGAATGATCAATAAAGTGAGACACCTAATAGACGTAAAAGAAGTTTAAGATGAAATTAGAATCATTAAAACCTGCAGCAGGATCGATCAAGAAGAGAAAAATCATTGGTAGAGGTCAAGGATCCGGAAGGGGAGGTACTTCGACCAAAGGTCATAATGGAGCTCAGTCTCGTGCGGGTTATTCACGAAAAATTGGGTTTGAGGGCGGGCAAATGCCCTTACAGAGAAGAATACCTAAGTTTGGCTTCAAGAACAATAATAGAATTGCCTCAAAGGCGGTAAATTTAGATACGCTCGAATTACTAGCAACGAGTAAGAAACTCAAAGAAATCACTGTAGAGGTCCTGATCCAAAATGGTTTGATAGGGAAAAAAGATGTGGTTAAAGTATTAAGTAGAGGAGAAATAAAGACGAAGATTTCGGTCACAGTTCATAAGTTTTCAAAGGCTGCAATAGAGGCCATTGAGGCAGTAGGAGGAACCGCAACAGTTATAGGTTGATGAAAAAATTCTTCAGTACCATATCAAATATATTTTCAATCGAAGAACTTCGAACGCGCATACTTAATACGCTCGGTTTTCTTATTATTTTTAGATTAGGATCTTTCATTACCTTACCAGGAATAGATCCATCCAAGCTAGTGGACAATGCAGGAGGTATATTTGGTCTACTTGATACTTTTTTGGGTGGCGCTTTCAGTAACGCGTCCATCTTTGGTCTGGGTATCATGCCCTATATTTCTGCATCGATTGTGTTGCAGTTGCTTACTGTTGCAGTTCCTTATTTTCAGAAATTACAAAAGGAGGGGGATAGTGGTCGAAAAAAAATCAGCCAAATTACAAGAGTATTAACGTTGTTCATATGCATGGCTCAATCTGCAGCTTATTTAACTACTATTTCGGCAGATGCCATTGTGTTAAATGGATTTTTCTTTCGAATATCTTCCATGATCATGCTAACTGCAGGTACTGTTTTTTGTATGTGGTTAGGTGAAAAAATAACTGATAAGGGTATAGGAAATGGTATTTCGATGCTTATCATGATCGGTATTATTTCAAGGTTTCCTGCAAGCATTGTAGCCGAAGCTATGTCACGTGGGATGAGTCAAATGTTATTCTTTTTTATCGAGATGATAGCGTTATTCTTTGTAGTGATGGCGACAGTAGCCTTAGTTCAGGCCATAAGGAGAATTCCGGTTCAATATGCCAAGCAAGTCGTTGGTAATAAAGTGTATGGAGGTCAACGACAATACATACCATTGAAGGTGAATAGTTCGGGTGTTATGCCAATCATTTTCGCGCAGTCTTTAATGTTTTTACCTGCCATGATTGGTGGAATTTGGGCCGAAAATAGTGATACGGCCCAATGGGTAGTCGCGACCTTTTCGAGGGTGGAATCTTGGCAGTACAGCCTGTTGTTTGCCATTTTGATCATAGTTTTCACCTTTTTTTACACAGCTATTACGATTAATCCTACGCAAATATCTGACGATATGAAAAGGAATGGAGGATTCATACCTGGAATTAAACCGGGTAAGCAGACATCAGAATTCATTGATGGTGTTTTGTCTCGAATCACGTTGCCAGGATCTGTATTTTTAGCCATCATAGCCATTTTGCCGGCTTTTGCCATTTTAGGTGGTGTGAGTAGAGGCTTTGCCCAGTTTTATGGAGGTACATCATTACTCATCATGGTAGGTGTTATTCTAGACACGCTACAGCAAATCGAAAGTTACTTATTGATGCGTCATTATGAAGGAATGATGAAGTCAGGTCGAGTTAGAGGTAGATCTCAAAACACAGGAACGGCATAATGGCAAAGCAAGCATCCATAGAACAAGACGGGACCATAGTAGAAGCACTCTCTAATGCTATGTTTCGCGTGGAGCTTGAGAATGGGCATGAAGTAATCGCTCATATCTCAGGAAAAATGAGAATGTTTTATATTAAAATATTACCAGGAGATCGTGTGAAGATGGAAATGTCTCCGTACGATCTCTCTAAAGGTAGAATCGTTTATCGGTATAAATAGTTAAGATGAAAGTTAGAGCATCAGTAAAAAAGCGAAGTGTCGATTGCAAAGTAATCCGTAGAAAAGGAAAGCTCTATGTGATCAATAAAAAGAACCCGAAGTTTAAACAAAGACAAGGTTAATATGGCCAGAATAGCAGGAGTAGATATTCCAGATGTAAAGAGAGGTGAGGTAGGACTCACATACATATTTGGGATCGGAATAAATAGAGCGAGAAAAATCTTATTAGAGGCCGGTGTCGATGTAAACACAAAGGTAAAAGACTGGAGCGATGAGGATCAAGTTAAGATCAGAGCCATTATTACTGAGACCATTAAGGTTGAAGGTGTGCTTAAGTCAGAAATACAGTTAAGTATAAAAAGATTGATGGACATAGGTTGTTACAGGGGCCTTAGACATCGTAAGGGCTTACCTCTGAGAGGGCAAAGAACTAAAAACAATGCGCGAACCAGAAAAGGAAAGCGTAAAACAGTAGCTAACAAAAAGAAAGCGGTCAAGTAAAATAGCGAAATGGCACAAAAAAGAAAAGATAAGGCAAAGAAAAGGGTAGTTATTGTAGAAGCTGTCGGTGAGGCCCATATTCAGGCAACATTTAATAATATCATTATTTCCTTAACCAACACGCAAGGGCAAGTGGTCTCTTGGGCGTCTGCAGGCAAAATGGGTTTCAGAGGTTCAAAAAAGAACACGCCATATGCAGGCCAGGTGGCGGCGGCAGACTGTGCTCAGAAAGCTCATGAAATGGGTCTGAGAAAAGTGGAAGTCTTTGTCAAAGGGCCAGGAGCGGGTAGAGAATCTGCAATTAGGGCGATTCAAAATACCGGAATCGAAGTTACTGCAATTAGAGATGTGACGCCACTTCCTCATAATGGATGTAGGCCACCGAAAAGAAGAAGAGTTTAATTAAGTCTAAAATACGAAGTAGATATGGCTAGATACAGAGGCCCTAAGTCCAAGATAGCAAGAAAATTTGGAGAACCCATTTTTGGTCCAAGTAAGGCATTGCAGAATAAAGCATACCCTCCGGGTCAACATGGAAAGGGCAGAAGAAAGAAGCTTTCGGAATTTGCAATCCAGCTTGCTGAAAAGCAGAAGGCGAAATATACTTATGGTCTGCTCGAAAAGCAGTTTGCTAATGTCTTCAACAAAGCATCCCGCAAAAGTGGGATCACAGGTGAGATTTTACTCCAATTACTTGAGGCGAGATTAGATAATACTATTTATAGACTTGGTATTGCATCGACACGACGAGCGGCTCGACAATTGGTACTGCACAAACATATCATGGTGAACGGAGGTATTGTTAATATCCCTTCGTATACTCTGAGAAACAATGATATTGTATCAGTTCGAGAACGTTCTAAATCTTTAGAGTTGATTTCAAACAGTCTCGCATCGACAGCAACCAAGACGTTTTCATGGTTGGAATGGAATAGTACAGATTATTCAGGTAAATTTTTAAATCTTCCCGAGAGAGAAGAGATACCTGAAAATATTAAGGAGCAGCTTATTGTTGAGCTGTACTCAAAATAATTGATTTACTAAAAGTTAAAAATAACGATATGTCGATTTTAGCATTTCAAATGCCCGATAAGGTGGTAATGGAGAAGGCAGATGATTTTCATGGTCTCTTCACATTTAAGCCCCTAGAAAAAGGTTACGGCGTTACGGTGGGTAACGCACTTCGAAGAATTTTATTATCTTCCTTGGAGGGCTATGCCATCACTGAAATAAGAGTGCCTGGCGTACTTCATGAATTTTCAACCATTCAAGGGATGGTCGAAGACGTAAGTGAACTTATTTTAAATCTTAAAATGGTGCGCTTCAAAAAAATTGCGGGAGTTGATGACGATAAAATTATAGTGAAAGTTTCGGGGAAGGAGAAATTGACTGGTGCTGATATTGGAATGTCTACCGCTTCATATGAAGTGTTGAATCCAGACCATATCGTATGTAAATTGGATAGCTCGGCCAAATTTGAATTAGAACTGACTGTTGAAAAAGGGAGAGGTTACGTGCCTGCTGAGGAAAACAAGCGTGAGGAGCAAGATTTTGGCGCTATTGCCATTGATTCTATTTTTACTCCCATAAAAAATGTCAAGTATAGTGTAGAAAATACGCGAGTTGAGCAAAAAACGGATTACGAACAACTCGTGCTGGATATAGAAACTGATGGATCTATTCATCCAGAAAATGCATTGAAAGGTGCGGCTAACATCTTAATACAGCATTTCATGTTGTTCTCAGATCAAAGTATGATTTTAGAAACGGCTACTAAGGGAGAGCCTGAGCAAGTGGATGAAGAATTGCTTCACATGCGAAAGTTGTTGAAAACATCTCTTAATGATCTCGATTTATCTGTGCGGGCATATAATTGCCTCAAAGCAGCTGAAGTGCGCTCACTTGGAGACCTGGTCAATCTTGAAATATCAGAAATGATGAAATTCAGAAACTTTGGAAAGAAGTCTCTAGCGGAATTAGAGCAATTGGTCGTTGAAAAGGGTCTAACTTTTGGAATGGACTTGGCAAAATACAAACTAGAAGAAGAATGAGACACGGAAAAAAATTCAATCATTTAGGCAGAACAACGTCTCACCGAAAAGCGATGCTATCGAATATGGCCTCGTCGTTGATTAAATATAAAAGAATAAATACGACAGTAGCAAAGGCCAAGGCTTTGAGAAAGTACGTCGAACCTTTGATCACCAAGGCTAAAGAAAATTCAACAAATTCAAGAAGGGTAGTTTTTCAATATTTGCAGAATAAAGAATCTATTATTGAACTTTTTGGAGCTGTTGCGGAAAAAGTAGCCAATAGACCCGGTGGATATACTAGAATTTTAAAGACGGGTAGTAGATTAGGTGATAATGCCGAGATGTGCGTGATGGAACTGGTTGATTACAATGAATTATTGCTCCAAGAATCAAAGCCAAAAGCGGCTAAGCGATCAAGAAGGAGTAAATCCAAGTCTGCATCATCCGATACTGCAGTAGTCGAAGAAGCCGAAGTGGTGGCCTCTGAAACGGAGGTAAAAGATGAAACGATTGAAGCTGCTGACCCAAAGAAGGAAGTTTCTGATGAAGAGGAGGAGATAAAAGATTAAATTTTTTAAAAATAATTAAAGGATTGGGGTTTCTCAGTCCTTTTTTTTTGTGCTTAGGTCAGCATTTCTGTTATTTTTGTGTCATTAGTTAGTATTAAATTTTCTATACAAATCATAACGTCTATGAAAAGAGCAAAAGCCGTACTTTATTTAGCTGATGGGACATTATTTGAAGGATTGTCAATTGGAAAAAAAGGCACTTCTGGGGGTGAGATTTGCTTTAATACAGGGATGACTGGATATCAGGAGATCTATACGGACCCCTCATATTATGGTCAAATCGTGATCAACACCAATGCCCACATTGGGAATTATGGGGTGCATAAAGATGAAGATGAATCGGATAGGCCGAAAATCAAGGGTTTAGTAGTCAATGATTTTACTTACGATTACAGTCGCAGCTCTGCTTCTGGTAGTTTGGAGGATTACCTCAGTTCACATGATACGGTTGGTATTTCTGATTTAGATACCCGGATGCTGGTACGACACGTGAGGGATAAAGGAGCTATGAATGCCATCATCAGTACAGAAATTTTTGACATCGCGAAGCTTCAAGCTGAATTAAAAACAATTCCGGATATGAAATCCTTAGAATTATCGAGTGTCGTAACGACTCATGAGGCTTATGAATTGGGAGTGGATAATCCAGGATTTAAAATAAGTGTACTTGATCTAGGAGTCAAAAGATCTATTTTAGATAACTTCTTAATCAGGGATTGTCATCTAAAAGTGTTTCCTGCGAAAACTAGTTTTGGAGAAATGAGGGCCTGGGATGCCGATGGCTATTTTATCTCAAATGGTCCAGGTGATCCGGAAGTTATGGATTATGCTGTTGATACAATTAAGGAAATATTAGTCGCAAATATGGCCTTATTTGGTATTTGTCTCGGAAATCAGTTGCTGGCAAGATCCGTGGGGATAAGTACTTTTAAGATGCATCATGGGCATCGGGGACTTAACCAACCCGTTAAAAATTTAATGACAGGAAAAAGTGAAATTACCTCCCAAAATCATGGTTTCTCTGTGGATATGGAGTCTTTAAAAAATTCTACTTTAGCCGAATTGACGCATATTAATTTAAATGACGAATCTGTTGAGGGTTTGAGGTTGACCAATGGCAGAGCTTTTTCCGTACAGCATCATCCAGAGTCAACACCTGGTCCTCATGATTCTACCTATTTATTTGATGATTTTATACAATTAATAAAGAACAACAAAACATGAGTATTATAGAAAGTGTGTTTGCTAGACAAATATTAGATTCCCGTGGCAATCCAACCGTAGAGGTGGATGTGATCACTGAAAGTGGTATCATGGGTCGCGCTGCTGTCCCTTCAGGTGCATCAACAGGTGAGCATGAGGCACATGAGCTCAGAGATGGTGACAAAAGTAAATATTTGGGCAAAGGGGTTTTGAAAGCCGTTCAAAACGTAAATGAGTTGATTGCTCCAGAGATTCTTGGATATTCAGTTTTCGATCAGAAGATCATTGATCAAACGATGATTGATTTAGATGGGACCGTTAATAAAAGTAAGTTAGGCGCCAATGCAATATTAGGTGTTTCTTTGGCTATTGCTAAAGCAGCAGCTGATGAGTCTAGTCAGCCCCTATTCAGATATTTGGGAGGGGTCAACGCACACCTTTTACCCGTACCTATGATGAATATTATCGATGGAGGATCTCATTCAGATGCCCCTATTGCTTTTCAAGAATTTATGATTCGTCCTATTGGGGCGTCCTCTTTCAGTGAGGCTTTGAGAATGGGAGCTGAAATTTTCCATCATTTGAAAAGCATTTTAAAATCCAAAGGCTTAAGTACTGCCGTGGGTGACGAGGGCGGATTTGCGCCAAGTTTCGCGGGCGGTACTGAAGAAGCACTCGACAGCGTGCTTAAGGCTATTGACGCGGCTGGATATAAAGCGGGTGAAGAAATTACCATAGCTATGGATTGCGCAGCCTCAGAATTTTATGAAGAGGGGAATTACAATTATGCCAAATTCGAAGGGGAAAATGGTAAAGTTAGAACTAGTGCGGAACAGGTGACCTATTTGACCTCTTTGATTAATAAATATCCCATAGATAGTATTGAAGATGGAATGGATGAAAATGATTGGGAAGGCTGGAAAATCTTAACCAAAGCCATAGGTGACCGTTGCCAATTGGTTGGGGATGATCTCTTGGTGACCAACGTGGATTATTTAAAACGGGCTATTGACGAAAAATGTGCTAACTCTATTTTGATTAAAGTGAATCAAATAGGGACGCTTTCCGAAACTTTTGCAGCTATTGAAATGGCACATAAGGCAGGATGGACAGCGATTGTTTCACACCGTTCCGGTGAAACGGAGGACAATACAATTGCGGATATTTCCGTAGCATTGAATACAGGCCAAATCAAGACGGGATCTTTGTCTCGTTCGGACAGAATGGCGAAGTATAACCAACTTTTAAGGATTGAAGAGGAGCTAGATGATTCTGCAGTTTATCCAGCTAAAAAATAGGAACAATTTGATTAAGAAAAAAAACCGGGTACTACCCGGTTTTTTTATGTCCTTTTTGTAATGGGATGATAGGTCAACCTTTCTTTTAAGACCTTATTTCATTGATTTTGTCTCAAGATCAACGAAATACACACTTCTCATCTTCATTCCCGTACATTTTTTTTATCTTTAGCTTGAATATGAAAAGTTTGATAGAGCAGATTCCCCCAATATTTAAAAACATGTATGTTTTAGGGGCCGTATTTTTCATAGTTTGGTTAATGATATTTGATTCAAATGATATTTTGACCCAACTGTCCCTAAGAAAAAAAGAAGCAGATTTACAACAGACGCAACGCTATTATCAAAAACAAATTGAGACCGTAAAGACTGATCGTGAAGCCTTATTTAGCAACCAAGATTTATTGGAGCGAATTGCTAGAGAAAAGTATTATATGAGAGCTGAAGGAGAAGATGTATATGTCATGGTTCCAGAATCAACAGATGAGTAGGTAAAGTAAATCCCGAGTTTATTATTTCATGAAAATTTGGATCTATATTTTAATGATGGCCCTGTCTCAGATCGTCTCAGCACAATCAGAGAATATTTTTGATAAAATGTATTTTGGTGGAGGCTTCGGTCTCGATTTTAATCAAAATGTCTTCTCATTTAGTTTAACACCTTATGCAGGTTATAAATTGACCGAGCGTTGGTCGGCAGGCTTAGGTATAAATTATCAATTTTGGCGAGATAAAATCTTGGATCTAAAAATAAATAATTATGGAGGTAATATCTTTGCTAGATACAGTTTTACCCCACAAATATTTGGATCGACCAAATTAGAATATTTATCCGTAGACTTTATAAATAAGCGAGAGGGTTTTTACAATCTCCCTGTTGGATTAGGTTACGTAGTGCCTATCTCTAAGTTTGCCTCCTTATATATGATTGGGCAGTATGACTTGCTGTACGACGTCACTGAGACCAATGGAGCCTATTCAAGTCCATGGATCTTAGAGGCAGGCTTTGGATTTGGGTTTTAAAACTTGACTTGATATTGCTCTGAGAGCGATTGTAAATCCTTCACTACAGTGTCCAGTAGTGGAATCCCCTCTTTTCTTCTCAACTGCTCCATCTGTCGCTCCGGGTCTCCAGGAATAATGACTTTATTCGTTTCATTTATGGTTTCTGCATTTCTAAATCGTTTAATCCATATGTCCATGTGTGTTTTGAATTCGGAGGCAGGTCTGAAGGCATCAATTCTTAGCGCACCGAAAAAATGACCAATTCCTTCTCCTACTGGATTGGGATCAGGATCTAAAAAAGAAACAAAAGGAGGTACCCAAGGTCCATAATTTGCACCAGAAAGTACTGCAGATAAGATATCTACAATACTTCCCAATATGAATCCTTTGTGAGATCCATGTTCTCTATCTCCACCCAGGGGTAATAAGGCCCCGCCCTCAACAATACCTTGAGCTGCTTGGGTGGGTTGACCCTCTTTATCTTGTAGCCAACCCATTGGAGCGGATTCATTTTTCCTTTGAAGTATCTCAAGTTTACCATTGGCTGCTGTTGTAGTAGCCATATCAGCGACAAATGGGGGCTCGTCTCCAGCCGGAACAGCAACCGCGATAGGATTGGTCCCTAAAAGGCGCTCTTTGGAGTAGGTAGGCGCTACGAGAGGGCTCGCATTGGTCATCGAGATACCAATGCAATCTGCTTCCAATGCCATCATGGCATGATAGCCTGCAATACCGTAGTGATTTGAGTTTTTGACGGCAACCCAACCTGTTCCTACATTTTTGGCTTTTTCTATGGCCAACCGCATGGCATAAGGACCCGCAACAAGTCCAAGTCCAGCATCACCATCTACTACAGCGGTACTGGGTGTCTCATGGACCACACTGAGTTGTGGTTTAGAATTGATTCTATTTTTTTCATACAGCCGGAGGTAGCCCATCAACCTGGCGACACCGTGGGAGTCTACTCCTCTTAAATCAGCGCTTAATAGTACATTGGCTGCTTCAATGGCTTGGTCATTGAAGCAGCCAATTTTTATGAATAAATTTACAGCAAACTGGTGAAGCCGATCAAAAGAATATTTAGTCATATTTCAATATTTTCGAGACGGGTTTTGATTGAATTTTGAGGGATGTAATGGTTTGGAGCAATACCCCTTCTTTCAGCGCATAAGAGGAAATACGAGTGTTTTCCAATCCCGTTTTTTTGAGGATGAACTGGATAAGTATCGAGGCTACTACGATCATGTCCACCCTGAGTTCAATCATTCCAGGAATCAATAAGCGTTCTAGTTTGTTTTTTGAGATGAGTTCATGGAAGATTTGGATCATACTATTTTGAGTAATGGGAAGTTCAGTTGCATGTTCTTGGGCATATTTATTCATTTTCTTTTGATGAATTTCACTTAAAGTATCAAAGGTTCCGGATGATCCAATCAGCGTTTTAGGGCCGTACATCTCACAGGCCTCAAATAGAGGGTGAAGATTTATTTCTAGATAGTTTTCGATAGCCGAAATTTCAGTAGAAGTGATGGGGTCATTT
>Ga0115000_10000197_pt1 | contig 55632 bp, 59 predicted proteins | sample ArcticOcean_MG_C_6_FD_89690 | JGI IMG/M metagenome (GOLD analysis project Ga0115000, IMG submission 89690) | Marine microbial communities from western Arctic Ocean - ArcticOcean_MG_CB8_128 | ecosystem: Environmental > Aquatic > Marine > Oceanic | place: Arctic Ocean: Canada Basin | collected... | reverse complement strand
GATCTTGTGACGGAGCTCGAGTGTGTCCATGTTGCTCATTTCAAGTTGTCGAGGTCGAGCATGTGCACGGCCTTGGTCTGGGTGTAGCTTTGCAGTGTGTCCATGTTGCTCATTTCAAGTTGTCGAGGTCGAGCATGTGCACGGCCTTGGTCTGGGTGTAGCTCTGCAGTGAGTCCATCGAGCCTTCAGAGCCGAGGCCCGAGTCCTTGTACCCGCCGAACGGCGTCTCGAGAAAGTGCTGTCCACGTCCATTGATCCAAACGCAACCGGCCTCGACCCGTCGAGCGGCGTCCATCGCCCAATCCAGCCGCTTGGTGATGATGTTGGCAGTGAGCCCCAAAGGTGTGGCGTTGGCCAGGCGGAGGAGCTCGTCGCGGTCGTTCCACCTCAGTGTGGAAAGGACGGGACCGAAGATCTCTTCTTGAGCAATGGTGTGGTCCGCAGTCACCCCATCGAAGAGGGTTGGCTGCAGATAGAAGCCGCCATCGGGTGCACCTTCGGGACGTCCGCCGCCCATCACCAGCCGGGCACCCTCATCGCGTCCAGATGCGACGAAGGAATTCACCCGAGCCAGCTGCGGCTCCGATACCAGGGGGCCCATCGTTGTGTCCGAGTCGAGCGGGTCCCCAACGTGAATGACGCCAAGCCGCGCCACCAGGGCTTCCACCACAGCGTCGTGGAGGTCGTCATGGACGAAGAGCCGCGAGGTCGAACCACACGATTGGCCCTGGGAGGATTCGAAGTTCATGCCCATCACGGCCTGCTCCGCGACGTACTCGGGGTCTGCGTCGGGGAAGACCAGGAGAGGGTTCTTACCGCCCAGTTCCACGGTCACGTTCTTCAGGACGCCACTCTCGGCCGCGGCCTGCATGACGCGAAGACCGGTTTCTCGGCGCCCGGTGAACCCGATGCGGCGAATGTCAGGGTGCGCCACGAGCGCCTCGCCAGTCGTGGGGCCATCGCCGGTGATGACGGTCAAAACCCCCTTGGGAAGAATCTCGGCCGCCAGATAGGCCACCTCGAGCGGCGAGATCGGTGTCTGGTCGGGGGCCTTGACCACCACGGTGTTGCCGGCGATTAGCGGTGCCGCCACGTGATAGGTGGTGAACATCAGCGGATGGTTGAAGGGCAGGATGCGAGCCACCACTCCATAGGGTTCTCTCAGGGTCATATGCAGCCCTGTCGCCGTTGCCGGGAGGGTCTTGCCGTGTAGCTCCCTTGCGATTCCCGCGAAGTACTCCAGCGATTCTGCGCCGTACGCCAGATCGTTGCGCATGTTCGGGAGCGGGTTGCCCGAGTCCATGGCATCGATTCGGGCCAATCGTTCGCTATTTGCTCTTAAGGCATCGGCGAAACGGCGAAGATACGCACCCCGTTCGGTCATCGATAGAGCCGCCCAGGCCGGCTGCGCAGCCTTGGCTACGGCGACTGCGCGATCAACGATCGCCGGGCCGGCCAGTGGTACCTCGGCCACCACTTTGCCGTTGCCCGGAGCGACGACAGGCATGGCACCCTGCGGCGAAACGGCGACCACTTCATCGCCCAGGATCAGCGGGTATTCATCGCGTAGCTCGGCAACAACGGCGCTCATAGCGCTCCTAGACTAGGCATCACGGTCTCCTCGGATCAATCACAGGTTTCATCTCGGTCCCGGACCGCATGGCCGCCAGCGCATCTGTGACCTCATCGAGCGAGAACACCGACGAAACAATGGACCGCTCGAGGTCGAGGCGCTCGGCATGGCGTTCCAGGAAGCGAAGGGCGCTGTGGTAATGCGAGATGTCCGCCGACAGCGATGAGTTGATGTGGAGCTGGCGGACCTTCAGCGCGGTGGTGTCGACCGGGACCCGTTCAGCGTGGGCTTGGCCGATGACCATCATGGTGCCGCCCTTGCGGACCATCTCGAAGCCTTCGGTGAAGGCGCTCGGTGGGCCAGCACATTCCAGGATCAGGTCCGCGCCGCGTCCGCCAGTGAGCTCGCGCACGCGTTCGATGCGGGCTTCCGGCGTTGTCGACTCAATGTCGATCCGTTCAGTCAGACCCCAGGTGTCGGTGGCTGTCAGCCGTGAAGCCGGTGCGCCGACCAGAACGGTTTGGTACGCGCCCGATGCCTGGGACGCGGCCGCCGCATAGAGGCCAACGGGTCCAGCGCCCAGGACGACGACCGTCTCGCTGAACCTGATGGGGGGTAGTCGATCCAGTGCGTGCATCACCGTTCGGAGAGCGCACGTGGCCGATGAGGCGAGTGGTGAGCTGACCGCATCAGGAACCCGCAGGACCCCGCTTTCTGGCGCCACGTGCAGGTGTTGAGAGAAGGTGCCGTTGCGTGAGCTCTCATAGCGCCCCCAGCCGTACCCCATGGTGTTCTCGCACAACGTCGGTTCTTTGGCCACTGCGCATTGAAAGCATCGACCGCACCAGTCGTGGGCCCACACGATCCGGTCGCCGGGCGAGAGCGGCGCGCCAGTAGCGTCACTCATAGCGCCTACCCCAAGTTCGATGATCCGGCCACAACCCTCGTGGCCCATGACCAACGGAAGCTGGGCCAGGTGGGCAAACGTGCCCGCCGCGATGTGCACGTCAGTGCCACAAACCGTGGCGGCTTCCATCTCCACCAGGAGACCACCGGGCTCGGGTGGACCCAGCGGGAGCTCCTCGACTTGTGGACCCCCTTCGTAGGTGCTCAGCATGACTGCTCGAGACGTCTCGGTCATGGCGTGACCTCCTGGTCGGGTGACCCTGGGGGGCGGCGCCACAGGGGGCCGCGTTCTACGACGGGGTCCAGTAAACCCTCGTTGACCCAGTCCACATAGGCGTAGGGGTCGTAGGTTTTGGCGACCTGGCCGGGGTAGCCGATGCGTTCCCGCACGGTTGGTGACTGGTAGTAGGCTGCCGCTACTGCGGTGGTGAGAGCGGTGTAGGCGGCCTCATCAGCAACCAGCAGCGCGCCCAAGGCTTCGAGGTCGAACTGGAGCGGGTCCAGCGCGTCGATGGCTCGCTGGAGATCGGCGAACAGGTCGGGCCGAGCCATCATGACGTGGTCCACGCCACCACCGTGCACGTCCACCATGCTGGCCGAGGGCATCATCAACGTCTCGGGCAACATGACATCGGCCATGGTGCTCAGCGCCTTCCGCTGGTCAGCGGTGAATCTGTCGGGCTGAGCCGTCACACCGGTACCTCTTGCAGTCGCCGATTCTCGACAAGATGAGCGGCTGTGCGGAGCGCGAGCGCCGTGATGGTGTTTGTGGGGTTTACGCCCGATGAGGTGACGAAGACGCTGCCATCGACGATGTACAGATTGGCGACATCGTGGGCTCGCTGGTTCCGGTCGACGACCGACGTGGCCGGGTCGTCACCCATGCGAGCGGTGCCCATCAGGTGCCAGCCGGAGTACCGCAATAGATTGGCGGCGGTGACATCGATAGCGCCAGCCGCCCGAAGTGATTCCTCGGCGCGAGCCACCTGGAATTCCATGAGTCGTTTGGAGTTCTCGCTGGTCCGATAGTGCACCCGGGGTGCCGGAATACCGTCGGCATCACATAGATCGGGGTCGAGGTCGACGCGGTTGGTTTCTTCGGGGAGATCCTCGCCAAATATCGCCCAGGTCGCGCCCTTGCCGAACGTTCGCGCCATCAGATCGTGGTGTTTCGCGCCCCAGACCTCGCTTCCGGCGCGCATCGGGAGGACATGATTGAGTGGTCCACCCACGGGGGAGAGGGCCCATTTAGCGCCACGGACGAAGCCGCGGGACCGATCTGTCTCGTAGAACTCGTAGGTGGTGATGCTGGCACCGAACTGGCCCTGCCACCCTTCGACCGAGTCGTCGAACCAGCCGGTGACCGCAGCAAAGGGATGCATCATCAGCCGCTTGCCCACCAACCCGCTGGAGTTGGCCAGACCGGTCGGATGGTGATCGTCGGCGGACAAGAGCAGTAGGCGCGCCGTGCCGATCGCGTTCGCCGCCAATATCACGGTGTCGCCGGTTTGGTGGTGCTCGGCGCCGTCGCGGTCGATCCACGTGGCGCCGGTGGCCAGGCCCTGAGCATTAGTCGTGATGCGGTTGACCCGTGCGCCGGTAACCAGGCGGGCGCCGGCAGCGATGGCCTTCGGCCAATGGGTCAGATCGGTGGATGCCTTGGCTCCCTCGGCGCAACCCGACGTGCACACGCCCCTTTGCACACACGCATGGCGGCCATCGTAGGGAGCCGAGAGAATCGCGTTGGGTTCGGGCCACCAGTGCCAGCCCAGCTCGTTGTGCGCCTGTGCCACCCGCTTTCCGGCTATGCCGAGGGGAAGCGGAGGCAACGGGTAGTCGGTATGGGGCGGGTACGCAGGGTCGCCGGCCAAACCGGAGACGCCGATCTGACGGTCTATCTCGTCGTAGAAGGGTGCGACGTCGAAATAGTCGATGGGCCAGTCATCGGCTACCCCATCCATGGTCCGCACCCGGAAATCGGAGGGCAACATCCGCGGCCAGGTCCCCGCGTAGATAATCATGCTGCCGCCTACTGCATTGAACATCAGTGGGTTGATGTCGGAGTCGTCGTCGTTCACGGGATAGTCCGATGCCATGCCGCGAATGTTGGGGCTCAACGCCCACCGCTGCCGTATGGCCAACTCCCAATCGTCCTCGGTGCCACGGAAATCGTCACGGTCCGGCCACTCGCCCTGCTCCAGGCACACAACCGAGAACCCGGCCTCGGCGAGATGGCGCGCCACAACGCCACCGGAAGCGCCGGCGCCGACGAGTACAACGTCGGCATGTTCGTGTTCAGACATGCGATCTCCGATCTAGGTGGCCAGTGTGAGGGGGCCGCAGGTGGCGGCCCCCTCACACCTTTATGACAAATTCGAAGGCGACCTAACGGAGGTCTTCGTTGGTCAGGCCTTCGATGGAGTCGGGGTCAATCAAGACGGTCGGGGCCTGAATGAAGTACTCCTGACCCGTGCTCCCCGTCGTCAGGAACTCGTGTGCGACCTCAGCCGTGAAAGTTCCCCACAGATAACCACGAAGGGCAATAGTGGCGTCTACGCCTTCGCCGCTCCGAACCTGGTCGAACGCGAGCGGCTCACCGTCGGTGCCAGTGATCAGGATGTCAGCGTGATCGATTCCTGCCTCGGTGACCGCTTGCGCAGCTCCCAACGCGAGGGCATCGGAGTCGGCCCAGATGGCGTCCAGGTCGGGGTTGGCAGTCAGCGCATCCTGTGCCAGTCGCAGGCCTTCTTCTTGGCTGAAGTCAGTTGCGCTTTGGTTGAACACGATTTCGATGCCGGGGTTGGCCGCCATCGTCTCGTCGAAGCCATCGCGACGTTTTTCGACGTACTCCGATGCGCCGGGTCCACCAATGCGGGCCAGTGTGCCCTCGCCTCCCATTTCATCGATCATCCACTGGGTCTGCTTGACGCCTTCTGCGCCCCAGTCGGTTCCAATGAATCCGATCTCCAACGATTCATCCTGCACACGGTCACCCGTGGATAAGATCGGGATGCCGGCATCAGCGGCTACCTGATAGGCCGGGGTCAGTGCCTCGAGGTCGCCGGGTGAAGCAATGATGAGGTCGACGCCTTGGGTGACGAAGTCTTCGATCTGGGCCACCTGGTCCTCCATGACGTAGGAAGCATCAGCGGCCGTGAATTCCCAGCAGTTCGCCGCGCCGAAGTCACTGAGTCCGGCTTCGAGGTCACGGAAGTACAAGATGAATGTTGCAAGGTTGGCATATGCCACGTCGTAGGTTTCGGTGCATTCGCCGCCTCCACCGGAGGCGGCTGGGCCGCTTACCGCGGAGTCATCGTCGTCACCGCAGGCGGAAGCCACCAGCGCTATCGCGATCAGTCCTATCAGCCAGGTCCATCGTTTTGATTTCATTTCTGATCCCCTCCTTGATTGGGGTTCATCTAACCGTCCCGGTTGGGATGGTTATGTCGAGCGGAATCTGATCGGAATCGGATCCGTCCGAGATCTTGGGTGTGGCCGGCAACCGGCTGGTCCAGCGGGTCACGTAGCCGCGAATCAAATGCGAGGTCATGGCCAGCATGAACACCAGGCCGAGCCATACGTCCTGCATGTTTGATGAGACGCTCAGCAGGTTGAGGCTGTTACGAAGTACGCCGATGAGAATCACGCCTGCGACTGTGCGCGGGATGGACCCTCGGCCGCCGAACAGGTTGGTTCCGCCGAGGACCACGGCGGCGACGGCGAACAGTTCGGTGAGTTGGGCGGCGTTGGGCTGACCGGAGTTGACCCGGCCCAGCAAGGTGAACCCGGCTAGCGCAATAGCCACACCGCCAGAGAGGAAGACCGCCAGCCGGACCCGGGTCACGTCGATTCCGGAACGACGAGCAGCCTCGGCGTTCCCGCCGACTGCGTACACCCGCAAGCCGAACCTCGTGTACCGGAGAACGACATGGAACGAAGTCCCGACGGCCGCCGCCACCCAGATGGGCATACGTAGCCCAAGGATCTCGGTGGCCCAGAAGTCTGACCATTGGTCGGGGAGTCCGCCGATCGTGTTTCCGGAGGTGATTTCTCGCGCTAAGCCGCGAGCCATGACCAACATACCGAGGGTCGTGATGAACGACGGGACCCGGAGCACGGCGGTGACGAAGCCGTTGAACAGGCCAACTGCCGCGCCGGCGGCCAGGCCCGCTAGCAAGCCAAGAACAATGCTGTTGGTTCGGACCATGACATCGGCGGTGACCACCCCGACCAGGGCGATGGCAGAACCTTGGGACAGGTCGAGCTCGGCCGCGATGATGATGAACGTCATGCCGAACGCTGCGATCGCCAGGAATGACGTTTGGAGCAGGATGTTCTGGAGATTTCGGCTGGTGAGGAAAACGTCGGACTTGAACGTCATGAAAATCCCGATGCTGACGATCACGGTCGGTGCGAAGCCAGCATCGAACAACCAAGGAAGGAACCTTCGAGCCCACGGATCTGAGCATGACGAGTTCGTCGCGGTCTGACTCATCTCAACGCGATCGCTTCTTGGCTGGTGCGGTGCGCGTTGATGCCGGTCACGACATGTTCGACCAGCGCATCCAGGTAGCGTTCGCCAGCTGCAGCGTTTGCCCCTGTTGGGTCGCCGATCACACCATTGGCTGCCAGCGCTGCCATACCGTCGCGTCGCAGCGTGGCAGACGCCTGTGCTGCGGGGCCGATGAACCCCGGCTCGATGCGATCGAGTTGCACCAGGTCGGGCGCCAACAACATCATGATGCTTGTTTCGAAGTGACCCGCATGGGTTCCGACCACGTCGGGGTCGAGGCCAAGCTCATCTTGCGCAACCCGGTGCACGGCATCTCGTTGTGACGGCCAGTCGGCGAAGCACACTACCCGGGCATCCAATTGGTTGACTGCTGCGGTCATGGCGCCACTATTTCCGGCGTGACCGGTCACGACGTACGCGCTGCGAAAACCGTGTGACAGCAGACTCTCGACGATGTCAACCTGCGTCGCTACGATGGTTTCGTCAGCGAGGGAGGCCGTTCCCGCAAACGACAGATGGTGTGACGAGGCGCCGACCGGCACGGATGGGGTGATCACACAGGTACCGACGCGACTGGCCACTGATTCTGCAACGGCTGTCGCAATGATCTGATCAGTGGCCAACGGCAGATGGGGGCCGTGCTGTTCGAGTGCACCCAGTGGCACGATCACATCGAGTGGGCCCGAGGCCAGAGCCTCGGCAACGTCTCGTGTAGTCAGCTCGCCCAACCTTGCGGTCCGGGGGCTTACCTGGACAGCGGCCGTGGTGGCCTGGCTCACGTGTTGGCCAGTGTGGTATCGAGATACGTGGGTTTCTGGGGGCGACCGACACCAATGATGACCTGCACGAGCGTTTCCTCGTCGGTGTGGTTTCGGAGACCGTGCATGATCCCGGCGGGGGAGTAGATCATCTCGCGCTCTGTCAGCGTGGTCTCTAGGATGGTGCCGTCGTCGTGCTCCCACCACGCGGTCACCTCGCCCTTGACGACGAAGAAGACTTCTTCGACTTCGTGGGCATGCGATGGCGCTACTGCGCCTGGCGGCAGCATCATCACCGACAGCGTGAAGTTGTTCGCAGTGATGGTGCCGACTTCTTCGTGCTTCCCGGTGATGCTCGCACCCACCATGCGGACGTGCGATCGACGGTAAGACTCGTCAAGGTCGCCCTGTCGCGTGAATGGTTTCCAATCCAGCGCTTTGGCTCCGAACCGTTGTACGTGTTCGCTGAATTCGGCTTCGGTGAATCGACTGGCCATGGCCCCCCCGAGGAAAATGAATTGGCTTACTAGCAAGCAACTTAGCACTGAGTTATCGTCCCGTCAAAAAAACCGATCCGGACCTGATCGCTTGAAGCAGCGGCAGGACGACTACGGCAAGAGCACGCCCCTCCCAACGAGCTGTGTTAAACGGGCATTCATCGGCCGGCTTGCATTTACATTCATATGAATGTATCCTGCGATATGTCCACTGATGAAACGAGCTTCCTTGACGGCTATCTGCCGTATTTGCTCCGTCGTGCGGACCAAACCCTCTCGGCCCCGTTCTATGCCCTTCTCGCCCAGTACGGCGTCGCTCTTTCAGAGTGGCGGGTGCTAGCCGTTCTGCACGAACTAGGCGAACTCTGTGTTGCGGACCTCGCCGAAGCCGCGCTGAGCGTTCAGCCAACGGTCACCCACGCATCGCGCCGCCTCGAAGACCGAGGTCTTCTCTCCAGCGCACCCGGCACTGACGATAAGCGGCAGCGTTTCCTGTCCATCACCGCAGCCGGTACCAGTCTCATCTCGACGCTGATCGAGAAAGCCAAGCAGCTCGAAGCCGATGCTCTCTCTGAGGCGGGCGATCTCAGTGACCTAATTCAGCAACTCCAAGAACTCACGGCCAACGTTCACCAGCGAGGAACCTCCTATGCCTGACTACGACCCCCGAGCCGAACTCCGCCGGCCGTTCAACCTCATGGGCTGGATCGACGAACACCGAGCGGAGCTCACCCCACCGGTAGCCAACAAACAGATCTGGCGCGAAGCGGACATGATCGTGATGATCGTGGGTGGCGGCAACGAGCGCAACGATTTCCACGACGATCCGCGCGAGGAGTTCTTCTTCCAGATCAAGGGGGATATGAACCTCGTGATCTGGCCCGGCCACGGCGAGGCACCGTTCGATATGCCGATCCGCGAGGGCGACGTCTATCTCTTGCCCCCCGGTGTGCGCCACTCACCTCAGCGTCCCGATCCTGAGTCTGTTGGACTCGTTGTGGAGTACAAACGGGATCTGGGCGAACTCGACGGTTTCGAATGGGCATGTCCTAACTGCGCCCAACTGGTGCACCGTGTCGAGGTTCAGCTGCAGGCCATCGACAAGGACCTCCCGCCCCTCTTCGCGGCCTTCCACGCTGACGAGGACGCTCGAACCTGTCCAAACTGCGACACCCTTCACCCCGGCAAGGACGGCTGACTGTGAGCACGGCACCACTCCCTTCAGCCGCCGAACTCGACGCCGCCGCCCCCCTCGCCGCGTTTCGTGACGAGTTCGTCCTCCCTGAGGGCATCTATCTCGTCGGAAATTCGCTGGGGGCGATGCCGCGGGCCACTCGGGACTATGTCGACACCGAACTCGACCGGTGGAGCAGCCTCGGCGTCGAAGGCCACTTCACTGGTGATCTGGCGTGGAAGGACTATCACAGCCTTCTGACCGATCAGCTGGCTCGGCTTACCGGCGCCCAAGCTAACGAAGTCGTGGCCATGAACGGGCTCACCGTCAACCTGCATCTGATGATGGTCAGCTTCTACCGGCCGACGGCTCAGCGGCACAAGATACTCATCGAGAGCCACGCTTTTCCTTCCGACCACTTCGCGGTTGAGTCCCAGATTCGCCAACGAGGCTTCGATCCCGCCACGTCCCTCATCACGCTCAGCCCTCGAGCAGGCGAAAGCACACTGCGACGCGAGGACATCCTCGAAACAATTGCCGATGAAGGCGACGAGCTCGCACTGATTCTTTTGCCCGGCGTGCAGTACTACACCGGTCAGGTTCTCCCCCTCCCCGAGATTGTGGCCGCTGGTCATGCCGTTGGGGCGCTTGTGGGCTTCGATCTCGCCCACGCGATCGGGAACCTCGAACTCGACCTCCACGCCTGGGACGTCGACTTCGCCGCGTGGTGCAGTTACAAGTACCTGAACAGCGGGCCCGGCGGCGTTGCCGGCGCGTTCGTTCACGAACGTCATATCAACGACCAATCGCTCCCCAAGCTTCTCGGTTGGTGGGGCACGAACCCTACGACTCGTTTCGCGATGACCACCGAGTTCGATGCCATCCCTTCGATCGAGTCCTGGCAGCTCTCCAACGCCCCGGTCCTCTCGATGGCTGCCCTTCGGGCCTCGCTCGACATCTTTGATCAGGCTGGCGGCATGGCCGCTCTGCGAGCCAAGTCCGTCAAGCAGATCGAGTACTTCGACCGGCGCCTCGCCGAGTCGCTCGCTGGCCGAGTGGAGAACATCACGCCATCAGAGCTCCGTGAACGGGGCTGTCAGTTCGCCCTCCGGGTCACCAACGATGTTGGCCGTCGGGTCTTCGAAGAACTCGAGAAGGCCCGAGTGCTCTGCGACTGGCGCGAACCCGATGTCATCCGCGTCGCTCCTGTTCCTCTCTATAACTCGTTCGCCGACATCGATCGTTTCGTACAAATTCTCGACGGGATCGTCAAATGAGCGCATCGTTCTCCATTGTCGGGGCTGGACCCGCCGGAACACTGCTGGCGATCTACCTCGCCCGGCAGGGGCACGAGGTGTCTCTATATGAGGCTCGCTCCGACCTTCGCCGGACCGACGTCGATTCCGGTCGCTCAATCAACCTCGCCCTTGCGACGCGCGGCATCGTGCCCCTCATCGAGGTGGACGTGATCGACAAGGTCGATGCCATCACGATTCCGATGCGTGGCCGGATCGTCCACAGCGAAGACGGAGCGACACCCTCCCTTCAGCCTTACGGCAACAAAGACCACGAGGTCATTCACTCCGTGTCACGGAGCGACCTCAACGCGATCTTGCTCGACGCCGCCGAGGCCACCGGCCGCGTCTCGATCGAGTTCGAGAAACAGTTGACCTCCGTTGACTTCGACACATCGACACTCGCCTTCGACGACGGCACCATCGCCTCGTTCGACGTTCTTGTCGGTGCGGATGGTGCGGGCTCCCTTGTTCGCAAAGCGCTCGGAACGGCCAAGGTGTGCACCTACGAGACCGAAAGACTCGGTCACTCCTACAAGGAACTCACCCTGCCGTCGGGCCCAGACCACAACCACCTCTTGGACCCCCACGGGCTACACATCTGGCCACGCGGCGAGTTCATGCTCATCGCCCTGGCCAACCCAGGGGGCGACTTCACCGTCACTCTCTTTGCGCCGACCGAGACGTTCGACGCGCTCGACTCAGATGGAGCGATTGACACATTCTTTGCGGCAGAATTTCCCGATTTCGTCGCTCAGGTCCCCGATATCGCCGTCCAGTTTCGGACCAATCCAACCGGCTCGCTCGGGACGCTTCGCGCGGCCGGCTGGAGCCTCGATGACCGAGTCGTACTCCTCGGCGATGCCGCCCATGCCATCGTGCCGTTCCACGGACAAGGCATGAACGCAGCTATGGAGTCGGCACGGGTTCTCGACCGCTGCGTTCGCACCCACCCCGACGACTTGGCGATGGCCTTCCACGAGTACGAGTCCGAACGGAAACCGAACACCGAGGCGATCGCCGATATGGCGCTCGACAACTACAAGGAGATGCGAGCGGGCGTCATCGACTCCGACTATCTCGCCGCACGCTCACTCGCTTTGGAACTCGAACAACGCCACCCCGGACAAATCAGTCCTCGTTACAACATGGTCATGTTCTCGACCATGCCCTACGCCGAGGCCAAAGAACGGGCCACCCGCCAGGCCTCCATCATCTCCGCCGCGATCAACGATCCATCGATCGATGTCGACTCGGCGATTGCTGCACTGCCCGCACTCCCACCGCGAGATCCGCTCGCCGACCAGAAAGCGCTGTCAACCTCATGAGTACCTGCCCCGGAAACCGGCCAACAATTGATCCAGACGCGTTTAGCTACGGTGACTACCTGAAGATATCGGAGCTCCTCTCCCTCCAGAATTGCGTCTCGATCAACCCTGAAACGGGTGAGCCTGAGCACGATGAGACCCTGTTCATCATCATTCACCAGGTTTACGAATTGTGGTTCAAACAGTTGCTGCACGAGCTCGACTTTGTTGTCGTCTCGCTAAACGAGGGCCGGATCAGCGGCGCTCAGAATCGTCTCAAGCGGATTCTCAAGATCCTGAAGACCCTCGTAGGTCAGGTTGACATACTCGAGACCATGACGCCCGCTGAGTTCGCGAGTTTCCGTTCCTTCCTAGCCAATGCGAGTGGGTTCCAGTCAGCTCAGTTCCGAGAGATCGAGTTTGTGCTCGGAATCAAGGATCGGGTGCAACTGGACTGGTTCGCTGGGCCCGACGCTGAGCGCCTACAAGCGCGCTACGACGCTCCAACTCTTTGGGACGCCTTCCTCAACGTGTTCGCGCGAGACGGCGCCCCAGTCCCGACCGAACTCCTTCAGCGCGACGTCCGCGAGACCATCACCGAAAACCCTGCGCTTCAGGCGCTCATCGTCGAGCGCTATGACGACGAAGGATTTGCAGCGCTGTGTGAAACCCTCACCGATGTCGACGAGGGTCTCCAAGAGTGGCGCTATCGCCACGTCATGATGGTGCGCCGAACCATCGGGACCAAGATGGGCACCGGTGGATCCGACGGTGCCGCCTATCTCGCCGCGACCCTGTTCCAGCCCGCGTTTCCCGACCTCTGGTCCATCCGCACCGCCTTCTAGGACTTGTATGTCTAACTATCTTGACCCCCAGCTCTACATCGATGGCGCCTGGCGCACCACCGAGCAAACCCTCCCGGTAATCAATCCGGCGACCGAGGAGACCATCGGCCACGTGCCGATCGCCCGCCCGCAGGATCTCGATGATGCCCTCGAGGCCGCTGATCGGGGATTCGCCGTTTGGCGTCGCGTGGCGCCTCGTGATCGAGCCGACCTGATCCGTGAGGCGGCCCGGTTGATGCGGGAGCGGCAGGACGAGATCGCCCACTCGATCACCCTCGAACACGGCAAGCCGTTCGCCCAAGCCCAACTCGAAGTGATCCGGGGCGCCGAGTTCTTTGAGTGGGACGCGGGCGAGGCCGTCCGCAGCTATGGCCGGGTGATTCCGAGTGGACCTGGCGTCAAACACATCGTTCACCATCAACCAATTGGTCCTGTCGCGGCTTTCGCACCGTGGAACTTCCCCATGAGCCAGCCCGCCCGCAAGATTGCTGGCGCTCTTGCCTCAGGCTGCTCGATCATCTTGAAGGCAGACGAAGAGACACCGGCCGGGGCAATGCACATTGTCCAGGCCTTTCATGACGCTGGCCTCCCGGCCGGCGTGCTCAACCTGGTGTTCGGGATCCCGGCCGACATTTCGGAACACCTCATACCCAGCGACGTCGTGAAGCTTGTTGCCTTCACCGGCTCGACTTCGGTTGGCCGTCACCTCACGGGGCTCGCGTCGGATCACATGACGCCCGTGCTGATGGAGCTCGGCGGGCATGCCCCCGTCATCGTCTGCGAAGACACCGATGTCGACGCCGCAGCAACCAGCTCCGCCATCCGAGCGATGCGCAATGCCGGCCAGGTGTGTACGTCGCCGACGAGGTTCTTCGTACACGACAGCATCTTTGACCAATTCCTCGCTCGCATCACCGAGCGGACGGCGGCAACTGTGGTTGGCGACGGCATGGAGCCCGGGGTGGAGATGGGACCCCTGGCCAACGAACGCCGGCTTGCGTCGCTGGCCGAACTCGTCAGCGACGCCATCGAATGCGGCGCTGAGCTCACCACCGGTGGCCACCGAATCGGTACCACGGGGTATTTCTTTGAGCCGACGATCCTCGCCAATGTGCCGGCCCATGCCCGCATCATGCAGGAAGAGCCCTTTGGTCCGATCGCGATCGTCAACCCGGTGTCATCGCTCGATGAGGCCATCATTCAGGCCAACTCCGTGCCTTACGGGCTGGCGTCCTACGGCTTTACCAACCGGGCCGACTATGTCGATCGAATGGTCGATGAGGTAGAGGCTGGGAACTTGTCCATCAACACACTCGAGGCCTCGCTTCCGGAGACGCCGTTTGGCGGCGTGAAGTCGAGCGGTTATGGCCGAGAGGGTGGGGCCGAAGGTCTCGACCACTACACGATCATCAAGAACGTCTCTCACAGCATCAAAATCGTATGAACTCCGATCAAGGAACAGCATGAAATACGCACGTAGCGACGCAAAAGCGCACGCCAAAACCACTATGACCGGTATCTGGGCCGCCGCCCTCATGCCCTTCACCGAAGATCACCGCCTCGACGAGGATGGCTTTCGCGAGAACGTGCGTCACTGGACTAGCGACCTGGGCATCGAGGGTCTGTTTATCTCCGGCAAGCAGGGCGAGTTCTTCTCGATGACTCTCGAGGAACGCAAGCGCACGTTCGAACTAGCCGTCGAAGCAACCGGCGATCACGGCCAGACGATCATGTCGTGCTCGGATCAGAACATGGATGTGGTGCTAGATCTCGCTCGTCACGCCGAAACAGTAGGGGCCGACTACATCGTGGTTCACGCACCCGCTCTGCATTTCAGCAAGGCCCAAGACGAAACCCTGCTCGGTTACTACCGCACGATCTCGGAGAGCGTTGACATCGGAATTGCCCTCTGGAGTCATCCCGACAGTGGCTATTTGATGTCACCGCAGCTGTGCAATCAGCTAGCCGATCTGGAGAACGTGGTTGCCATCAAATACAGCGTGCCCCGACAGTTGTATTCGGAGCTCTCCGAGCTGGCGTCGGACCGCATCCAGGTAAGCACTGCGTCGGAGGATGAATGGCTTGACAACATCCTCGAACTCGATTGGCGCCTCTACCTCTGTTCCTCGCCGCCGTTCCTTCTCCAGTCCTCCAAGGACCGACGCATGCACGATTACACCCAAGCAGCGTTCGCGGGCGACGTTGATCGTGCTCGCGAGATCAGTCGCAGCTTGGCCCCGGTACGCGATGCACTCAAAGGCACTCGGCCAGCCGAGAAGCCTCATGCCCATCAGAAGTACTGGCAAGAACTGCTCGGCCAGGTCGGCGGCACCGTCCGTCATCCCCTGCTCGAACTCACCGATCAAGAGAAGGCCCAGACCCGCGAGGCATTCGAAGCCTGCGGCCTGGAGGTCTGACACCTTGGTTGGTACCAATACCGCCCCCCTTCGGGTCGTATTTGTGGGATGGGGCGCGATGGCTCGTGCCGCGGCCGGCTTTCTTCAGGATCCAGCGATTGAGGTCGTTGGCGTAGCCGTGAGCGACACACGGGTTCCCCGAACCAACCTGCCGGCTGGAGCGGTGCTCATCACCGAGCCGAGTGAGCTCGGAGCGCTCGCCCCCGACGTGGTCGCCGAGGCCGCTAGTCGCGAGAGCGTGGGCCCCTGGGGTCACGCTGCTCTCAACGCACACGCCGACTTCATCGTCTCTTCGGTTTCCGCGCTCGCCGACGAATTGCTTCTCGCCTCGTTGTCGGCCGCGACAACCGCGGCCGGTCGCCTGCACATCCAGCCCGGCGCACTTGCCGGTATCGATGCGCTCGCTGCGGCCAAGGTGATGGGGATCGACGCAGTCGAACACCGGATCGTTAAACCTCCAGCGGCATGGCTGGGTACCCCGGCTGAGGCCCTGTGTGCCCTCGGCTCGCTCGCGGAGGCCGAGACCTTTTTCCTCGGCAGCGCATCGGAAGCTGCTTCAGCCTTCCCGAAGAACGCAAACGTCGCGATGACCACCGCTCTCGCCGGAATCGGTCCCGAACGGACTCAGATCATGCTCGTCGCCGACCCTACCGCCACCACCAATCGCCACGAAGTCTTGGCCTACGGGGCCTTCGGTCAGCTCCAGGTGTCGATCAGCAACAACCCGCTACCTGACAATCCCAAGACGTCAGCCATGGCCGCACTCAGTCTCGCTCGAGCGATCGAGAACCGGGTCCTAGCTGTTGTCATCTGACAGCTAACAACAGATCACCGCGCATATCTCGGCCAGGTGATCGACGTTGACGCGGAACCAGGCCCACTTGCCTCGCTGTTCTCGTTCGAGAATTCCTGCTTGAACGAGCTTCGTGAGGTGGTGGCTGACGGTGGCTTGGGTCTTGTCAACCAGAACGGGGAAGTCACAGGCACATGCCTCGCCGGAGGTGGCGATGACGTTCACCAGTTTGAGACGAACCGGATCGGCGAGGGCCTTGAGAACCCTGGCCAGTTCTGTTGCGTCAGCGTCGCTCAACGTTGATGACAACAACTGATCACAATCAAGAGTTTTCATACCTCAGACCATAACGCACATATTGACAAATGTCGTATCGATATGTATCGTATCGTTAGTATTCGAAACGTCCGCCTCATCTAGGAGCACCCATGACAACTCTCGACCAGCCCGCAGTTGACTCCTGCACCAGCCAACCTGGCACGACCTCTGGGGGTTGTAGCCAGGGATTCCTGACCACTCACATGGCACCATTTACTGCGGCGCTCGGCACCGTCGACCAAGCCCTCGACGCCGCCCGCACCGTCGATACCAAGACCGACGAACTAATCCGGTTCGCCCTCTCAATCAAAGCGCGGTCCGAACCCTGCGTACGCAAACACTTTGTAGGAGCGCTCGCCGCCGGAGCCTCTGAGGCAGAGATCGGCTACGTGTTCGCATTGACCATGCGAGAAGCAGCCGGCGCCGATGACTGCTGGACCCACGGCATCATTGCATCGCTGACCACAGAACCCGACTCCGGTTCCGACCTCGCAGACGACGACCAGGCCGGTTGTTGCGGGTGACCACCGAGCAAACACAGCGCCACCCGTTGAAGCGCTAGCCGGCTACGAGAGACCGATCGAATCCTCAACAGCTATCGCCAGGCCACTGAGCTCGGTCGGTTCGGTGACCTCCACTGCGGCGGTGGGGGCTTCGGGGTCGACGACGTCATCGTCGAGCATCGTGGGCTTCCCTGGCTGCCCGTTAGCCTAAGTCAGTGGATATAAGCCGGTCACAATTGGCGTGGCTCACAGCTGGTAAGACCGTGGTTTCGACCGCGGTGCGCTGGCTGCCGTTCTTCTTGCCAACACTGGCAATCGCGTTCGCAACAACCACCTCTCAATTGACGGTCGTGCTCGGTTTCGGCGAGATGGCTGGCCTATCGACACTGCTTATTGGCCGCCACCTCGACGCCGGTCGCGAGCGTTGGATCATGGTCGGCGCCCTTGGCCTTATCACCGTGGCATCCCTGCTGGCTTTGGTGGGCGACCTGTGGGTGTTCGCCGTCGCCTATGTCGTGCTGATCATCGGCATGTCGGCCTATACGGTGGCTGGCCACACCTATTTTAGTCGTCGTATTCCCTACCAACGGCGAGCTCGCACCATCGGCACCTTCGAGACATCGTGGGCCCTTTCCTTACTCCTGGGAGCACCGCTGGCAGCGTTGGCCATTAGCTGGTTTGGCTGGCGGGCGCCGTTTGCCATTCTTAGCGGGTTGGCAGTCGTCATGGCGGTAATTCTGTGGCGACGGGTCGACAACTCGGAGGTTATGAGCGATGCCAAAGAGCCGGCTGCCGGTCAACGACTTAACGCTAATGCATGGATCCTGATTGCGGCATCGGCGTGCACGGCCACGACAGGATTGACGACCATCGTCATAGTTGGAACCTGGTTGAGCGACGAGTTAGGGGTCTCCACCGGGGGCATCGGTCTCATAGTGATGGCGTTTGGTGCGGCCGAGTTAACCGCCTCAACAAGTTCAGCGGCAATTGCTGACCGTGCCGGACCCATGCGGTCAACCCGTGTAGCACTAGTGATAGCAATCGTCGGCTTAATCGTCATGACCCAGGCCATGGCGTCGCTGGCCATTGGCGCCATTGGGTTGTTCCTGTTCTTCCTGGGCTTCGAGTTTGCCATCGTGACGTCGTTCTCGATTGTTAGCGAGGCAATGCCGGCGGCCCGGGGTCGGGCTCTCGCCACCAACAACGCGGTCAGCACGGTGGCCCGTGGTTGTGGCATCGTGGCCAGTGGCGTTTTGTACGAACAGTTCGGAATCAAGGGACCGGCAGCAATATCTATAACCACGGCAGTCATCGGACTGATGTTGTTAAGCATTGGCTTGCGCCGTTCTCAACACAACATGAACGTGCCGCTTGTTGCGCTCGCAGGGCAAAAACCCTGATCGAAACCCAAATCGGTGTTGACTAGTACTGCTGCTGTTTTTTCTTGGGTGGCGTCTTGAAGGGAGCTTCGATAAGGGTCTCAAAGCGGGCATCATCAGGCTGCTTTGGCTCATTGAGATCGCGAAGAAAACTCTTCAGAGCTGCGCGGGCCGGCGGTACATGATCGCCCTTGATCGCAGCCGAGCGAGAAATAGCATCCTTGACCTTGGCAACTCGTTCGTTACGTGTGGTCTTTTCTTTGTCAGAGAAGGTCCTGGCAACCCGGTTCTTCTTTGCTTCCGCGGCTGCAACTCGGCGAGCCTCTGTTGCTTGTAACGGGGTGAGTTTGTTTCTCGGCATGTTGCTGCGACCTTTCTAGTGGCGACTGAGGATCCTATCGGCAGCGGCGCCTTGGAATACGAGAGGTTCCTCGGTTTTGCTGATAACGCTAAGGCTTTTCTAGGGTCTTGATCACCCGCGCGGGTACGCCCGCGGCAACCGAGTAGTCGGGGACATCTTTCGTGACAACCGCTCCGGCGGCTACCACCGAATGTCGGCCGATGGTCACCCCGGGCAAAACTACGCAGCCATGCCCAAGCCAGCTCTCATCACCGATACGCACTGGCCGATGTTCGCCGACCTGGCAACCAATTGGCACATTTGGATCGTCCATGCCGTGGTTGGCGTCGGTCACGAACACACCTTGCCCGAACCAGACATCGTCGCCTATGACGATCGACTCGTGGGCGGAGATTGTGGAACGGTTTCCAATCACGCACCGCTCGCCGATGACGAGAGCGCGAGCGGGCACGAGGTGCTCTGATCCGGGATATCCGGCGCTTAGCGTTACCCACGGAGCGATCATTGTGTCGCTGCCGACATGGATACCGCCCGGACCAACAATCGATGTGGGCGGGAACGCGATGAGGCACCCATTACCTAAAGACCCAAATTGTTCGCTTCGCGCCGAACCCGGGTGTATGGCGCCCAACCGCCCAAGTCCCAGCCAGGCGCGATGCGCCGCCTCGCCCAGCAGACGATGCGAGCGTTGGCGCAGGTTGGAAACCATGCTCATAAGGGGCAGCGCCGCAGGAGCTCCATCTTTGTCATCGGCCTTAGGGTAGCCCGCTACCAGGTGCGGGCCCGCAGTGTTAGCCGGTGGTATCCAACTGGCTGAGTATCTACTTGGCGAACACACCCGGTAACCGGCTGCCCAACTCATGAACGGTGAAGTCATGGTGTGAGCTGAACTAACATGGATAGTCGACGGCAGGTTGGCCGCACGCCTACTAACGGAACGACGACGAAGGATAAATCTTTATGGAAATGACAGATGCATTTGACTGGGCTCGGAGCCGGAAACCCGGCGTCCTCATCACGATTCGTGCCGATGGTAGGCCCCAATCCTCCGACATCGTCTACGCGGTTAAGGACGACACGTTCGTAATCTCAATTACCGACGATCGAGCCAAGACCCGCAATATGCGCAACGACCCCCGAGTCGTCCTCCACCTGACCGATCCCTCAAGTTGGTCCTACCTATCCTTGGACGGGACCGTGGAACTGTCACCAACAACGCAGACTCCCGATGACCAGACATCCGATGCGCTCGTCGCCTATTTCGAAGCGACTAGCGGGGCACCTCATTCCGACTGGGCTGAATTTCGGCAGGCAATGATTGACGAAAAACGACTGATCGCCACCTTCACACCCAAGACAGTCGTCGGTCAGATCAACTAACCGTCGAGACTTTCATCAACGGCCGCCGACCCGAAGTGCTGTGGGTGAGTGGTGGCGGATTTCCTCACCCCACACCTTCCATTCGACTGGAAGGTCAAGTAGTATTGAGGGCATGAAGATCGGTGAGCTCGGTGATCAATGTGCGGTGACGACCAAGACGATTCGGTACTACGAATCAATCGGGTTGCTCGACGAACCGTCGCGGACGCCCAGCGGCTACCGAGACTACGGCGAGACTGCAGTCGAGCGTTTGCAATTCATTCGCGACGCCCAGTCCTCTGGCTTGTCGCTGGCCGAGATTTCTTCCGTGTTGGAACTCAAAGGGGCGGGGGAGCGGTCGTGCGCCCACACGGTGACGCTGATTGAGTCCCACGTTCTGTCGATCGACGCCCAGATCGACCAGCTAACGACCGCTCGACGCGAACTGGCCTCCTTGGCGAAGCGAGCAAAGGGACTTGATCCTGCGTCGTGCACTGACCCGAATCGGTGCCAAGTCATCGACGGGGCCCGCAACTCGGCTTGACATGGGGAATGGAACTGAGTGGCGTAGGGCTCCATCACTCCCAACAGTGAGAACGGGTATTCTCATAGGAGACGCCAGTCAACGAGTCCCTCACCGGCCATGGATGTCGCTGCCGTTTTGGGTGCCCTTGAACGCGCCGCCTATGACCTGTTCTATGAACACGGCGTCGAGGGCGTTTCGGTTAAGCAGATTCGTGACGCTTCGCCATCGCCGAACCAATCGATCTCGCCAGAGCAGCCGCGTCGGCCCTTCTAGCGGTGCGGCGTTATCGTCTATGAATTCTGTGTGGGTGAATTCATAGCGCCCGTGGTTGCGGTGTCGTGCAATGGACCGATGGTCTGGCGAATGAGCGGCACACCCGGGCGGTAGGCAAGGTGGTGGTGCGATGGCGCGTCGAGAATGACCGCGTGACCCTGCGACCCAGGGGTGAGTCGGCCGATGTCGTCGCGCTGCAGAGCCGCCGCTCCGCCGAGTGTGACGGCTTGGATTGCCTCGTCGATGGTCATGTTCATCTCGCGGACCGCGATGGCGATGCAGAAGGAGATCGAGGTCGTGTAGCTAGATCCTGGGTTGCAGTTTGAGGCAATGGCAACCGTTGCGCCCGCATCGATCACCCGGCGGGCATCGATATAAGGCTGGTTGGTCGAGAAATCGGCGGCGGGAAGGAACGTGGCCACGGTGTCACTTCCGGCCAGGGCCTCAATATCGGCATCGGTGAGATGCGTGCAGTGGTCAACCGACGCACAGCCACAGTCGACGGCTAACTGCACGCCACCACTAGTGCCGAGTTGGTTGCCGTGTAGCCGCAGACCAAGGCCAGCGGCTCGGCCGGCCGCGAGTACAGCCCGGCTTTGATCAACGTCGAACGCTCCGGTTTCGCAGAAGGCATCGATCCACTTGGCGTGCGGTGCCGCAGCGGTGAGCATGTCGCCGCAGACCAGATCGATGTAGTCGTCGGCTCGCCCCTCGAACTCGGCCGGCAGGAGATGGGCGCCAAGGAAGGTTGTCTCGGTGGTATGCGCCTGGGCGATCTGAAGCGAGCGAGCCTCGTCGGCCACATTGAGGCCATACCCGGATTTGATTTCGATAGTCGTGGTGCCGGCATGGTGGGCCTCTTGGAGACGCAGTCGCACCAGCCGGTCCAGTTCCGCTGTCGGGGTGGACCGAGTGGCATCAGTAGTGACCCGAATGCCGCCACCGTCATAGGCCTGACCGGCCATACGACTGGTGAACTCCTCGGCCCGATCTCCGGCAAACACGAGGTGGGTGTGCGAATCTACGAATCCGGGAAGCACGCATGCCCCATCGGCGTCTATGTGGTCGTCGGCCACGGCACCGGCGGGACCGACCGAAGCGACCGTGCCGTCCACGATGACGACCGACGCATTCTCCACTATCCCTAATGCGCCCCGGCCGAGCGTCGGGTCGTTAGTAACAAGCATCCCGATGTTGTCGATCACCAGAGAACGGTCCGGGTTGGTCATGTCAGGAGTTCCTCAATGGTGGCCGCAAGTTCTGTAGCGACATTAATGGCTTTGTGCTGACCATTGGTCACAACGTTTTGGCCGTCGATAATCACTGAGGTGATGTCGCTGGCGGTCGAGGCGAAGACTGCGGCCTCAATGAGTAGATCGACGGGTGCGCCAGCCGTGCGTTGGGTGTCTAACGCAATGGTGACAAGGTCGGCCCGCATGCCGACGGCAATTGTGCCGCCGTCGTCCCAACCGAGGCTCAAATGGCCGGTCGTGGTGGCCATTTGGAGAAGTTCTGTTGCCGAATGCACGCCCCGTTGTTGGGAGTGGAGACGCTCGTTAAGTTCCACCGCACGCGCCTCGATCATCTGATCAATTACCGCGTGCGAGTCGCTACCTAGGCTCACGGGAACCCCGGCCTCAATCAACTCGGGTGTGGGCCCGATGCCATCGCCGAGGTCGCGTTCAGTTGTGGGGCACATGCAGACCGAGGACCCGCTCGATCCGAGGAGATGTAGGTCGTTGCTCGTTAGGTGCGTGGCGTGCACGGCGGTGAAATTCGGTCCGAGGACACCCTGCCGGTCCAACAGTTCGATGGGGGTGCAACCGTGATGCTGGAGGCATTGTTCGTTCTCGGCAACCTGTTCACTGACGTGGGCATGCACAGGTGCGGCCCGAGTTGCAGCCCACTGTGCGACAACCCGCATTGCATCGGGATCGACGGCGCGAATGCTGTGTATGGCGGCCCCGATTCGATGGCGTTCACCATCGGCGAGTTGGTCTACGCGTTCTACCCACCGGTGCGCGTCGCCGTCGCTGTAGCGAAGTTGGGCCCCCGACGGCAGAACATGCCCGTCGGCAGTCAATCCGCCGTGGAGATACAGCGTGTCCAGCAAGGTGATGCGGATCCCGGCGTCATCGGCCGCCGCCAAGAGTGCGGCGCCCATGGCATTGGGATCGCTGTGGGGTGTGCCGTCGAGTTGGTGGTGTACGTAGTGGAACTCGCCAACTACCACCATGCCGCTGAGAGCCATTTCGGCGAACACGGCGCGGGCCAGTCGGTGATAGTTGTCGGGATTCAAGCGTTCGGCGGCACGGTACATGATGTGGCGCCAGGTCCAGAACGTGCCGCGTTCCGCCTGTACACGGGATCGTAGGGCGCGATGAAAGGCATGGCTGTGGGTGTTAGCGAAGCCCGGAACGGTTAATCCCCGAAGGATCGTTACTCCCGGTGGCACGGTGGTGTTGCTTTCCAGGCGCGTGAATCGCCCGGCCTCTTCGGTGATCGTCACCCTGTGGGCGACATCGTCTCCGACCAGAGCGTGTTCGCACCACCAGGTGTTCATGAACCCACTCGCTCCACGAACGCGGTGATCCGTTCGATGAACGCGGCGCGGTGGTGTTCGTTGAACTCGTCCCAAGTAGCGAGCGTGGTTGGATCTTTAACCCGGTCAATGAACAGCACGCCGTCGAGGTGGTCGCACTCATGTTGCCAAGTGCCAGCAGTGAGGCCCCGTTGGACCTCATCGTGCGCTACACCGTTGCGGTCGTGATAGCGGACGCGCACGTTGACGTTCCGGTGCACGTTTCCACGCATCGGCACCGACAGGCAGCCCTCGTTGACTTCCACCAACTCATCATCGATCGGCTCGATAATAGGGTTGATGGCCACGGTGAGCGGCATGCGCGGTTTGTAGGGGTAGCGGGGATTGTCGCCGACCTCCATGACCGCTATGCGCACGTGTGCCCCAACCTGGGTGGCAGCGAGGCCCGCGCCGTTGGCATCGCGCATCGTGTCGATCAGGTCGTCGATTAGCTGCTGCGTGGCCGGGGACGTGATGTCGTTCGGGTCGACGGCTTCGGCGACAATACGCAGTTCGGGGTTACCGATCGTCAGGATCGGACGGACCGTCACGAGCTTTCGGCGGACTTCATCGGCACAACCACGCCCCGCTCGTCAGCAACCTCGATGGCACGTTCGTAGCCGGCATCGACGTGGCGGATGACGCCCATGGCCGGGTCGTTGGTGAGAACGCGTTCTAGCTTCTCGGCAGCCAGATCGGTGCCGTCGGCAACACTTACCTGTCCGGCGTGGATGGAACGGCCGATGCCGACCCCTCCACCGTGGTGGATACTCACCCATGTGGCACCCGAACACGTGTTGACGAGGCCGTTGAGCAATGGCCAGTCGGCGATCGCGTCGGAGCCGTCGATCATGCCTTCGGTCTCGCGGTACGGGGAAGCCACTGAACCGGAGTCGAGGTGATCTCGGCCGATCACGACCGGGGCTTTGAGTTCGCCCGACTTGACCATCTCGTTAAACCGGAGGCCAAGGAGATGGCGTTCGCCATAACCGAGCCAACAGATACGGGCGGGGAGGCCTTGGAAGGCGACGCGTTCTCCCGCCAGGCGAATCCACTTGGCGAGACCTTCGTTGTCGGGGAACATCTCGAGCACGGCTCGATCGGTGGCAGCAATGTCGGCCGGGTCTCCGGACAAGGCCACCCAACGGAACGGCCCCATGCCTTCACAAAAGAGTGGTCGGATGTAGGCGGGAAGAAAGCCGGGGTAATCGAAGGCTCGTTCGTAGCCGCCAAGTTGTGCTTCGGCCCTCAGGCTGTTGCCGTAGTCGAATACCTCTGCGCCGGCGTCCATGAAGCCGACCATGGCCTGGCAGTGTGTGGCCATGGCGGCCCGGGATCGTCGGGTGAATTCGGTTGGGTCGGCGATCTTGAGTTCGGCGGCGGCCTCGGGGGAGAGGTCATTGGGGAGGTAGCTGAGAGGGTCGTGGGCGCTGGTCTGGTCGGTGACGATGTCGGCGTCGACGCCATCGGCCAGCATCCGCGGTAGGAGATCGGCGGCATTACCAAGCAGTCCCACCGACAGCGGCGTCTTGGTCCGCTTGGCCTCGGTCACGCGGGCGATGGCGCTGGCATAATCGGGTGCAATCTCGTCGAGATACCGATGCTCTACCCGGCGCTCGAGCATGTGCTGGTCGACATCGATGATGAGTACAACACCATCGTTCATCGTGACGGCCAGAGGTTGGGCGCCACCCATTCCACCCGCACCGGCGGTGATGGTGAGTGTTCCGGCCAACGTGCCGCCAAAGCGTTTGCGGGCAATTTCGCCGAAGCATTCGTAGGTTCCCTGCAAGATTCCCTGGGTGCCGATGTAGATCCATGAGCCAGCCGTCATCTGCCCGTACATCGTGAGGCCCTGATGTTCGAGACGGCGGAACTCGTCCCAGTTGGCCCAGTCCGGAACCAGATTGGAGTTGGCGATGAGCACTCGGGGCGCCCACTCATGGGTTCGCAGGACGCCCACCGGCTTCCCCGATTGCACCAGCATCGTCTCGTCGCGCTTCAGTGTGGTGAGGGTGTGCTTTATGGCCTGGTACGCGGGCCATGAACGCGCCGCTCTACCGGTGCCGCCGTACACGACCAATTCGTTGGGGTTTTCCGCCACCTCGGGGTCAAGGTTGTTCTGCAACATTCGATAGGCGGCTTCCTGTGGCCAGCCCTGACACGACAGGTCGGTGCCGCGAGGGGCTTTAATGTTCAACTCAGGCTGTCCAATAGGACCAAAGGAATTACTCATGTGTTGCAGTCTCGCCGACGCGCATCTAGTCTGTCAACCAGTCACAATGATTGTCATTAGCTGACAATTCTAAATGGAGGCTTCGTGGATTCGATTTCAGTTGCTAGTACTGCGGACCGTGATGGGTCGCCCAGCGTGCCCCGCTCGATTGAGCGTGTTCTCGATGTGTTCGAGATCGTGCTGGCCCAGCGGGCATGCAACCTGACCGTGGCCGCGAAAGAGTCGGGTCTCACGGCCACCACAGCGCTGCGTTACCTCCGGGCCCTCGAGGCTCGTGGCTACATACATCGAGATGAGGCTGGCGATTTTTCGGCTGGCCCGACCATCCTTCGGGTCGCCGCGTCGTTGCGCGACGACGGCGAACTCGACCGCCTCACCCACATTGCCCAACGGCACCTCGATCAACTAGCCGAGACAACGGGCGAGTCGGTGTACCTGGCAGTAGGGGATGGCAAGACCGCTACCTATATCGCCGCGGCAGAGAGCAAACGGGCTATTCGTCACGTTGGTTGGGTGGGTCAAGACGTCCCGCGTAACGACTCGGCGTTGGGAGAAGCCCTTGACAACCCGGGTTCGGTGATGATCCGAACGGGAGCAGTTGAACCCGATGTCACCGCCATGAGTCTTGCGCTACCCAAAGTCGGACGACTGGATGTAGCGGTCTCGATTGTTGGGCCGGTGCATCGCTTTCTCGACCAACAAGTCACCGCATTCGAAGCGGCATTGGCCACCATGGTCGACCAACTTAAACACGATCTCGGCCTGGCCGGAGAGGAACTCACAAGATGACTGTCCAACTAGATGGGCCCGGCGTAACCGTCGGCGATGTCCTCGCCGTATCTCGCGACGGAGACGACGTGGTGTTGACCACCGCAGCACTCGACCGTATGCAGAAGGCTCGCGACGTCGTCGATCAACTCGCCGAAGGTTTGCCCAAGTACGGCATCTCGACTGGATTTGGCGCGCTGGCGAACGTGTCGATTCCCGCTGATCGAAGGCGCGCCCTGCAAATTGCCCTCGTGCGGTCTCACGCGGCAGGAATGGGCCCACCGGTAGAAGAAGAAGTTGTGCGGGCGATGGTTTTTTTGCGAGCCAGGACTCTGGCACTAGGTAACAGCGGAGCTCGTCCGATCGTAGCGAAGGCAATGGTGGACATCTTGAACGCAGGAATCACCCCGATCGTCCCCGAATACGGGTCACTCGGTGCCAGCGGAGACCTCGCTCCGCTCGCCCATGGCGCTCTCGCTCTTCTAGGCGAAGGCGATGTGGTGTACCGCGGTGATGTGGTGCCCGCCGCAGAAGCTCTCGAACAGGCGGGCCTAAAGCCGATCGAGTTGGTCGAAAAGGAAGGCCTCGCCGTCACTAACGGCACCGACGCGATTCTCGGCATGCTTTGCCTGGCGGTCGCCGACGCCGAACGCTTGCTCCGCCAAGCCGACATGATCACCGCCATGACGGTTGAAGGTCTATTAGCGACCGATGCCCCATTCGCTCAAGATCTCCAGGACCTTCGACCGCACCCGGGCCAGTCCACCTCCGCCGCGAATTTGCGGGCCATGCTCGCCGACAGCCCCATCGTTGCTAGCCACGCCTCATCCGACGACGTTCGCGTCCAAGATGCCTACTCGATCCGCTGCACACCTTCGGTGCACGGAGCCACACGCGACACACTGGAGTATTGCCGGACCGTCGCCGAGATCGAACTGAAGTCCGCTATTGACAACCCCATGGTGTTGGCCGACGGTCGAGTTGAATCATGTGGCAACTTCCATGGTGCACCCCTTGGTTTCGCCGCCGACTTTCTTGCTATAGCAATGAGTGAAATCGGCGCTATCTCAGAGCGACGGATGGACAGAATGCTCGATAAGACACGCAGCCATGGGCTTCCGCCTTTCCTGGCGGAGGAAGTGGGGGTCGATAGCGGCCTCATGATTGGCCACTACACCGCGGCGGCGATGGCCTCGGAGAACAAACGATTGGCAGTACCCGCCTCGGTTGATTCATTACCGACCTCGGCCATGCAAGAAGATCACGTATCAATGGCCTGGCTGGCCGTCCGTAAACTTCGTAAAGTCCTTGACAATGTGCGCCGAATCCTGGCCGTCGAGTACACCTGCGCAGCGCGAGCAATCGACTTCCGACATCCGTTAAAACCATCGCCTGCCACCGCCGCGTTGCACTCGCTGCTGCGTGAGGAAGTCGATGGCCCAGGACCGGACCGCTACCTTTCTCCCGAGCTACAGAAGGCCGAAACGATCCTTCGTTTCGATGCCATGACGCAAGCACTTCACGATGTTGGGGTGCACCTGGTCTGATACACGTATGGGGCTGGCAGCCGAAAAGGCGCGGGTCAACCTCTTGTTCTGGAGTGAGTAAACCGCCATAAGCGGGCTCTCTGCCAGAAGTTAGATGATCGCGCTCTCGTGGAACGGCTCGTTCTTTGCGAGCCGTTCGTAGCTGAGAGGAGAGAGGTCGAGCGTTCGGTATTCGCCATAGGTGATGAGTTCGCTCAGGGCCCGTCCCACCGCGGGACCCTGCTGAAGGCCGTGGCCGCTGAAGCCATTGGCAAACCAGAAATTGGGCAGGTCGGGGCTGGAACCGATGATCAAGTTGTGGTCGAGCGTGTTGTAGGCATATTGTCCGCCCCAGGATGTAACTTTGGAGATTCGGTCGAAGGCAGGCACATACTTGGCGACTGCCGGCCAGATCTGTTCCTCAAACTCGTCGTGCCGGGTCTCCCAGTCGTCATAGTCGATTCGTGCATCGTCCTTGGGAACACCACCGCCCATGTAGTGGTTTTGTTCACGGCGAAAGTGCACCCCTTCGGGCGTAATGGTGAGGGGAACATTGTGCTCGATGGGCGTGCGGCAGGCGAACATAAAAATGGTACGGGCCCGCGGTTCCACCGGTAACGGCAGCCCGACCATCTCGGCGATGAAGGGGGCCCGTGGCCCGGCGGAGTTGACGACATGGCCCGTCGCGATGGTTCGGCCTGACGCCAGACGGACCCCGGTCACCTTGTCATCGACGGTATGGATATCGACTACTCGGTCGGTTATGAAATCTGCACCATTGTGGATGGCCCGCTGACGAAACCCGCGGAAGAATGCCCAGCCATCGAATGAGCCTTCGCGCATGCTGCCCATGCGAGCGCCTGCGATCTGGCTGACATCCATGTACGGGAACTCGTCGGCCACCTGCGAGGGAGTGAGCATCCGTGTCATCGCCCCTTCGGCGTGCTGCGCTGCCACCTGTGATTCTAAGAAAGCAAGATCATCATCGCTAGCGGCAAGGAAGAGATAACCCGTACCCCGGTAGGCAAGAATTGGTGACTGGCCATCAACCTGGACGTTCTCGTGGAAGTTGTCAATGAAGTCAAGCCCGTACTGGCTGATATTGATGTTGATCGGCTGGCTGTATTGCTCGCGGATCGAATTAGCGGCTCGCGATGATTGGGCGAACTCGTAACTTGGATCAGGCTCGATCACCGCGACCGTGCCATTGAAGTCCGAATTCTCGGTGAGGAAGTACGCCACAGAGCTACCTGTTATCGCTCCACCAATACAGACGACGTCGTAGCTGTCCGTCATGAGACGGAATCCTTCGTTGCCAAAGCCAACAGTGCAATATCGAGATAGATGGTGGGTGCGTTCAGTGGTGACATAAATATCTATCTAACACGTTCTTTAAGCGCGTCACAAGCCCATCTCATGCTCCGGTGGGGACGAGGTTTGGTTTTATTGGACCCTTAAGTAGTCTTATAGCGTGCAACTACAAGATACTTCTAAGAGTGACTTGGTGGCCCGGTCTTCTCAGGTAGTTGCTGAAGACTCATCGGTGTCGTGGCGGTCGGTCGCAGTCCCATCTGAGCATGGTGGCTGGAGTCTGACAGCCGAACCAGCGTTGCTAGGGCTGTTGGTGGCGTGGTCACTACCCGGCCTTGCGCTGGGAGTAGCGGTGATAGTGGCGTTCATGGCGCGCACCCCCGTGAAAGTTGTAATGGTTGACCGGTTCCGAGGCCGTTGGCTGCCCCGAACTGGCCTGGCGGCAAAGATCGCAGCGGGTGAGTTGGTTGTTCTCGCGGCGCTGGTTGCGTACGCATTAACCGCTCCCCAACCTTTCTGGATCCCACTCGCTGTCGCTGTGCCACTTGTTGCCCTTGAGTTGTGGTTCGACATGCGCAGTCGCAGTCGGCGTTTGATCCCCGAGTTGGCCGGGTCGATAGGCATCGGGTCGATCGCTACAGCGATTGCGTTGGCCGATGGAGTAAGCACGAAACTCTCCTGGGGATTGTGGCTGGTAGTTGCCGCCCGTTCGGTCGCGGCGATCCCGTACGTGCGAACCCAGATCTTGCGGACCAGGTCGCGGCCCGGGCGCCGATGGCACAGCGACGCCGCCCAGTTGGCTGGCGTAGCAGCGGTACTTATCGGCTGGGTGTTCGACCTGGTTCCGGCGGCTGCCGCTGTTGCGATCGCCGTTCTTGCCGTCATCAATGTGGTGGCCGTGCGTCTGACGCCGAGGCCCGCAGTGGTGATCGGGATCCAGCAAACAATCTTTGGAGTCGCAGTGATTCTCACCACAGCTATCGCTGTTACCTAATGACGCATCCACCAGAAGGAACCCAACCAATGTCAACCATCCAATCCAGTATCTCGCTCGCCGAACTGGTCATTTCCCGCCCCGAACTTGCACCCCGTTTCGATGCACTTGGCTTGGACTACTGCTGTGGCGGCCAACGCAGCCTCGGTGAAGCAGTTGTGTCCGCTGGCCTTGACCTGACCGTCACTATCGCGGCCCTGCAAGTACCCTCGCAAGCCGCTGAACCCCGGCAAGACTGGGACGGTATTAGCGGCCTGGTTGATCACCTCGAAGCCACCCATCATGCTTACCTGAATGCAGCGCTACCCCGCCTAGTGGCGTTGGCTGACAAGGTCGCTCACGTGCACGGTGCAAACCACCCAGAACTGGTGACGGTCTCCGAACTAGTGCACGATATTCGTGCCGATCTGGAACCTCATATGCTCAAAGAGGAACGTGTGTTGTTCCCTATGATCCGCGAGTTGGCCGAGGCCACCGAAGCGCCTGCATTTCACTGCGGCACACTCTCGAATCCGATCCGGATGATGCTGAGTGAGCACGACAATGTTGGTGAACTTCTCGCCCAACTTCGAGAGAGCGCTGGCGACTACAAGACTCCGGAAGACGGCTGTGCCAGCTACCACGCCTTGTACGCAGGCCTGGCCGAACTTGAAGCCGACACGCACATGCATGTCCACAAGGAGAACAACGTTTTGTTTCCGGCCGTGATCAAGGCCGAGAATGCACTTTCCGCTGGTGCTCGGCGCGTCGACGACGGCACGGTACCCCACGGTTTCACTGACGGTCAGTAGTCTTTCGCTGTGCGACTAGAAGTTACGAGGAAGAGCGACCTGGCCGTCCGTTCGCTGCGCGCACTCGGCGCTGCGAACACTCGGGTAAAGGGTCCCGCTCTGGCCGAACTAGTCGGAACGTCGGCTGGATTTGTGGCACAGGCACTGACGCCGCTGGTGAGGGCAGGGTGGGTGCATTCCGAACCTGGTCCGACAGGCGGTTACTCGCTGGTGGTTGATCTTGACGACGTTTCGGTGTTGGCGGTCATTGAAGCTGTCGAAGGTCCGACCGATGGTGGCCAGTGCGTGCTGGCGGATCGTCCGTGCGACGAGACGGGCGCTTGTGCGCTCCACGTGCCATGGCAGGCAGCTAGATCGGAACTGTTGCAGCAACTCGATTCGGTATCGGTGAGCCACGCTGGGACGGTTGAGCACACTGGTCGCCCTTGACCGACAAAAAGCCGGCTCCGAGGGCTACGGCCAGCGCCACCCCATACACCGGTCCGGATGCCATTGGGCAACCCTAGTGCACGGCGGGTTCACCGGTTCCGGGTCTCTATAGGTGCCGATCGCTATCAGAAGCGAGGAAGCGCTCGTGGGTGCAGAGGTTGGCCGCAATCTTGGACAGAGCGAGAGCGAAGTGCTCGGTTTCTTCCGGGTCGAGTTGATCAAAAATGATCCGTTGCACGTCGTCGACGTGTAGTGGTGCGAGCGATTCGAGACGCTTTCGGCCGCTCGCGGTGAGCGTGGCGTTTTTGACTCGTCGGTCTTCGCTGTCGGCGTGGATGACTACGTCGCTGTGTTCGGTCAGCGCTCGGAGGCGGTGGGTGAGGCGGCTTTGTGAGACGTTGGCGGCATCAGCCAGGTCGGAAAGTCGCATGGTGTCATTGGTCGCGCTCGATAGGGCGACGAGGATCGAGTAATGAACAATGAAGAGATCGTGTTCCTTCATTGTGCGGTCGAGTTCGGGTAGTCCGCGGTTGACCAGAACCAGAAGGGCCCGCCACGCCTGTTGCTGTGTTTCGTCAAGCCATCGGGGTTCTGTCATACAAATCAGCATAGTGGTTGTCGGGTCAAGTATTTCTTGGTATGTTGACGTATCAAGTAAATAATTGACAGGTCAAGTAGTTTGATCTGCGTTTCTCAAACCCAAACCACTGGGACTCAAGCCAACAGAAAGCTCCCGTATCGACATGAAACTTCTCGCCTTTGCTGCCACCAGCAGTTCCCAATCAATCAATAAACAACTCATCACCTACGCCAGCCAGATACTCGGCGACACAGTCGTCGGCGACCTGGAAATTGAAATAATCGACCTCAACGACTACGAGATGCAGATCTACAGCGTCGATCGAGAGAACGAGGGCGGCGTACCCCGGCTCGCCCACGAATTCTTCGAAAAGATCACGGGTGCGGACGCACTGCTGATTTCATTTGCCGAACACAACGGCTTCTACACGGCCGCTTACAAGAACATTTTCGACTGGGCGTCGCGCATCGATATGCGGGTATATCAAGACAAGCCCACGATCATGCTTTCCGCATCGGCCGGTCCAGGTGGAGGAAGCAATGCCCTCCAGACCGCAGTTGCTTCAGCCCCACACTTTGGCAACGACGTTCTTGCCAACCTTTCGATCCCGAGCTTCTACGAAAACTTCGATCCCACCAGTGGATCGTTAAGCAATTCGGATTTGGATGCTCAGTTCCGTAAAACCCTCGCCACGCTGTCGGAGCGATCCCCAGCGATGGCGCCCTGAATCAACAACAATCAATCAACAACAAGGAAACAACATCATGGCTACAACAAGCACAACAAGCACAACAGCTACCTCACTGCCCACCGGCACCTGGCAATTGGACACATCATCTTCGACGGTCACCGTGACCGCGCGCAAGATGGGGCTATTTAAGGTCCCAGCCAATCTGACAGTCACCTCGGGCAGCATCGAAATCGACGACCGTCATCAGGTCGTGGCCGTCGACATCGTCGCCGACGCGGCTTCATATGCGAGCAAAAACGACAAGCGCAACAAGCACATACTTAGCGACGACTTCCTCGATGTGTCCGCTCACCCGACAATCTCGTTTCATGCCGGCGCTGTGGTTCGTTCCGACGATGGCTATCGCTCCCGTGGCACTGTCACCATCAAAGGGCAGACCTCGCCGGTTGATGTCGTCATCGCAGATCTGCAGTTCACTGATACGGAGGGCACGTTCACTGCATCGGCCACGATCGACCGCAATGCCATCGGCGTCGACAAACTTCCGAACTTCATCATTGGACGCAACCTCGGGCTTAGCGTGTCGGCCCAGGCCACGAGAAAACCATAAGCGACAGTCAAGCGACTTGGCCGGCCCTTCGGTCAGTTGCGAAGGACGGAGTTGAGCAAGATGCTGGACTCACTATTGATGACCCCGTCGACGGCGCGAATTTCACCAAGAATTCGATCAAAGTCGATAAGGGAATCGCAACGAATTTCGGCGACGAGGTCCCAGCCGCCATTGGTCGCGTGAAGTGACTGGATTTCGGGCAGGCCACGCAGCGAACGGATTACCTCTTTCGTGGTGCGGCCCTCGACTTCGACGAGACTGATTGCTCGTACGTCGTCGTCGCCACGGTCGTCGCGCGTGCGGATGGTGAACCCCAACACCTGTCCAGATTTGACCAAACGTTCCAGACGACTGTTTACCGTTGCGCGCGTTACCCCAAGTTGGCGAGCTAAGACGCTGACCGGTGCGCGACCATCAGTTCGTAGCAACGAGATCAGCCGGCGGTCGAGAGAATCTAGGCTCTGCATGCACGAAATCTATAATACGAGTGCACAAATTACACTAATACCATGCGATTTCTCTGCTATTTGGCAATTGCGCCTACATATTGGGCGGTTTTAGACTGTTACTAATATCCCGGAGGAGCGTTCCATGGTTCGATTCGTAAATGTGCACAACCTGAGCAGGTGGGCCGCCGATACTGGCCTGGAACCACTCCTGCGTGACCTTACAACCGAAATGGAAACCCAATTTCGGCGTTGGCCAAGCTTTGACAAAGCGCCGCGTGTTGGTAGCCACTCCGAAAATGGGGTGATTGAACTCATGCCGACAAGTGACGGCGTGACTTATGCCTTCAAGTACGTCAACGGGCATCCCATCAACTCGACCCGCGATCTACAGACCGTCACCGCATTTGGTGCTCTCGCCGATGTGGACACCGGGTATCCAATCATGTTGTCAGAAATGACCTTGCTGACCGCCTTGCGAACCGCGGCAACATCAGCGATGGCCGCCAAGGTGCTCGCACCCGCGAATGCCACCACGATGGCCATGATTGGCGCCGGGGCTCAGTCCGAATTTCAAGCCCTTGGATTCCGTTCCAACCTTGGTATTAACTCGCTACGCATCTATGACGTGGACCCCGCAGCCATGACAAAGCTCGAAAGGAACGCCACCTCGCTCGGCTTCGATGTCACCGTGTGCGCTAACGCCGAGCAAGCTATCTCCGGCGCCCAGATTATTACGACCTGCACCGCCGACAAACGAAACGCGACCATTCTCACCGACGAGATGCTTGAGCGGGCCCAGAGCGCTGCGCCGGGTCGGGGAGTGCACATCAACGCCATCGGTGGTGACTGCCCCGGCAAGACCGAACTAGACATAGAACTCGTAAAGCGCGCCAGCATCTTCGTCACGTACCCCGAGCAGACCTTCATCGAGGGCGAGATTCAATCATTGCCTCGGGACTGGCCGCTGACAGAACTTTGGCAAGTACTGACCGGCCAAGCAGTTGGTCGCTCCACCGAAGAAGAGTTGACGATATTTGACTCCGTGGGTTTTGCCATCGAGGACTTTACGGCACTGAACTTCCTGAACGATCGACTGGCCGGTACCGATTACTTCGAAGATTTAGACCTGATCGCCGAACCATCCAATCCCAAGGACCTCTTTGCACTCGTTGATGCAAAGAGTCCCGTGATGGTCGGTAGATGACACCCATTAGTGCAGCAACACTGGAGCGAAATCCCAGCCGCCCAACGCGGCGCATTCGCTCCCTGCAAGCACCGCCGGCCGTGGTGATGGTGCGTCCTCGCTACTTTGCGATAAACCAGCAAACCGCGGCCGACAATCTGTTTCAAGCAGACGGCACGTCACGTACCGCTGATGAAATCGCTAGTGCGGCCTACGCCGAGGCCTCGGCTTTGACTCAAGCGCTTCGTGATCACGGAGTGATCGTTCACCTTTTTGAAGATGAAGGGCGCGATCGGCCCGACAGCGTCTTCCCAAATAACTGGTTTTCGACCCATACCGCGGGACGGATCGTCACCTATCCCATGTACGCAGAAAATCGTCGTCGCGAGCGCCGCACCGACGTGATCGACTTTCTTAAAAAGAACTACCGAGTCCAGGACACGATCGACTATTCCGGCTTGGAGTACGACGGACTGTTCCTTGAAGGAACCGGCGCAATGGTTCTTGATCACATTGGTCGGGTTGCCTATGTGGCGCGATCATTTCGTGCTGACCCCGTGATCCTCGAAAGATTTTGCACCCACAATGGCTACGAACCAATGGTCTTTGATGCCGTCGACGGGTACGGAGAGGCGATCTACCACACCAACGTTCTTATGTGTGTGGGGACCGAGTTTGCGCTCGTCTGCCTGGAAGGGATCGCTGACCCGCAACGCCGTAACGACATAGCCAGTCGACTGAGTGACACCGGACGTAGCGTCATTGATCTGACCCAACAGCAACTCCTCAACTTCGCGGGGAACGCCTACGAACTCAGTGGGTCAAATGGGCGAGTCCTTGCTATGTCAGAACGGGCTCGACGGGCGCTGACCGCTGAGCAAATCGAAGTGATAGAGCAGTCAGCCAAAATCGTTGCTGTTGACATACCGACCATCGAACTTGCCGGGGGTTCGGTGCGTTGCATGCTCGCCGGCGTACACCTGGACCCTCGCCCTAGCTAATCCAAGGCTTGGCTGGCCGTGTTGTTTGGCTGCCTCGTGTAGACGATTAGTGGGCTCGGTGCAGCGGCAAGGTGCAGCAGCGAAAGCTGCCACCCGTCTTGGGCGGCTCCGAGTAGTCAACCTCGATTACTTCGATACCGCGCTCTCGCATTTCGGCGTTGATTCTTCGGGCGGTTGGTTGCGAAATAACCGTCGAAGGGTCCAGTGATAAGACATTCGTGCCGAGGACTTGTTGCTCTTCGCGCGTTACCTCAATGAGATCGTAGGTCTCGCGTAAAGCCGCCGGGATGTCCTTCATGCCTCCCGGATAGATCAAGGCATGACCGTCGCCGACGGGTACGAACGAGCAATCGAGATGGAGGACGTCTTCGCCTCTTTGGAGTCCGGTTAAGTTGACGGGCACTATCTCGTATTCCGGCACAAGTTGCATGAGCCAAGCAGCGCCCGCCAGCGTGGTGCGTTGACCCATACCGACAAAGACTTTGCCGCTATCAACAATCACATCTCCGCCCTCAATGACAACATCCTCGGGGGCAAACAGCACCTTCACATGCTCAGGAAACAGCTCAAGTAGGTGGGCATGGCCCCGCCACTCATGGCGGCGACTCTTAGCGGCCATTGTCGTGACCACAAACGTGTCGCCGATAACCACACCGATATCGCGGGTCATCATTTGGTCGGGGATATAGGGAAGAGGGTGCGGTTGCAGGACCTCAATTCCACGGCTTCGCAGCACATCGATGAGGCTCTGTAGTTGTTTGGTTACCGCGGCACGCGTCGGGGCATCTGGTCCGTCGTAATACTTGCGCTGGGTTTCGTTGATGATCTCCGGATTCACTTGCATGAAGTTGTCCGGGTAGCCAACGATCACCGATCGCAGCGGCGCGGTTTCAGAATCGACGAAGATGTCCACGGTTACAGGGTATAGCGCCGACCAAGACGCAGTTTGGCAGTCGGCCGGCGAGTAACGGACCATGCCAGGTCTAGAGTCTCTTCCATGAAACAGTCCACTGCATTGTTCGGTATCGCTGCCAGTGTGGTCGTTGGGTTCCTGGTGGCCTTGGCTGGGAGCGACGGCAGCGTCGACGTCGGTTCGCTACCGCTATTCGGACTCTGTGGCCTGCTGGCCTTCGGCATTAACTGGATTGTCTTTGTCCCTTCCTATCTCAAACAGACCGAACGCTTTTATGACCTAACCGGAAGCCTCACCTATCTCACACTCACTGGTGTCGCCCTGGCATTTTCTGACCTCGACGCACGGGCCGCCTTGGTGGCCGCTCTTGTCGTTATTTGGGCCGTTCGGCTAGGGAGTTTCCTGTTCAAGCGGATCAGTTCCGAAGGTGGGGATAGCCGCTTTACCAAACTCAAGACCCGACCGGCGCATTTTCTCATGATGTGGTCGATCCAGGGCCTGTGGGTTTTGTTTACGCTGGCCTGCGCTCTCGCGGCCATTACGGGTGAGGACCGAAGTGACCTGGGTATTTATGCGTTCGTTGGAACTGCAATCTGGGTCGGTGGCTTTGTGATCGAAGTCGTCGCCGATCGCCAAAAGTCCGCCTTTCGGGCCGATCCGAAGAACAAAGGTCGCTACATCACCACCGGGTTGTGGGCATGGTCCCGGCACCCCAACTATTTCGGCGAGATTGTGCTGTGGGCCGGAATCGCCGTCATCGCGCTACCAATCCTGGCCGGATGGGCTTGGGTTACGCTCATCTCGCCACTCTTTGTCTACTTCTTGTTAACCCAGATAAGCGGACTGCCCATCCAAGAACGCCAGGCGAAACATCGCTGGGGTGACGACGAAGGCTTCCAGACTTACGTACAGAACACGCCAGCGCTGGTACTGCGACCGCCTCGAAACGACCGCTAAATCGACGTCAGGGCGCCCCGCAGAATGGAGCGTCCCGAGTGGGTTGGATCGCCATCGTGGGGTTCGATACTGATGTCGACAACGTAGTAGATGTCCGGGTCATAGTTGGCCGGAACGGTAAGCGCTGATGGGTCATCGGGGTTAAAGATGCCGAGCGAAACGAGATCGGCTGGATTGCCGTCGCTGTCCGGTTCGATAAGCCAAACCTCAAGATCGGCATCGCCGGCGGCCGGAAGCGAAGCGTAATCAATTTGTACCGTGAGCAGGCCGTCTTCGTCGATCAGCAACGCAGTTGCGGCAGCATCAGCACCGAGCGGGTCAAATGCGACCGGGTCGTAGACGAGATTGGCTTCGGCGAGCTGTTGGGCGGCGGGGTCTGATCCAGTAACGCTGATCGCAAACCCGACGACAGCAACGATCGCGGCAGCAGCGGCAAGAAATGCCAAAGCTTTAGGTCGGCGGCGTTGGTCGAGCGAAATGACACCGGCGGGGAGGTCGGCCTCTGCTACTTGGGCCCCGATGCGATCGACAGAATCGTCGGAATTGACGGCGTCGCCCGTGGTGGCCTGTTCAATGCGGTTCCAGAGATCCGTTGGTGGGGCAGTTAACTGGGTGTCGGCGTCAGAAAGTTGCGTGAGTAGGTCTTCGATCTCGGCTCGGGCCGATGCCTCAGATCCGGTGGGGTCGTCGCTCATCGTTCGCCCCCTAGGTCGATTCGGATCCGGTCGATACCTCGACGGATATCGCTCTTGACGGTGCCAAGCGGGCTATTCGTTTTGTCGGCGATCTCGGAGTGGGTAAAGCCGTCTATATAGGCGAGTTTGATCATTTGACGCTGGCGATCAGGAAGGCAGGCGAGTGCTTGAGCCACCAGCATCTTGTCGGCGGTGCGCTCGATTTCGCAATCGACAGGAAGCTCAGTAGCGGGCTTGTCGGACCGTCTAGATTCGTGGCGTTGCTCAGAGCGGATGTTGTCGATGATTCGATTCTTGGCGATACCGACCAGCCATGCGGCCAGTCGTCCCTTCTGGGGGTCGAATTGGTGACGTGCTTTCCAAGCATTGACGAAAACCTCCTGCGTGACGTCGGCGGCCCGATCATCGGGAACGCTGCGACGGCAGAGGGTGTAGATAAGTGCGCCGTGATCGTCGTAGGCGGACTTGAGTGCGGTGTCTTCACCCCGAACGAAAGCGGCCTCGGCGTCGACGATGTCTTGCTCTGGCTGGGGCACCTTGAAATTGTACAGCGACAGATCAAGGGCCGAGTGTCGGGTGAGGGTGAGAACAGGGTGCATCGGTGGCGAATGAGTGAGTCCATGGAAGCGCCGGAGGAGGAGGTCCCGGCGCTCCCAAGACTATTTGACTCAGCTTGGTGGGAGGAGGACGCTGTCGATGACGTGGATGATGCCATTGGAGGCTTCGACGTCGACGGCGATGACGGTGGCATCGTTGACCATGACGGTGTCGCCATCAATGGTGATGGTTACTTCGGCACCGTTAACGGTGGCGGCGCTTTGGCCGTCCATGGTGACGACCTGGCTGGCAGGTACTTCACCGGCGATGACGTGGTAGGTGAGTACCGAGGTGAGCAGTTCGGTGTTGCCTAGAAGTTCTTCGGCGGTTAGGCCGAGGGCCTCGAGGGCTGCAGCGAATGCGTCATCGGTAGGGGCGAACACCGTGAAGGGTCCGTCGCCAGAAAGGGTTTCGACCAGTCCGGCTGCTTGGACTGCGGCGACGAGTGTGGTGAAGCTGCCGTTAGCAACAGCAACATCAACGATCGTGCCAGGAGCCTCGGCCATTACCTCATCGGTGGTTGATTCAGCGGCGGGGGTTTCAGCTGCAGCTTCATCATTGCTCTCGTCACTGCCGCAAGCAGCGGCAATAAGGGTGAGCGTAAGTAGTGCGGCGACTATGCGCAACAATCGACTTCTCATTTTTGGTTACTTCTCCTGAAGTGGGGGGTTTGGTTTAACTCCCTCTACGAACTGGGTGAAGCGGTTGGATGCAGATTTGTCAGATTTTTTGTTCGAAGGCCCAGTCGTCCATGATTTGCCACTGCCGGTCAATCAACACAATTTGATTGACCGGGTCGGCTGGCATGTCGGCGGACCCGATACGCCACAGCTTCACAGCCACCGGTTCGGTGAACGGCACGTTGGCAAGAATGGATCGCAACGATCCGAATGCTTCAAATCCCACGTGGGCCATAAAGACAACATCGGTGCTCGGCCGTCCTCGTAGTAACGCGGTGATTCCGCCTGGTCGTGGTGGAAGAAGGCTCTTTAAATCCAGTCGAGCATTACGTTCGGGATCCTGGCGAGCGAGCCGGCCCGTGATCTTGGCAGCCCGCTTTGGGCTGTAGAACGTCCCTTCCGGGAAGATCACTAAGGCTTCATCGCCGGCAGATGCCGCCAGTTTCTCAATGGCGGCGAGTTCGGTTTGTCGCGCTGCGCCGGTGCGGGCCACAAAGTGATTGGGGTGCCGGTTGCCGAACAAGGCAAGGCATGGATCCCAGGCGAGCTCACGCTTGAGCACGTGGCGAGCGGCCCGGTTACTGTGCTGTGCAAGCACCGATGTTGGCAGCAACGCGTCGAAGAAGCTCGTGTGCTGGCAAGCCAGGATCAACGGACCGTCGCCGATGAGATCTAGCCCGTCGAAGCGAACCTCCAAGTGGAGCCAACGTTGTGCCGCGCCGAGCATCGCTCCACCCCACCAGCGCTGGACCCGGTAGTGAGCACGGCGAGACCACGTAGTGTTCATCGCCACGCCGAAGCCGGTACCGACCCACAACAACACCGCCGCCATCACACCGGTCCATTCGAGCACAATCGCGTGGATGGTCATGGCGACGAGTCGCGTGAAGCGCAATCGCCGGGCCAAAGTCAGATCGACGATCAGCGCGACACTAATTAGCACGGGGCCCGATAGCAGAACTACCGGTGCAAGAACTAAGACGGCGAAAGCGATAAGGCGTCGCAGGGAGGGCGTAGGGGTGCTCACGAATATACTTACGGTTGCTAGGGCAAAATTAGATGCGAATATTTCTAAATTGGTGCATCCGATCCAAGGCTAGTGCTCGTACAACAGTGGTATGACCAGGACAACGAGAGTGCAGGTAGCCAATGATTTTCTTAGCATTGGCCGAGATACGCAGAGCGAAGACTCGGTTCGCCCTACTGATCTCGGCAATAGCGATGCTGGTGCTATTGATCTTGTTCCAGCAATCTCTGCAGAATGGGCTGCTTACGTCCTTCGTGGGCGCTATCGGAAATCAGTCGGCCCCCGTGTTGGTGTATTCGGTAGATGGACAACGCGTCATTCAAGGCAGTGTCATCAACGCCGACCTCGAAGAGGCCGTACGGGAAAGCGACGCCGTCGGGTCAGTTGGCCGGATAGGCCAAGGGACATTCACGGTCAGTGCAAACCAAGAACGGTTCGACACAACGATTCTGGGCTTCGAGGCCCCAGAGTTGGGGGCACCAGCAAGTTTGGTTGCAGGCCGTTACCCCAGCCGCGGCGAAGCGGTCGGCAGTGAGTCGGACGCGTCGTCCGGCTTTGGGGTCGGAGACGTTGTCATCGTTGAACCCGGTGGTTTCGAAGTCACGATCGTCGGCCTCGCCAGGGACGTCCAACTCAACACCGGGCCAACCCTATTCGTGCCCTACGCAACCTTCGTAGAGGCCGTGCGAGCGGTTAACCCGGATGCAGGCGACCCCCTGCCCAACATCCTTGCCGTCGTGCCACGTGACGGAACCGGAGCCGAGGAAGCGGTGGTGCAGCTAAACGCCATCTCGTCCGATATCGACGCACTCGAGCGTGACGTTGCTGCCAACGAGACCCCGGGCGTTGCTCAGGTCAAACAGTCGTTCCGACTGATCTTTTTGTTGTATGGGCTCGTCGTTCCCTGCGTCGTTGGCTTGTTCTTCTTGATCATCACCTTCCAGAAAAGCGGAGCACTTACTTTGCTTCAAGCAATCGGTGCCCCACGAAAGCGCTTGGTTGGGTCGCTGCTCGTGCAGGCATCGTTCGTGCTGGGTCTGGGCTACGCAATCGGAGTAGCGATGTACCTGCCCATTTCATCGAGACGACTGGGCGGGATCCCCTTACGGTTCGAAACCCAAGCAGTTGTGCTGTGGGCGGTCATTTTGATGACGCTGGGGATCGCTAGTTCGTTCATCGCTGCTCGGCGGGTGCTCGCAATTGACCCAATCGAAGCCACGACAGCGGGAGGCATCCGATGAGGATTGCGCTGTTAGAAATGAGGCGCCAGCCATCGAAGTTCGCGGCCGCAACCCTTATTCTGACGCTTGTCGCTGTCTTGTTGATGTTTCTCGGCGGCCTCCTTGATGGGCTGATCCGAAACTCGACTGGTGCCATCGAAGCGCTCGAAACTGAGGCGATCGTTTTCTCCGAGTCGTCGCAAGCTTCACTACTGCGGAGTCGTGTCGAACCGTCGACCAGAACGGCAATTGAGAGCGGCCTCGATGCCGATGTCGGTGGACTCGGTGTCGTACAACTTGGCGCTAGGGTGCCGGGCAACGGACCACGAGACCTCGCTAACGTTGCTGTTTGGGGTTATCAAACCTCCGTCAGCGGTGTGCCATCTCCGCCTGCTTCGGGCTCAGCATGGGCCGACGAGAACCTTAAGGTAGACGGAGTGCAGGTGGGCGATGAGCTACTCCTGGGTCCGTCTCGAACGCCGATTGTTGTGGCTGGATGGGTGTCGTCAGCTTCATACAACGGCCAGGCATCACTTTGGGTTGACGCCGATACCTGGCGTATGGTTCTCAATGAGAACCGGCCCGATGGCGCACTCACTGAAGGGGTTTTCCAAGCACTCACTGTTTCTATGCCGGGCACGATGACGGCCACCGAAGTCGCAGAAACGGTCCAAAACCTTGCCGGCGCCGGGTTCATCGCGCTCACCGTTCCCGAAGCAATCGATGCGATTCCCGGGGTAACTCAGCAACGCAACACGTTCAATCAAATCCTCGGCGTGACCGTACTGATTGCATTAGTCGTCATCGGTTTGTTCTTCGCCTTGTTGACGGTCGAACGCACCGGTCTCTATGCGGTTCTAAAAGCCGTTGGGGCCAAGTCATCCACCATCTTTATGGGACTAGTCGTGCAGTCGGTCGTACTCACCGCCGTCGCCGCCGCCGTGGCGTCGGTTGCCGTCATTGCCATAGATGCCGCAATACCACCGGGTTCCATCCCATTGTTCGTCTCACCTCAGCGGCTAATCATGAGCGCGGGGCAACTCGTTGCCGCAGCAGTTCTCGGCTGCGCTTTCTCCCTTCGTCGGATTCTCCGCATCGACCCAGCCACAGCCCTAGGGGGCTCCTAATGTTGACGTCCACGCAACCCGCGCTCGAAATGACCGACGTGCACAAGACCTACCCGATGGCCGGTTCTGAAGTAGTCGCTTTGGGTGGTGCCACGCTCTCAGTGGGAAGTGATGAGATCGTTGCTTTGGTCGGGCCGTCCGGATCAGGAAAAACGACGCTCTGCTCTATTGCTGGCGGGATTCTGTCTGCATCAAGCGGATCGGTAATCGTGAACGGTGAGGACATAACGGCTTACGAAGCCAAGCAGCTCACCAAATTTCGCCAAGAACAGGTCGGATTCGTATTCCAGACCGTCAACCTCGTTCCGTTCCTTACCGCGCGAGAAAATCTTCTTGTTGTTGATGAAATGGGTCGCCGAGAACGCGCCCCGGCTCGTCGACGGGCTGATCGTTTGCTGGGCGAACTTGGGTTGGCTGAGCGAGCGAAGAATCTACCTGGCGAACTTTCTGGTGGCGAGCGTCAGCGAGTTGCCATCGGACGGGCACTAATGAATGAACCGAGCTTGGTGTTGTTTGACGAACCAACGTCCTCACTTGACACCGAACTTGGGTCACAAGTTATGGAACTCATCCGTATGGAGATGAAAACCCGAGGAACTGCGGCCATCGTCGTCACTCACGATGAACGGATCACCCAATTCTGCGACCGCACCATCGGAATCGTCGACGGAATCCTCGGACCCTAAGGAACCAACCGTTCAATGCGGCGAGATTAGGTGCGCAATCGATCGGGGAGCAGGCTGGGAAGGTCAAGGCCAACCGAGTCAAACGCCGGTCCAGGCCGTCCGTCGATGACCAGGTCTCTCACCAGCTGACCGGTGCCAGGAGAGGTTTGAATGCCAGTGCCTCCCTGGCCGACTAGCCAGAAGAAATTCGGGTCGGTTGGATCGGGTCCGATCACCAATGACCTGTCGGGGGCGAAGGTACGCAGTCCAGCCCAGGTGGAGGTCACGCTGCGGATTCCCATCGTCGTTGCTGCATTGATCCGGTCTATAGCAATCGCGATATCGATTTCTTCGGGTTTGGCGTCGCACGGTTCGCTGGGCGTCTCGTCGGCTGGCGAGCAGAGAAATTGGTGACCGTCGGGTTTCGCATACCAGCCGTGCTCGGCGCTGGAAACAATGGGCCAGTTCTCCGAATTGGGGAATGGGCTCGTGGCCATGAACACCGTTCGCCGTAGTGGGGTAAGACCGATCGGGGCAATACCTGCACTGGCGGCCACGACATCGCCCCAGGCTCCAGCGGCATTGATAACGATCTCCACCTCGAGCGGTTCGCTGGTCGATCCGAGTCGCCACCCGTTAGCGGTGCGGCTGATATCGGTGATGCGAGTCGAGGTGAGAATAGTGCCGCCCGCCGAACGGAATCCCCGCACGAATGCCTGGTGAAGGACCGCGACATCAATATCGGCTGCATCGGGCTCGTACAACGCGCGGGAGTGAACCCCGGGGCGAAGCATCGGACACAACGCGATGGCCTCGTCGGTTGAGAGCTCGTGTTGTTTTACGTTGAGCTGGCTGGCTTCAGCAATGAGTTGTTCGACCTCATCGTCCTCGTCGGGTGTCGCGACGAACAGGCTGCCTCGTTGCGTGAGGATTGGTCTATCGGCTAAATCGGCAGGGGTTTGGCGGAGAAAGCTAAGCCCTACCTTGGTGAGTGCTCGGACAGGGACGGCCCCGTAGTTCTCGATTAAAATTGCTGCGGATCGTCCCGTGGTGTGTTGGGCCAACTGGCTCTCGGCCTCCACCAGCACCACATGTTCCCCGCCAAGTTTTTGCGCCAGGTAGTAAGCAGCGCTGACGCCAGCGATTCCTCCACCGATGATGCCAATCTTGGTCTGCGTCATTGGAACTGTTTCCCGCCTTTAGCGACACCGGACATCCGTCAAACAACGTTAACCGCCAATTAGGTCGGCGACGGTGCGTTGAATAGGGGACTGGAGTGCAAGCTGGCTGTCGGAACGAATTACGCCATCAATGGCCACGATGGATTGGATCAACTCATGCAGATGATCGTTGCTTCGCGCCGCCATACGACACAGCAGATCGCCTTTGCCAGTGACGACATGTACCTCCATCACCTCAGGCAGCTTGGCCAAACTGGCAAGGACACGGGGGTGGCTGCCCTGAGCGATGGACAGTGTTGCGAATGCCGCGACAGGGTGATTGGTAGCTCGCGGGTTGAGATCGGGCCCCCAACCGGTGATGACGCCGGTGTCGACGAGACGAGCCAAGCGGGACTGAACCGTCCCTCGTGCCATCGCGGTCTCGCGCGCGAGTTGCGAGTTCGACAGGCGTCCACCCCGTCGGAGCACGCCGATCAGTTCGCGATCTAACGCATCAATGTGATAGCTGGATTCGACCATAATGCTCTCTGGTTGGTAAACATTTGAACAGATTGGACAGGTTACTTGATTGAGATTCTCGATACGACCAAAGTAGCGAAACTACAATCCACCTGGAGTACGCCAAATGTCGCATCTCAAACGCGTCGACCACATCACCTATGCCTGCGCCGCTGGCACTATCGAGAAGTGGGCGTGGTTTCACATAGAGGTCGAGGGCGGTCGCCTCATCAATCGCATCGATGATGTTCGCCCCGACGATGCCGACGACAGCATGAAGATCTGGTGCATTGACTACGGCGAGTTCGGCGTTGCCCTTATCGAAGGAATCGACCGGGCTAAGAAAAGCCAAGTGACCGCATTCGTCGACCGTCATGGTGACCACGGCATCCAACACGTCGCGTTCGACACCTACGACTTGGACGCTTTTATTAAGCACATGCGCGCGAGCGGCGGGTCAGCGCGAGGCGACGTCCTCGTCCGCAACGACGGCTTCGGCGTGCTCAAGCAAATGTTCGCCCGCGGCTACACCCATGGGGGCGCGGACGAGACGGCCTTTTCGGAGTACGTCGAGCGACCCAATGCGCAAAGTGCTGAAGATGTCAGCATCACATTCGCCGAAGAAACCGGCAAAGGCTTCTACGACCAGGTTGCTGCCGCCGTCGAAGCGGGCGATGACGAACCCTTCTTTGACTTCGCCAAAATGCCCGCCGATTGGCAAGTACCCGAAGCCAGTCCGCTCACGGGGACTCGCTAGACGGCCAGACCTTGTTGGCAACTAGACCTTGCTGGCACTGTCATGATCTTCAGAAGCGAAGCACTCGGGGTGGTCAGCGCTATAGGTGACCGAGGTTTATGGGCTTTGCATCAGGGTGTACGGCCCGAGGCGATTACGAATTCGCCGCGCATTGCTACTGTGTGGTCATGGCACACCTCAAGACCCTCGACGAGTCGAATTCATGACGCTCACCGTCCATCTCCTCGGCACGGGCAGCCCCATCCCAAGTCCCGACTGCGCCGGACCAGCCACGCTGATCTCCAATGGCGACGGCCCGGACGCTGAGCACTATTTGGTGGATGCTGGTCGTGGCGTGTTGATGCGCCTGGCGGCGCTCGGCCTGGGCGCTCCAAACCTAACGGCAGTTCTGCTGACCCATCTGCACAGCGATCACATCACCGATCTCAATGACGTGATTACTAGTCGGTGGGTGATGACGTTCACCGAGATGCCGCTCATCATCGTCGGCCCGGTTGGAACGCAACAGGTCATCGACCATATTCTTGCTTCTCTGGAACCCGACATTGGGTATCGCATCGCTCATCATGAAGACCTCGACTACCGCCCCCCTGTGACGGTTATTGAGGTGACCGAGGGCGCAGTGTCTTTGCCAGGTGCGGTAGAAATTGTTTGTGGTCAAACCGATCACAAGCCGGTCGAACCAAGTATTGGCTATCGATTCGATCATGGTGGTGCTTCGGTCGTCACCGCGGGCGACACGGTGCCTTGTGACGGGCTCGACACGTTATGTGTTGGAGCAAATGCACTTGTGCACACCGTAATTCGTAAAGATATTCTTGCCGCCGTCCCCTTGCAACGGATGCAGGACACGCTCGACTATCACTCGTCGCCCGAAGAAGCCGGAGGTACCGCAAAACGTGGGGGAGTAGACACGCTAATCCTTACCCACTACGTCCCCGCTATGCCAATGAGCGGCACACCAGACGATTGGCGGGCCCTCGCCGCAACGGACTTCGAGGGCAAAGTAGAGGTCGGCGGCGACCTTCACCGCGTCGATGTTCACCCCCGTTGAGTCCATGGCGAGACGGTCGCTACCACGGGCAAATGGGTATCTACGTAAACCACCGCCAGCGTCGTAGTGTTTGGTATATGAAATCGATAGCGCCTGTCCGGCACATTATTGTGTATCCGAGCCTGCTCAAGAAAGTCCAAACGAGTTGGGAGGCACACAATGGATCTTGAAACCCTGATTGGGTCACGTCGAAGTATCCGCGGCTACACGAACAAATTGGTGTCCAAGGACCTTATGGTCGAGATTATCGAATTGGCCAAACGAGCGCCATCGTCAATGAATACCCAACCCTGGAACTTCCATGTCATCAGTGGCGCCCCACTGGAGTTGATCCGCGAGGGCAACACCGAGCGGATGATGGCCGGAGCGGCTATCAATCGCGAGATTAAAACCGCCGATCATGGCTACCAAGGACCTCACCGCGAACGCCAAGTTGAGATCGCCGTTCAGTTGTTCGAAGCAATGGGAATTGAACGTGACGACAAATCCCGTCGAACCGATTGGGTGATGCGCGGATTCCGGCAATTTGATGCGCCAGTCTCAGTAGTCATCACGATTGACAAAGACCTCGCCGATGACACCGTGGCCCACTTTGACTGCGGGGCCGCTACCTACGGACTTGTCCTTGCCGCGACCTCCAAAGGTCTCGGTTGTGTCATCAACGGGCAAGGCATCATGCAATCCTCGGTAGTACGCGAACATGCCAACATCCCCGAAGACGAAGTCATCATGACGTGTGTCGCACTGGGTTGGCCGGACGCAGAATTTGTCGCCAACGACGTGGTCTCGCGTCGCTATGCCAACGACGAAATTGCCAGCTATGTCGGCTTCGATGCGTAGGTAGAGCGGCAATCAAACCTCTTCACTGGCCTTGGCCCGATAAAGCCAGAAAATAAAATGACAGGTTCACCCGCTGGCATGTCAGAATTGGTGATGGTTAGTTCTGAAATATTTGGCAAGCGTCTTCTAGCTGCCGCCGGAGTGGCAGTGGGTGGGCCCAATCCCTGGGATATTCAGATCCATGACGACCGAGTCTGGGATCGCGTCATTCGAGATCGTGAGCTAGGCCTTGGGGAGTCATACATGGAGGGTTGGTGGGATACCCCTGCCCTCGACCAGTTTCTCGCCAAGATCATACTCGCCGACCTTAAAGACGAAATCCGGCTCGGACCCGAACTGCTCAAGATCATTGCTAAGTCTCGGTTCACCAATCGGCAAAGTAAGGAAGCTGCGGCGGAGAATGCTTCGGCTCATTACGACATCGGTAACGACCTGTACAAGCGAATGCTCGATGAGCGCATGATATACAGCTGCGGCTATTGGGCCGATTCGGCTTCGCTGGCCGAGGCTCAGCGGGCAAAGTTGGACCTGGTTTGTCGCAAACTGCAGTTCGAAGAAGGCATGACTGTTCTCGAGATTGGTTGTGGCTGGGGCGGTTTCGCCAAATTTGCGGCCGAAGAATATGGCGTGATAGTTACGGGAATCTCGCCGGCAATTGAGCAGGTCAAGCTTGCTCGTCAACGCACCGCTGGCCTTTCGGTGACCATAGAGCAGGCCGATTACCGAAGCGTGCGGGGGGTATTCGATCGGATTGTGTCGATTGGGATGTTTGAGCACGTTGGCCCCAAGAACTACAAGACGTTCTTTGAGCAATGCGATCGCCTCTTAGCGCCAGATGGTGCCATGTTGCACCACACCATTGGATCCAACGCATCCAAGAAACACTTCGATGCCTGGATGGATCGATACATTTTCCCGGGCGGACGGCTGCCCTCGTTGGGGCAAATGGCCGCGGCAGCCGAACCCGGTTTCACCATTGAAGATGTCCACAATTTTGGGCCCGACTACGCCACCACCTTGCAGGCATGGGCTGCCAACATCGGTACTGCGTGGGACGACCTACCTGCCTATGACGAGACCTTCAGGCGCATGTGGCACTACTACCTGATGGCGTCCATCGCCGGATTTCGGATCCGCAACACTCAACTCTGGCAAATCGTGTTTCGTCGCACCATGCAAACAAATGGAGTTTGGCCCCGGGTGAGCTAACCCCCCTCGGCGGCTGGTTGTAAGCCTCGGTGTTCTGGTTGCACACTGCTGGGATGGACTCCGACGGTGCTGCTTCCTCACCGACGAAGATCACGTACCCCGAACTACCGATTACTGAGCGACGCGAAGAACTACTCAAGATCATTCGCGACAATCAAGTTATTGTTGTGGCTGGCGAAACGGGGTCGGGCAAGAGCACCCAGTTGCCCAAGATGTGTGTCGAACTTGGGTTGCACGAGAGCGGCTGGATCGGGCACACCCAACCCCGTCGCATAGCGGCCCGATCGATAGCCGAACGAGTAGCCGAAGAACTTGGCGACGAGGTCGGTGGCATCGTGGGCTACAAAGTGCGCTTCACCGACAAGGTGTCCAAACGCACGGCCATCAAAGTCATGACCGATGGCATGTTGCTGGCCGAAATGCAAAATGATCGCGACCTGTCGGCGTACAGCGTGATCATCGTGGATGAAGCGCACGAACGCAGTCTCAACATCGACTTCCTATTGGGCTACCTACGTCGGCTTCTCCCCAAACGTCCGGAGCTCAAAGTCATCATTACCTCCGCCACCATTGATACCGCTCGCTTCTCTGAGCACTTCAACAATGCTCCCATCGTGCAGGTTTCGGGACGGACATATCCGGTTGAGATTCGCTACCAGCCAATGGAAGACCCAACCACCGGAAATCCCATCAGCCAAGCCGACGCCGTCGTCGAGGCAGTGGTGGAACTGGAGTACGAAGGGTCCGGCGATGTACTCGTGTTCTGCAGTGGTGAGCGCGAGATTCGTGAAGCCACCGAGGCACTAACCGAGGCCAACCTTCGTAACACCGAAGTTGTCGCACTATTTGGTCGGCTGTCAGCGGCCGAACAACACCGCGTCTTCGATCGATCCCGCCGTGATGCCCGCCGCATCGTGGTGGCCACGAATGTGGCCGAAACCTCCCTTACCGTGCCCGGAATTCGTTACGTCGTGGACGCGGGCACCGCCCGAATAAGTCGCTACAACAAGCGCACCAAGGTGCAACGACTCCCCATCGAAGACGTATCTCAGGCCAGCGCCAACCAACGATCAGGTCGCTGTGGCCGTGTTGCGCCCGGCATTGCCATCCGTCTGTACTCCGAAGAGAACTTCGCCGAACGACCCGAATTCACCGAACCCGAAATCACACGCACCAATTTGGCTTCGGTCATTTTGCAAATGGCGGCACTCGGTCTCGGTGACATCGAAACCTTCCCCTTTGTTGATCCGCCCGAATTGCGCAACATCCGGGACGGCATCGGCTTGCTGGAAGAGCTTGATGCCGTTCGGCCCGACGAAGAAGGCACCCGGAAATGGCTCACGCCGATCGGCCGCCAACTAGCGCGCATGCCAATCGATCCAAGGTTCGGTCGCATGGTCATTGCGGGGGCCGAGACCAATTGCCTCCGCGAGGTCATCACCATCACTGCGGCGATGTCGGTACAAGACCCTCGCGAGCGGCCGAAAGAGAAGCAACAAGAATCCGCCCAATTCCACTCCCGATTCGCCGATCCCAGCTCGGATTTCTTGTCCTGGTTACGACTGTGGGAACACATCGAGACCGAACGCAAAACTCGATCGGGCAGCAGTCTGCGCCGCATGTGCAAGAAAGAGTTCCTCAATTACAACCGCATCCGCGAGTGGTGGGACATTGTCCGACAGTTGGAACGGAGCGCGAAATCACAGCGCTGGGTCATCAACAAGGTGCCCGCTCAACCCGATGTTGTTCACGAGGCCCTGCTTACGGGGTTGCTGTCTCACATTGGGTTGAAAGACACCATGGGAGCGGAGTACACCGGTGGGCGCAATGCCCGGTTTATTCTCGGTCGCGGATCTTCGCTCGCTAAGAAACCACCCAATTGGATCATGGCCGGAGAGTTGATCGAGACCAACCGGATGTGGGCTCACAGTGCGGCGCGTATCGAACCCGAATGGGCCGAGCGAGCGGGTGCTCACGTCGTTAAACGCACCTATGACGAACCCGAGTGGGACATCGAAATGGTCTCGCCCATGTCCATCGAGCGAGTTTTTCTCTATGGCGTTCCGCTGGTGGCTGGCCGCCGGGTGCACTATCGCCGGGTCGATCCTGAAGGTGCCCGCGAAATGTTCATCCATCACGCGCTCATTGAACGTGAATGGGAAACCCACCACGCCTTCTTCGCCCAAAACGAAGGTGTGCTCGACGAAGTGCGGCAACTGGGCGCCCGGCACCGGACCGATGTGGTGGTCGAGTACGAAGACCTATTCGATTTCTATGACGAACGTCTGGAGGAGAACGTGGCCTCGGGAGCCGACTTTGACAAGTGGTGGAATCACAAGCGCAAGAAAGACCCGCGATTCCTCGATCTCCATATCGACAATATTTTCGATGTCAACAAAGTCGAAACAGATGATGCATCGTTTCCCAAAGTGTGGTCCTCCGGCGACGTAGAACTTGAACTCGACTACGAGTTCGATGCCGAATCAATTAACGACGGTGTCAGCGTCACTATTCCGGCGTCGATGCTTGACACCATCGACGCAACTGCCTTCGAATGGAACGTGCCGGGCCTGCGAGAAGAACTCGTGACCGCTCTGCTGCGTTCGATGCCCAAACAAATTCGCAAAGCCTTCATCCCGATTCCCGACACCGTTGCGCGGCTTATGCCGGCGCTTCAGGAAGCCGATGGCGATCTGATCGACGTACTTAGAATCGAACTGCACAATATCTCCGGGCAGGCACTGCCCGATGATGCGCTTGTGATGGACCGTGTACCCGGTCACCTTCGTCCGATTTACCGAGTGATCAATGACGACGGTGACCTATTGGCTCAGAACCGCGACCTCGACACGGTTCGGGCTCAGCTGACAGGCGAAGTCCGCGAGGTGCTGTCATCGTCAGATCACGAACTCGTCCGTACCGGACAAAAACGTTGGACTTTTGGTGATCTGCCTCGCTCCGTCCAGACCTCGGCCGCCGGTCTCAACATCGACGCCTATCCCGCGGTCGTTGACGAAGGCGACACCGTTGGGGTTCAACTCTTGCCCAACGCCGACCAGCAGTACGCAACTATGTGGAAGGGCACGAGCCGCCTGTTGCGGCTCAACATTGGCGGATCGGCCCGCCTTCTTGTCGATCTCTTCGACAACCAGTCCACTCTGGCATTGGCCTCGAGCCCGCATGAAACCAAGCTGGCCTGGGTCAACGATGCCGCGGATGCCATCTTCGAACACCTACTCGAAGAAGCCGGAGGATTGGTTTGGAATGAGTCCGACTTTGAGGACTTGATGCATTACGTCCGCATGGCACTGCCCCAAGCGGTACAAACGTTGGGCGGTCAGGCGCGAGAAATACTGGTGGTCGCCGACGAGTTGCGGACCCGATTGGCTGAGCCTGTCCCTCTAGCTTTCCATCCGGCCTACCTCGACATGCAAGCCCACCTGGCTCGCCTCGTGTACCCCAATCATCTTTCTGGTGTCGGGGCTCATCGACTCGCTGATGTTGTTCGCTACCTTCAGGGAATCGGTGCCCGTCTGGACAAGTTGCCGAGCCGCCGAGACAAAGATCCCGAGATGATGGCAACGTGTCAGACACTCGAAAATGAACTCGCCAGCTATGTCGAGCGTCTTCCCGGATCGGCTGCGCTCGAAGCCTTGCACTGGAATCTCGAAGAATTTCGGATAGCCACGTTCGCTCAACAACTGGGTGTCAAAACCAAAGTCAGCGAGCGGCGAATCCGAGACGCATTCGGTAATCTCTAGTCGCTCCGATGGTGAACCGGGACCTTGTACCGCATCGATTTGGTTCGATTTTGGTAAAGATATAACTGAAGCGACAGAGGGCATACCCATGAGAAAGCAGCCGGCCGGCCGGGGTCGATCTACAGGGGAGACGAACACTTCGTCACGCCGCTCGGCCGAATCGGAGTCGGCGGACGGTCTCGAACGGTCGCTTACCCTTCCGTGGTTGGTCTTTTATGGCGTGGGTGTCACCATTGGCGCAGGCATCTTTGCACTCGTGGGCGAGATTTTGGCCACGTCGGGTAGTAACGCTCCGTTGGCTTTCCTCGTGGCCGGTTTCGTAGCCGGAGTAACCGCTGTGTCCTATATGCAACTGGTGCGAGCGTTTCCGCGGGCCGGTGGGGAGGCGGTGTTCGCCAACCGCGGACTTGGTCCGGTGGCAGGACGCGTGGCCGGACTGGGCGTTGTCGTCACGGGAACGATCTCTAGTGCCGTAATTTCCATAGCGTTCGCGGGTTACGTGAGATCGATAGTGGAATTACCTGAACGGGCGGTCGTTGTTTTTGTTGTCCTTCTTCTTGCGCTGGTCGCGATGCGTGGGGCCAAAGAAAGTGTGCTCTTTGCTGGGGTGTTGACATTGGTCGAGGTCGGCACCTTGCTTGTTGTTATTGGCTTTGGACTGCCGCTTCTCGGGGATGGCCAGGCTGTGGCCGACACCTTTACGCCGGGGGTTCACGGAATCGGTATCACCCCAATATTTGCAGGCGCCGTTGTCGCATTTTTTGCTTACGTCGGGTTTGAAGATATTGCGAACATGGCCGAGGAGACCGTTGACGCTCGCCGCACCGTGCCGCGTGCTATTGCCGCAACATTGGTGATCACCCTCACGCTGTATGTGTTGCTGGCGATGATCGCGGCGCTCGTGCCCAATCGTGTGGCTGTCACAGACTCGGCTGCCCCGTTGGCGACGATGTTCGAGGAGTTATCGGGCTACGACGCTCGGATCGTTTCTGCCCTGGCGATTCTGGCCATGGTCAACGGCATCTTGGTACAAATCGTGATGGCGTCGCGGGTGCTGTATGGCATGGCTCGAGAAGATCTCTTGCCGAGCTACTTTGCCCAAGTGGATCCGGTACGACACACCCCGGTTCGGGCCACCCGGATCGTCTCGGTTGTTATTTTAGTTTTGGCGCTTTTCTTTCCACTGGTGGGCCTGGCCAAGGCAACGAGCGTGGTCACCCTCGGGGTGTTTACCTTGGTGAACCTTTCGTTGTTTGTGCTTGGCCTACGTTCAGAGCATCCGGAGTTGACCCGGTGGCGATGGCACGGACTACTAGGCGCTGCCCTAGCATTCGCCCTCGGAGCATGGCAGATTGTGCAAGGCCTGTAATTCAATCATCGATAGCGAAAACGGACGCCCGTAGAAAGGCCGAGGGGAGTCTCATGACACTGATGAACTTTCGGCGCTTCCGTGGCTATACAGGAGGAGCTAGTGCTCTGGTCATCGGATCACGCCGGGTGAGACAAAACAGAAGGCCGGCCGGGTCGCTCATGGTGGTCCAGTGCTCATGGTGCTCGACCAACTCGGCCCCATAATCCAAGAACGTCTGGCTGACCTCGACGAAGTGCGGCCCACAGGCGATGTCGAGATGGGCACGGGCAGTGGACGATTCATCATCACGGCCGAGTTGCTGCAGTAGCAGTCGCAGAGGAATGTGGTGGGGCTGGCTCAACGAAGCAAATTGTTGCAGGGGCGTTGCCGAGAGTTCCCAACCGGTGAGCGCCGACCAAAAATCGCACTCGCCAACGAAACGGTCATGCGGTACATCGATTGACACCTGGTTGAGCAGGTGGAGACGTGGAGTGCCCACGGGCTGAGGAAGCTCTGCCCGCCCTCCGTGGGTGACGAAGCAAAACGTCAAGCCCGCCGGAGACTGCAAAACGGCATGGTTGTCTTCGTAGATCAGGGTGGCACCCAAGACAACGGCGTGATCGCGTGCTTCGGGTAACGAGTCAACATGAAAGTCAAGGTGAATTCGAGCTTGTTGACCGAGGCGTTGCACCCCCAAGCAAGATTCGCCGCTGGCAGGGGTAAGCGTGGCAAAAGCTCCGTCAGGACCTCGAGAGGCGGACAGTGTTGAATCTGTGGCGCGGGCCCAAAATGCGGCTCCTGACTCGAACACGGTGGCTGGTAGATCAATGAATGCGGAGAGCCAGTTGATGTCCATTTTGGCAGCTTACTTTGCGACGCCTCGTCGACTAGCGGGGTTAGCGACTAGCGCATACCTGAGCTACGGTTTGCCGGTGGAAAAAATCATGGCTCGCAAGATGCATACGGCGCTCGAAGCGGTGCACGGGATGATTTATTTCGCCCCCGAAGCAGCGACCCAATTTATGGGGCTCGGCGAGCAAGATGACCGAACCGGGTATTTCGCGGGCCGCGCCGCGCCCATGGGGGCAGTCTCCTCGCAGGTGGTGACGGCAACGTTCTACAACTTCAACCCCGCACTAGTGGACCAGGCAAT
>Ga0115000_10000196_pt1 | contig 55954 bp, 50 predicted proteins | sample ArcticOcean_MG_C_6_FD_89690 | JGI IMG/M metagenome (GOLD analysis project Ga0115000, IMG submission 89690) | Marine microbial communities from western Arctic Ocean - ArcticOcean_MG_CB8_128 | ecosystem: Environmental > Aquatic > Marine > Oceanic | place: Arctic Ocean: Canada Basin | collected... | reverse complement strand
TCCTCTACATCCTCTACATCCTCTACATCCTCTACATCGTCCAACTCTTCAACTTCGTCGTATGGTTGATCACTTGGAAGCGGCTGTGTATCACCGGGTAAATGCATAGGCTCGGCTGCTGTCTCTCCTGCACCAAAAACAAATATAGAACCATCAGTAATATTTTCATTTATGAATGAAAAAGCTGTTGTTGTATTCGTGGAATATGGTCTTGATGTAAAAACCACTCTTCGACCAGATAAAGGATTTTTAATAAAGTAATTTTTAAGGTCTTTAATTACTTGTCGTCTTAATCTCCGCCTTTTAACAGGATTGCAGGTATGTTCATACAACAAGAATTTATGAAGATACGGCGTCATGTTATATATAAATTCAGCTTTTGCCTTATTAGATAGTCCCATGCTTACAGATCTACCATTAAGTTGTCTTTCAAGTGATGATATCATTGCGACAATATCATAAAATATTATTTCGCTACCGCTACTCAGTACATAATTTCTCACCGCTGCTTCCTTAAGTTTCGGATAGGCTTCTTCCCTAAATAAATCTATATCCAACGAACAATTCCAAAATTGTGTAATAAGGGGCGGTATTGTAAAATTTGTTTTATACAATGCTACATAACAGGATGCTAAGTGCCCTTTATTAAATTTTAGATTTGTATATGGATTTTTGGGAAAACGCGGCGTGGGTGAAAATGAATTGCTATGACATAATGCAGTGTGCCATAGCTTAAGAAAATCAGTAATTCTAAATGTATATAATGTATTTTTTTGCAAAAGCTGTATTTTTTGATTTTCTGGAAAATTACAAAGAGAATTCATAAATAAATCCGTTTCCACAGATGAAATTATAGCCTTCTTCCATTTAACATATCTGACAAATTTTTTAAGCGCAAATACAACTTTTTGTATCTTTGAATATAAATGCATGACCAATACCTTTGTACCTTGACTGTAAAATTGGTTATTTACAATCAAGTTTAAATGTTTAAAAATATTTCCTCCGGTATATAACATAAAAAATTTTGAATTAAATATATCCTTTTCGTATTCTTCGGTCAATGTATTTAATTTATTATTATCAAGTAGTATCTTTCCAATATGTGCTATTATGGTCATAATATATATATTACATATTCATTGTTTAAATTATTTTATAAAGATGATTAAAACCCAGGATCATATTTGATATCAACTGTTCCCATATCTGAACTTTTAATTAGCGTTGAATCATCGCTAATTGTGATGCTTTGAATGGAACAAGCCCCCTCCGTAGTATTAATTCCAAGCATAGCTCCGATATCCTTTTTCTCTTCCATATCTTTTCTTCCAAGTTTTGCCATTTCATTAATATCCAACATAATCTGAAACGTACCCGTTCCAAAATATCCTTCCTGGCCACACATAACATTCGCCGATACTCCTGTCATAGGATCTAATTCAGCATGGCGAGCGGCCCTTAAGAACATTTCGGGGGTTTCTTCAAAAGAAGCCTTTGCGATTGGACCAATATCGTCATTATTAATACCATGTCTAAATACTGACACCATTTTAGCAGTCGCTGTTATTCTATCACATAACACAGACAAGTGATGATAGTTAATATAAGAAGCGTCTTCAAAGGCCTCCTCCAATTCATTATATATTGATTGTCTCGCAGCTTCAATACCAAGGGTACGATAAACTTCTTGTATGTCGTTGCTTGTCGTTCTTGAAACATCAATACCAGGTACTGTTAGTATATCTTGTAGATTGGAACCGACTGTGTCCAATACCCATATATCTTCTTTATCAAAATTACCATCTTTTTCAATTAACTGGTTAACTGACTTCCGAAGTATAACTTTTGGAATCTTTTTAACACCACGAAGAATAATATTGTGAAGCATATTATGTTGAAGATTTTTCAACTTATATATTTCATCAGATTGATCAAGTGACTTCTTTTTACTAGACGTGAGTGATTTATTCAATCTAATTCTCATAACAAGCTTATCAGCATTATAATCACTGTAAATGCATGATATTTCTCCTTTATAACTATGTGACACCGCGAAGTGAATATCATCCATAGTAATATTTTTATCAAGCATTGCTTCTTTGTCCATAACAAACCTAATAACCCATTTTGATTTAATTTCTTCATCACCATCATCTTCTTCGTCCTGACATTCTCTTACCATTTTGATATACTCAGCATATTCCTCCATAAGAGGTTTGTCATCCTCAATAAGAGTAACCATGTTATCTGGGTCAAAACAGATGCTAACTGATTTGGCAACATCATCCAAACACGTATATTCTAATGAATATTTCAATTCCTGCGCTCTTTCGATATCCGCTTGTTCTTTTCTTATTAAATAAACAGTGGTTGAAGGCTGTTTGGGATTTTCCGAAAGTGAAAGAATTTCTTCAATACGTGGAAGACCGCGAGTAACATTAGATTTAGATGCAACACCTGCAAAATGGAATGTATTTAATGTCATTTGTGTAGTAGGTTCCCCAACACTTTGGGCTGCAACCATACCAACCATATCCCCCGGATTACAAAGGGCATTCATATAAGAACTTTTAATTTTTGCACATAGAATTTCTAAACCTTTTCTATTAAATCTTTTAATTGCCAACAAATTTTTTGGCGAAAGGTGGTATTTATAAACAAGTTTGAATAGTTCAGTTGGATTTCCAAAAGTAATATTTTCCAAAGACCTGTAACTGTCATCAATGATTTGATACATCTCTAAAGGTGTGATATCCACAAGAGAGTTAGATTGATAACGAAGCTCCTTTGATATATTATTGATTATTCTCTTGAAATTCACAGGAATATTAATCATTGTATTATCCGAATTATGAAATACATGTTTTACCAGCTCACTTCTCATAGTAACAAAATAATCAATGATATCTCGGGTTTTTTCTTGCAATTCATTAGTTTGTCCAGGCATGCGTTTTTGTGCTGATTTTGTGTAACTAATACTAGTTGTATCATCTTCCGCATTCGCAATTGGTATGACAAAGTGGTTATAAATATCTTCCAGCGTCATCTCAGTAAGTGGGAAGGGTTGACTTTCAACTTTCATCGGATCAATATTGTCATCACCATATGCAAATTGGATAATTTTACCCATACCATTGCGCACAGTTCCATCATAATTAAACTTTAAATCTTCCAACGATTTAATAAGCCTCCTTTGTATATATCCAGTCTGACTTGTCTTTACAGCTGTATCTATTAACCCAACGCGGCCAGACATTGCATGGAAGAATAATTCTTCCGGAGTTAATCCTTGGATAAACGAAGATTCAATAAAACCACGCGCTTCAGGGGTATCATCAAATTTATTGTAATGAGGCAGCGTCCTATCTTGATATCCATATGGAATCCTTCTACCATCCACATTCTGTTGACCAAGACAAGAGATCATTTGTGATATATTAATATTGCTACCTTTACTGCCGGCGCTAACCATTATAACAAATCTATTATCCTTCTCAAGACTGTTTCTTCCAATTTTACCAGCTTGGCTCACTGCTCCTTCAAGTAGACCACTAACCTGTGTTTCAAACTCAACTTCATTTGTTTTACCGGTTTTATTTTCAAAAGCACCGATATGCGTTTCATTAATAAGATTAATAACTGCCTTTTTCTTCTGCAAGATTGTTTCTGCAATCTTGTCATTTGTTTCTTTATTCGCAATAAGATCGCTAATACCGACACTGTAAGAGCTTGATTTCATATAGTCAGTAACAACATCCTGTAGATTATTAATGAATCTTGTAGCTGCGTCAAATCCGAAATCATTAAATATAGTTTGAATAATTCCTTTGGTACCAGATCCTAGTACCGATTTATCAATTTGTCCTTTTAAGAATTTCCCAGCAACAATATTAATCACATTGTTCCCATCCTCAGTTACGGGTTGTCCGTTTGAGAACTTGGCACTTAATGGTGGCAAAATTTCACTCAGGAGTTCAAATGAGGTAATTTCGGAACCAGCATTTTTAAACAATGACGGATTAATATTTGGAACGCTCATTAACAAGTTCATTGCTTGTCGCATATTAAATTTGATATTTGGTCTTGTCAATCTGAAACTTCCCAAAAGAGAGTCTTGGAAAACACCAACAATTGATTTATTATTTGCAGGACTAATAATCTGCCGTGGGACTGCAGCCAAAAGTCTTAATTCAACCGCACTTTCATCATCTTGTGGGCCATGTAAATTCATTTCATCTCCATCAAAATCTGCATTATAAGGTTTGGTAACCGCAACATTCAACCGGAACGTTGAACCCTCTTTCATCACCTTGACAAGGTGACACATCATGGACATTCTATGAAGCGTAGGTTGTCTGTTAAATAGCACAGGATCTCCATCCATTAAATGTCTATGGAGAATGTCTCCATCAGATAATTCTATATTTTCTCTGTCCGTATATCTTAAAGATATCGACTCTCCTGATTTTTTTTGAAGAATTTTTGCCCCCGGGTATTTATCAGGACCATTGAGCATTAATTTTGTCAAATATGCTTTATTTCTAGTATTTACAACAACAGGCACTGTAATATTTTCTGCTATTTTCATTGGTACTCCCAATTCCTCAATTTTGATATTCGGATCTGGCGTAATAACACTTCTGGCACTGAAGTCGACACGTTTTCCCATAAGATTTCCACGAACGCGTCCACCTTTTCCAACAAGTCTGTCCTTTACTGATTTCAATGCCCTTCCGCTCCTTTGAGCAACAGAAGCCACCCCAGGGATACGATTATCAATCATGGTCGCACAATAGTATTGTAAAACTGTGTGCCAGTCATCTAGAACCTTTGCCGTAGCGTTCTGTTTCATTTTTTCATCCAATGTTTTATTAGCCTTAATAATATTAACAATAATATGAGATATATCATCTTCGCTGCGCTGTTGAGCATCATGTTTCACCGAAGGTCTCAACGAAGGAGGCGGTACTGCTAAAACTTGACAAACCATCCAGTCTGGTCTTGAATAAAGAGGACTAAAACCCATAAATGTAACATCTTCATCCGAAATTCTACGAAAGATTTTAAGAACAATCTCTGGCGTAAGTTTCATTGTTAATTTCTCCTTAATACTACCATCTTCATCGGCAATACCTTCAATATTTGGCCATTCTGCAATTATAGTCGCCAAACCCTCTTTGTAAACCTTTTTAGGTTGTTTACAACCACAGCCATCGCATGTGTCGTCCCCGCAACGAGTTATTTTATTTGCAATAGGAAAGACTTTTAGCCACCTTTTCCTAGAAGCAAGTTCCAGAAAATGTCTATATTTATCTTTTGAAATTAGCAATTTGCTACATTTGATACAAATACATCTGAGGATTTTAAGAATAGTGTTTAAATATTGGATATAAAAGATAGGTCTGGCCAATTCAATATGACCGAAATATCCAGGCGTTTGCATATAATTAAGACCATCGGTAGGACATATAAGCCCCGGATCGAGAACACCCATGCGAGGATCAAATAATCCACCAATTACTGGCTTGTTATTTACATAAGTATCCCTACTCACGATATTTGCCACGGATCCTTTTCTAATCTCCTCTGGTGAGAGAATACTAAACTGCATACCGATAATCCTTGAAGGATTCATTTTTTCTTTGGGAGTAGCCATCTTTATATTACTAGTAGAATATTTAGATTGTTTTCAATTTATCTAAATTAGTTTTCAAAAGTATAAATAATTTGATTTATAAAAGTATAAATAATTTGATTTATAAAAGTATAAATAAATTGATTTATAAAAAAGTATAAATATATATATCAGTATAATTCAAGAATGCCAAAATCAAAAGACTCTGATCAAGAAAGAAACACACCAAAATCAAAAGTTCCTAAAAAACCTAAAAATGATAAAAGATCCAAGAAAAATCGCAAAATTAAAAAGGTAAAACAACAAGATTCCGATAGTGATTCAGAATGGTTGCCAGGAGATGAGGTTGATGAAATTAGTACAATAGAAATGCAGCAGTTAATGCAAAAAATGTTTCCTTCTAAAGCTGGCAAAGAACGATTGAAAAAATTGGAAAAAATAGAGACTATTAAGAGTAATAAAATCAAAAAAAATACACTAAAAAAATTAAAAAAAAAGAAAGACGATGTTTCCGATGATGAAGAGGCTGCTTTTCTAGAACTATGTCAAAATGTTATTAATAAAAAAGAAAGTTCTAAAAAAAAAGAAGAAGAGGATTATGAAGAATATGATGATGAAGATGAAGATGAAGATGAAGACGATTATCAAGATATCAATGGTCATTTAGTAGAAGAAGATGAGGATGAGGATGAAGAAGAGTTTGATGAGGATGAAATCATGGACATGCTTGGTAAAAATATGCAATTCAATATAGTATTCACTGTTCCCGGTATGGAAACAGAAGAATCCCACTTGGAGGATGACGAAGATCTTTCTAGTAATGAAAGTAGTGAAAAAAAAGAAGAAAACAAGGAATTAGTTGTAGGAGATAAAGTTATTGTTAAAGCGCGCGACTGGCATGAGTCTTACACGGGAAAAATTATTAAGATTGGAAAAAGAAATCACTACGACGTTTGTCTTGATGACAAGGAATTGGAACAAACAAAATGGAAACATATCCATAGAAAATGGATTACAAAGAAAACGCCCGAAAAAATGAGTCATTTAAAGATGGTAGAGGATCTTGGAGAGCTAATGACGATTCGAAAAAACAAGGGAAAAAATGCAGCGATGGAGTATCTTGATAAACTTTCAATTGCGGCTAAAAAGGAAAGCCAAATTGAATTAAAAAAGGAAGAAGAAAAGGAAAAAAATAAGAATGTTGTGAAACTGCAGAAGTTGTTTCGGGCAAAGGGAAATGCAAAAGATGAATTAAAATTCTTTAAGGGATTGGAATTAACAGCACAGAAACACATTATTGAAGAATTAAAGGCAGTAAATAAATTTTCCAATGTTGACAAACCATATAGAATTTCACTTCTAGAATCAAATATTCCCATTGAATTCAAGGCCGTCGCGCTTAAAAAGTTAAATATATTAAATTATATGGACCCAAGTTCCAGCGAGTATTACAAAATCAAACAATGGGTTGATGGATTTATGCGGATTCCATTTGGAAAAACCACACATCTCCCTGTAAAACTTTCCGATGGACAAGACTCTTGTTCCAAATTCATGGAAGAAGCAAAACAAATCTTAGATGATTGTGTCTACGGACTCAATGATGCTAAAATGCAAATCATGCAATTTCTGGGACAACTTATTGCTAATCCAAATAGTGTAGGGTCTGCTATCGCAATACAAGGTCCACCTGGTACCGGTAAAACAACTCTTATCCGTGAAGGAATTAGCAAAATTCTTAAAAGACCTTTTGCTCTAATTGCCTTGGGTGGCGCAACAGACGCATCGTTTCTTGAAGGCCACTCATACACGTATGAAGGTAGTAGTTGGGGGAAAGTAGTTGATATTCTTTTGAATAGTAAAACAATGAATCCGCTCATATATTTTGACGAATTGGATAAAATTTCAAGTACACCTAAAGGCGAAGAGATCACCGGAATTTTAACGCATTTGATTGACACTTCGCAAAGTGATCAGTTTCATGACAAGTACTTCTCTTCGGTATCTTTTGATGTTAGTAAAACACTGTTTATCTTTAGTTACAATGATGAGAAAAAGATCAACCCAATTCTCAAAGATAGGATGTACAGAATTCATACGGCTGGATACAGTACGAAGGATAAACTTGTTATTGCAAAGGATCATCTTATCCCTAAAATTGCTAAAAATATCAGTTTTGAACCAGATAGTGTTCAAATTGATGATAAAACATTAACACATATTATTGATAAATTTACAGAAAAAGAAAAGGGTGTTAGAAATCTAAAACGTTGTCTTGAAATTCTTTACACAAAGATAAATCTGTATAAGATGATGAAGCCAGATAGTAAATTATTTGATGGAGAAACAGTATTGGAAATAACTTCGCCATTTACAGTTACCGAAGATATTGTCAAAAAATTAATCAAAGCAGAAGATTTTAATACAGTTCCTTTCGGAATGTATATTTAAAATCGCATAGTATTGCGACGTCTAGATAAAACTTGCATTCTTTGAGATTCAATATACTTATAATACGCATATTGTTGAGGGGTAACAGAAATATATCTTACATTTTGTACGGGGGCTTTTTTGGTTTTGTGACCATTTAATTGATAAACATTACGACTAGCGTTTCCTCCACCACAAGCTGAACAGGGCATATATTATAAGTAAACATTTAAAAGTATTTTTCTGTTAAGTAATATTAATGGCAAATAAAATAGATGTTAAATTTTGCATCGAGATAAAAGATGAACTTGTTTCAGAATTAAAGGATATGAGGAATGCTCTATTTTATAAAGAAGATGAAATCAAAAAGTTAAAAGAAAACATAATGGAAAAAGAGGCCCAAGTTAGAAAAATGCGAGTACGCATTGCCGAAAATTGTCAACACGAGTGGGAAACAGATTATATCGACTGTATGAATGGGTATCAATTATCCGTCCCCATAAAATACTGCAAACTATGCGAATTAACTGATACAACATGATCCGCAACGTAAAATAGAATCTCTTCTTATATGATAACAGTTTCCAGAGTAATTACTCTTATGTTGTTTACAAAAATTACAAAATCCTTCACTATTCCAAATATGAACTCTACATGGTGTTCTCTCCGACATCCCCCCATAATGTAAAATGAATGGTGCTCCGCATTTTCCACATGTTGCACTAATTTGTTTTTTTTCACGTTCTTTAACATAATAACTCATGTCTAATAGACTATTATGTTAAATTTTTATATATTTTATTTAAAAAATCTCATGTCCACTTCTGTTCCCACCGCGAGCGTTTATGTAATCAACCTGTTCTTTAGTAACGCATGCGCATCCATCTGCAGAACTAACGGACGAAAAGGGAGGTACGCAACATTCTGGTTTAAACTCGTTATCTGCGAAAAAGAACAACTCGCCTGGAGGCAACGGTAGTTTCGGTCCTCGGTTAGAATCAATATGAGGAGACATGGATTGCAATTTACGATCTCCATATGAACCCGGAACGCCTCGGGACATATTATATTTAGTTGGCGCCCCCATAGAATCAAACCCTTCTTTCACATCTTTAATACTAACTTTTGCGCAAGAACAAATTACAAAACATCCAATCATAATACCCACCATTAAACAAAGGGCAACTACCAATGGTCTAAATTTTATTCCCATCAATTTCATTTCCATGCTATACATAATTCATAGATAAAAAATTACTCTCTAAGACATTCTATTGGATTTTTAGATTTCCATAGTAAGGACCTTATACCACTATTATAATCCAGTAATTTAATATCATTTACTAAAAATGAACCAGAATTAGTAATTATATTATACATATATTTACTCTTTTTCATAGTGTAGCTATCTAATTTACATAGCGGTATAACTCCTAAATCTTTTGAAAGCAATTTAAGATTTTTAGTTCCTATTATAGTTGTTTTTCCAATCTGGTATTTTTCAATAGATTTAATATTTTTTCCGTCTATTTTTATAACTCCTAAAACCCGCTCTCCAAATTTAAGTTGATCGTTAATTTTCAAATTTTTAATTTTAACCGAACGACCATCGTCCAGTTCAATTTCCATTTCTCCGCTGACCGCTGGCTCCAAAGCTTCATGAATAAAGCTCTTCATATTATTATTATCATTTTCAGAAACAATATAACGTAAACTAGCTAAATCCATTTCATCAACATCGTCGTAATCAAAAAATACAATATTCTTAATAGGAATACGTTTTGTGGTCGTATTAATACAATATAACTTACCACCCCTGTAATCTTTAACAAAATTACTATCAGGATGATCTTTTACTGGTATACAACCATATACCTCATGTACAATCCTGTGATTACCCGTTACTCTAATCCCATATAATTCATACATTTCTTCATTATTATCAGTTGTTTGAATCAGAGATGTCACCACGCCACCATCCATTAATTTATCGCCGATGCAAATATTTTCAATTCTAACATTTCCTTTATTTTTAATATTAATTAATGTTCCGCGATCAAAGCAAAAATGCATTTTTCTATTTTTAAACCCTTCGTTTTTATTGGCATTTTCCCTCTCATATTCTTTTGTCTTTTTTTGTACCATTATTAATCTTTTTCTATGAGCAGGTACCTTGCTTGTTAATTTTACGATATCTATAATAATAACAATAATTGGGATAAATATTGCAAAAATGGCAATCATAAAAGTCGTCGCGGCTATGGCCAATGCGAATTCGGGGATTGCTAAAACCCACCCAAAAAAGGGAATTGTCATTTCCGTAAATGCAGTCAAAAGCATAGCAACAACAAACCCCGCTACAGATATTAGAATGAAAATAACAACAATTAAAAATAAAAACATAAAACTATTAATAGATAAAACGCCTCCTAATGCGGTAAATAACCCCATTGTTGCAACACCTCCTACTCGTTTTAACGAATCCATTGATTTGATTAATACTTTTTGGAGAGGGAGTAATACGTTTAATAATTTATTGAAAATTTCTGTGAAAAGACCCCCTGCCATACCCCTAATGCTTGCAAAAAGACTTCTCGCGTCATTAATACCATTTGATATACTTTGCAAAGTTCCCTGTAAAACAGATTGAGTAGCACTTAGCCCCGCCTTTTCAACATTTACAGCCCCTTTAACAATCTCACTTAAGCAATATCCAAAATTTTCTGCTGTATACTCCCACTTTGACCCTTCCGGTGGAGCATTTATTATACCAGCAAACGGCATTACAAGCGGATTACATCTAACATTTTTCCAATCTTTTTTTAATGCTTTTATATCTGTCATGAAATAGTGATATCCGAATATTGATCCAAATAAACCAAGAATAACACTTGTTAAAATAACAGAACCACCATATTTATCAAGATAACCCTCGTTCTCATATTTTTTCTCAATGTGTTCTTTCCAATTATTAACTGACATATTAATATATATATATATGTCGGATATTAAACCTTATTATTATACAAATTTGCAATTATAATTTTCCAAAAGATAATAATTCTGCAGCATCGCCAATCACATTCATCGTACCAACAATAGGACCCTTCACAATACTATTTCCAAGCATATTTTGACCACTTAACATATACAACATAGTTGCTACAATTCCTAAAATCTTCATTATCATATCTTTGAAACCAATAACAAATTTTTGAAACTCAATAAGCACGTTTTGAAAAACACCGAATACATTCATAAATTGTCCACCAATTGCGGGTCTGAAACCACCTTGAAAACTCCTTAAACTATTCATACCATCGCTCGCATGAGCAAGTCCCGAATTTAACATTGAATGTCCTGCATGCAAATCCGCTGTAAGGTAGGCAACAGTACTTTTATTCAATTGTCCTATGCATTGGGAAAAATTTTCTTCAGTATCATGTCCAAAATATCCTGCAAATGGCATTATCATCGGATTGCATCTATATTCCGGCCAATTATTTTGAATATTTTTAAATCCCTTTGAAAGGTAACTTACTAAACTACACATAAGAAAAATAAAAATGATTAATAATGATAAGATTATGTCACCGAACTTCATATTAAAATATATTGTGATTTTAATATTTCATTATTTGTTGTATATTGGAAGAGTCCTCGCACTCGCATCCGTCGCCTCGATAAATTTTGGCATCCATTTATAAGGCATTATATTTTTAGTATAACTCTCATCGCCAAAGTGTGAGTGGAAAATATCATCATAATACCTTTGTTCTGATCCCTTTTTTTCCATATCTGGATATATTAAATGAGTGTGTCTCTGAATAACTTCAAACCAGGATTCCTTCTCTGTACTGACACCGTCGCTGAACGCCTCTTTCCTTCTCCATAAAACATTATCTGGTAAATAACCATTCTTAAATGCGTGACGCAAAAGATACTTTTCCGGTTTTGAACCATTGCAGTGATTTCTAATATGCGAAGGGATTGATAAATAACTTTGGATAAACCCCCTGTCTAAAAATGGCGTCCGTGCTTCCAAACCATGCGATGATATAGATCTATCCGATCTTAAAACATCAAAAAGATGTAGATCTTTGAGTAATCTTTTACACTCAATGTCAAATTCAATTGACCCGGGGGCATAATGGAAAAATAAGTATCCACCCGTTAATTCGTCACTACCATCTCCGTTAAATATCACTTTGGCTGAACTATTTTCTTTGATATACTTACAAATTAAATAATTCCCTACACTTGCTCTTACTGTCGTGGTATCTTTACTTTCAATGGCATAAATTACCTCAGGTATAGCATTTAAAAATTCTTCTTCTGTACATTTAACCTCATGGTGCGTTGTTCCCAAAAATTCAGCCACTTGTTTTGCATATTTCAGATCTTCAGACCCTTCTAAACCTATACTCCAAGTATTCACCATCTTTGCACCATCTTTGCCATGTTTTTCCTTATAAATATTAACAACCAATGAACAAATCAAACTACTATCCAATCCTCCAGATAATAAACACGCAATTTCTCTTTCTGTATTATCAACCCTCTTTTCCACAGCTTGTTTCAAACTACTTCGTATCAACTCATCTGTTTGTGAAATCTTTTTAATGGCGTGATTTTCAAACACTTCGTTGGTGAAAAATGGTTTTATATCCCGACAATCGTGACCATATTCTTTATAGGATATTGTCATATAATGTCCAGGGGGAAATGCTTTTGGAGGCATCCTCGTTTTAAACGTTTCAGGTGCCATTTTAAGCTCCGAAGCAAACAAAATACAGTCTAAATAAACATTATTATACCACATAAATAAGGGTCTAATACCTATTCCATCACGCGCAACATACATTTTTTTATTATCATGATCAACCAAAATGAATGCAAAAACGCCATCCAACAAATGCAATGTATTGGCAATGCCATATTTTTTGTAAAGGTCTATAATAACTTCACAATCTGACCCCGTTTTACAATCAGATCCACTCATCTCTATCAAATGTCTCCAGTTATAAATCTCTCCATTGCAAATCAATGTGCAGTTATGTTTATGCATAGGCTGTCCAGATGAATCATTCGTAAACCCATTAATAGCTAATCTGTGGAAGCCAAAAACTATATCATCGCGAATAACCAATGTACTTTTCTCCGGACCCCTTCCCGATCCCTTATCAAATGTTGATTTGATTTCCTTCAACTTATCTTCCCCGATTGCTCCACCATTTAACATGCAAAAAATTCCACACATATATAATATTATTACCGGCCATACCTTTAGGTATTTTCACTATATTATAATCTTGGTTTAATATAAGATGCAAGGTGTCGTAAATGGAGTTTTTTATTGCCAACAAGGTAGAACGCAGGAATTAAGTGACCGTATATATTCTAGAAATACCACAGGGGCACCAATTAAAATGAGTTACAGTATAAGAAGTGTCCCTACGCGCTATGTACATATGCCTATTTTAGATACTAGGAAAGAGGCAACGGTTGCATGTAAAGATAACGCAACCTATAATACAAATACAATGTTTACACCTGCCAGTTCATTACCTTTTAATGGTTATCAGGCAAATATTGATATTGAAACCAAATTAAGAGATACAATTTTTCCTCTACAAGCTTGTCCACAAGCGTACTTTGTTCCCGACTCAAAAAGCGATATGTATAATTCTTCATATCTTACATCAGGAAGTAGACCGGTGGTCATGACAAATCAGCTACTTTTTAAAGAGGACAATTTCTCTCCATTCAATCCAAACACATGCAACACTGGTCATAAGCTATTCAATAATCATACCAGAGTTCAAATCAGGGATTTATAATAATCTTTATAAACTCAGTATCATTTTCATTTCTATAAATATATCGCACTGTTAGTATAATACCGACAACAATAAAGTATAATCCTGAAACACCTAAAGTATATTTATACCTATTCTCATCATTTATTTCTTGATCACAAAAAGCAATATATGGATCTATAATATTGGTATCGTCATGTGATAGTTTATATTCAACTATTGATAGAAAACATCCCCGGAGATATAGAAAAAGTGCTAGTGAGGCGAGTAATGGTATCAAAGCTATTGTCGCAAACTTAATGGGAAGAAGTAAAAACAATATTAAAAAATACCATGGAGTGTGAAAATGTAATGATTTTAATAAAAATCCGCTTAATTTATCGGGTAAACCAGTACTTCTCATATTACCTAACATTCCATCTACTAATCTAGTCCTAATAATTTTATGCAATAATTTTGGCCTCGGTGATTTTTTTTTAGGAGTTTTTTTCGGCTCAGTTTTATCATTCATTTAAAGTATTATAATATTTATGAAATTCGTCTTCTACGTAAATATTATAACGGATGCTTTATATATCTTATGTCTGGGAAAAACGACAAATCGCAAAAACCAAAAAAGTCAAAAAGAAAAAAGGTTAATTATTACAACACTACAAAAAAAAATAGAATTTTGATAACTAATTCCCGAGAGTTATTGAAATGTATTACAATGAATTATATATTTATTATCGTTATTTTACTTTGTATATACGCATTGAATTATTATGACACGCAAAAATATGATTATGTGACCAGTTTGTTTTCGTTTTCTCTTGCTATGCTCATGGGATGGACTATACATTATATATCGCATGCATTTGACTTTGATGAATTATATGATAAGTGCAACTTTCAACCTTTTAAATACATAAAATCCAATCCGAAATTGGATAAGTATCTTCGGTTATTTATATTATATACATTTGATTTTCATGATAAAATTCACCATGATTCTAAAATTAATAAAAGCACATTAAATGTTATTATTGAAGCCGTTCAAAATATCTTAACACAGGGAGGCTTGTTAATTATTATTGCAATATTTACAAAAATAAATTTAGATAAAACGGCCATTATGCTTTGGGGGCTAATGTATTCAACAGTTCATAATATAAATTATCGATTAGAATGCAATTCGCAACATGAAAATCACCACATTGATCCTAAAACGAATTATGCGTTAGATGTTTTTGATATAATTTTTGATACTAAATACGATTTGAATAATATTGAGAATCTTAATTTTAATTGGGGAATAAATACTACAATTATTACGTTTTGTATGATTTATTTTAATCTGTATATTTAATAATGGATATTTCTTATAATAAAGTTGATTTACAATATTTCATGAATCCTGCTTTTTCATCAATCATGGATAAAAAAACACCTATTGACGAAGAATTAAAAATAAATTTAAAAATGTACAAAAAGAGAATTTTTCTTTTAACAAAAGAATTTTTAAATGACAATACAACACAAGATCTACGACTTAATTCATTGTTTGATATATATGCCTCAAATTGTATTGAATATTTTAAATTTAACGATAAGAGAAATGATATTCAAAAAGATTATGAAGATTTAGTTTTAAACCCCGTTGATTCATCATACAATACCATTAATCAAGATCCCAACAATTATATAATGAAAAAACCAACCACTCATGTCCCCAAAATAACAGATCATATTGATATAAAATCAACAAAAACCAAAAAAAAAATTATAATTCCAAAAATACGACATGTTAAAAATAAAAATATGAAATTTAAGAAGAATATTAATAAAAAATAAGAGTAATATACATATATGAGCTATAAAGAAAGACATTATCATGGTCATAATAAAACACGTAAAAAATTTAAAAAGGCCAGTTGTTCGCCCAAAAAAGATGGTACGGCTTTAGATTATTCATGTTATACTGCAAGTGCGCTTCATAATCTTAAAGAAGTTTGGAATGCGAGGCATCCCGATGAGACCATTGATACAAATAACCCACGTAAAATATGGGAAAAGTTGCGAAATTATATGAGCGATAACTGCGAATCCGAGTTGTGCTGGCTCCGACATCAATGTATTAAACATGATGTGGATAAATCTCTTATGGGAAAGATGTTTGCACCAACAAGCCCTCGCGAATGGAAAAAAAATCCACAAGAATGGTTGACCACGGTAGATATTCAAAAAGTTATGAGTCAATGGGAAAAGGCAATGGATTATTTTAAATTTATAGGCCCTTCACCAATTGACTATGATACGCATCAGGTTTTTGGCGAATGCGTATGGGAAGAAATCTGTAAATTTGATATTAAGGATATGCTAAAAAAGGGAAAAAAACACATCGGTCTAATATTTAATTTAGATAAACATACGCAACCTGGATCTCATTGGGTAGCACTACACATTAACATTCCAGATGAAGAAATATATTTTTTTGATAGTTATGGTGATGACATCCCTGGTCAAATACATAAATTTGCCAAAACAGTTAAGAAACAAGGAGAAAGCGTTGATTTGGATTTTGATATTAAAATCAATAAAAAAAGGCACCAATATAGCAACAGTGAATGCGGTATGTATTCACTGTATTTTATCATTCAACTGCTTCATGGGACACCTTTTAAAACTTTCCAAATTGAAAAGGTACCAGATAAGAGAATGATAAAACTAAGAAAAGAGTATTTTAATTCGCATGCATAAATACATAAAGATTTATACTTAATGTATTTATATTATGGCTGTTAATAATGAAGGAAATAAAGATTTGTTATCTCAAATACTTGATAAACATCCACTAAAAAAAGAGAAACCAAAATTATTTAATAAAATACTCAATGCAGAAGTTGAAAAGGTACACTCCAATAGATTCCATTTTAATAATAATTTAACCGCGATGAATAAAGAAATACTTCGCATATTTCAAAATATGGCATCAACTATAAATGTTCAGCCAAAAAAACACCCCAAAAGCAAAAATTGGTCCGCTCAACAAGCCGCTAAAAACATGGATGACCATACACCTGTCCCACGCATTAAGATTTTTGAGACCAGACTAAAAGAACAGCAAGAACATTTTAATAATATGATTAAAGCAGATGTTCCAAAAGAAATTGATTTTACTGACAAAGCCGTTTCCGGTGATTTAATAACCAATACAACAATAGATCAAACTATGCAAAAGCGACAAGAGGAGTTGAAACGAATAATGTCTGATTATCAGCCAAATAAAAAGGCTACGGAAGCTTGGATAAAAGGTGAAGCACAGGCACCAGAACAAGTAACTTCGAATCATTCAATAAAAATATCACCAACATCAATAGTTAAAAAATCAACATCGTCGCCAAATTCTAAGCGTGTATCATTCGAGATTCAAGAAATACCGGATACAGCATCTTTATTTAATAAGTTAAAAATTAAACCAAAGGAAACAAAACCCATTGAAAGTGATAGTGATTTTTTAAAGCAGATAATTCAAAACCAAGAAAAAATTATGCGAGATATTAAGAATATATATGATATTATTAATAAAAAATAGATTATTTGTTTGTCTTTTTTAACTGTCTCGTAGCCGGATCAATACGAAGATAGCCAATAAAGGTTGGTTGCCCCATCTTCGTTTTAACAGCTCTCAGATAACTTTCATAGTCATATAATTCACCTTCTGGGGCTCTATTGGCAGGAAGACGTTGATTAAAACGTCTTAATGCATATCTTACCCCATCCAGTTTCACCACCTCAGCCTTGAACACTGTTTTTTTTTTATTTTGTTTCTCTGTTTTATCACTAATTGTTGTTGAATAACTAGGCGTCATTGTAAATTCGTCAGGAGTTGGGACACCAAATGACATACAGACAACAGGGTCTTTATCAGTAGCCCTTGCGTGGAGAGAACAATCTATAGATGAACTCTTGACAGCCATCAATATTTGTTTATTGATATCTTCTTTAATATTAGATATTTCCCATAATGCCTGATCGCTTGTTAAAGGTGTTTTCCTATCTATTTTACTAACATCTTTTCTAAGAAGATTTCGTATATCTCGTATCCCCCCTGATTCCGCCGGAACGAGCTGTTTTTCTGCAAATTTCATTAGATAAATATAAACCTTTACATTTCTCTCACTCTCGGGCAATTCATTGTGACTACATATTCTTCTTGCTCTTCCGATAACCTGTTCTACTCTAACAGGATGCCAGTATGGTTCCATGATATGAACATATCTGGTATTTTTTAACGTAATACCTTCGGCACCACTACTCGTAATCATAAAAATTTTAATAATTTCACCATGATTATTATCAGATGATATAGATGTAACATATTCACGGATCGTTGAGGGTATTTTATCCCAAGTACCGTTGAATACATTTCTAATAATCTCTTTCTCCTCACTATCTTCAGTACCAGTATAAAGTGCGAACATTGGCTTCCCTCTATCCTCCTCAGGAATGGTTACTTTCCAAATCCCAGCATCACTTTTTTTTATCGTGAATCTTGCAAAACCATTCTGTTCTAGAACTAAGCTGAATATTCCTATCCCTTCCAAAGTTCTAAACTGTGAATAAATAAGATGCAAACCGATATTTTCAACATCCATTATCGTGTCCAAAATCTGTTTAAATTTTGGACTATAGATCTCCAACCCTTTAACACTAAGATACTCGGAAGCACCAACCTGTAATGCCTCTAGAGCTCTATCTATGCGAGCAGCATAGGATGGATCAGCTGTTTGTTTCGCTAGTTCAGCAACCGCGTTCATATCAGACTCATTATGAATGCCATCCTTTTCAAGCCTTTCTTGGAGAGAAATTGCGTCTAAATCATCTTCGTCTACCCCATCTTGCATTATCGTTGTTTTTAGATCCTGATCTTCTTGCGGTTTAGGTCTCGGAATTGCTCGCGGGAAGACAAAATTGCAAAATGCGCGACTAAAAATTCTATACGTAGAAACACTATCGCCATATATACCATCGCTGGACGCCTGTGCTTTTTTCCTCTTTGCATTCTTTGATTCCATCGCTCTTTCTCCTTCACGAGCTGTTTCATATAAACCAAATTGATAATCACTCATTGGAATTTCTGCTATTATTAAATCATTTTCAATGTCAAATGCAGGCATGAGCTGTTCTTGTGCGCTTCTAAAATAAGATGTTAATCCTAAAATTCGTTTCTGGAAAAGGTTTAGATTTTTAATATCTCCCGTTTTAGGATTAATAAATAATCCGTTAAATTCATCAAGAGTATCAGGTAGTGCTGTGAACAAATCTACTTTCGGGTTGCGCATTGGTTCAATATCATTAGATCTAAGGAGCGCCATACATTTCCCAACAAATACACTATCTGACATAGGTATACAATATCCCCTATCCCCACAAATAAAACCCCGCTGACAATCTCTTCCGCGATTTTTAGGATTACATTTATTGCCGCCTCGGTTTCTTTTGACGCCTTCATAATTCCCATCACGACCTTTGGTCAATACAAATCCAAATGGGTTTCTGGTAATAACAATTGTCTTTGAACTAGCATTATATTTAACGTAATCATGAGTAATCATTGATGAGAAAATTCTTTCTATTGATTTTTGATCCACTCTTTGTTTTGATTGAACATTTACATAAAATGTGAACGTTTTAATATACCCTCTAAGCATGTTAAACATAATCCCAATCTCATTCGGATAATTAATAATTGGAGTACCTGTTAAAAATATGATTTTACAATCCGTTGCACTCATTAAATATTGATAAAGTTTATATGACAAAGAATCCTTTTTTTTAATTTTATTTACAATTCTACTAACAAAATTATGCGCTTCATCTATAATAATAACCTTATTATCAAAAGGGTTGACCGTGTCATCTCCGCCCGTTAATTTTGGAAGGTGGCTACTTCTCAATCCGTTATAATTTAAAAATGCATATTTAGCACTTATCATGGCATCAATTTGCCTATTTAATTTCATTTTAGCAGGTGTCGTGAGTGTTTTATAATTTGCCTCTTTCTTCATATTTACCAACCAAGCGCCACCTTCTGTTGCGACAAAGCCTTCCGGTAAATGTAATAATTCGCTTAATTTTCTCTCCAAATCAACATTGCCGTTTGTTTCAATAAATTCCCAAAATTGGTTTAATCTATATAAAGGATCGCCGCACATCTTTAATTCACTCATATAATTTTGCCGCAAAGATGCAGGAGTCATTACTACTATCTGCTTTTCGGTTTTAACACCTTCTGCGATACTTATTGATGCGCATGTTTTTCCGGCACCTAAACCATGGTATAATAATAATCCGCGATATGGAGAATACAAGTTTATATAATCTCTCACAATAGCCTGATGGGTCATTAAAGAAAAAGCACCACTGCCTCTATCACAAGATACATTCTTCCTCTCTTCTTCTAAAGCTTGTCTATATGGTTCAAATAATGAATTAATGAAGTTTATAAAGATCTTCCTATTGTTCATATAATACGAACTCGCCCTCAAATTAATCTTTGGTACATTCGGCCACATTCTATCAACTACTAATGTATCCCCAATTTTAATTTTACTTTGAGGAACATCTGATCTACTTCTAACTTTCACTTTTCCTCGCCTTTTCGCTGATACTTTTATACTCTTTGACATTGGAATTTGTTCAGGTTGAGTAGGTAAATTAATAGCAGTTATTGTTCCTTTTAAAATATTTTTACCTAATTTAATTTTGCGTGGCTTTTTTACCGTGCGTCTGATTCTAACTGTCGTTGGTCCACGTTTTGAAGACACGTCTTCCTTTGTTTCAACAGGCGTCAATACTGTTCTGGTTATCGCGGCCTTTACAGGTACTATTTTTGATATATTGGAAATTCTTGCTTTCTTTATTTTTTGCAGCGCATCCTTTCTATTAAAATCCTTATCACGTTTATCTATCACAGCAACCGCTATACTAACATCAACTTGCTCATTAGGTATTACAATTTCAACATTCTGTTTCTTTTTGGGAGCCGGCTTTTTAAATAGACCAAATTCAGCAATAATAGTAGCCATTTATATAGATTAATCATATTTATTTATTATCCTTTACTTGTTCGATGGCTTTCTGACAAGAACATTGTTCGGCTTTTTTCTTTATCTTATGTTTACTCTCTGCAAAAAATACATATATTTTATCATTTTCCTTAATATAATCTTGAATAGCAGTGAAATTCTTTAAATCTTCAAATTTTATTGAATCGCTATGTCGCAATCCATGCGGATGTTGACCAAGACAAAGATAAACACCCATATGATAACCTTCTTCGTCATCATGAGGAGAAATTTCAACATATACAGGTGTTGTTTTAAACTCCTTTTGAATCATTACTTGAAAAATGTTCTTATAATTATCATCATTTTCAAGTAGGTCGGTCCAATTTACATGTTTCTCAAAAATATTCTCCACAAATATTTGAGCTATTTGAAAGCCGGGTCCGGTAACAAAAACATCTCCAAACCAATTGTCCTCATCCTTAATAGTTATCTTATTAAAATCCAAAAAAAGTGCTCCGAGAAAAGATTCAAATAAACATCCCAGCTTCTTTAAATTTGTCCTGGTCTTCTTTTCTTCTGCATTTTTAGACATAATATACCATTTATTTAACCCCATTTCATATGCCATCCTTCCAATTGATTCATTTTTTACAAGCGCTATCTTTTTCTCTGTCATAAAACCTTCATTGCCTTTTGGAAAACGACGATACAAATAATACTTTGTAATACATTCAAGCACCCCATCTCCCAAGAACTCAAGACGTTCATTGGATTTGGTCTTTAAAGACATGCAATTATTAGGCTTATCAACAATAGTTACCCCATTTGCTTTATTTTCTAAATGTGGTCTTTTAACATATGATTTATGAATAAATGCCCGCTTATATAAATTAAAATTATGGACTTTATCCGGAACACCGTATGTTTTAAGTATTCTCTCAACATGTGATTTGGATATTTCATTATTTCTAGAGTTGAAAGGGTCAAAAATTAATTCATCTTGACCCTTTGATATATCACCATCTTGTAGCAATGTTTTTACACTTAAATCTGTTTTTTCTGACATGTTGATATTATATTGACTATAGTTTCTAAGTTATTTCAATTAACATTATTTTTAAAGATCTAGATACCGTTTAACCTTTTCATATACCGAAAATGTGCAACCGTTAACTAAAATAGCTCTCGTAGCACATATTGGATACCCTTTCCACAAATTTCCCATTTTAATAGATTCTTTAATAGAAATGTGTTGCGCTATTTGTCTTGAATGTATAACATCAATAGGGTATGTTGTTGTCCAATTTACCAAGCCTGCCACCGCCCCGGATATCATGGGATTATAATCCATTTCTTTTAATGTATTATATGTTCCAAAATATACGCTCATGGCTAATGTTTCTCTGGCAGTTGTTGACCATATACCATGCATAGGTCTTAACAAGTCTAAGGAAATTGGTTTATTTATTTGCTTTTTTATTTTGAACGTGTCTAAAACAAATACCATTGGAGAGACTATTATACCAGATAATGCACCAGATAACCAAAAGTTGTTCGTATATTGGATTGAATAATCATACATTGGGAATACAGTACAAGTAAAAAGAGATGAACAAAATAATGGAAATCTCCATCCTCTATAATAATGTCTAAATGGTAATCCTACCCATGGTTGTTTGTTTTGAATTAACACCTTTGCCGTATCAAACGGATGCCCAACAGATACCTCTGTTAAAGCTATTGCTAGCGGAGGGATAATATATTTAATGTCATGCATTGAAATATATTATATTAACCGAATCGTCTAAATCACTTTCTGCGTGTTCTTTTACTCCGTTTTCTCTTTCTTTTTAAAGATTTCCTTCTTTTCTTTCTTTTCTTCTTCTTAATACTTCTGTACCTCCGATTTGTTTTTTTACGAGTTTTTTTTCTGTTACCACCACCTCCTGTTCCTGTTCCATTACTCCCAAGGCCTGCTTTTCTAGCAGCTATTTGAAATATACCATCTTTTCCAATATATCCACCAACCGCCTTCTCATTTATATCACTTTGGGCTTTCGCAAACATTAATAAAAACATAACTCTTGTCCCAGATGGTTGATCTGTGCACAAAATAAACCTGCCGTCTTGCGGGGGTGCAATTGTTTCTGCCGCCCCCACCGTGTACCAGTACTCCGGTTGTGAAAACCCACCATTGGTAACAACAGCTGTTAATTCTTGTAAATTATCACCAAGTCCCTTTTTGAACATTGTAAATAATATGTCTTCTCTCATCACTGAGGGCGACGACGAGGACGCTAACGACGAGGACGAGGACGACGACGAGGACGAGGACGAGGACGAGGACGAGGATGGGTTTTTTTTTGAAATATAATCCAATAACTGCCGCCAATTTCGTCCATTGGGTATAGTGGGTCCTGTTTCCATCAAAAAATTTACTACAACTTCTGTTAGTTCTGAAAGGATAATAGATGCTTGAAATTTACTCTTCATAAATCTGTTGACTGGGATACTTATTGTTTTGTTTTTAAAAATTTTTTCTTTACCGATTTTAAGCTCAGGGGTGATGACAACCGTACCTTTGAGATTGTTGTTGTCGTCCGCTATTGTTGTAGAATCGACTTTTAGTCTGTACACTATATTAGATGAAATTCCATCACCACTTTCCTTAAACTTTTTGTTGCCATCATGAATAGCAACTTGGAATAACCCATATTCAATACCCGACTTCTGAGCACTTGTAAACCCGCACATTGATGGAGCAGGATCAATCATACATGGTACAGGGCAGAAATTTACATCGTATGGGGCGTTAAATAGGCTTCCTTCTGAATATGCTGCAGCATTTGTAATGTAAAACTTTTTCCCATCTTTAATAAGTTTTTTAAAAGATGTTTTTAGCTTTGCCCAAGGTGGTGGTTTGCCTCTAAAAGTTTCCAATATTCCTTTTTTTGGCACTTGATTTTGCAAGATTTTACCATTCATTTGTCCAATCCGAGGGTCGTCCACTGCATTGCAAAACTGCAAAAGACTATTCCCATCCATCTTACTAGCCGAAGCGCATGGATTTGTCTCACATGATTGCCCCAATCCTTCGAAAGGTATCATTATAGGAAGCATTATTGAAAGCTCTTTGTTAAGTAAAAGACTACGAGAAGTTTCTATAGATTTTAATTTCTTGATCAAATCTCTAATCCATCCGGTCTTCAGCTTCATGTTTTCCTGTTTGTTTTTTTGCAACTCTAGAGTTTTTTTGTATTCGTCAATGGCATGTGTTATTTCGTCTCCAAAATATTGATCAATATAGTACATCATGCTTTGCATTGTTATTATCATTACCCATGTATAGCGAATTTGGGTACTCCTTGTTATATTCATGTTTTTTGGAAATCTCACATCGGATTTTTTGACCACTTCCATTAATTCTTTAACTTTGGGGCTCTTGAATAACAATTTAATTTTGTCCAAAGCTGCAGTTAATGCTGAGGGGAGGGGAAAGGCGGTAGCCATTTCAAATAAAGATAAGGTTTTGCGAATATTTTTTACCAGTTCCGCCAGCTCTACGGGCAACGTTGCGTCGCGGTCCAAAAGTAATGAAAATTGGATATTAGACGGATTACCACCATTCCAACTATTTACCGTCTTTTCCAAGGGTTCGTCAAGTGCAGCAACTTCTTTTTTTATTTTTTCACATGGTGTGTCGTCGCCAGCGGTGGTCGTGGCAACATCAGCGCAAGCGGTAGCCCCATCCACCACCCAGGATTTTCCCTCAACACATTCAAAAAGTTTTTTAATATTTTGGACAGTGGACACCTCTAAAATTTGAATAAATTCGGGGAAAGCATAACCAGGGATCAAGTGTTTCTGAAGTTGGGTAGCGGTAGCAGCAGAGGTAGCGGCAGCAGCAGCGGTACCAGCAGCAGCAGCAGCAGCGGTACCAGCAGCAGCAGCGGTACCAGCAGCAGCAGCGGTAGCGGCAGCAGCAGCAGCAGCGGTACCAGCAGCAGCAGAGGTAGCGGCAGCAGCAGCAGCAGCGGTACCAGCAGCAGCAGCGGTACCAGCAGCAGCAGCGGTAGCAGTAGCGGCGGCGGCGGCATCGACTGCAAGATTTTGTATTTTTTCTTTCAGCTTTTCTTTCAGCGAGGGGTACATTGAAGTTATTTCCGATGAATCATAAGCAATTGTTTCACCACCACATAAAACTAAAAAATCATTATAAAATTCTAACTCTTTCTTTTTTTCGCCATCATCAAGCCTGACTTTCCGCGTTTGTACGGATGTGTTACCCTCCCAGAACAACTTAAATTTTTCCGACAAACCCACCTTCAACTTGAGGTTCATCGGATTTTGGGTATCCGCTCTCCAACGAATTAACTCACTAGCAGCCTCTTGACACATATTATTGGTTGTAGCTTGGTCCATTTTTGGGAAAATTAATTTAAAATTAAAGGTGGCCATTGCCACCCAACCAGAACCGGGTGATACGGCAACACCGAACTTAAATTTCACTCGTTTGCTTTCGTTGTACCAAAATTTCATGGGGTCGTTGTTTGCTAAATACATAAAAACTTTATTGGAATTAGAATCAGAAAAAATCTTATCAAATGGATTTAAATCACTGTTATTGTATTTTCTTTTCCATTGTTTAACTTTTTCATAATCTGGAAACATTCTATTTTTAGCAAGAACCGTGGATTTGCATCCAATTCCGCTAGGGAGACCACCTCCACTGATACCATTCTCTTTATATTTGGGTTTTTTTCGTCCGCTCATAATTTTAGTAAAAACCCTTTCCCACTCCTGTGTTTGATATTCCTCCTCTCCTCCTCCTTGTTTTGACCCCTTGATTTTGTTCCCCCGCCGCCACACCCGCCGCCTTTTGCCCGTCGGAGGCCCTTCGGGCAGTTTTCCTGTTTGTTCAATTGTTAACAAGTTGTCTATTTTCGCTTTAAAATTGTCGTTTTTGCTTTGCTGATAGTTAAAATAACCCAATATCAAGTATAGAGAAAGAGAATCTTGAATACCATATGACATTGCTTTTTCTCCATTACTCAGAGAGGCAGACAAGATTCCTCCTTGCACAGTATCACCACAAATAAATGTGCCGTCAAACCATTCATTAGCACCAATAGCTTTATACCAACCGACCCACACTGCTGACGACGAGTTGGAAGAAGAAGAAGAAGCAGAAGAAGAAGAAGATGAGCTTGTTGTCCGCTGTTTCTTTGAAGCAGGATTTCGTGATTGGGGACCAGAGGGGCGATTACGCTTTGAACCAGAAGAGGAAGAATAAGACAATTTCACCTGAGCCATATTATAATTGTCTGCTTTGCATTCTTTCGTTTGATAAATTAAAATTTCGACATCCATGCCAGATTCTGTTCCAAACGGGTTAATTTGTCCAATAATTTTAAAATCCACACGTTGCCCAGCAACGTCGGTTGCAGGTGAAATAAATTTTCGGTTCTTTAATAGTTGATCGTTTATAATTATAGGAGGGTCGTATTTTGTCAACACTCCCTGAGATTGCAAATCACGGGCGTCTCGCAATTGAACGGGATCAAAAATTATATTAAATTTCACTTCTTCACCAAAAGTTATTGTTTGTTCACCAGAACCTTTTCGTTTCCTGAAGCGGGTATAAAAACCTTTTTGATTATAGTTTGGACTTTTTTCCTTATTAAAAATACTCTTACTTTCGTCCAGCTTCCATTCATATGTTCCATTTAAATTTGAAATGGTCGTATATGTTGTTTGTAATGCACCAAGTTCATTCAAAATTACAGCAATTGCTGTTTTCAACTTTGAACCGTCCTCTGATGCGACCGAACAGTCGCCTTGCATATTTTTAGTGGCGTCATGTCGGATAATAAAATCAAGAACAACATCAGCAACAACCCCCGGGTGTGAACTCATCATCTTTTCCAACAATTTTAAAGTTGTAATTTTACTGTTTTCCCACTTTTTGACCTGGGATAATAATAATAATAAAGATGGAATGGAAAACCACTCTTGGTCCGCCTCCGATGTATACACCCCATTAGTAAACTGTTCCCTACGATACAAACATTTTGCAATATAAAAGATGGGGTTATTTGTTTTGAAAAATTGTGTGTATTTTATTTTCACATTTTCTAGCGTTAGCGCCGATGATTTAGATCTTTTTTTCGATGGAGACGAATCCGGGCCGGTACTACTGATACTACGTTTGCGCGATCCGCCGTTCTGTAAAATACATTTGTAGGCTTGTTGTAACCCACTCGTACCAGCTTGCAATCTAGACATAAGTACATTCTTGCATCTTTGTGATTGAATATTTAATGCAGCTTGGGCTCTGTTTATTCCATTCAATGCTGAAAAGTCGTGCATTGGATCATGTATAAACAGATTAAGAATATAATACAACATATTTTCTTTGGATAATAAGATTTGTTTCCAATCTGTCATGTATATTATATAATAAGAATAAATAATCTAAATGAAAACTACTAATATCATCTAAATGAAAATTATAGTAGACAATCGCGAACATACCCTTATTAAGTTACTAAAGGCTCTTTCCAATGATTATAATTTCACGGATACCATTGAAGTTTCAACATTGGAAATCGGAGATATTGTTATTCAATCTGAACAAGGAGAAGAATTATTAATTTTGGAGAGAAAGAATATAGCGGATTTGGCATCTTCAATACGTGATGGACGTTATGCAGAACAATCTTATAGATTAAATGGGAATTCTCTCCATAATCATAATATTATCTATCTTATAGAAGGACGTGTTTCACAATATAACGGAAAATACACAAAGGTAAAACCCAGTACCATTTATACAACAATGTTTTCCGTGAATTATTTCAAAGGATTTAGTGTATTTAGGACCTTTGATATAACAGAAAGCGCGGAGTTTATATTAAGATTAACAGACAAACTTAGAAGAGAACAAATGAAATATGGTTATTATCATGAAAAGCATGTTGCTAAACCAATTAATTATGTCGATGTAGTAAAAAAAACCAAAAAAGATAACATAACTCCAAAAAACATAGGACCGATTATTCTTAGTCAAATACCAAAAGTTAGCGTGAAAACAGCAAATGTTATAATGTTGAAATATAAATCACTTTCATGTTTGATAAAATCTTTAGAAGAAAACAGTAGTTGTTTAAATAAACTTACCTATAAAACAAGGTCGGGTAACGAAAGACGAATATCCAAACCGGCGGTGTCAAATATTATCGAATATTTATTAGATGAAAGTAAAACTGAGACTATAAAAATAGATACATAATATATATTATGAATCTTAAAGAAATATCTATCATGATTGCACAATGTTTGCTCTTACTATTTTTTATTTATTTAATAGGGTTGGGGATACAAATGCCAAAATTAGTAGAAAATTTTGAAGATGCAAATAACACAAAAATGAATCCTTCAAAATTATCTGATTATTTTGAACAAATTAATGAAAATATGAAAGATGATATGAATTTAGATAAACATAAAGATTCTTATCAAGACGCGTTATCGCAGATACAAGAAAACGTTAATTTAGCAATGTTACAAACGCTTTCAAAAAGCAAAAGTATAATCCCTGATGATGAAACTACTGCCAAGTTTCACAAACTACACAAATTCAAAGGCGCCGTCGGAGAACTAGAAGAATTTCTTGATAGCGTGAAGACTTAAAAAATTTTAAGCTTTTTACTTAATGTATCCGTCCAACTTTTCATATCCCCCGTCGTTACAGCATAATATGCTGTAGTCATCAAGGGTAAAATAAAAACGATATATAAAGTAGTTAAAACAATTAATAGTACTATTAGTTTGGTCATCGTTGGTCCAGTAGTCATTATATATACTAAGTAAAATAATTAGTATATATTAATTTAATTTTGCATTGTATCTTCACCGCGTATAGCTGCCATTTGAGACCTCGTTACAGTAGTATTTTCAAGTCTACCACCATAAGCCTTTCTTATTTCAGCTTGTATTTTAGGACTTTGTATATTTCTTTGGTGTCTACTTTTAGGATCCATCTTAGGTAATTCTTTTTGGAAAGCTGCATTGTTTGCACGTGAAATATAAGGATTATCGTATCCCGGTCGAGAGTCTTCTGCATATTCTCCAGATTCTGTCACGCCATCACTATAAGACGCTCCTCCCCAATTTGTGTCCATGGCATTTGCACTCTTTTCACTATTTGATTTAAAATTTTTATCTAAAGCAGTGTACGCTCCAATGTATTGGTCTTGTGAATCAAAACCAGGGTAATCGTTTTTATTAAAAGGCATATCGTCATGATTTGCGTCATATAAAGGTTGTTCCTTCGCCACAGTCGGTGCAAAACTAGATAATCCGGCTTGTTTTTCAACCGTATCTGGTAACATTCTATATCCGACATTGTTTTGTGTATCATATGTTTGTTGAAAATAGAGCACAGGGCATCTAATCCCTTTAGCGCGTTGCCATTTTAAAAATTCAGCGTATTCTTCTAAATTATTAAACTTAACAGGATTTACACCAGGGATTTTTGCCTTTCCGCTATATATAAGATGCAACTCTTTCCCTTTCTGTATTAGTAGATTTGGACATTCTTCTTTAACTGAGAAACCTTCCTGAAAATCAGAACTCTTATATGTGCATACAAATGCTATTCCTATTAAAAATACTATACTTGCCATTAATATTTTCATTTATATATATATTTTATATTTTTATTCTAAAAAGTTATTTTGCGACTATTATATATAATGCCCAATGTAGAAGTAATAGAATTGCATGCTGATGATGCGCGACAAGACCAAAATCATGTAGCAAACTTTGCGAAACAAATATCAAATATGGGGTTTATTTTTATCGCGTTTCTAGCACCATGGTGTGGCCATTGTCAAGCATTCAAACCCGAATGGGAAAAAACTAAAGATCATTTTAAAAAAGGGCATCTTAAACAATTAAAAGGCCATATTGTTACTACAGATGATAAAACAATGCAACGTCTTCCACGTTCTATGCAGGCAAGTGGTTTCCCTACACTTAGTTTATTTAACGGTAATCGCAAAATAAAGGATTATAATGGTGGGAGAAATATGAGCGAGATAGTGGATTTTCTTAAAAAGCATATGAAAAAGGTCGCAAGTAGAAAAACCCAACTCGGTGGGAGAAGATCAAAAAGACTTAGAAATAAAAGAAAACACAAAAGAACTAAAAAACGCAAGAGTATTCGGAAAAGGCGCAAAAAACGAGGAAAGAAAACTAGACGAAATAAAAGAAAATGGTAAAATAATATATATATGGTAATAATATATGTCACTGGCTATGCAATTGCAACAATGTAAAGAAGAATTAGGGAGAATTAAAGCATTAACAGTTTCCCCGTCAGAATTTAGTGTCAAATTTAAAGAAAGATTTCAAAGATTGCCGACACATGCTGAAATGGGGAGAAGTCTTTCCAAAATACACGTGGTACGTCAATCGGATTATAAAGATAAAATGTCTATTATTGAAGGATTTAATAAAATAAAAGGTAGAAACCCAAGCGGAGAAGAACTAAAAGAAATGTTAGAGGGTGTTAAAATGCGAAGAAAAGAATCTGAATTACAAGCTAGACTATTCTCATTAAGTATGCCAGATGTACCTAGTGTTCCCCCAGAGGATCCCAATGCTCGTGGTGAACGTTTGACAAAAAGGCGTAGGCGAAAAAGCAAAAGAAAAAAGAAAAAAAGGAAGAGTAAAACAAAAAAACGTAAGAAGAAAAGACGTAGACGTTTAAAAAGACGATAAATATTTTAACGAAGTATTGAAAGGTATATATTGTATTTAATTCATATCATTTATATGTTTTTGGAAAATCCTTTCAAATTCAGTATCGGGCTCCCAACTATCCCATCTAGTATAAATTGCATTCATGCATTTACAAAGAGCACAATTGCAATCACTTTCTTTAAAATCGTCGCATTCTTCAACCAGATCCATATCATCTGTTTCATCATCGCTTTCCGTATTAAACAACTCTTCTTTTATTTGATTTGCCTTTTCTAATATATCATCTCGTCGTTTAAAGAGGAACATTTCCAGCATCATTCCGCGTTTAAGATCTTCGGGGGTAACAACAGTTCTTTTTCCATGTGTAACATATTTTCCCGCCGAACAGAGGGCCCCTTCTGAATATGCCACAATTAAACTAATAGCATTTTTCTTAGTTTCCTCTTCATCAACTACTTCCTGTACAGTATTAAAACCGCTGCGCATGAATGAATAATCGATAGTATCGTCAGACATTTTGTTTTATAAGATTAAATAAATTAATCTATTTATTTCAATTTAATATCACTATAATATAATGTTTTCGGGAAAAATTAATGTCATAGGGTTTTCTATTTTATTATCAATAGTTGGCGTGGCAATTACCACATCTAGGAAATATTATTTAACAAAAGTTGGATTACACTCTATTACTCTTATTGATGCTATATTAACAGGGGTGATTGTATGTATTATGGTGATTTTTCATGCTTCTCCAGGGCAAATTTCAAAAGAATTCAAAATGCTAAGTAAAAAAGATTGGCTTATTTGCTTAGTAACCAGTGTAGCAATAGCGATTGGTTTATTTATTAGCAGAAGTTTACTTATTCACAATGATTTGGCATATCTTGACATAATAGACGGAGGCGTTGACTTAATAGTTACGGCTCTAGTATCTTACTTGTTTTACAATGAAGAAATGTCCTTCAGGAAAATAGGAGGGATGGTTTTAGTTTTTATAGGACTTGCTATTCTCCACTAAAATTGAATTAGAAATTTATATCTATTGTTGTTATAAATAATGACAACAATAAATAGATCTCCGGAATTTAGACTCATAGATTTTAAAATTACAAATAGTGTATCCGTAAGTCAAAATGGATCTAGTAAGGAATTTGTGGTACAAATGTTTGGCAAAAATGAGAAAGGGGAAACTGCTTCAATTATCGCAAAAGGTTTCCAACCATTCTTCTTTGTAAAAATTGGCGAAGGATGGGATCTTAATATGTTGAAACTGTTTGAACGCGAAATCTTTAAAACACTTGCTCATGCTGAATTGGAATCAAATTATAAATCTTGGCAGATGGGAAAAAGAAAGCATTTGCACCCCCCAGCCCAAAAGGACGAAACTAAGCGACAATATTGTGATAGAAACTGCCGTTCGTATCAATCCTACCATGAAAAAGGAACTGCTTCATTTACGATGGTAAAACGTCATAAATTATATGGATTCGATAATCATAAATTACATAATTTCGCATGTATAAAATTTAAAAATACAGGGGCTTATAATAAGATCAAGGGATTTTGGTTTAATAGAATTAAAGATGGTACTAGTATATTTGGATATCGCCAAGTTTTGAAACATTATGTTTTCAAAGGTTTTGCAACACAATTGTACGATGCCAAGTTACCACCCTTATTGCGATTCTTCCATGTTCATAATATTAGTCCATCTGGTTGGATATGTTTACCGTCCCGCAAATGGAAACCCGTTAGACATAAAAAGACATTATGTGATTTTGAATATACTATTAAAGCGGTAGATATAGCTCCTTTACCTAATAAAGAATCCAGTGTACCAATTAAAATATGCAGCATGGATATTGAAGCTTCGTCTAGTCATGGCGACTTTCCACTGGCTATCAAATCCTACAAAAAACTTGCAGGGGAACTTCAAACCCATTGGACGGCAAATCGTGATAAAATTATGAAGCTTAGACGAAATGAACAGCTACATCTGTTAAAAAACCAGATTATGACAGCATTTAATTTTGCAAAGATACATAGCGATGGAATAAGTATTGTGTTTACCAAAGAAGAAGTTTCGTTGAATCAAATTAATACCATATATGATATAGTTGCCCGCGAAGGGATGAACAATGCTATAGGAGATGACCGTTTAACACACGCAACGAGGGATTCGGATATATATGATGATGAAGAATTATATAGTAATAAAAAATCATGGAACCCATATGTTAAAAAAAACAACGGAAAAGGTGGCATTTATACCGTAGTAGATTGTTTAACTGATTCTATTGATGCTGCAAAGAAAGTAGAGTTGATTGATGCATTCTTAACATTGTGTTTACCGCCTCTCGAAGGCGACAAGGTTACATTTATAGGTTCAACATTTATGACACATGGCGATGATACGCCATATTTAAATCATGGTATTTGCTTGAATACCTGTACAGATTATGGTGGAGATAATGTTGAAATTGTTCCATGTGAAACCGAAAGGCGGGTTTTATTGGAGTGGGCTAAGATTATTCAGCGAGAAAAACCAGATGTTATTATTGGGTATAATATATTTGGTTTTGATTATAAGTTTATGTGTGATAGAGCAACTGAAAATCATTGTTTTGATGAATTTTGCAAGTTAGGTAAAAACATCGGTGTGAAATGTGAAAGATTGGACAAAGAAATTAGAATTGCTAGCGGTACCCATGAATTAACTTATATGAAGATTGATGGGGTAATCCAGATTGATCTTTATAATTATTTCAGACGAGAGGTCAATCTTGGATCATATAAATTACAAGATGTGGCATCACATTTTATAGGAGATATGGTGTCATCTGTTGACAATAAAGAAACTCATACAATAATAAAAAGTAGAAATTTAATGGGACTACAAGAAGATAATTTTGTGATATTTGAAATAATAGGTCATTCGCTTGACCCATATAACGGTGGTAAAAAATATAAGGTAAGGGGTCTTAATCAAAAAACAGGGGAGTTTACTGTTGATACAAACATTGCGATACCAGAAGGGAAAAAACTTAGATGGGGGTTGGGTAAAGATGATGTTAGTCCTCAGGATTTATTTAGATTAACAAACGGGACAGCCGATGATAGACAAATTATCGCCAAATACTGTTTCCAGGATTGCAATTTGGTTCATCACTTGCTCCGTAAAAATGATGTCCTTACAGGAATGACAGAAATTGCTTCTATTTGTTCTATACCAATTGACTTTGTGGTAATGAGAGGCCAAGGTATCAAATTATTAAGTTTTATCGCGAAAAAATGCAGACTCAAAAATACATTAATGCCTGTCATCCAAAGACCTGAAAATGATGGTTCTTATGAGGGTGCAATATGTCTTCCCCCAAAAAGAGGTTTATATATAGACAAACCGGTATGGGTTGGTGACTACGCGTCGCTATATCCGAGTTCCATGATCAGTGAAAATATTTCACACGATAGTAAGGTGTGGACCAAAGAGTATGATCTTAAAGGTACGCTCCTAAAAACCACGGGGAGTGATGAATATGATAATTTACCGAATACAAAATATGTCGATATTGAATATGATCGTTATGAATGGATTGCCCCCGAGGGTAGGAAAAAGGAAGTAAAGGTAAAGGTAGGTACAAAAATATGCAGATACGTGCAATTTAAGGATGGGAAAAAGGCAATTATGCCAGACATTCTTCAGGAATTATTAGCCGCCAGAAAATCTACTAGAAAGCTTATCAAATATAAAACCCTTGAATTATGCGACGAAACTAGTATTTCAGGATTGGTTTCAAAAGATGGTAGCGAATATAAAATAGTTAATAAAGATGGTGAATGTTACATTGATGAAACTGACGTAGTAAAAATGTATGATACATATAATGACTTTATGAAAAATATATTTAATCAGAGGCAACTGGGATTTAAAGTTACAGCAAATTCTCTTTATGGACAATGTGGTGCGAGAACCAGCGCGTTCTATGACATAGATATAGCTGCATCCACGACCGCAACTGGACGAAAATTACTAATATATGCTCAAAGAGTGATTGAAGATGTGTATGGAGATACAACATGCGATACTTCATTTGGTAAAGTAAAATGTAATGCGGAATATATTTACGGAGATACAGACTCCGTATTCGCAACATTTAATTTAAAAGAAATAGATGGAACTAAAATTATAGGTAAAAGGGCTTTGGAAATTACAATAGAATTGGCTATAGAAGCATGTGATCTCGCAAGTAGATTCCTAAAATTGCCACATTATTTTGAGTATGAGAAAACTTTCCATCCTTTCCTATTATTATCAAAAAAGAGATATGTTGGGATGTTGTATGAGACCAATCCAAATAAATGTAAAAGAAAATCAATGGGAATTGTTTTAAAAAGACGCGATAATGCGGATGTGGTAAAAGATATTTATGGTGGAAATATTGATATTTTAATGAAGGATGGTGATATACCAAGAGCGATTGAATTTACAAAAATATTCTTAAAAAACATTATTGACGGAGACGTTGATCTTGATAAACTTGTTATTACAAAATCTTTAAGAGGGTGGTATAAAAATCCAAAGAGCATTGCTCATAAGGTATTGGCGGATAGAATGGGGAAACGAGATCCTGGAAACAAGCCAGCGATTGGATCTAGAATTCCATTTGTGTATTTTCAGACAAAGACAAAGGTCAAGCTGCAGGGTGATAAAATAGAAAATCCCGATTATGTGAGAAAACATAATCTTATACCCGATTATCCATTTTATATTACCAATCAGATAATGAAGCCTTTGGCGCAGATATTTGCTCTTGTTTTAGAACAAATTCCCCAATTCAAACCTTCATTGAGTAGATTTAAAAGAAAGGTTAACTCGATAAATAGGAAATATAAAAATGACCAAGATAAATGTCAAAAAGAAGAAGATAAGATTAGGCTGGCGGAAGTAAAAAAGTTGATATTTAATGATGCTTTAAGGCAAGCAAACAATAGAAAAATAGGTCAACGTTCAATTGAAAGCTTCTTCCAATAATTTAATAATTATTATACAAATTATTAAATTTGGTTTAATGTGTTGATAAGGCAAAACCTGTTGTCCCCGAGTAAGTACTCCCTCCGGTGATGGCGCCATGTGGGTTATTTCTGCCGCTACAGTTTGAACAATAACCACGAGGTCCTCTACAATTACAATCACTCATTCCGGCCTCTACATTTTTAACTGGTGAACCAATCGCAGTCAGAACTCCTGAAAACCCCGGGCGTCCCATACCAGGTGGAACTATACTGACATTAAGTGTTGTATTAATAGTTAATAATGTTTGTGGGTTCGCATGTCTTATGAACACAACACCGCCTGTGCCCGCGGTGGTCACCACCCCCAGTGGGATCCTTGTTCCTGTAATATACAAAAGAGTACCGGGAGGAGGAGTTATAGCGGACAGCTGCACCTGTTGTGTGTAATAATATTTGGATGTCATGGTTTCTTTGCATATATTATTTCCACCAGCATTTCTATTTTGCTTCATAACACCCAAAGATTTCATGCTTCCTATAGAAGGATTTGTTTTTCCAAAACCTTGTGCTCCAGCAACCTTGGAAAATGTTTTCCCCGCAAGATAATAAAATTTATTTCCTTGACCTAAAGAACCTGCTTTACGTTGTTTAGCTCTCATTATTCCGCGACTTGGCATTTATATATTAGTATGATAAAATAATAAATAGCAAATATGTTATACATATAAATGTCACATGACGAAAATAAATTTGAAAATTTTTTATCGTGGTTGCGAATAAGAGGAAGTAATATATTTCCATTACGTCTTGAGAGTGATAACATTAGAGGGGTTATTTTAATGAAGACAGTGCGAGATAAAAGAAAGATAATTAAAATACCAAAAGAAATGCTAATACATGATGGGATGGGTCAAAATACATATTTTGGAAGAAAAATATTACGCGGACATAGTTCGGGGATTAGAGATAGACTTCGACAAATTCTAATATTACTATTTCTACTGGAAGATACAGAAAAAGAGTGTTTATTTAATGAATATTATAAAATACTACCCAAAAGCTTTGATAATCATCCTTTTTTTTGGAATAAACCCATCATGTCTTTAATGAAAGGAAGTGTAATTCCAAATTTGATTAATAGAAAAAGGGAAGTTATTATGAATGATTATAAATATATTGCAAATTGTTGTCCTAAATTTATAAACCATTGTTCGTTTAATCATTATATTTATTTATATACAATCATTTCCAGTAGATCATTTGGTATTAGAATTAACGGTGTTAAAAGATTGGCACTGATACCTTTATGTGATATGTTAAATCACTCTCATGAACCGAACATTCGTTATTATTATGATAGTAATAAATCGCGATTTGTTATGGAAAATATTAAACCAATACAAAAAGGGTCATTGCTAACAAATAGTTATGGGAATCTTTGTAATAGTAAATTACTAATCAATTATGGATTTGTAATTCCAAAAAATATATACAATGAAATTTTTATTGAGTTGAAACAACAAGACATAAAAACTCGCACAGCTTTTAAAAAGTGTAATTTATACCCTATATGTTCAGGAATGTTGAAGGCGGATTTAATAGATATTTTTACTATTAATATCTTTGAATTTCTAAGAATAAGAGTCGCGTCTGACGAGGAAATAGGAAAGTATGGTAACCGATGGTGCTATACAAATCAATTATCAATAGATAATGAGATAAGAATGTTGAAATACTTCAAAGAAATACTACAAAATATATCAAAAAAATATAACTTTAATCAAAATTATATTACGGAGAGATTATTGGATATTAAAGAAAATACATCGGAATACAATGCTTTAACATTGATACAAGGTGAATTAAATATAATACTATATTTCTTTGATTTTATTGAAAATAAATTGGGTACTCTAAAACAAAAGCGGAATGTTAATTTTAAATATTTGGCTGAACCCAGTCTCTAACATCATATCTACATATTGGACATTTTGGACTATATCTAAACCACTGACGTAAATTCATTTCTCTAAATATATGTTTACATGATTTAATTCTTATAACATCGTCACCTTCCACAAAGGTATGCATTGATATTGGACACGTTTCTTGATAATTGTCATCCATGTCTTCCCATTTTAATAACTCAGTGCTATTGCGAATTTGAATAATGCTAGGTCTCACACGAACAGGCGATCCGATATCTCTTGAAACCTCTTCCTCATCATCCGGTATATCCAATGCATAGGGTGCCCTTGTTCTTCTGACAGGAGTCCTATACCTAATATTTAGACCACGTCTATGACTTCGTAAAACAGATAATCCTGGCGGCGGTGATATTCTAGGAACATCTATGTTGCTTGTTATAGTTGGTTGTGGATTCAACCAACTCCGGAATCTAGTCAAGTTGGCACCCCTTATTTCTGTTGTTGTATCGGTAGATAATTCTGTTATATTGTCATTTGTTTCCGGAACATCTGTCGCGTTTTCATTGATAGATGCAAGTCTCTGTGTTGCGTTGGTTATTGATATCGGTGGAGGTGGTGGCGGGGGTGGAATAGCGGGTGAAATGGCTGGTGAAATAGCTGGTGTGATAGCTACCGGTGGTGGAGGTATGGATAACCTACTTCTTGAATAGGATGATGTTGTTGGTTGCATATATCCGGGTAAATCTGTGTTTCTAGAAATTATATTATTTGTATCTCTTGAAGATGTAGTATTTATTGAAGACTGATTCTCTCCCATATTATTACTTTGTAGGAATGCCGTGACCGTAGTAGTAACACGAGAATTAGCCGTATCGATATATTTTGCTATTTTTTCTAATAATACTTGATGATCTCTAACAACACGTATATATTCAATAAGCACGTCTCTATTTCTCAAACTCATATAGTATATGAATAATTTATTTGTTGAATATAAATGATATAAAAATATCATTGGAATATTATAAAATGACAAGTACTGTAACAAATTTTTACTCGGAATATGAAGGTGGTGGGTTGACTGGTCTAGCAAATCTGGGAAATACATGTTTTATGAATTCAGCTTTGCAATGTTTATCACATTCTTATGATTTGAATAATTTATTAAAATTGGGAAGTTATAAAAAAAAGTTGCAAAAAAAGGCAGAATCATTGATTCTTTTAGAATGGGACAAATTGCGTGAATTAATATGGAGTGAAAATTGTATAATAAGTCCCGGGGGGTTTCTTTCATCGGTTCAAAAGGTTGCTAAAATAAAAGATAAAAGTTTATTTACCGGATTTGCTCAGAATGATTTAACGGAATTCCTGTCTTTTATTATTGATTGTTTTCACACAGCAATCAGCAGGGAAGTTGATATGAAAATAACAGGAGATACAATTACAGAAACTGACAAATTAGCTAAAAATTGCTTTACGATGATGAAAAATATGTATAAAAAGGAATATTCGGAAATGCTTGGGTTATTCTATGGGATACATGTATCAAAAATTTCAACACCTAAAAATGAGTATTTATCATCTGCACCTGAACCTTTTCTTACTCTTGATCTACCTCTTCCACTAGAGTCCCGACAAAATAATAAACAATGTAGTATTATTGACTGTCTTGATCAATACACGAAAGTTGAAGTATTAGAGGGTGATAATAAATATGAAACTGATGCGGGGGAAAAGGTAGTTGCACATAAACAGATATTATTCTGGAGTTTGCCAGAAATTTTAATTGTTTCAATTAAAAGATTCTCTAATTCTGTAAAGAAAAATCAATGCATGGTAGACTTTCCTTTAGCGGGACTCGATATGTCAAAATATGTTGTAGGGTATGACAAAGATAGTTATATATATGATTTATATGGTATTTGTAACCATGGGGGTAGTGTATTTGGAGGACATTATACTGCGGCAATTAAAAATTCTAATAACAAATGGTATAGTTTTAATGATGCGACGATCACAGAAATTACTGATGAAAGTAAATTAGTATCACCAAAGGCATATTGTTTCTTCTATCGTAAAAAAAAATAGAATTGTATTATATATGCTTGATATCACTCCAACACAAGGATTTCCACATATGTATGATTTTATTGGAAATACAGCAAAAAAAGCAGGCAATCCCATTGTTTTGGTGGTTCTCTCTTTCGTTGTTGTTATTTATTATGTTCTTTTTAGTTATTTAGGTTTAGGGGGATCTAGTGCAACAGTTGCCACACCTCCATCACCAGGAATGACAATAATTGAAGTACTAATGTGGGGGATATTTATATTTTTAGTTTTAATAAACGGGATCCAGTATTTTTTCAATGTTGATATAAAAACAAGTATTAAAAATTTATTTTCACCTATCCCCGAAGTGGATATTGCGGTTATAACCCCACCTGACAATAATGCAGAAGAAGATGGCGATATAGAGGAAGATGATGTCGGGATTCCAGAAATAATGAGATCTCCGCAAGTATTTCATATTCCAGACAATGTCTATACCTATAAAGATGCAAAGGCTTTATGCAAGGCATACGGGGCCGACTTAGCAAATTATGAGCAAATAGAAAGTTCGTATAAAAATGGTGGAGAATGGTGCGGATTCGGATGGTCAAAAGATCAACTGGCATTGTATCCAACCCAAATGACAACTTGGAATGGATTACAAAAAATACCAGGACATAAACATGATTGCGGTAGACCAGGAATTAATGGTGGGTTTATTGATAACCCAAATGTAAGGTTCGGTGCCAATTGTTATGGATATAAACCAAAAATGACACCTTTGGAGAGAAAAATGCTGGAACATGATTCACCGTTTCCGGTAACAAAGAAGGAACTCAGATTTGAAAAACGTGTTAAGAATTATAAAAACAAACTTTCAGATATTCTTGTTTCACCATTTAATTATGAAAATTGGAGTCAGGTTTAAATATATCCTTAATAAATTAAATATATATTTAAAAACAAATATCCAATACTCTTCAAATGAGTGAATCACAAGATAATAATACCATTGCAAGTCGCGTTAAAGATAGAAGTAAGGAAAAAGAGCGACCGGGAAGAGTCGGCGGCGAAGCCCATATGAAACTTGTTCTTCGTCGTAAAAAAGAACATGAATTAAAGAAACGAAGATCAGGAAGAAAAATAGAATGTTGATGTCCAAAAAACTAAAATACTCTATCATTATTTATAACAGGTGTGACGCGAGCATTTAAAATCAAGTAGATGACTTGCTGATTGTTAACTAATACATAATAAATAAGAATTTATATTATGTATTATGTATAAATTTTTAACATGGGTCAAAGATAGCCCATTAAAATTAACGAGCATTATTTTGCCTTTATTGACAATACCAACAACACTATATTGTCAAAACTATTTTCTTTTATATACAGAAATTCCTCTTGGTATTACAACTATTTTATTTCATCAAGATTTTTTTGTAAAATATGTAAAATATATTAGGTCTATTGATATTATATGCTGCTTTGTTGCAACTGCGCAACATATCCCTGTGAGCTATTTTTATATTAAAAATAGTAATACTACTTTATGTATATTATTTACAGGTCTACCGTTATATATTTTGGGAAAAAAATTGGAGGCGGACGATAAATTATATAAATCAATAGTAGTGCATAGTATAATGCATTTAGTATTAACAATTGGAGTAATATTACTCAATATTTCCATTTAATTTATAATTCATAAAAAGGTACCTTGATACAGCTTAAATATTATAGGGAACACTAAAATGTAGAGTATTTCTTGTGTTTCTGATCGACTTCGCTATATTTCTCTTAACAACAATCAAAATTAATTACTAATTCATTCCGTACAATTTAATTTAAGATTATATAGTAATGAATCTTAAATTAATCGTTTCAATATTAGAGATTATTTATCTCTCCTATATGTTTCATTTCTGTGAAACCAGAATAGATTTTAATTTCCTGTCATCACCAGAAGGGTCCTGGTTTAAACATTTGATAGGTAATAATGTAGGTTTAAGGATATGTCCGTTCGGAAGATATGCTATAGTCTTATTACTAATAATACTATTTATGAGAAATTATATATTTATACCCCGAGACTACATCGCATTCGCACTTGTCATTGCTGTATCTTTATCATTTATGAATATGAATGCTTTGGTTTTTTTACTCCCTGTTATATTTGTTGAATTTTTTACCTACTTCTACGGGTACGGCGCTTCTTTTTAGATTTACTAATCTTTGATTTACTTCTTCTCGTTTGTCTTTTCTTTTTTTCACCAACAGTCATGAGCGATAATAAACGATCGTAAAGATCTTCACTTATCATACTTGGGGACTCTTGGGTGGTGATAAATGGATTTGGACCATTTTTGACATGCTGTTGTAATAAAAATAATCCTGCTGGAACAGCTAATGTTTCTAGTCCACCGCCCTTTTGAATATTTGCAATTGCAGGCATTCCATCTTGTAGCAATTTAGAATCAACTTCATATCCTCCGGCCATTATTTTATCCCCGTCCTTCATAAATACAAAATCTTCTTTATTCATTATAATATATATATTACAATGGGATTTATTTATAACTTTTTGTACCCCATGCGAATGTTTTTCCAGAATTATCCATTTTACTATAATTTTCTCGTTGTTTTTTGAGTCTTTCAATCTCTTTGTCTTTTATATGTTCTTCGTGATATTGTATAAAAGTTTTACACAATTTTTCATCATAATAAATTAAATTCAAATCATATTTTGGTCTTACATGTTTAAAAACAATCGCTCTAAAGGCTCCACAATTTTCGTGATTGGATTCATTATTAAATAATGTTGAAAGGTCTGCTTTACAAAAATCTACCTCAGATTCGTAAAAATGGTTTAACGTCTCTTCGCATACCTTTTCAAATTCCCATATATAATTTTGTTCTAATATATCCCGTGTCTTATCGTACTTCATAAAATCTTCTAAAGTATAATTATTTTCCATGCTTTCAATTCTGTTTTGTAATGCAGAATCTTCGTCGGGGTCGTTGTCATAATGTAAATTTATTGTCCTTTTTGGCATTATAAATGATCGTCTGAAAGTTTATATATTAATGTTGCTATCTCATTTTTAAACTCTTTTTCTTCATCGATATCGTATCCCATCTCATTTAAAAGATTTTTCATTTTATAATAAAATTTCTTAACATATTCTCCATGTGTCATTAAGTCTTCTTGGTTTTCCTCTTGATTCACAATGGATTGAATGGGTGCATCAAACCACCATTCATAACTGTATTTTTTGCGTCTTACAATTCTATTCGTGAACATAACATAACTCATTTATATCTATAGCTGAGTTATATTTAAATTATTTATAAGATCGTTTAACCTCTGGGACATATTTTACAGATCTACTCTGTCTTATATAATTAACTAGCTGTTTCACCTGACTTTCATCACTTATACACTCGTTAAGACATTGAGTTAAAAATGCGAACGTCAAAGGTGAGGTAACTTTGCTATTTGCGAAACGCAAAATCCCATCTGTTATTTGAACTGTTTTATGAGCAATATTATTGGTCGTAACATGTTCCAATATACTTTCTTGATATTGACTCCTAGCATCGCGTAGATTTCTTAATTCTGCAGTTCTCTCCTTAATCTCGTTATCTGTAGCCACCCATTTTTTTACGGAATCTTCAAAATTCATTACTTTATGATATAATAATATATTTAACTTAGTTATATCATATAAATTTAACGCCGGCGTTTTTTACCACCTTTGCGACGACGAGTGCGTCCACCTCGCTTGCTGCGTTTTTTAACACGACGACCCTGCATTCTAAGTGCTTCGTACAAGACAATGGATGGAAGGGCTGTCTTCAATGCGGCAACCACTCCGGTCAAAGCACTACCACCTCTACGGCGTCTGGAAACACCTTTTCCCCCACGACGTTTACGGCGCGAACCACCTGCTCTTCGATTTCTTCTCGTTTTTGGCATTATATATTATACTAAGAAAATTTTAATATTTCTGGAAGTTTTATAACTTGTTTATTATTACGCAACAACAAAATAAATATTCCTAAAATTAACATAAAACTAATTATTACAAAAATCATTGACAAAAATATATATGGATATATTTCTTGCAAAATCATGTTTATTATCGGATTAAATAAATCCTTTATTTCTCTCTTAACATCATCTCGTTTAATTATATCTACACACTCCGCAATTATAGACTCTTTAAAATTGCTCATTTACTCAATACAAATATTTTATAATTGCTTTGCGTACTAAAACAAAGTTATTTTTCTATAAAATGTATAATATGGAAGAACCAATCTATAAATGTAGTTCAGAAGAATTCCCATTTGATGACATATCTTTAGCCAATCCTACCGGCCTTCAGGGAGGTGCTTATGTTTCTAAATTAAAAATATTAGGAAAAAATATTATTCTCCAAACTCCTACATGCGCTACAAAAAATGGTATTATTAAAACAGACAAAAAAATTTACTGTGATTTAATGTTTGATATTGAAAACGATGATGTGCGAAACTTTTTTGACAATCTTAGTGATAAAATTAAAAATCTTGTTTTTGAAAAAAAAGATATTTGGTTTCATACCGATATGGATATGGATACCATAGACTATCATTGGCAAAACGTATTGCGACAATACAAAGGTACCAAATATTTACTTCGCTGTAGCATCAAAAAACCCCATAGATCAAAAGTATCAATGGATCCATCAATACAAATTTATGATGAAGATGAATCATTGCTTAGCATTGATGATGTGGTTAAAGATAAACAACTAATGGGTTTATTACATTTAGGTGGTTTAAAATTCACAAGCCAAAGTTTTTCTTTAGAGTTTTTTTTAGAACAAGCCGTGTTAATTAAAAAAAGAGAAATCAATAAAAGATGCCGCATTCAATTCAATTCTCCCCAAATTAATAAAAAAGACCAAGAACATATTGATGAAAATAGCGAAATGTTATCTACGCCGGAAAGTGAGGATATTAAAGAAAATACTATTATTCCAGACCTTATTGATTCGGATGTTGCGAATATAACAACAGAAGAAGAAACACTAGAAGAGGATGACGTTAATATTAAAAAAGAAGAAGAACCAGTTGTTCCAAAAGCACTTGATCTACAATCACCTATTGTTACTCTGAATGCAAATAGTAAAACCATGATAACAGACTCTTCCGAACAAATAACAATTAAAAGTGCTGATATTAACCCCCATATCACTAATAATAATACCCCATCTTCCGATCAAATGAACATCGTTGTTGATGATTTAGCAGAAAGTCCAGGTGATTCTTTAGAGAAAACAAATACTCTAGACGAAGTTATTTTAACTGTTCCTGAAGATTTTGATGCCATGACATTGAAGAAACCAAATGAAGTATATATGGAAATATATAAGGAAGCTAGACGACGAGCTAAAGCTGCTAGAAAGAAAGCTATTGAGGCATATTTAGAAGTTAAGCGTATTAAATCTACATATATGTTGGATGAAATTGAGGTGGAAGATTCAGATGAAGATGAGGATATTTTAGAAAATACTAACGAAGAAGTTGAATTAGCCCGCTAATCAATAAAAATTTTTTATATGCTAATTTTATAGAATGACGCTAGCTAAAACGTTGAAGAATTTATGTAGTAACCATATGGTTATTTTTACAGTAGTTGCAGCACTTGTACTTATATATTTCGTGAACTCATATTCAGCTGGAAAAGGACTTATTCAATCTGGATACCATAATAACCATGCTATGGAAAATGATCTTATTTATGGTACCGGTAATGACATCAATGTCAGAAATCCTACAAATGCAATGAATCAAACTCAGTACCCACAAGCCGTCGGTAATGCCGCTTCGTGCTGCTCGACAGGCTCGCCAGCTCAAGCCGCCGCACCTTTAGGACAAAATTCATATCCAGCAGGAGTAACGGGAGTTAGAACCGATATGCACGGATTACCAGCTTCCTGTACTCAAAAACCTATCGCTGACCCAAAAGCCCTTTTGCCGAATGATGCAAACAGTTCGTTCTCAAAGATGAATCCCATGGGGGCGGGAAGTGTAGGAAATGTCAGTCTTCTGAAAGCTGGATACCATATTGGTATAAACACGGTGGGGCAAAGTTTGAGAAACGCTAACCTCCAGCTTCGTTCGGAACCTGCCAACCCACAACTTCAGATAGGTCCGTGGAATACTAGTACAATCGGTCCCGATTTCAACAGACGCCCAATGGAAATTGGATGTGGACCCAAATAAGTATAAATTATTTATTAATTCATTAATATATGATTTTATTCACAATATATAAATGGCTCAACATATGGATGGTTTTGGTTACATATTAGCAATATTTGTGATAGGAGTAATGCTCAAAATATATTTAGAATCCGATGCTTTTAATTTAAAATGCATTGTTTCTCATGTAGACGGTAATAAATATTGCGTAAGAGAAACATCAAGAATACAAGAAACAGCAGATCTTTTGGCTACCGTCACTGAAAAACTTAAAACCTTGGTTTCAATTGCCCATAAAGAATACCCCAGAAGAGAAAATATCCAAAGACTCTACAAAAAATTTAATCCAAAAAAAATAAATGAAATTCTACCTACAAGCAAGTACACGGCATATTCGGAAAATAAAGGTGAAAAGTTGGCATTTTGTACAACAACGACAAAACAAGGCAATACGATGATTGATGAAAACACTTTAACATTTGTTGCAATCCACGAACTCGCGCATATAATGTCAAAAACCATTGGCCATAATGACGAATTTTGGAAAAATTTTAAATTTTTGCTTCAAATAGCTGTTAAAAATAAATTATATGATCCCGTAGACTATGGTAAAAAAGAAAAAGAATACTGTGGTATGAAAATTACAGATAATCCTTATTATGATCTATAATACAGAGAAATAACATATCCTTTTTCTATATAAGATGTATAATGACTTCTTATATATTTGATGCTATATTTATTGCCATATATGCTATACTTTACTCGGCGTTAGAAATAGAAATCGAAGCGGGTGCCGGTTGGGCAAAAAATCTGCCAACGGTTCCGGTTTTTGGAACACGCTTTACTGGTTATCATGTTTTAATGAATATTACGGTAATCATGTCTCTCTGTTACGCCCTAATGCCTTCTAAGGGTTTATTTTATACATTATATTTCATAATCGCATGGTTTTTGATTGAAGATTTTTGTTGGTTTGTATTAAATCCAAGTTTTGGTTTAACCAAATATAAAAAGGAAAATATTTCCTGGCATGGAGATAATTGGCCAGGAGGAATACCAATCCATAATTACATTGGAGTAGCATTAATGATCGCTTCCGCATATATGTCTGGTAATAATTCACTTATAATTAGCGGGGCAATTATGGCTACCTTTGTAGCAATAACAATTGCCATTACGCCACATTATCATACAATATATAAAGAAGTTCGTGATAAATAATAATTCATACTTGTTTCTGAATAATTTTTATATGTCTCATATCTAAAAATATACCCACCTTCATTTTTCCAAGGAGTGGCGTCAACCATATTATAATTTTTAGGAATTGAGGGAAAATATGTATCACATGTTATGTCATTATTGATATTAGTAACATGTATCTCATCCACAGGTGTTTCATCTAAAACACTTTTATATATACCCTCTCCACCGATTACCCAATTTTTAGAAAAATGCTTGTCATTACAATATTGAAAGGCATCTTTCAATGTACAAACCACAGTGCAATTTTGATCATTAATTAAATTTCCATCTAGTGTATTAGAGACAATAATATTGTGCCTTTTTCTAAGAGGTTTTGAATAATATGGTAAACTTTCCCATGTTTTCCTTCCCATAATTACTGAATTATTTCCCTCTCCTATAGTCTTTTTTTTAAATGTACGAATATCATCTCCCAAATGCCAAGGTAATTTATTTGCAATTCCTATACCATTTCTACGACTGTACGCAACGATAATATTTATCATATTTTTATAATAAATATTATAAACTATATTTATATAGGTATGTCAGATGTTATAAAAGTTAACCATTTAGAAAGAGATACTGTTAAGAAAATATATGTCTTTTCTGGAAAAAGAGCCATAACTAAAAGCTATCCATGGGCTTTAATAGATGGTAGTGTTGTATTTACGACAAATGAATTGAAAAACATCAAAGATAATTCTATTAATGTAGAAATAGTAGAAGGTTATTTACATGGCGATGACACAATAGCAACAATTAAAAAGAAAATTATTAAATATACAGAAATACGTGTTTCCGCAAAAGAATTATATTTATTTGGCATTAAAACACAAACCATAAATCCTTCTATTTTATACAACCAGCTCACACAAAACGACTCATATAAACTAACAGGAGGTCGTATGTGTCAATTCTTATTAAATATAGTCTCGCAAAACTGCGATGATGTTGCATCAGAATGTCCGTTGGTTGAGAAGGCTAATAATATTTATGATTTTGAAGATATGATGACAATAGATGGTATTGAGTGGGGATCGGCATTAACATATACTTTTCCCATTGGACAAAAGTTGGTTATGAAAAAGAAGTATCCTTATGTTTCCAATCCATATAATTGTGTAACCATGGATGAAATTATAAAAAAGAAGGCTTCCGATATGGTATCGACGCAAAATTCTAATTTGCTATTTGAATATGGGGCCATTTGTAATAATAATATTTTTATATGTTTGGCAGAGGAGGTCCTTAAATACGCATCTATTACACCTGATATTACAGAACATGAATTCATAAATCTATACTTTCCGAATCTCTCCTTAAAACATAAAATAACATCACTAAGCCAGTTAAAAGATCAACAGGTTGCTTTATATGATGAAGAAGAGCGGTCATTGGATGAGAAATTCAATAAGTATAATGATCGTGTTGACTTATTATATGATATTTACTACAAAAGAAAAAGTGATCTTGAATATATAGAAAATACTCCAGGAATTCTAAAAACAACTTTTACGATACATCCGAAATATCCCATGAAGATGCCATTAGAAATGTTATTCAAGCTTATTAATAGCAATACAACCATCCCTCTTGTTAAATATAATCCAGGGCGTGATAGAGAAAATATATACAGATTATTTTCTAATAATACCGCAACAAATGGAAAGAAAATTCCACTTTTATACACTAATAATGATAATAGAAAGGGTAAGATTATTCGTTTGAGCAAGTTATTGGCGCGAAAAAAACGAGTAGCTTACTATATTGAATATAATAATGATGGTATTGACTATGCTATTGATTGTGAGTTTGAAATAAACGGAAACGTTAACATCACCGTTCAACACTCTTCGTTGGTAAAAAGGCCAGCACTTGAAGAAGCTCTTCGCAATACTATTAATCCATACGTTCTTAAAAAAGTACAAAAATTTCTGGAACAAAGTGGTTATACTTTCCAAATATTTGAATCTTTTGATGAAGACAATATTGAATTTAAAGATATTACTCTAATATCCATGTTAGAAATTAAGAAAAAGATAAAATTAAAATCGTATACTAGTTGTCTATCCAGCGTTTTCACCATAATAGATGAGGATCTATCGTCTCAACAAGAAGAATTACGTTTAAAATATAAAAGAGTTTCTAATTATAATGAGTTGGATAGCATAGACTCTTTTATTAATGAAATGAGAAAAAATGACGAAGAATCTGGTATAATAATAAGAAAATTATATCAAAATTTTAATATTAGTGAAGATGAAGCGCGTGCCAGATTTGCCAACTGGGCTTCGCAAATAAACGTGGAAACAGATTTGTTTGAAAATAAGGCAATTACGATAAGGACAAATACCGGATTTCCAATTAAAATAACAAGAAATAATGCTAATTTTGTAACCAGTGTGAAAACTACCAATATTAATAATATTGGGTATTTGCGTTTTATTAGTATTTACATTGACTCTCTATTGAGATTAATAGCTAAAAAGACAAGTACTAGTGTTTCATCTAAGACGATTACATCATTATGTAAAGGGAAAAGCATAACTATTGTAGCCCCTGAACAAGATATCGTTACACATAAAATTAGATTCCGCGAAGATGTTGAAAACGCTACAAGTTTTTTAGAAATTTTTGGAGATACGGTTGAAGACGGTGATGATGATGAAGACGGTGAGATTGATTTTACAGACGTCGTATTTGGATCGTTTACTCCTAGCGATGACAGTCCTTCGGGAAAAGAATCTAAGCAAAGTGCATCCGATGATTTTGATTTTGGAAATATAGAATTTGGAAATTTTGATGATATAATGGATGAAGAAGCTGATTTACCAAAACCACAAACGATAGTAAGGCAACTTAGCGAGGTAGGCGAGTTACCAGAAGAAAAGGTAGATGGTCCAAGTAATATATCACCTCAAAGTGATGTTTCAAGCGATATAGAAGTTAATCTTAAAGGTCTTCCATTAAAAGGTACCAATAATATATTCATGAAGAGAAAGGAAACCCTTGAACCCTCTTTATTTCTTAAAAAAGACGATGGTCGTTATAAAGCTTATTCAAAATCGTGCCCTTCTCAATATGCAAAACAGCCAATGATTCTTACTACAAATGAAAAAAAATATATAGATAGCAAAGATGATGAATTCGGTACAAAATCATATGATGAACATATAACATATGGAACGGGTGATACCAAATACCATTACATATGTCCACGGTTTTGGTGCTTATCCGATAAAAATGGAAAGCCTCGTTCTTTATCTTTGAAAGAAATTAATGAGGGCGCTTGTGGAGGATGGGACGCATTAGTGCCAGAAGGATCTGCAAAGGTACCAGATGGTAAACGGATTGTTGAATTTACTGATGGACGAATGCATAAAAGTGGTACCCGAACCAGTAATTTAATGGTTTATAAACCCATGTTTCCCAGTTTTATGGATAAAGGTAAACATCCAAGTAAATTTTGCATTCCATGTTGTTTTACAAGGCCAACAACACTTGATCCTAAAAAATCTGGTTGGATCATTAGAAAAAATGATAATGAAAAAGAAGAGTATTATAATACCAAAACAAAGGAAGTAAGAAGCAAATATCCTTTGATTGAATATGATGATATGTATAAACCTATCGGTGATGGTCCAGGAGGACCAGGTCCAACATATGAAACGGATGATAATGGTAATATTAAATTAGATACTGTTAAAGGAACAAAAGAAGTTAGAGATGCTCCAGCAAATGCTCGTAAAACTGTTTATAATTCATGCAATCAATCTGCAAATAAAACTAAATTTTCGGTAAAAGCTAAAAGTATTAAAATTGACGATGCACCGTTACTCGAAGCATGGCCTCTTAATCCGGGTCAAATAGGATATATACCACTTCAATTGCAAAAATTCTTAGGCTATAGCTGCAGGAAGCTGTGTCAGGAATCTTTGACAGACAATGGTTTAAAATTCAACACGCCGTGTTTACTCCATAAAGGTGTTGAAAAAAGTGATACACAATCATTTTTGGCATGCATAGCAGATATTTTTGCACATGCCCAAGATACGAAACTTGAAAATAAGGAAATTGCTTTAACCAGTCGTCCTCCCATGACCATTAAACAGCTAAAAACAGTCATAATAAAGCAATTAAGCATAGATAGATTTTCAGAACTTCAAAACGGTGATCTTATTAATATTTTCTCTGACCCAAGCAGTGAAATAGATATATCGCCATATAAAAAATCCAATCTTTATAAATCCTTAAATAGTACAACAGATGGTAATGTTTTTTTTAATAAAGTGGTATCTGCATTTATAAACTTTGGAAAATATATCATGGATGATTCAATTGTAATAGATTACAAATATTTGTGGGATTTTGTTTCTCTCCCAATAAGCAATGGGAGTGGCTTATTTGAAGATGGTATTAATATGATTATTCTTAAAAGTCCGGAAGATGACATTACCTCCAAGATTGAACTTATTTGCCCGACCAATTATTACTCCGAAAATGTCTATGATATTAATAGACAAACTGTCATACTGTATACTAGAAACGGTTATTTTGAACCTATTTATAAATATACCAAAATGAGAAAGCGTGTTTATGCTGTAACCAAATTATTCAATATAAGAAATATTATGCGTGAATTACCTGAGGTGGGAGCCATAATAAAACATATTTGGACGGATTTAACTGTTAAATGTAAACCTTTGCCTAGTATGCCCGATGAATATAATCAAAAATATGATTTTAAAACAAATATAGAACTAGTTAAAATTTTGCGAATTTTAACCGAATCAAATTCTGTTTATGTATTTAAAACTCAAGTTGCTAATTATAACTCAAGAGTCATCGGTGTCGTTTTACAAAAAGGTGATGATGAAAACGATCAAATATTCATCCCATCTTTACCATCCGCACTAGATAATAACAAACCAATGCTTTTTGACAATTCTGGGAGAGATATTCCCCTGAACAATTATGAAAATACCATACTACGGTTAAAATATCTTAAAAAAACATCTGATAATAAACTACTATGTGAGCCAAAATTTAAATTAGTAAATGATTCGGTTATCATTGGGGTAATAACAGAAACAAATCAAGTTGTACCCATTACCCCCGAGGAATATCAAGTACCCGTAGGCGGTGACAAAGATGATATCCCTGCAATTATTAAAAAAATATCACCCAACTCGTTCAATTATATTAAACAAGATAATACCCTTCTTACAACATCCACGGTTGATGAAGAAAGAGTGAAAAAGGTTAGAAATATTAAACTTGAAAGTCATTTTTACAATGTATTCAGAAATATGATACGAATTGTATTGGCTTATTATGAAAACAAAGATTTAAAAAATCAATTGCTTGACACAATTTTATCACCGACCGTATCATATTATGAAAAGTTAAAGGCAGTTGAAGATGGGTTAAAAAGAATCATGGCGAAATTTGTCATTTTCAGTAAATTTACAGAATCTTCTCTCACTAAAATGGGGGAAATTGAGGTATGTCTTAACATAACCGAAGATGAAAAATGCAATCAAAAAGAGTATTGCACCTTTTCACCAAGCGATGGAACTTCTTCTGATATTTGTAAGATATTACTTCCAAAATACAATCTTATTAGCGAAGGAGATAATGAAAATCAATATTTTGCCCGTGTAGCAAACGAACTTATAAAATTCGATAGAATACGCACATTCATTTTTATCCCAAAAACATTTCTGTCTTTTCAGAATATTTCATACAATTTGAGTGAGAATGAAATTATATTATTAGAAGACCTTCTATACGGTGATTATTTTGAAGATTTGGTGCCACAAAAGATAAACCCGTATATCAAAAATGTCTCTACATGGGGTATATCAGAACCGTCTGTATCCGTCCCTTATGCAAATACATTTAATATGTCATATGATATTCAAGATAAAATGATTAATCAATGCATAGTGATTGATTCACAATCAAAAAAATTAACACTAGGCAGATGGAAAGAAAATGGATTTGCAGATTATAACATACAAGAATATAAATCTAGCAACAATTGCTCATGGGAGATAATGAAAGATATACTAAATATTCATTATCCTTCTAAAAAGATTGACACAAAAGTTTTGTTAAGAGAACTTGTTGGGTTTTATCAAAATTTGCAAGACAAACCAGAGTTCATAGTTATTTTAAATATTCTGAAAAAACAAGGGAAAAAAAGCCAAGTACAATCTATTTTAAATAGTGTTTCTATATCTGATATTATTACCCCTTCAAATTACTATTTATCCACACTTGATTTTGCAATATTGGCATATAAATTTAAGCTTCCACTCGCTGTTCTTTGTAGGACAAAAATACCAACTTTATTTTCGCAATATGTCTCCTTTATATCTGAAGGTGTGGAAAACTGTTATATTATATTTTCAGGCAATTACTCAAATATAGATACAAATCATAGCCCTGTCTATGGTTTATTAAGTAAGAATGATTCCATTCAATTAAATATCGAAGAAATGGGTGATGCCTTTTCAAAGATTACAAAAATAAATATAACAAACATAAAATCTTTTATTACTAGAACAAATTTAGCAAAACAATTAAATCAGAGAGGCAAACCTAAAATTAAAGTTAAATTAAATACTTATAATAAAAAAGTGAAAAGTGTTAAAAAAATGAAAAGTAAAATTAAGCTTTAATAATTCTATTTATTCAAGTAATTCAATATGTCAAGAATAACCATTTCCTGATTTGAAAGTTTTTGAAATATTATACTTTCATCAAAAGGAATTTGCATAAGTTGGTTATAATTATTTTTACAAATGAGGTGAAGACCTTTTTTAATTATTTTCATTTCGCATATAATCCCCCCATTTGTTAAATAAATATCTTCCGGATCCTTTAAAGGTATCCATCTTATATAAAAACCATAACGTAAATCTTCTACAGTATTACAATATCTATAATTTTTTAGTTTTTTATGAATTTTTTTAAGTCCTTCTCTTTTAAATTGTAGTTTTTGCAATATATCATTTTTATCGGCCTTTATCTTTTGAGAGGTTAGACCCATTATTGTATCATTTCCCTCATTATCCAATGCTTGTAATAATTCTTTTACTTCTTCTTCATCATCATTCATTAATAATATTAGGTGAGAATTTCTAATATCATTATTTAAAGAAAATTAGAAATACGATAATGATTAAGAGGAAGACACCCCATAAACATTTTCTTATTATGTGTTTTTATTATTTTAAAAAAATTTTCTTGCATTTTATTACATATCACCCTTTCTCGTGCCCTTGCCTTTAGAGAGGTTACATGTAAAAATTCATCAATTATCATTTTTATATTATTTGCAGGATGCCAGTTATTAGAACAAAGGATTGAATCACATCCCAGACATCTACTCTTTCCCTCCATTATTCTTATTTCATTTATTATCTCATTGGATCCACCACAACCATATATTTCTTGTATTTCTTTTGAAAAATATGTTACTTTCGGGGCTTTCCAGGGATAATTTTTTAAAGATATAACTAAAGCAGGATCTTTCCCCATACTTTCTTCATTTTTTTGTAAACTTGGATAAAGTTTTACAGGAACATAAATATATTTATTATCGATAATTGTTGCATCAATATTATATTTAGAAATTTCTTTTTTTAAGCGATATATCATTTTATTACTAATACAATCTTTTGTTTCACCATCATTCATATACATTTATTGATATACTTTTTTATACCAATATATATTATAATGTCCTTTACAAATTATAGTAGATACCAAAATCGCAAAATGCGCAGGACAGACTGTTGTTGCCAGAAAGGTGACGTTGGTCCACCTGGACCAACAGGACCTTCCGCTACGGCCACTGGTCCAACAGGCCCAACAGGACCTGTTGGTCCAACAGGCCCAACAGGACCTGTTGTGAATGGAAGATGTTATTCAGATTATCTTTGGTGGGAACCCTTTGGTAGTACTGGCAGTACCGGTGGAACCGGGCAATGGAGACCTGGGACATATCATCCTTCAGGAAATACAGCTAGCAAGAATATTCATATTGGTTGTTCATCTCAACAAGATGGTGGACCCACTGCCGGTGCCGGTGCAATTGCCATTGGACCAAATGCAGGTTACCTCGGTCAAATACAAAGAGCAATAGCATTAGGAGTTGATGCTGGCAAATATCATCAAAATGGCGAAGCAATCGCAATTGGATATAAAGCTGGTCATACTGGTCAACTCAAGGCCTCAATCGCTTTAGGATCAGAAGCTGGTCAAATAGACCAGTCAGAATTTTCCGTTGCCATTGGTTTTAACGCAGGCGAAGTTGTGCAAGGATTAAGTTCAATATCCATCGGAACAAACGCTGGTAAAAACACACAAAAAATGGATTCCATTGCCATTGGTACAAATGCAGGTGAAAACCAGCAAGGAGGTGATACAGGCAGCGCCATTGCCATTGGTGACCATGCTGGCGAATATGGTCAAAATGGACAAACTGTTGCCATTGGTTATCATGCGGGTCAAACTGGTCAATCTATTCAATCGGTCGGCATTGGTTTTAACGCAGGTGAAAACACACAAGGATTAAGTTCAATATCCATCGGGACGAACGCTGGTAAAAACACACAAAAAATGGATTCCATTGCCATCGGTACAAATGCAGGTGAAAACCAGCAAGGAGGTGATACTGGTAGCGCCATTGCCATTGGTGACCATGCTGGCGAATATGGTCAAAATGGACAAACCG
>Ga0115000_10000195_pt1 | contig 55964 bp, 53 predicted proteins | sample ArcticOcean_MG_C_6_FD_89690 | JGI IMG/M metagenome (GOLD analysis project Ga0115000, IMG submission 89690) | Marine microbial communities from western Arctic Ocean - ArcticOcean_MG_CB8_128 | ecosystem: Environmental > Aquatic > Marine > Oceanic | place: Arctic Ocean: Canada Basin | collected... | reverse complement strand
TATGGCTCTTGACACATTGCTGAGCTCATGTCTGCATTGTAATTATCAAGTAGTGTTGAAAAAATATTACCTTGTTCTGTAAATAGAAAAACATCAGTACCGCAGGCCTTAACAGCTTCAGCTATCGCTTCCGGTGAATAAAATAAGTCGTCTACGGTCTGACCATAACTATTGTAATTTACTACTAAACCAATATGTTTCAAGATTTGAATTTGTTCATCACTTAAATCTTCAGATTTAGCCATACCCATAGCTAAGTCTATGTGATTATCACCAAAAGCAGTAGCAATTGACCAGAGATTGTTTTTTCCGTTTACATGTGAATTAACAATCAAACCAGTAGAAATATTAGGCTCAGTATTGATATGATAAGTAATGTTAGCATGAGCAATCAATTCTTTTGGATCATGATGGTCGAAATATTCTACAATTGCTCCAGAATCAAGAATTCTTTGAACATCCTTTCTATTCTTAGCGTGTGAAACATCCATTACAGTAACTAAATCACCCACCACTGCATTGACCCTAGCGACGAGGTTTACGTCACGTTTAACACCAGTCACAAGGATTGCATCCCTAGGATGTGCTAATCGCAGTTGATGCCAAGCAAAGATGCCATCTGTGTCTCCATTGAAAACATCGTAATTGGTCATTATCTAATCATCCATTCCGGAATATTCTTTATGTGCATTTCCTCTATAAATTTACGAGTCTTACTAGTATCTGAATTATAATATTTTACTAATTCATTACGTAATGAATCTGAGATCTTCTCAGTATTTGGTTTAGCATTAACAAGATTGTAAATTCCACTAAGCGGCCATTTCAACCAAGGAAGATAATACCAAACTCCCGATAAACTGCTGTCAAAAGAAGTTATAAATCTCTGTAATCCTTTACTTCTGTAAATCATTGATTTGTTCTGTACTTTTGTCTTATTATCATCAATTTGACTCTTATCAAGTTCTAGCCATTGACATATTTCTGTAACGAATTTAGGTTCATCTTTAACCATATCATCAAAGAAACAAACTCGAAGCCTATCTCCAAAAATACTATGCCATTCTAATAATAATGAATAATATTTACCTCCAACCATTGCCCAAAAATCGTAATTCTTCTTCTGAATTGGCTGATTGGAATCTATCTTCTTACATTCATCAAGATATGTTTCAAAAGTAAGTTTATCGCTTATGTGACCTAGACTCTTTTTATATTTATAAAATGAAAATAATCTATCAACGGGATCACGTAAAACCAAAATTACCTTTGAACCGGGGGAAAAATCATTGATTGCCTTTGCACTTTCTTTACCTCCATAAAAATATCCAGGTGTAGCTTCTATCGCATACTTTTGGCCGGAATGACCGGAAAAACATTTCTTATAAAATTCAAAATCTTCTTCTCTATCATCTATCTTAAAAGGATGAAAGTACCCTGGTTCTTTAGGATTTGAAGGGTGAACCTCGGGATGTAATGCCAAATATCTGAATAAGGAAGTAGTTCCAGCTTTTGGAACTCCAGCTATGAAGAGATTCGGATTCACAAAAAACGAGGTATCGGTCTTTTATAAAACGTTAATGAATAATAAAAACTTAAAAAAATCTTAATCTTTGCGTCATCCAAAAGAGTTTGTGAATAAAACTAAATACAAATGATTCTTTCTTTACTGGTAGACCTAAATTACCTTGAAGTGAGAAAGTTATGCCTGAATTTTCAAGAAATTGATTGTACTTTCTTACGAGACTTGCGCGTTTTTGAAGAACTTGTCCATGAAATGTATTGGATAATTCAATTCTTTCAGGTCCTTGGAACCCATAATGTGCTAACCTAACTGCATATTGCGAAGGCGCATGAACTGTCTGATAATTAATTTTCAAAACTGAACTCAAAAGCGTTCCATGATTCAAAACCTTCGGAGTTGCAATACTTTGACAAATTATATTTCTAGAGGATTTTAAGAATTTAAGATTATTCTCTGAATTATTTTTACCTAATATTTTTGATTCGGCCTCTAAAGCAACTGTAAGCAATTGCTGATGTACAAGCTCTAAACGCTTATACATGTTCAAGAATTTTTGATCATCACAACTTTTGCCTGAATTCCAATCATCACGCGTCTGTCGAATATCCTGAAGTAAAACCTTCCAATTTGATTGTAAATCTATTCCGGCTTTTTTACAAAGTTTTTCACTGTGTGTTAATGACCAAATACGCGTTAGCCAACCTCTTTTATCAATTACTTTTTTTGTATTAACAACACTATGTTGTAACAACCGGCTCAACGTAAAGTCAACTAAATATGCTAAAGCTAACGATTTTTCTTCTTCTTCGGAAACTGGGCTAATATTTTGCAGTAACGATTCTCCAGAACAATCAATTAAATTGCTAACTGGAAAAATATAATGTAAATCTGGAAACAGTGATTTTGGAATTACTATTGGACCGTGTAACAAAATACCTCTTTCTTGTGCACCGTTAGGAATATCTAACCCATGAACTGTTTTTGCTTTTGCTCCTTCTTTAACTACACATATTAAATCTAAATCAGATAAACCTGGGGCTCCAACTGAACCCATAGTTAAAACCGAAACTAAACCTTTTGAACCTTCTGCATTTTGTAAGTATAGACCAAGCTCATCATCATAAGCCTCCTTGCTTAGAAATTGAGGTTGATTAATTATCTTCATATTCTAGTTCCTTTCTATAATATCAATCAAATCAGAGATTCCAGGTATCACTTGATCAACTAAAATATCAGTTATACTTTCATCATGATAAAGTTGACGAGCAACCTCGAGACCACCTTTGACATGAGAACCTAATTGGGTAGCTTTGAATGTTTTCTCTGGAGTTACTGGCCATTTCCGCCTAATCTCACTAGCCACTTGAATTGGGGTGGCAGCTGAACCAAATTTCTTGTAAAAAGGCTCAAAGGAGTCTCCTTTGAAAATAGGTTTACCTAAATCACTCCAATATAGTGCCGGAACTAGCATCAAATTACTAAGATAACGTTTGATATTATACATAGTATAACCTCGATGGAAAAATTTAGAATTATCCTGTAAATTCTTTAAGGCTCGATGGGCTCTATTCCCACTCTTATCAGAAGATTTAGAACTAAAAGAAAGCGTCACCGGCTCCATTGCCCATGCATGTTGGTAAACATCTATGGGAAGTATCTCTTCAGTATAACTCTCAATCAAATTAGGCCATAAAAAGAAGGGTCCGTGATGTTGCAAAGGATCAACAGAAATCACTACAGGTAGAAGATCATTGCGTAACCATTTCTGAAGCTTAGTAAGCTTTTTAGATGATGTGAAAATTTCATCATCGAGAATTAGAGTCATATCAATATCACTATAGTTATTACTAGTTTGATCGCCATAACTTCCATGAACTATAATATTGCTAACTAAATTGTCATTCTTAGCTTTAGATAATACCAATCTTAATTTTTCATGAACTTGAAATGAAGAAGTATCTGAAAGTACCGATATGTCTACTGAAGTCATCTTTCCTTTATCATCTGATGATTTTTGAGGAAATACGAAATCTGTATTATAATTAAGAAAATTGGATATTTTGTAATAATCTTTAGAACTTCTTATCTCTACGAAATTCGATTTATCATCTGACACTCGGGATTTACTCATGAATATCTATAAATTCTATTAGAGAAATCTGTAGATACCTATAACTACTTTTCCCATTTTTCACTCGAGGATTGACTTATATTTTTCCAATACTCTCTCTGCAGTTGCAGCTGGATTGTGATTTTTACGAACAAAATCAGAGCCTAATTGCCCATTCTTAACTAATATTTCACGATTATTATAAATGTCTTTAATCAAGGGTTCTAGATTATCCGGATTGCAGTTGATTATAGGTAAATCATACCCCTTGTACAATGAATCCGTTAGTGTACATATTACGGTACGACCTAGTGCCATTGACTCTATTGAAAAAACACCATAGATTCCATATTCTGGATTCATCCAATCGATAACTAAATCGTGTTTGGATATTTGTTCTATTAACTCATTATGCTGAACATTTTCAAGCAAGGTGAATTCAATATCTAAACCACTATCCTTAATCTTGGAAATTGAATCTTCTATAGCTTTAGTGTTTTTTACATCTCTATTGGTTGATGCATGAAGAATCTTTAGAGGACCATTAATACTAGTCTCAGAATGTTGTAAACTCTCTAAATTTACGGGATTGGGTAACCATTCAGCCTCAGGTACAAATTCTAGCAAATCCGGAGTACTAACATATCTATGAACAACAAAATGATTTGCAAATTTAGGATATTCTTTATTTCTAATCTCAGAGCCATGATGATGAAGAATTACTGGCTTCTTCATAATTCCAGACCACATTACTAGATCACGATAACCTTGGCTCACAGCCTGTCCATGATAATGCAGGAGGTCACATTCTTTTACTAAATTGTAGAGTTTTTTACCAATATCTAACTTTCCTCTTAGTGAACTAGAATCAATTTCAGAAAGATTATAATCAAAATTTGTGTGCCAACCTTTAGTAGTTGTAACTGCTAAATTAGCTTCAATACCTAATTCTCTTTGAGCTTTAACTAAATTTGAAGCCACTTGAGCCGGATTATTTAAATGGAGAATCCGCATTAATCAATGCCCAAAATTTGGTTTCGACTCTCTATCAAAAGACCCCATGCCCATCTTGTAATTACTAGACCTGCTACAATTCCAATAAGAGGATCTAATATCGTAAAATTAGTATTAAACATACCTATTATTAGAGCCATAATCACCATAACTGAAACTAAAGCATCAGCTAGAACATGAAGATAAGCCCCCCTGCGATTTAAATCCTCGATATCATTTGGATTAGTTAAAAAATTGTCGAATTTGCCTAATATGAATTTCCAATCATCAGTATATGCTGAAGCTACAGTAGCCCAACCCCCAGAGGACTCTTTCTTTACTTGTTCATGACTATGATCATGGGTGTGTTCATGGTCATGTCCATGATGATCGTGATTCTCAATACCCAGAATATTAGCGCATGCCAAGTTTACAATTAGTCCTATAATAGCAACAATTATTGCTTCTTGAAATTGTATCTTTTCTGGTTCCAATATTCTACCAATCGATTCCCAACCAATGTACAAAGCTACAATTCCCAGGACAATAGCTGAAGCAAAGCCTCCAAGTGCCATTACTTTGTCTTTGCTGTCTTTAACTTTAGACTCCGTTCTTGCAAAATAATAAGCATATAATGTAATTCCCAAAGCTGCGGCATGAGTTCCCATATGCCAACCATCGGCTAAAAGCCCCATTGATTTAGTAAACAATCCTGCCGATATTTCAATGACCATCATGACTAAAGTTATAATCACTACCAGTCTAGTTTTGCTCTCCGATTCTTCATCATCGATATCGTGATGGTGATGTCCTGACATGTTATAGTCCGATTAGCGGTGTAAGAAAAACGCTTTCTCTCCCTCCAATCTAACAAAACCAGTTCTCTCAAATTGAACGACATGACCATCTAATAAAGAAATATTATCTTCTACAATGCCTGAAACTATTTCGCCATTAGGATATGAAACTTCTATTGGTTGATTAGATGAACACCATTGAAGTATTGGAACTCCTTTTTTGTGTTCAAATCCTGAAAATATCAACCTATCTCCTTTCGTAATAACATTACAAAGATTTTTCAAACGAATCTCAGAACCATCATCTAAAGAGTCCAAATCATTATTAGGTAAATATATCTTCGAACCTGAAGAAATAGTTTCCTCTCTGTTTCCAAGCTCTTTATTATCTGGATGCCAAGGTGCTTCTTTCTGTAAAGGATTATCCGTTTCTATTTTAAATTCAGTTGGATCTGGAACAAAGAACAATCGTTTACTTTTTGAATCTATTAAGTCCTTATTCAAGGCATCAAAATTTTGCCATGAAAATTTAATATCAACTTCCTTAAGGCCTGAATTCTCCCAATATTTCAGAAATGTTTCAGAAGAATAGCCCCTTCTTGCTAATGCCTTTATTGTAGCTAAACGGCAATCATCCCACCCTGTAAATTCTCCATTAATTATAGATTCACGAATCTTACTTGTTTTGAGATTAGTATTCGGTATTGCAACTAAACCATAATGTATGAATTCAGGCTCTTCCCAACCTAAATATTTGTAAATCCATCGCTGTTTTTCAGTGTTATTGAGATGGTCTTTTCCTCTTAATACATGAGTTATACCTAATCTATGGTCATCTACTGCAACTGCAAAATTGTAAAGAGGCCATAATCGATACTTATCACCTTGCAATGGATGTGGAGAATCTACAATTCGTAATGCCACAAAATCCCTTAATGCAGGATTAGGATCTTCCAAATCGGTCTTTATGACTACTATACCATTATCACCATTGAGTAAAGAATCAAACTCTTCCATCTGGATTTCGGGTGAACGCCCTCTATCGGGATGCGCCCTACTCTGCCTTTTTAACTCTCTCCATTCTTCAGCATCAGATTTAGTAACATATGCTCCGCCATTCGAAATTATTTTCCGTATATCTTTGTAATATATATCAATTCGTTCTGATTGAGTAACTACTTCATCGGCTTCAATACCAAGCCATTTCAAATCTTCTTGAATTAAATCATAAGCTTTTTCATCAATTGCATTCGGATTTGTATCTTCCAAACGCAATATTAATTTACCATCATATCTTTTTTTGTAATAATTATTAAGGGCTAATGCTCGTGTATGCCCTAAATGTAAAGGCCCACTAGGTCCCGGTGCAAAACGTAATACCACTTTTTCAGTTTTATTGAGAGGGGGGAGTTCACGGAGCTTAGCTTTTTCTTGTTTTTTCTTCTTTGGAGGTGCATAGGATTCTAAATCCTTTGGATCCATTTTATTGACTTCTTCAATTACCTCATCTATAACTTGCATGACCTCTTGAGCTGAAGAACGGAGCTCTGGATGCTTACCCATCGCTTTCCCAATTACACTTTTGCTACGAGCACCTCCATATTGGGCAGCCTCAGACATGGCCAATTCCAATAACTTCTGCCTTAAATCGGACACAACCGCTGAAAGAGAGGGGGGTTTAGGCCTTTTCAGTTAATTTTAATGTATATTTTATTTACTCCGTCTAAATCCAAATTTGTGAAAAGAGCATTCTTGATTGCTGCATTGTTTTTGACGATTGGCTGTATTGACATCCCTGCAATGAATGGATTAGTTGATAGAATTGTGCCTGAAGAAGTAAGAACATATCGAATATTTGATGTCTGGGATACTGATGGGAATTTTGCACCAGACCCTGCTCAGGACCAAGACACATACATCAATGCAATTGGAGACATGCTTGAAAATCCACTAGGATTTCAAGAAACTGCACAGAATCTTTCTTGGAAAGAAGATAAACACACTTTCTTTATAGAAAAAAATTGGGAATCCACTTTTGTAATTCTTTTATTATCTGTAGATTATAGTGTCGGAGGTGGAGCAAATCCTTCAGAGGGGCCTGCCGGTACGTTAGATTTTACTGTGACAGACCCAGATGGTACAAGGCATGTTTATGGAAAAGACGGTGATGGATATGAAATCGTAACTTGGAATAACCAACTAGAAGAAAGACCTCTTCTCCTTCCAGTTATAGGTGGAACTTGGACTATTACCATTTCAGGATCGGGACTTGATGGCATTGGTTCTGTCCTTTATTCCGGAGATTATAGTATAAGAATTGAAAGTGATAAATTAGAATAAACTAGTATATATCAAAAACATACCAAGAAGAATACAATAAGGTGTGAAATAATGGAATTTCTGTTGCTTAATCAGTTTTAATAAAGCACTTACTGCAAAATAACTAGTTACTGCTGAGCTAAGAAACCCTAAAGTTAAAGCAAGAAGTCCAACTTCATCTACAGTCTCATCAATCTCTCCAATCTTAAGAAGTGTGGCACCCATAATAGCAGGTATAAACAAAAGAAAGGACAGCCTAGCTGCTTTAACTGGGTCCATCCCTAATATTTTAGAAATCGCAATAGTTGATCCTGAGCGAGAAACTCCAGGAAGTATAGCTAGACCTTGGAAAAAACCCACAACCAAAGCATTTGAAAATGGGAACTCATCTATCTGCTTTTTACCATCATAGTCCTTACTAATCCAAACTAAAATACCTGTGAAAATTAAACATCCACCAACTAAATGCATCTCACTATAGAAATCACCTATAATCGTACTATCAAAAGTAAAACCAATAATTGCAGTTGGAATCGAAGCTACAACAACCATCATTAACATTCGTTCATATCCTTTAAAATTATGATAATTCTTATAATCAAAAATACTAGGTAACACTAGAAAAACTTCCTTAATTTCTTCACGCATGATGTAGAAAATAACGCAAAGTGAGCCTAAGTGTAAAATTATATCAAAAAGGATAGGAGGTTCTTCATTGAAATAGAATTGAAATATTGCCAAATGTCCACTACTGCTAATAGGGAGCCATTCAGTCACACCTTGTAATATGCCTAGAAGCACAGCCAACCACCATTCCATAATTACCCAGTCGTCAGGTTTATTTAACCGACGGGGGGGTATCACCAATGACTGATGTGAAAGTGCGCTGTACAACTTGCTACAACGTTTTCAACACAAACAAGGATGAGGGGAAGAATGTAATATGCCCAATGTGCGACTCATCATTCAAAGTCCAAAATACAAATATTGTAACTAGTATTAAGAAAACAATAACGGATTTAGGCAGCAAAATTGGAGCAAATATTCAAGGGAAATTAAACCTAAACAAAGATAATGATACTTTCAAAGTTATAGATGGTAAAAAATATGATCGTGAATTATTGGAAGTTGCTGTCAAGTTAACTGCTAAGAAAGAAGAAATAACTCTAGAAGGAAGTAAAGAATTATTCCATAAAATAAAAGATTATGACGATTATACGCAAGTAGAAAAACAAACTGTTGCATACATACGTAAAAAATATAAATTTACACCAGAAGCAAATGGCTGGTTAAGAACTGAAATTAGAAGATGGGCTTCAGGGAAAACTCGTAGTGATACAACGTCAGATCCAACAAGCTCAAAATTGAAAAAAGAACAGCCTCTTTCTTTTGTTTTTAGTAACTTGAAAGAAGCTTATCGTTGGGATAATCTAAATAATTTAAATGAAAAACCAAAAACGGCAGCACAATGGGCCGGAATTTTATTATCTATCGTATTTGTTTTAGGGATTTTATCGGGCATTGCATACGGAATCAAATGGAATAATCAAGAAAGTCAATGGAGTAGTGAAGGGCTATCTTCAGTTCATGGAACTATCATTGATGCTAATGGAAATACACTTGAAGGTGTTAAAATTGAAGCAGATGATAAAAAAACATATACTAATGCTCAAGGTAAATATTTCTTATATGATTTAATTGGTAATCAAGTTCAAATTATGATCACAATGGAAGGCTTTGGTGATCAAAATATTTGGATTAATATACGTTCTGAAGGGACTAATATACTCGAAGTTGAATTAGAAGAGGGGGGAATTGACAAAAGCATAGACCAACGCAAAGATGTCGCTGAACCATGGCCTCCAAATTATGCATTATCTCCTATTTTTATTATAGCTTCTATCGTTGCTTTGATGGGAAGTTCAGCTGCATTACTTCAACAAAACTTCAGAATGGCAGTAATTGGATGTTTATGCGGAGTTATAAGTTATGGCTTTTTAATTGGTAGTATTCTTTCAATTATAGCCCTATCATTATTATTAATTGATAGAGAAAAATTTAGCAGGGCATAAGATATGTCATCCTGGCAGTTTACTAAAAAATGGAAAACATTAGGCCGTTGGAATAAGATTTTTCTATCTTTAACCGGTATTTGGACTTTATTGATTCTTACATCTCCATTGATTCTATCTAATGGAGAAACTGGTGATTTGAATGGAAGTGTTGGTATTTATGATAACAAAGAAGTAATACAAGAGATGAACCCTCTATCTAGATTAGTTTATTATCTTGGCGATTTAAATTGCCACCAACTTTCACATAGATCATATGAATATAACGACAATCAAATGCCATTTTGTGCAAGAGATGTTGGGATTTTTGCAGGTTTAACATTTGGATTTATTTTCGGATTAGGAAGAAGAATTGAGCTAACATTACCGATGATAATCCTTGCACTTACTCCAATAGGACTCGATGGAACAATACAGCTTTTTACGGATTATGAATCTACTAATATTCGAAGAGTCATAACTGGATTGACTGCAGGAATAGTTACTGGAATTTCACTAAAAATCATTGCCGATTCATTAGATAAAAAATATTAGTTATCATCCCATTTTAGCTCATTATCACAAAAAGGACATTGTGGAGCAAGATCAGGTACAACACGATAACAGAGATTACAAAGACGGCCAGGATTGAAAATTTTCTGGTAAATAAATATTGCAAATATTGCAATGGCAAATAATACTACTAAACCAATTGTGAATAGCATTATTTCCTCTTTAGTTCTTCACTAACATAACTAGTCATAGCTTTTGGATTCAGAGCATTCCAAAAAAAGTTGAAATCTTTTAAGGTAAAAGCCCCAACTGTAGCTAAAAAAGAAATATAGAGAAAGCCACCCATGGCTGCGAAAAAGAATAATTCATACCAACGATCTATGTCTAGATTTAACTGAATTTGCCACATTATTAAGCCTACTATCCCTGCAAATAACATTTGTATAAAGAAACTAACTTGAGGTCTCATTTCAAGATAATAATAACATAAAAGTCTAAGAGATATTGCCATTATTAGTTCAGAAACTAGAACCGCTATTGCTGCACCTTCACCACCTAAACCAGGCAAATCATTAAGACCTAAATGTGGTATTTCTTTAGGAACCAAAATGAGCATTAATATGACACTTACAATTGAAGAAAATATATTGATAACTGAAGTTAAATCAGGTCTGTTAGAACCTCGGAGGGCAACTGACCACGGACGATTAACAACTCGAATAAGAGAGGCTAAAACTAATATTTTAAGAATGCGTGTTGCAGGCAAAAATTCTCTACTAATAAAAACAAAAATTATTTCATGGGACCAAACGATAGTCATAGCTACGATAGGCATGCAAACCATTGTAACATATTTTTCGGCATCATATACTAATGATTTAATCGCATTATTAGATTTTTTTGAATGTAATTTAGAAACAGAAGGAAGTAACATCTCCTCAATAGCCAAAGCCATGGTGCCTATGAATAACGCAATACGTTGAACTGCAAAATATAGCCCTACATCTGTAGCGGCCCAAAAAACACCAATGAATATCTTATCTACGTGCTTCTTAAAAATTCCAAAAATTGAAGCTGCAGCAACCGGAAAGGCATAACTCTTATATGAATCAAATGTAGATTTATCAGGTTTAGAAATAGGATAGTCTCTAAAATACCATAACGAGATTAGAGCTATTATCAAAATACCTATTAATTCGGAGGCTGCTAACCATATTACGCCCCAACCCATTACTGCAGTTCCTATGAATAATAACGAACGCATTGATGTGCCAATTATCCTAGGCATGGCCACTCTAGCACTTTGTTTTAATCCACTAAAAGTAGCAGTAAGTACTCCAGTTAAAAGAAAAACAATGTAATATAGGATTACTACAAACAAGAGACCTGATGTCTTAATATCATAAAATTGTTTTTCTAAATAATCCGTCCAATACCAGTAAAATATTGCAAAGACTGCCAACATTAGTGAAATTAAAAATAAGCGTATTGAAAGAAAGGTACCTATACATTTACCTAAATCTAAACCTTCACTAATCCTCTTAACATGAGCCATCCGGAATCCAAAAAAAGCTAAGAAAGTGAAACCACCAATTAAGCTCATAGCATAGCTAAATTCACCAAGTGCCGAAGCTCCCATGTGTCTTGCTACAAATAAAAGTGCAACCCAGCCTACTATCGCGTTAATATTCTCAACACCAAAAAGTAGAGCTATTTTGCGGGAAGTCGCCATTAATTGCGCACAGTGCTTGGGATTTAAAGCCAGCCCTCTTGAGGTAAATTGTGACATCAAAACTATTGGTTGCCGGAGTATTGGCTCTGGATGACCTAAAAACACCTCATAGAAGTGAAAAAGGTATAGTGGGAGGTGCTGGAATTTATTCTAGTATTTCTTCTAGTATATTTACTGAAACTGCGTTAGTCGCGGCAATTGGAAATGATTTTCCAAAATCGATAATGGAAAAGATTGGAAGTCATAAAATCAATACACAATCTGTAAAAACTCTAAATTATCCTACATTTCATTGGTCTGGCGAATATAATGGAGATATGTCTCAAGCTGTAACTCATGAAACCAATTTCCAAATTAATGAATACTATGACTGGGAAATATCATCCGAACAGAAAGATTCTAAATTATTATTACTTTGCAATAATGACCCCAATATTCAATCTAAAGTTCTAAAACAAATTAATGCCAATTTAATTGCTATGGATACTATGAATCTTTGGATTGATATTGCCAGAGAGAAATTAGAAGAAGTTGTAAAACAAGTAGATCTTTTATTCATAAATAATGCTGAAGCACAGCTCTATACTGGAGAAGAGGATTTAGATAATGCAGGAGAAAAACTTCTCGAAAAAGGACCTAAATATGTAATTATCAAGAGAGGTGAACATGGATCTTCTCTATATTCATCTAAGATAACTAAACACTTGCCTGCTTTTAAAATAAGCGATTTTGTAGATCCAACTGGTGCTGGAGATAGCTTTGCTGGAGCTGCCATGGGATATCTTTCGGGAGTAGATGAAATTAATGAAAATAATTTGATTATCGCTATGAACTATGGTTCTGCAGTAGCTTCGATTACTGTTGAAGGCTTTGGTACTGAAAGTATTATGAAGGTTACTAAAGAAGAAGTTGAGAAAAGATTTAGTATTCTTAGTGGTGGGCCCGGCCGGATTTGAACCGACGACCACCCGGTTATGAGCCGGGAGCTCCACCAGACTAAGCTACGGGCCCCAGTGGCGCCGCTGATCGGATTCGAACCGATGACCGTCCGGTTAACAGCCGGATGCTCTGACCAACTGAGCTACAGCGGCACTGGAGGGTGCTGACTAAGGGTATGGTTTAAAAGTTCTGTGATGAACAAAGATTGTATTTATGCGTCGTTTCCTTAAGATGCAATGTCCCTAGTAATTATGGTTAGAAGTCGTCTGACAACAGGCGGTTTTGCAGAGCCTGTGGTTTCTGATACTGCCAAAACTTTATCAAAACAAGGGCACCGCGTAATACTTCTAGCATGGGATAGAACAGGAAAGAATGAGATGACCACTTCTACTGAGTGGGGGACCATATGGAGATATCAAGAAGAATGTCCACTTAATAATGCAATTGTTTTTGCAAAAAAACTACCTCGCTTTTTAGCATGGAGTACTTGGCAAATTTTAGCATTCCAAAAAATTGAAAAGGATATTATACTTCACTATCATGATTTAGATACACTAATTGGAGGTGTCTTTACCTCTAAAATTGGAGAAATACCACTTGTTTATGATTGCCATGAAAACTATCCCGGATTAGTAGAAGGAACAGTCTCAACCATTGTTTCAAAATTACTACATAGATTAGAAGCTCGATTATTGAAGCATTGTCATGGTATAATCTCGGCAGGGCCTGCAAATTATTCTAGAATCTCGCAAATGTTAGAACTTGGAACGAAAGCCCCATTTGCTTCAACTGAAGAAGAAGCATTCAAAGTAATGAATCTCTCTCAACGGGATTTTATGAATACTAAATTAACAAGAGTTGGGAATGTGAAAAGACTAGAGACATATCCTATGAGAAGAATTGAGAGTAGACAAAAAACAGATACATTCCGATTGCTCTATATTGGAGTTTTAGAAAAACTGCCATCAAGAGGCATTATTGAGACCGCCCTTACAATAAATAAAATGAAAGGTGTTCAATTCGATGTAGGGGGATTTGGAACATTAGTACCTACATTAAAAAAATTGGAATCTAAAATACCTAATATGAAATATATAGGACCTATCCATCCAGACAATGTACCATTACAAACAATCCAATGTGATGCAGTACTAATGGCGCTTGATCCTTCAAATGTTAATAGTCGGCTGAGTGCACCAAATAAACTGTTCGAGGCTATGGCTGCAGGAGTACCAATTATAACCTGTAAAGAATTATTAATGGGAGAATTCGTAGAAAGAGAAGAGATTGGTTTAACTTTTGAATGGGGAAAGTGGGATCGTCTGAAAGCAGTAATTATGAAAATGATGTTTGATGAAACCCTATGTAATGATATGGGGAGACGAGCACGGAGATTAGCTGAAAAGAAATACAATTGGGACTTTTGTGAAGATAGAATAGGATCATTATACAAATTTGTGAAAAAAACTAAGGTTAAAGACGCTTAGTTATTTCATCTAAAGATAATACTGTCGGTAAAGTATCCAAAGAACGAATCAAATATTTTTCTGAAAAGTCAAAGGGATTGGAAATATCAATATCTTGACCTGTTGCAAGTTTAAGATAAGTATCTATCATTGAATGGTTTCCAGATAAATTAAATAAATTAGTAATCATAAAGAAACGCCCTATATTTACTTCAGTGACGCAAAATTGATCTTTAGAATTCATTTTAATATCAATATCGTAATTACCATGCGCATTGCCTCCGGATAATTTATTAATAACATCTACACAAAAATCAAAAAGCTTTTCATCATAAACGGTCTTAGCGAGTTCAGGGGAAGATGACATATTACTTGGACGTGAGGCAGCTTCAATGTATGAAAGTCGTTCTGCAGCTTTCATCAAAATTAGTTTGCCGTTTTGCCACGTACTTTGGCAAGCAAAATCCCGACCTGGTAAAAACTCAGATATTGTAAAATCTGAAATTTTCATATCTCTCATCTCATTCCAATATCTTATCCACCACTTTGCCTGCTCTGGATCTTTAACTTTTGTAGCTCCCTTGGAACCAGCCCCCTTAATGGCTCTACACCATAGTAAATCTGAGTTAAAATTAGAAAATATTTGATCGACATCTTCTATGTTTTCAACATGATATGTTTCAGCAACACGGACATCATTCTTTATTGCAAAATTATGGAAATTCCATTTATTCAAACAAAGTGATACTGACTCATGATCTGGAAAAAATAATTCAGTTCCGATCCTATCTCGAATTTCTGATAATTTTTCAACTTCAGGATCATTAGTTGGAATTATTAAATCTGGTTTTATTTCTTTAATTATTTTAGTTATCTCAGCCTCATAATCTGGTGAAGAAGCAGGAGGAACTACAAAACGTAAATCAACATTAGCTCTAGCCACCTTAAATTTAGAGATATCAAATCCAATCAAAGTGTACTTTTCTCTCTCTTTAATAGTAGATATTATATTATTCGCTCCGCCGCCACCAGCTCCGGTAATTATTACTTTTATTTTAGGCACGATTAATACATCATCTCCTTATTTTGGTAAAATTTAAACTCAAGAATATTATTTGACGGATCTTTTAAGAAAAAAGTAGTATGGACCTCAGGCATTCCCTCAAAACGTGTGCTAATAGGTTTCAAGAATGGAACTTCTTTAGACTGTAAATACAGTACAAATGAATCAAACTCTTCTTTATTTGAAAAGGTTATTCCAAAGTGTCTAGGATAAGGTTCAGGATCTAAATCTATCTTCTCTGGTGAAAGATGACATACCAATTGGTCTCCAAAGAAAAAGAAAGTAGCCCTGTCATCATATCTGCGCCGAAGTTCACAACCCAACTTATTCTCATAAAAGTCTACAGTTTCATCTAAATCTTTGCAAGGAATTGCCAAATGAAATACATTGTTAGAATCACGCATGTATACTTTTACTATAACTAGGAATATTTATAAACTGAGTCAACTAAAAGTTGAAGTCTAACACTTGTGTATCAAAGGTTTGCAAATTAACTGCAACTGCCCGACATGGCTGAGGTTGAAATCCCATCATCTTTTGATAGTCCGTTTGGGCTTGCCAGGTACCTGGGTTCAACATTAAAACGCCATTATATCTTTCAATACCAAATGAATGAACATGACCAGTTACAAAGATATCTGGAACTTCACGAATTAGCATATGATCTTCATTCTCAGGAGCTAAAGGGGTTTTTGCTCCATATATTGGAGCCATATGCCTTCGATTCAGCAATTCTTTCATCATAGCCATTGGATTGTCATATGTTAAATCCCGCAGACTAACTAAATCATCCAATGATTTTCCATGATAGCAAAGAACTTGGACACCAGCTAAATTCAACAATACCGGATTCGCAGTAAATGTAAGATTATCTCCAAAATCTTTTATGACTTTATCAGGAAGAGGTAATTGGGGTTCCATCAAGCGAACGGCATCATGATTCCCTGGCATTATTACAGTTTGAATTGTATTTGGTATCTTTGAAATAGATTTTGACAAGGTAGAGTATTGTTCCCAAACATCAGTTATGGACAAATCATCTTCCTGGCCAGGATAAGAATCGATTCCATCAACTGCATCTCCAGCTATCACAAGATAACCGGGATCTGGAATCCATTCTTTATGGTAATCAACTTCACCATTCAACCATGAAATAAATTTATTCCATTCATTCTCTTTGAATGTCCCACTACCAAGGTGAATATCCGAAATAAAAATAGCAATATATGGTTCTTCAGACCGAGCAGCCTCACGATAACGACCTAAATGAGGGCGGACAATTGGAGAATTAACATAAAGTAAATTCCCCTGTCTATTCAATTTGCCAGATACGCCAATAACTTCATCATTCAATAAATTAAGAGGATTACCTTCTTCTTCTTTAAGCATTATATTAATTCTATTATCCTGATCTTCAATAACTACTTTAGTCCGGCCATTTGGAAAGCTCTGAATTTCTGCAATCATACCAATTGCTTGATTTTCTTCATCTGGATTTAAGGCAGATAATGGGCCCGCATCTCGCATTGAAGGGTTTCTTCGAACTAAACGCGATAGTGTAGTGAAACGATCATTGAATAATGAAACAAAACTTTGCAATTTTCCATCAGCCACGCTCTTTTCTATTTGTCTCTCAATAATTATAGGAGGGATATCTGCAACTTTTGGACGGCTTATTGGTTTAGGAGGCTCAGAATTATCTTCAACAAGTAAATCAGATACACTCAAAAATAGTCTAGGGCCATCTAAAGACGCCACTGATTTCTCAAGTAAAACTAAACCATCAGGATGATTAGAAATGTGCGTTATCAATTCAGGGGAAGGCATCAATTTACGCTCGGAGAGCCAATTAATTATTTCCTTTTCTTTATCTGCCAAGTTTAGGACAACTAGAGGCAGAACAAAACACTTTTTGTAAATTAAAAAAGATTATATTTTGTTAAATGATGATTGTTAAATTGGCCTTTAAAAAGCAAAACAAAAATGAGTAACCCCCGTTTAGTTTATACCTCCTAGGCTATACCAGTAGTCCCACTAGTTGAAGAGTTATTATTAATGGAAAAAGTACAAAATACTGGAAGTCGCAACGTTTTTGATAAGATAATGAAGAAAGAAAGAATTTTTAAGAACAGAGAAGTACTTTCATCAACATTTATACCTTCTTATTTTCCACATAGAGATAATGAAATTAATGGTTTTGCAAACATTTTGAAGCCTGCATTGTATGGTGCGCGGCCATCTAATATCTTAATATATGGCCAGACAGGAACTGGAAAAACGGCAATTGCAAAATTTATTTGCGAGCAGATTACCGAAAAAGCTAAAAATGAAAATAAGAAGATTCATACAGCTTACATTAATTGTAAACAAACCAATACACCATACGGTGTTTTAACGAATATTGGAAAGTCATACTCTAGCGAATGGGAAACTATAGTACCTAATGCCGGTTGGAGAATTGACAAAGTTTATGCGGCATTAAAGCAAAAAGCAGATGATAACGGTGGAATTGCAATAGTTATACTTGATGAGATTGATGCTTTAGTAAATAAGAAAGGAGACGATATTCTTTATCATCTTACAGGTTTAAATTCAGATTTAAGTAATTCTAAGATTTCGCTTATTGGAATCTCAAATGATAGCAAATTTACTACATGGTTGGACCCCCGAGTAAAATCTAGATTGGGTGAAGAATCATTGACGTTTTCGCCATATAATGCAATTCAAATAGAAGAAATCTTATCTCAAAGAGCTCAAATTGCATTTCATGAAAATGTCGTTGATCCATTGGTATTAACATACTGTGCCAGTAGAGCAGCCCAACAGCATGGAGATGCAAGAAAAGCATTGGACTTGCTCCGAATATCTGCCGAACTAGCTGAGCGTGATGACTGTGAACTCGTTACTGTAAAATATGTTAACAAGGCTCAAAATATTATGGAAATTGATCAAGTCCGTTGTATTGTTTCGACATTACCCCTTCAGTACAAGGCAACGCTAGCTGGAGTTGTATTAAACCAAGGTAAGAGAAAGGACGGGTACCAAACTACTGGTGAAGTTTATAGCACATATATGCAAATTTGTAAACATTTCAGTCTTGATCATTTAAGTCAAAGAAGAGTAGGTCACATTATTTCTGAGTTAGATATGCAAGGAATGATTAATGCAAAAATTGTGAGTTTAGGTCGGCAGGGTAGAACTAAATTCATAAGTATGGCGATTGACCAAAATCAGATTAACGAATTATTTGCAGAAGATGCTTTCCTTTCAGATATAAATATAGAATTAACCAAATCTTCTGGGAATTATATTAGCAGTACCCAATTAAGATTAATCTAATTTTTGGAACTGTTTTTCTCAATACCTTCTTTCCAACCTTTTTCCCACCCTGCTGCAACCGCAGCATGTAAACCGGCCTTGCGAGCGGCAACTCTAGCAAGATTTAGGGCATTTTCTCTTTCTTCTTTGGTTTTTTGTTTATTTATTTTCATAGCCAAAATTTTTGCTTTTTCGGTATATTCATTTGCCGCAGCCCACATCTCCTTACTTGCACTTTGGAAAATGTCTTCAGCTGGAATTCCAGAGGATAATGCTAGAGCTCCTTGAAAACCTTCTTCTCTGGAGTCTTGGAAAGCAGCTGCCTTAATGGCCGTACCTTCCCCTTTCTCTTTACCGTATTTAGCCCATGCTAAACCCCGTTTAACTCCAGGGACATACTTTTTCACAAATGCAGGTATCTCTGGTGCTATATCCTCTTCTTTGGACATAATCTATTAACAAGCGATGGCATAATCAAGTTGCGCCCTAGTCTCTATAAGTATCTGGAAAGAATAATAATAATACCGTAATTATCTCTAAACGTCCAAGCATCATCAAAAAAGATAAAAATAAGAGAGTAGGGTCTCCCAATGCACTATATGTCCCAGTTGGCCCAATAAGTCCAATTCCGGGACCTATATTGGCTAAACATGATAATGATATTGACATTCCATCAATTACACCTATATCTGAATTATTTCCTTCCAAATATAAGGTAACTAACGACCCTAACAAAAATAATATTATGAAAATAAAGAAGAACACTCCAACATTACGGAATAAATCCTCATTCAAAACTTTGTTCCCTATTCTTAGCTTGATTACTGCACGTGGATGAATAACTAAAACCAATTCTCTTTTTAGAGCCTTGAAAAGAAGCATAATTCTAACCATTTTAATTCCACCAGTAGTAGAACCGGCACAGCCTCCTGTAAACATCGCAAGCAACAAAACAAAAATTGACATTTGTGGCCAATCCATGTAATTGGTTGTAGTAAAACCAGTACCGGTCAATAGTGAAACAGTTTGAAAAGAAGCATGAAGAAAATTAGAAAAATTACTATTCATATTATCGACATCTAAAATCAAATTAACAAAAATCAATGATAATGAAAACAATACCAGATATAGATAGAAACGTAACTCGTCATTTTTTCTTAAAACCTTGAATGATAATTTAATTCTTTCTGACAATTTTTTTGAAAAATCCATTAAATGATTAAAGACATAATAAAGTATAACGAAATTTACACCAGAAATCAGCATGAAAAATGTCACAATGCCTATAACCAAAGGACTATCATAAGAACCAATAGAATCTCGTTGAGGTGAAAAACCTCCAGTTGAAACCGTAGAAAAAGAATTGCATATTGCATCATACAAAGGCATATCTGATAGATTAGACAACAACAAAATTTCAACTAAAGTCATAACGAAATATAAACTCCACAAAAGACGAGCTGTTTGTGCCATTTGTGGTTTCAACCTAGTTATTCCAGTACCAGGCATCTCAGCTTGGAGAACCTGAATACCACCTCCAAAAAGTCGTGAAAAGATAATAGTTGCAAGAACAATAATTCCCATGCCTCCCAACCACTGGATTTGAGATCTCCAAAGAAGAAGAGACTTAGGTGCATCAAAATATCCTTGATTGTATTGTGATATATTTACGGGATTACTACTTTCTAAATCCAGAACTGTTGCCCCAGTAGTAGAAAGCCCAGACATTGATTCAAAAATAGCTCCAGCAATTCCGATTTCATATGACATTAATGCTAATCTTTCAGAAGCAATAAATGGAAGAGCACCTACGATTACCATCAAAATCCAAACTACAGTTACAAGCAAGAAGGCCTCTCGGTTTCTAATATCTGGTTCTGAATAAAAATAATAATGTAAAAAACTCCCTATTGACAAAGCTATAATCATTGGAAGACCAAACATCCAAAAAACATCAATGTATTCTTCTCCCATGTACAATCCAACTATTATTGGAAAAATAAAATTTAGACCAAAAAAGGCTAAAATTGTACCTGTGAGACTCAGAATGAGTTTTAATCTCATCTATTAATGGAAAAAGTTTTCCACCTCTGGAAGTTTGTTCTTGAGAGCAAAGACTAGAACATGATCTTTTTCTTCTAAAACGGTATCACCGTCTGGAAAAATCGCATCTCCATCTCTATTAATCATGGCTATCAATGTATCTTCTGGTAAATTAAGATTGGATAATTTCTTACCCGTTTTACCGTTCTTATTTTTGATAAGGAACTCACGAACTGAAGCATCACCTCCTTCTAACTCCTCCATTCCTTCAATCTCCTCAGTCGATGTTGCTCTATTAACTATAGCATTAACTGTAACTCTCTTAGGATTAATTAAGGTGTCAATTCCAGTATCTTGTACAACATACTCTAACTCAGTTTGATAAACTAAAGCTACAGTACGCTTTGCTCCTTCTTTTTTAGCCAATAAACAACTCAAAACATTCAAATCCTCTCTATCTGTAGCTGCAACAAATAAATCTTCATATCTAATTCCTTCTTCTCTTAAAAAATGCCGATCTGTAGAAGAACCTACTAGAACTCTGACGTTTTCAGGTAATCGCGCACTTGCTAAATCTGCCATTTCTTTGTCTGGTTCTGCAATATAAATTTCTACATCCTTATATCTTTTAGAAACTTGTTCAGCTAAGCGAAGCGCGATCCTACTCGTTCCAGCTATCATGATACGTTTGATATTTCTTTCATCTGTTATTTCTTTTGGAAGCCCTAAGGCATCAGATAAATCATCCAATTCACTATATTCACTTAATAATATTAAAATTCTATCTCTAGGCATTAAAGTATCACTATCTTTTGGAATTATGACTCCTTCCTCACGAGCTATGAGAACTATACGGCAGTGAGGTGGTAAATTGATATTTCCAAGAGGTCTACCAATCGATGGTGAGCTATCACTTAATCTAACTTCAAGAATTCTAAGTTTGCCTACTGAAAAATGCTCCAAACGCGTAAGTGCTGGTCTTGACAATATTTGCCAAATTCTATGCATAGCTAACTCATCTGGTGAAACATAAGCATCAACACCAAATAATTGTTGAAGTTCATGATCTTCTGGCATTTCGGTCAAATCGGGATTATTAATACGAGCTATAGTCTTACATCCTGCTTTTTTAGCAATAGAACAACTGACCATATTGACTATATCATTTCCAGTAACCGCAATAAATAAATCTACTTCTTTAATTGAAGCTTCTCCAAATAATAATTTAGCTGAAGCTGCATTTCCCCTGAAAACTTGAGCATCGAGAGTTTGGGCTCTTTTGACTGCTGCCAAATTTGAATCTACTACAGTTACTTCATGACCTCGGAAAACGAGATCGCGTGTAACACGAAATCCAACTTCACCAGCACCAGCAATCAGTACCCGCATATTTTGCATTTACAGGAGGGGTTTCTTAAAAGCTCTTATAACGTATATAATCTCAATTATCTGAAAAGTAATGTTTTAATACATAAGATGAAGACATTCCTAAACTAAATATGAATAACGTAAAAACTAATTCTAATATCTTATAATCATCAAAAATTTCTCCAAAATTCAAATTTGATGATAGGCCCTCACCATCATAACTATCCTTCCAAGGCCATAGAGTTATCAATGAACCAAGCATAAGACCTGCCAAAATAGACAAGGTATATTCGTTATATTGGTTTAGAAAAAAAGACATTAAGGGAACAAAAGTAATTAGTCCTAATATCCCGCCAAATAGAAAAAATATTAAGGGTTCCAGATCAAACTCATGTACTGAATTAGCTATATTTGTATATTGCCCTAATGCTAGAAGAACTAAAGCTCCACTAATTCCCGGCAATAACATCGCAGTAAGGGCTAAAGCTCCGCAAATCACTAATAAAAAATTACTATCACTGTAACTCGAAGAAAATGCAGTATATAGATAAATCAAGAAAGCACCTAGGAACAAAAGAAAATAATTCACAAAAGATGGTGAAGAAATACCATTCCATGGTTCCTTAATGCTAATAAGAACCAATCCGAAAAAAAAGGCATAAACATAAGGAGCTGTAGAACTTTGTCTCAATAATCCGGGAGATTCATCAGGACCTACTAACATCTTAGTAACCAAATAATAAGAACAAAAAATACCAAGACCTAAGGGTAATAAAAAATATATAGATGATAAAAAACCGTTATAAGATTTTGAAGGGAAACCATCCTTAAAAAAATTTAGGAAAATAGATAATGATTTAATTAATTTATGATATATGCCTATGATCAAAGCAATGGTACCCCCACTAACTCCTGGAACTGAATCTGCAATACCCATTAACAGACCATAACCAAATGTTTGGAAATTAGGATTTTGAATTAAATCTTTATCCATTTTTTTCTCCAAAATAATCTAATTTAGAAGCTATCGAAACTCTAGCAGCTAACTTTCTTGAATTCTTACCCCTATCTTTGGGACTCGCTTTTTTTATCAGAGGGTGTTGATAGAGAAAACCATGCTTTGGCGGGGGGCTTCCATCAGACATATGACGGAAAAGAGCTTTTTCAGCACCAAGTAGCTGAATAGTTGAAGATGGCATACGTGCTAATTTTGATAAATCCCCGGCTGAAGCCACCATTCTAACAGATAACTGTGTTCCTAATGTGTCTACTAATAATGGAAATACTTTAGGTGACTCTAAATCTAAATAATCAGATAAAGACGATACTAAGTCTTGAATAGATTGAATAAATGACTTTAACTTATTCATTTGAGGTGGTAAATTTTCTTTTTCAAATATCTTTTCTAATTTAATTCTAGGACTTCCAGTTAATTGAGAATACCACGTTATATATCTTTCAGAAACTAAATTAAAAGTTGTATGCAATTCATCAAGGGCCTCAATAGCTTGAATTAAAGTTTTATCTGGTGTTAAACTTTTTTCAATACGATGGCGAACTTGCAATATGCTCGCAGCTCTCAATAAAGGTAAATCTATACTTTGACCCTCTAAATCAATTTCAACATCCGAATTACTATATTTTTCTAGAACCTTACTCAACTCTTCTGGTTCTGTCGGTAAGGTCAAATCCTGATCTGAACTAGAATAAGTTGACAAAAACTATTCTCCAGACAATTATTTTCTTCGACCTAAACGAGAAAGTAAAGAAATGACTAATATTGCCGAGATAAAACTTACACTAGGTAGACTTTCAAGAATTCCATCATCTTCTTCAACTATAGGCTCATCATTGACGAGAACCGATTTCAGGACAGTGAAAGGTAATGATAATTTATCTGTTTGGCTTCCAGTTACATTTAACATTCCTGATGTTTCGGTTGCAGCTTGTGTCAGAGGTGGTTTAACTTCAATAATAATTTCTTGGAAATCACCAGGTTCTAAACGAACTGAGCTAGTAGGTAGTGTAAACCAAGAAGTGCGTTTACCTTCCATTGTTAATACTATATTTTCAATAGTATTTCCATTATTTGTTAATCGAACCACAAATGTACCAGTCGTACCGGCTACTACTTCACCAGCTGTCAACTTTAAGTCAATATCAATATCTGGTTTTTCATCAACATAAACTACAAAATTCAAATCTAAACTCTGTCCTGATTGATCAGATAATACTTTTCCATCAATCATATTGTCTCCACCATAAACAATCTCTGGAACTTCAATATTAAGATAAACAATTTGAGATTGCTGAGGTTCTAAGGTAAATTGAGAATTGGACCAAGATGCCATCCACCCAATAGGTGCAACAACTGGAGGTAAACGAACAAACTCAATATCATTACCTATATTTGTAATCGTAACTTGAAAGGGAATCGTGTCTCCCGAATTACCATCCTTAGAATCGGAATTAACTGTTACTGCCAATTCATAAACTGGATTTGTATAAACTTTAAAGTAATAATGATCAGACACTAGATTATTCAAACCTGAAACTGCAGATAATTTCAAAGTAACTCCATTAACTGTATTGGCGTCCTCATTTGGTTTTGTAGATATTTGTAATACAAAATATACGGTTTGTCCTTTACCTACCAAGACCTTTGAAGAACATATCTCGTTAACCAAAATACAGGTTTCCCATCCTTCAGGTAAATTCATAATTTCTAATTCAATATCATCTTCAATATTTGCATTATTAGTTATTTCTACATCAAATAAATGTATTTCACCAGGGCCTTTGAAAGACTCAGAATCAATGATATCTAGATAAAAATCAGCGTAATATTCAATCTTAACAGATACCTCAAAATATTCAATTTTGTAGTTATCTTCATCGAGTATTACATCTATTGTGAAATTGTAATAACCTGGATTTTCATTTTCGGAAACTGTGAAAGAAATACTAAACGATTCATCACCCACATATGGTTCTAAATCTTCGGTTTGATAAGGGAAATTAGTAAAATCCCAACCATTTGGAAGCTCATCTGATTCAAAAGTATATGATTGATAACTATTTCCATAATTTGAAATGCTAATATCTATCACAGAACTGCCTCCGGGATTTAATAAAATTCCGGAACTCCATGCAATTTGACGATCAAGAATCTTATCGACACTCGTTATTGTGTCTACGCTCTGTTCAACGTCTAAATCATCATTAGAGTGGGCAAAAACAGTCATTTCAGCAGAGTCTGTATTACGAGCTGAATCTGGAATTTCAATATACATTTCAAAATCATAAAAGTCGCCATCATCTAAATCGGATATATGATATGTACTCAATGTAGCCCCCCATGCACTACAATCCTCACAGCGCTCAATGTTCAATGAAAAATCATCGGGATCAGTACCTGTATTTTCTAAACTAAAAGAATAGACAACTGTTGTTGAAGGATTACCACTATTGTCAAAATTATCGACAGTTAAATCTAAATTTCTAACTGGCATTCTAACTGAAGTATTAAGTTCTACTAAATCTGAAAATTGTTCCCTATTAGCGGAATAAACTAATATTTCTGAAGTCGACCAATCGTCCTCAATAGAATCTGATGGGCTTGTAACATTCATAACTATTACCGCCTCTTCCTGTGGTCCAAGGTTATCTATTGTAAACTGACTAAGATTGGAACCCCAGCCTTGAGCCATGACATCAGCTAATTCCAAAATAAACGAATCTATCTCATCACCCTGATTAGTAATGTACAAATTATACAATATTTGCTCACCAGGAATAACCATCTTATTATATAAATCGGGAATTATATCGACGCCATAAATCCTTCCGTCAGATACAGTAGTATTTGAATTACAAAAATTATATATGTAATCATAACTTGAAACTTGAACATTAACTATTACCTGAATGAGTGCATATTCATCTTCAGCTGCAGTATCTGGAATAACGACTTCTAAAGTAAAAGCAACTGTTTCTTGAGGGTCAAGATACACATAAGATTGACTTAAATTGGCATTCCAGTCTTTTGGCATATCTGAAGTTTCGATACTAAAATTCTCTCCAGTTTGTCCTACATTCTTCATTTCAACGGAATAAGAAACGAATTCACCTCTATTGGCTTCTTTGGAATCTCCCTGTCTCATATACACATCAACTGCATAAATATCATCAATTACTAATTTTTGACCGACACTGGAGCCGACCGTCGTTGAGTTCTCAGAAGATGCAGTTACAGTATAATCCATTTCATCCTCATCAACTACAGATTGAACTGGTGCCTGAAATATAAATGAAACTATAGCTTGAGTTCCAGACGCTACGGAAATAGTTTCCTGAACTGGTTCGGAATGCCAACCATGATTGTAAACGTCAGACCAAGTAACTGAAAGTGTATAAGTATCATCAAGATTGCCGGTGTTTGAAATTTGAAATTCATTAGTTACTTCTTCACAGCGTGTTACTTCTGATAAACCTTCATTATTAGGTGCAAGTTCAATGATTACCTCATAATCTCCATCACGAGATTCAGCGCTATAATCATTAACTAAAAGCTCAGACTTATTCTCTACAATATTTTTGTTTACACCGGCAATTGGTGAAATTAAAACCGCTACAAGTATTGCGACGAAAAAGTTGTAAGTTACTCTAGACATATTTACCCATTAAAGTAGAAAGTTTATATAACTATTACCCATCCTCATTGGACCTCTTTTTCTCATCATCCAAGCTTTTAGAAATCTTATTAACTTCTTTTTCTAAATTATGAATATCATCTCTAAGTTTTAACATCGATACCTCAAATGGAGTGAAACCCTGATTAGAAAGTGCCCGCGTTGCAATAAACATTCCAGTAAGAATACCACCCAAAACCGCAGCTAAAGAAACCGTATAAACCGAAAAAGAATAAAACATCAGTAAATCACTAACATCAAAACTTATTAAACCTATTTGGAATAAAATCAGATATATTAGAAAAAGAAGAACAAAACCTACAGTTATTTGATATGCGACAGGTGTTTTGGAGAGATTCATGACTTAAACTCTAATGGGATATTATGGGGCAATTGCCACATCTTTACTATTTCTTTACCATCATCGTCTATTAAAACATCTGCTACAAACAATTCATTGTCTGCTTCTGAAGAAACAATACGTATTTTACAGGTAAATTCCCAATAAGTATCCTTAAGATCCGCTGAAACGATTAATGGAAAATAACCATCATTTTCCGTAATATTAGCAATATCCTCATTGGACATATGAATTTGATGACTAAAAACAGAGGAATGTGTTTCAATTATTCCGCCAGTATTTATACTAAGATTACCCATTTTTATACGAGGGATTGTGTAAACGTATATCCAATTATTTTCACCATCTGAGTCTATTTGTAAAGATACAATTGTACGGCTAGGTTCTGCTTCTTGGCACCCAGTAATCGACACCATGGCGATCATCAAAACAATTCCAAAGACCTTGTACACTTAATTATTCTAAAGAAAAGGGATAATAAAAATAACGGCTTAGGTTTAAGAAGGGAAAATATCAATAACTAGCGTTCATTAAGATAACTATGCCCGCAAAAGGTTTTCAGATAATTGGAATTGAAGCAAAAAGACACCGTAAGTCAGCCCCTCAAAAACAAGTTCGAATAGATCATAACACGAATATCATTTCTGTAAGAAAAGAAACGAAAACTGATTTGAACGTTGAAATGAGATATACGGTTTCATATGGCATATTAGGAATTGTTCAACTAGACTGTGAAATTACATACCATGATGAAAATAAAGACAATATTACTAAAGCTGAATTAAAATGGGAAAAAGAACACAAATTGCCAGATAATCTTGCCGAAAAGGTACATAATCGAGTTTTAGCTCAAGGTTCCTTTGAAGTTCTTAATATTGCTAAAAAATTAAATTTACCACCCCCATTTAAAATTGAAATTCCTCAAATAAAAATTGGGAAAAAAGGTAAAACATCAAATAATAAAGATAATAGTCCTGAAATAGCATAAATGGTAAAGAGAGAATACGAATGCCCCAATTGCAATAACTCCAATAAATTGATTCTATTAGGGGATAGGGAAGGTACTTTCGAAAAAATATGCCAAGCCTGTAGTTCTAAATTAGAAATTACATTAAAAGATGATGAAATTAATATTTTTGTTTCTAAGAAGGAAAATAAGAAAGATAATCTCATTAAAAATACAACTGTACCAACGGATTATGCTAAATATGGTGGAAAAAAAGATATATTCAAAAATAAAACTGTGAAAAATAATACTATATACATAATTACGGCATTAATACTAGTATCCTCTCTTTCTGGATTTGCAACAGGAGGTCTTCTTATTGATTTTTTTAGTAATGACTATAATGAATATAAGGATATTAAAATCGAAATTGTAGTAAAAAATAATACTGCTGACTTAAACGAAGCAACAATAATTATAGATTCAAGTGAAGTAAACCAAACATATCTTGGTAATGGAACCTACAATATTTTTACAAAACCAGGTAAGCATTTAATTGAGATAACTGTAGCTCTCCACAAAGAAACTACAATGCAAATTTTTATTCCACCGCAAGATAATAACCTTAGCTTAATTGAAATTGATCAAGGAATCGAGGGAGTAAATCGGTTTACTTTTATTATGGAAAAGGGTATAGGTACTGTTGAGCTAGAAGACACGGTATATGTTAAAGTTGAATCATGGTGCCCTAATTTAATTTTCCTATTTTCATTAATAGGTTTATGGGGGGCATGGGTCACTTATAATCGTCAATCATATAAAAATGCCCAAATCGGAGCTTTCTTTTCAATCTTAGCAACTGGATTCTTGATAATAGGACCCATTCTTGGAATTATAGCATTAGTTATGCTTTATAAAAATAAAAATTTATTCACCGCTTCTTTTAAAAACTAGATACCTGCGACTAGTGCGTGAGGTTAAAAGCTGGACTTGAAATTCATCAGCAGCTTGATTGTGGAAAACTTTTCTGTAAATGTGATGAATTCAATGTAGAAGATGACTTGATATTTAAGAGAAAATTACATGCTACTTCCAGTGAAATGGGAAATATTGATATTGCTGCAAAATCTGAAGGAATTCGGGAATTTACTTATTTTAATAGAGGATGTAATTGTTTAGTTTATACTGATGAAGAACCGCCAAGAGGGCCAAATACAAAGGCTGTGAATATAGCACTTCAATTCGCTAAACTAGTAAACTCTACAATTCTTGAAGAAGCACATTTTATGAGGAAAATTGTTGTCGATGGATCTAATACAAGTGGTTTTCAGAGAACGGCCCTGATTGCGATGGGAGGTCAAATCGAATATGAAGGTGGAATACTAGAACTAGATCAAATTTGTTTAGAAGAAGACTCTTGCAGACATGGTAAAAATAAAGATGAATATCTCTTAGACCGATTAGGAATACCACTATTAGAGATTACTACAAAGCCACAACTTAATGAACCAAAACAAGTTCAACAAGCTGCAAAAGCTCTAGGGCGACTTCTAAGAGCCTGTCATGTAAAAAGAGGATTAGGGACAATTAGACAAGACGTTAATGTTTCTATAAATGGAGGACAGCGCGTTGAGCTGAAAGGATTCCAAGATTTATCAAATATGCCACTGGTTGTTGAAAATGAAATTATACGACAATCAAATCTAAAAAATCTAGTTGAAGGTAAAACCACCCAGCCAGTAGTCGTATCAGAATATTTCAAAAAACAAAAATTTGCAATTGCATGCAAATTAGTGGGATGGAAAGGATTATTAGGAACTAAAGAATCTGAAAAGAACCATGTTAGAATGGGACGTGAATTAGCAGATTATGCAAAAAAAGCGGGCGTCAACGGATTAATGCATAGTGATGAATTACCAGCTTACGGTATTTCTAAAGAAGAAACTAATAAATTACATGAAATCTTAAATTGTCAAGAACACGATGCATTTATTCTAATATTTGGTAATGAACGTATGGCAAAAGATGCAATCAGCAGAGTAATTGAACGAGTTAGAACAACGGGAGTTCCAAAAGAAGTTAGAAGAGTAACACCTGAAAATTTAACAAGATATATTAGGCCAATGCCTGGAGCTTCGAGGATGTATCCTGAAACGGATATACCGCCTCTAAAATTAAATGGTATTCAAATCATTATTCCAAAAACTCTGGATGAGAGAGAACACACATTACCTCTAAATGATGAAGAATCAAAGCAAATGGTTTCTCGAAACTTGGATCAACGCTTTAAATCATTGATGAAACATTGTGAAGACCCAAAAATAGTGTCTCGAGTTTTACTACATACCTTACCAAATATAGCCACTAGAGACCTACCAATTATATCAGATAAAGAGATAATTTCTGTATTCGATTTGGTAAAGAAAAGTCAAATTTCCAAAGAAGGTATCGAGGAGGCTCTTATTCAAATGGTAACAGGTCAAGAAATCCAACTTGGAAGTGAAAACATAGAAGAAGAAGTTAAACATTTCATAGAACTCTTAATTGAAGAAAAAAAGGACTTTGTTAAAGAAAGAGGAATGTCAGCCATAGGACCATTAATGGGGCCAGTAATGTCTGAATTCAGAGGTAAAATAGATGGAGCAAAGATAAATGCCCTCTTAATAGACGGGATTAAGAAAGAAATATGATTAAGAATGCATTAATTTTAGCAGCTGGAAAAGGCACGCGGATGTGGCCGTTGACTGAAAATAATCCAAAACCACTATTACCAATAGGTGGACTGCCAATTATTGAAAGACAAATCTATGAACTAAAGAAAATAGGAGTTGAAAATATACATATTTTAATAGGATATCAAATGAAGGATATTTCGGACAAATTAAAAAATGGAAAAGAATATGGAGTACATATTAATTATATTACTCAAGAAGAACAAAAAGGAACTGGTCATGCAGTTGTTCAAGCCAAAGGTATCATTGAAGATAGATTCTATTGTATCAATGGAGATATGATAATTAATGCCGAGAATTTAAGAAATCTTAATCAAGATAATGACCATTTGGCAATGATGGTTACCGAAGTAGATGACTGTTCAAACTTTGGAGTTGTAGAAAGTCAAAATAACTATCTGGTCTCCATTATTGAAAAAGGTGTGAAAGGTAAAGGAACCGTAAATGCAGGAAGTTACATATTTGATAAAAGAATATTTAAAGCAATAGATGGCATTGGTAAATCGATTAGAGGCGAATATGAGCTTACAGATGCATTACAATCTATAGCTGAAGAAATACGAATAGTAAATCATATCGGATTTTGGAAAGATATTGGATCACCTTGGGACTTAATTACGGCCAATGAAATTTACATGGAAAATATTATTGAATTAAATCAGGGAACCATTGAAAATAATGTTACAATAAAAGGAGATTTATATCTAGGTGAAAATTCAATTATTAAAGCTGGAACCTATATTGAAGGACCTGTTTGGATTGGTAAAAATTGTATTATTGGACCAAATGCATATTTAAGAAAAGGAACGGTCCTTTGTGGAAGTAATAAAGTTGGAGCCTCGAGTGAAGTCAAAAATTCAATATTAATGGAAGGGGCAAAAGCACCTCACCATAATTATGTAGGTGATTCAATAATCGGAAAAAATAGTAATCTGGGTTCTGGAACAAAAATTGCAAACTTAAGATTAGACAAAAAAACTATAAATATAATTCATAAAGGAAAAAAAATTGATTCAGGAAGAAGAAAACTTGGAGCTATTATTGGTGATAATGTTAATACTGGAATAAATACGTCCATAAATGCTGGAACTATCCTAGGTAGCTATGTTAAAATTGGCCCTAACGCATCAGTTTCTGGAACTTATGAATCACAGAGTACAATTATTTAATGCATATATTACAAGTAACTCCATATTTCCACCCTCATTTCGGAGGTGTTGAATCACATGTTCTTGGACTTTGCGAGAATTTAATTAAATTGGGACATCAAGTAGAAGTTGTCACATCTCGATATAGTCGAATGCCTGAAATTGAGGATCTTAATGGAATAAAAATAACTAGATTACCTCAGTGGATTAATATGTATAATACTCCATTAGTAACAGCTATCCAGGCGTTTGTAAGAATGAGTCATGCAGACATTGTTCATGTCCATTCACCGCCGCCATTTACTGAAAGGTTTGCAGCCAAAGGAGCAAAAGAATCCAAAAAACCCCTAGTAGTAACGCATCATTGTGATTTGGAACTAAAAGGAATGTTTGGAAACATAGCCGTAAATTTATACCAAAGTATGCTCGGAAAATTTCCGCTAGAAGCCGCAGATCGAGTGATTTCAACTACAAATAGCTACGCTACGACCTCAAAAAGTTTGTGGGATATTGACGTAGATGTTGTGCCAAATGCAGTTGACATTAATCGTTTTCATCCCACTAATGAAGGTGATTTTATTAGAGAGAAATATGCTACTAAAGATGAACCTCTTGCACTCTTTGTTGGAAGATTAGTACCTCACAAAGGAATTGGTATCTTAATAAGGGCAATTAACTATACTCAGAATGGAAAACTTTTGATTATTGGTGATGGACCTTATTTATCTTGGTTAAAAAAATTAACAAAAAAACTAGATTTAGAGAATCGAGTTGTTTTTGTTGGGCCCATCTCTGATTATTGGCTTCCTGCCTATTATGCTGCTACTGACGTGGTAGTTTTACCTTCAACATCAAGACTAGAAGCATTTGGCATTGTAGGATTAGAAGGAATGGCCACAGGTAAGCCTCTAATTCTTAGTGATATCCCTGGCGTTAGAGAAGTTATATCTTCAGAAGAAGGTTTTATTGTAGAACCATTAGATCCTGAAGCTATAGCAAAAGCTTTAGAAAAAATCTGGAGTTATCCTGAAATGGCAAAGCAAATGGGCAAAAAAGGTAGAAAAAGAGTCGAAAAATTGTTTTCTTGGGAAAAAGTTTCAAAAGATATTGAAAGTATATTCCTAGAGTTAATATCTAAATAACTAATTCTATATCAATCTCAGCCAATGCTTTTTGATAATATGAATAATCCTTACCAGTTATTTTCATAACTGAAGCTTTGCCAAACAAAGCATCCGGGCTGCCCATGTCGCACCCTAATGCAGACACAAAAAAATTGTCAGCTTCCTTGTATTTTTCTAAATCATAGGCACTCCAACCAGCGGCTACCCATGAATTTATATTATTAGGATTAAGAGTAATCGCATATTTCGCTAAAGTTAAAGCCTTCTCATTCTCATTTAAATTTTTAAAACATACTATTCTATTCATAATACTTTCAAAATTATCTTCATCTAAAAGTTCTAAAGCCTTCGATGGATTAATCTCCACTAATTTAGAACCAAGTAAATTTTTAATGTTTTTTGATCCGTGTGACCTTGAAATTAAATTATCTATATCTGCATTGATTTCTGAAGAATTAAAACATTTAATAAGTAAAATATAGCCCGTAATTGAGTCGGGATCGACTGCTAAGCCTTTCTTTACTACTTCTTTGGCATCTTCATACCGGTCATCGTGAAGAAAAACTTCGGCCATTTTAAAATATGGTCGACTTGTTGATGAGGCTATGTTTATTGCGTTATTATACTGCCTTAATCCCTCATGCATTAAACCTGCTTCATGCAATATCCGGCCCTTTTCAATCCAATCTAAATCTCTCATTCGATTTCTTGATAATATATCTTGTGCGCGAACGGCTTCATCGTAACATTGCAATGATTGTATATGATTCTCTAGATGACTATTTACATCACCTAATGCAATCCAACATGGAACGTGCTGCCCATCTATGGCCAAGCCTTGATTCAAAACAATTCGAGCCTTATCTAAAAGGCCAAGCTCAATATAACAACGACCTAAGGCTTCATAATAATCCGGATCTTCCGAGTCCAGTTCAATCGATGTTTCTATGAATTCTAATCCTTCATCGGGCCTATTCAATTTAGTTAGGGCACGACCTTTGGCCATCCATGCATAATGAAATGTTGAATCTAATTCAATAGCTCTTTCATGATAAGGAATAGATTCTTCGTATCTATAAAGATGGTCCAATGCATTTCCAATATTATTAACTGCGATTACATATTCACTATCTAACTTTAATGATTCCTTATATATTTCAATACTTCTTTCATATTGGCCTTGATTATAATGAACATTCGCTAGATTATTCCAAGCAATCTTATCGGTATGATCTAAATCAACTGCCTTTTGATAAAAATCTTTAGACTCGTCTAAACGGCCCGATAACTGAAGTGTATATCCATAATTATACCATGCCACAGCATAAGTAGGATCTGAACGCATTGATTCATCATAACAACGAAGTGCTTCGTCCCATTGGTCTATATTGAAATTTGCAAAGCCACGATTATTCCAAGCTGGTGCATTCTTAGGCTCCAATTCAAGCGATTTAGAATAAGATTGAATGGCATCTTCATATCTACTTAAACGCTGTAAAGAATCTCCTAATCGCATATGGTAACGAGAAACTTCAGGAGCTAAGTTACATGCCTCTTGGTAATATGTTTTAGCTTTCGCAGGATTATCCTGAGCCATTTCAAACATGCCAAGACGATTATGCATTTGTGGATCATCTGGAACCAATTTCAAAGCTTCCAAAAATTTCTTATGCGCTTGACGAATTTTGCCACTCTCTAATAACTGTTCACCAGATTCAATAATCTCAATAATATCCAAATTATTCACCTATTACTTTGTTAATTCTTTCGATGGCCTTGTTTGTATCTTTCTTAAGTTTCTCCCATTCAGCACCACCATGCTCATTTTGACTTGGTTTATGCCGTAAGGCCTCTTGATAGCATTCTAACGATTCGCGAGGTCTATCTAATAATTCTAAAACATATCCCTTATTGTGCCACGCCCATGAATAACTTTTTTTGAGTGCAATAGCTCTGTCATAACAATCTAAAGACTCTTCTAATCTATTAAGTTGCCGGAGTGTAACGCCTCTATTGTTCCAAGCACTCCTATTCTTGGGATTTAACTCAGTAGATTGTTTGAAGGCCTTTAAAGCTTCATTCAGATCACCTACACGGTACAAAGCTTTACCGAGATTAAACCAACAAATCGCATATTTGGGATTCGAAGAAAGTGCTCTACGATAACTATCTATTGCCTTATGATTATATCCTAAACGAGTCAAGGCTACCCCCCTATCATTGTAAATAACTTCATTCTCTACTGTTTTACTCCTCTTAATTGCCTCTGAAGCTTCTTTGTACTCATCTAATTCATCATGTGAAATACCTTTGGCTTGAAGCACCTCTGTATCTCTTGGACTAAGGGCCAAAACTTTATCAAATAAATCAAGGGCCTCACGATATTTACCCAAATTATGATTAATCTTACCTTTCTGATATAGGGCATCTCTATGATCTGAATCTTTTAAAAGAACCTTATCAAAAAGCATTATAGCTTCTTCATAATTTTCTAACTCACGGAGGGTTTTCCCCTTGAGCACTAGGGCTTCAATATATTCTTGACTTTCTTCCAATGCTTTATCTGAGTAATAAAGCGCTTTTTCTAATTTACCTAGACCAAAATAAGCTAATCCTAGGTCTTTATACAGGATTTTTTTTTTAGATACTCTATTTTCTAATCCTAGTAAAAGTTCAAGTGATAAATCATAATTTTTAAATTTCAAATTTATTTTAGCCAATTCATGAACTAAATTATTACTATTAGGATTTAGTTCCAAAGCTTTCTTAATCATCTTCTGAGCTTTAGAAAAATCCCCTAATTTAGAATAGGATGCTGCATCGTTTTTTAGCTCTATAACTTGTTTGTCAATTGAAATAGACACAACGCCCTATGAAACGCCAATAAAAAGAGTTCCAAGCCTAAGAAGTTTATTTAATGCCTAATTATTAGCTAATAATGGCAGTATCTCTAGATGGCAATTCTTTAACCATCAATAAGTTAGTAAAAGTTGCTCGAAACAATGAAAAAGTTGAAGTTACTAAGGAATCTTGGAAACGAATTGAAGATTGTAGAAACATGCTTCAAACTAAGATTGATGCTCATGAAACAATGTATGGAATAACTACTGGTATTGGTGAATTTTCTGAAGTATCATTAACACCAGATCAAACTCAAGAATTTCAAAAGTTTTTGGTTAGAAATCATGCAGCGGGTATCGGTGATCCTATGGATATTGAAATTGTTAGAGGTGCAATGTGTGGTCGCATCAATGTACACACTAAAGGCTATTCTGGCGGACGGCGAGAAATAACGGAATATCTCAGATACGCATTAAATCATCAAATTACGCCAGTTGTTTGTGAGAAAGGTTCAGTTGGAGCATCTGGTGATTTAGCTCCAATGTCTCAAATTGCTTTGGCATTAATGGGAGAGGGGGAAATGTTTGTCAATGGAGAAATTATAGATTCTAAGACTGCTTTAGAAAATGTTGGTTTAGAGCCTTTAGAACTCAGAGCAAGAGACGGATTATCACTAATTAATGGAAGTAATGTTCTTACTGCTCTAGCCGCAATTGTCCTTCACGATGCTGAACGATGGATGAAGATGCACGATATTGCTGCAGCTATGACATTGGAAGCTTTGAAAGCCAATATGAAACCATATGATAAGAGAATACATACTCTAAGAGGCTTCAAAGGTTCGCAAAAAATAGCTGCAAATTTAAATTTATTGACTGCCGAATCCGAAATATTATTCAGTGGTGATAAAAAGCTCCAGGACGCATATTCTATGAGATCAACACCTCAAGTAGCAGGGACCCTTAGAGATTCCTTAGAATTTGCAAGAAAACAAATAGAAATTGAACTAAATGGTGTCGGAGATAATCCTATATTTTTGACCGATGAAAAAGAAGTACTAACTGGTGCAAATTTCCAAGGTAGTCCGGTTGCTTTACCTATGGAAATGATTGGAGTTGGACTAAGTATGGTTGCCGTTCTATCTGAAAGAAGATTGAACCGATTAACAAATCCGGCCTTATCAGTTGGATTGCCGCCATTCTTAACTGAAAAACCAGGTTTACATTCTGGAATGATGCTTTCACAATATACCGCGGACGCATTGATAGTGGAAGCTAGAATACTATCACATCCTGCTGCAAATCAATCAATTCCTGCAGCTGCAGATCAAGAAGACTTTGTTTCTATGGGATTAACTACAAGTCAAAAAGTAAAGAAGATAATGGACAATTGTATTGGAGTGTTGGGTATTGAAATGATGGCTGCAGCTCAAGCATTAGACATTAGAGGGGGAAAACTTGGCAAAGGTACATCAATTGCTCACGGTGTTATACGGAAATACGTAGATTACTTAGATGAAGATAGGCCATTGTACAGAGATCATAATGCTATGGTAAAATTACTCAAAACTAATGAAATTATAACTGCAGTAGAAGAAGGTTTAGGAACTAAACTAAACTAATACTTATCTGTAAAGGCTATAACTGCTTCTCTCACGATGGAGATTATTAAATCTATTTCTTCAGAGGTTATTCCGAAGTGAGGGGTAAAACGAAGGGCATTCTTTCCACCATGAATTACACCAAGGCCTCTCCGACGGCACCATGGTTCTACACCTTCAAAGCCTACAACTGGAAGAATATCTGATTTAAGTTCAACACTGCACAATAAACCAGTGCCTTGTACTTTGGTAACATAATCTGGAAATTCTTTAGAAAGAAGATTTAATTTTTCTACAAATTCAATACCTCTGTCTCTTATGTTCTGCCTTAATTGTGGAGTAATATTATCGAGAACTGCTATTGCAGTTTCTAAGGCTCTTGGATTTGTCGTCATTGTATTTCCATAAATACCAGTTACATAAATCTCTGAAGCCCGTGAATTCATACCTAATACTGAAAGCGGGTATTGTCCAGCATTCATAGCTTTAGACCATGTTTCCAAATCTGGAACTTCACAATCTTGAAAACCATCATAATCAATAATTGAAAGACAACCCTGCCCTCTAATTCCTGCCTGAATTGAGTCTACCAATAGTAGAGAATCATGCTCTTTTGTTAATTTTCGAGCTTCATCATAGAATTCTCTAGTAACACATTGCCCAGGATTGCCTTCACCCTGAACTGGCTCTATTGCCATTAATTCAATAAAAACATTATCTTTCTCAGCCTTAGCAAATACTTTCCTAAGTGCCTCAACGTCGTTAGATGGGACTAAGTACAGATTATCTCGGTCTCTAAAAGATGCTAAATTTTTATCATAACCATCCTTGCAAGAATGTGATAATTGAGCAGGACGATCAGTACGCCCATGAAACCCTTGTTCTATTGCGAGAAGCTTAATTTCCTTACCTTCATGTCTAGATCCGGGCGATGTAAGTTTATTTGAATTTGCATCAGCTATACGAAGACTAACGGTGACTGACTCGGAACCACTATTCATACAGATAAAATGGCTAAATGGACAATTACCTCGAGTATGTCCTAATTCTTTACGTAGCCTTTCTACAAGGCGCGGTTGTGAAAAAGAAGGCGTCATAACATTAGCCATTACCCAATTCTTAGACATTGCATCTATTACAATCTCGGGACCATGACCTGCACCTAACATCCCATAACCTCCGTTATCATGCAAAACGGCCCCATAAGCGGTAATTATCCAAGGGCCCTTACCTGCAATTGCAACGTATGGATTTACTGTGGCCGGAGCATAGAAATTAACAAAGCCACTTTGAAGATCTTTAACTAATTCTTTTTCACTTTTCATTAATAAGTTAGTTACCACTTCTTTACGGAGGTTTAAATGATAAGAATATGCCTCATCAATAGCTATTGACAATTTCCCATCTAAGGAAAGAAAATGAATAATTTCCGAATCTAAAATACCTGTAGTATCTGATTTACCACAATTTGCCCTAATATCATGAAGCTGAAATAATGACTTGTCAATACTACTTTTGTTAATTTGAGATTTAGAATTTAAGTCTGTAGACATTGCCATGATTTACGATAAAATAAGCATTATTAATGGTATGCTTTAGTTTCTCTTCTAAATTTATAAATAAGTGTCGGTAATTCTTCTATGCATATTATATCTTTCGAGCAAATTAGAATCAATTCATCTCTTATTTTCATATTAGGAATTAAATCACAAGATTCACCATACCTCTTTAATTTATCAGCTAAAATATTGCCAGTTCTATCCCAATCGGTCAATATTATAAATGATTTTGAAGTGTATAATTTAACTAATGATTCAACTGTTGAAAGTAAGGAATTACCATTATTTAATTCTATAATTTGGCCAGTACAATCTAAATCTTTCAATGCCCTTGTATCTTTTTTACCCTCAACCAATATAGGCATATTTGAGAGATTAATAGACTCTAAAATATAATTGAATTTATCTAATCTTTTTTGAAGAGCATTATGAACCATTGATGCCTATTATCCTCTCCAATTTTGTTAGTAAAATATCTAAAGGCAAATTAACCGTTATTATTTTCTTACGTGATTTATGACCTGAAAGAATAGAAACATCCCTAGCCGAGACTTCAAGGATATTTGACATATATTTTTGAAGCTCAAGATTAGCTTTTCCATTAATAGGTGGTGAAACTAAAGATATCTTAAGACACGTTCGCCAAATATCCATACCAATTATACCTAATATTGTTGAATTCGGTTGTACATAAATAGAAATATTAGTACTATCTTCTTTACAATATCGTAAGATAGAAGCTAACTCTTCTATTTTAATCATCGAGTAACTAATGGACATGGGGTCTTAAGTTAAGGCACCCTATTCAGGACTAATGATTAAGGTTGAAGGTTTAACCAAATATTATGGCAATAAGCCTGCCGCTAAAGACATATCATTTGAAGTAAATAATGGAGAGATCTTTGGAATATTAGGAACTAATGGTGCCGGAAAATCAACTACAATCAAAATGATGTGTGGCCTTTTAAAACCAACAAGAGGAATAATTCAAATTGGCGGAGTTAACTTGCAAAGGATGCCGCTGAAAGCTAAAGCTATGATGGGATATTTGCCTGAAAATCCATTAATTTATGATAAACTTACGGGCGCTGAAACATTGGAATTAATTGGTAATTTGAGAAAACTCTCAAGTAATATGATTGAACAACGAATTGAATATTATGCTAAATCTTTAGGACTGGGTGAACAAATCTATCATGAAGTCGGTACATATTCAAAAGGTATGAGACAAAAATTAGCCATTGCAATGACTTTGATACATGATCCAGATACTATATTACTAGATGAACCCGCAAGTGGACTAGATCCAAGATACGCTAAATTGTTAAAAGATTGGATTAAGAATTTATCTGCAAATGGTAGAACTGTCTTACTTTCTACACATATAATCGAAATGGCTGAAACATTATGTGATAGAATTGCAATCATTGATCAAGGACAATTAAAAGCGATTGGAACTATAAATGAAATACAAAACAGTACTGGTGTAAATAATCTAGAAGATGCTTTCATCAAAATAATTGGATATTAGACGAGAACTTTGTTACTTTTTTCCATACAAGTTTCTATTATTTTTTGAGCCCATCTCAATTTCTCTAATTTTCTAGGGCTATAATCTCCGGAATAATTTCCAATAATATTATAATCAAAACCTATCATTTTTATAGTATTACAATTTAATGATAAAGACATCATTAATGCTCTATCGCCGTCCGTAAAACCGCCCCAACAATTGCTAGAAACTGAAGGATAAGTCGTGGTAATACAATTAGGATTTATATCTGATAAATATTGAAAAACGCGCGCAATATTATCTCCATGAGCATGTAAGATTATTTCAGAACCCTGCTTACGAGCCCATAAAATATCGGGAATATATCCATCTAAATCAGTTACGATAAGTGAAGGGATGATATTCCGCTCTAAACAAGCTCTCAAAGCCCCATCAGCTACAATCACATTACTGCTTGGAATATCTGTATCTTTCTGTAAACCAGCTCCAACTAAAATTAAATCTTTATCTTCTATACGTTTTCGAATTGAAAACGAATTATACTTCACATTAGAAATTAAACGAGATGCTACAGCTTCTCTATCTTTTGAAAAGTCAAACTGTTCTGATATTTCTTCTTGAAAACTCCACCACCAGTCTATGTCAAAAATCAAAACTGGACCTGAGCTTCCAATGAATTAAGGATATTAGACCTATATTCAGAGCGCGTTGCCGTTTTCGTCACAGGGTACTTCTTCACCAGTGTCTGGATCGATATAATAGAAAGAACCATCTTCATCTTCATAAATTTCGACTTCATATTCTTCATCAGTTCCAGAGTCTCCGAAATCTCCAAAGTCTGCACCACCTACTGAACCACCAGATGCAGCTGCACTTAGTAAATTCATAATGTTGTTTTCGACTGCAGATGCATCTCTAGCTTCTGCTGATGTTTGAAGTGCATTAATCTTACGTTTGGTAGTCTCATAAGATTCGGTCATTGAAGTTAACTTCTCTAACTGTTCATCACGTTCCATTTTCAAGATGTGAGCCAATTGCTCTTCAATCTTTGATAGCTCAGTACGGGCAGTAACCAGTTTAGCTAAGGATGAGTGAAAGCGTTCTGCAACCATTTCTATATCTGGATCTTCTAAATCCAATTGCATTTGCTCTTCGTCCTGTTTTGATGCTTCTTCAGCTGCTTCAAGCTCTTTGAGCTTTTCTGTAGCTGCTATTTCCTGGGCCTTTACCAGAATCTCGTTGAAAGCTGAAATATGTTCTTCCAGCTTTGTTGCCGCTCGGGATGCGTCATAAGCGGAGACTTCCAATAGTTCTTCACGCTCTGACAGACTCTCCATGCGGCGCTCTACACTCTCTAATCTTTGTCGGTCTTTTTCGTTCATTTCTTCATCTCCTGCTATTTCACCTTGCTGCATCTTAAAAGATGTTCCAGCTAGAACTGCTCCTAGCAAGAATAATCCAATAAGGAATACAAAGTTGTAAAGGTACGAATTATCTCCCATTGTGACTGTGCGGTCGCCTACTTCTATATTTGTAGTTTGTACTGTATTACTACCTGAATTATCATACACTGTAGCTGTAACTGTCTGTTCTCCAGTTATTTCATAGGTGTGATCTACAGAAACTGTACTGCCAGTCAAATCGGATGCATCAATGGTGACTGAATTGCCATCACCAAAGTCAACTACGATATGAGTGATAGTACCATCTGAATCAGTTGGTACTGAAAAAGTAAATGTTTGCTCACTGCCAGCAGTTGCATCTCCAACTTCCATTGCAATAGATGCAGATGGGGCCGAATTAGCTATTGTTGTGGAAAAAGTGTGTGTCCCTTCCATTCCATTACTGTCTGTGACTGTCATTGTTGTAAAGAAAGTACCGGCATTTGTGTAGCTATTGGATGCACTGCTCCAACCACCTGCAGCGTCAGTTGTACAGGCAATGTTTGAATCACCACAATCTGTAGTCTTATCAGTCAATAATGCATTATCAAATGTATTGACTATCATCGCAAATGAATCTGATACTGAGAAAGCATCTATTGTGTTTGAAACTGTAAAATAAACGTCACCAGATACACCTGCATTAACTACAAAAGTTAGGTCACCGCTTGCATCAGCTGCAAGAGTTATTGTTGAATTTTCAAAACTTAATGCATCATTCATTGCAGAAACTACAAAAGTAGCAGCTACACCAGTATTTGCTATTGTAAGAGTTCCAATTGTGCTCTCACCGGCATTATGATTATCTGAATCTAAAGCTGTAGAAAGGGTAGCTGAACGAGTATTATCTAATACCATCTTTGATACTGAACCAGAATCATCTGAACTAGAACCACCACCAGCTACATACGCAGAGATGGATGAACTAGAACCACTAGCCGCATCACTTGGAACTGTGAATGTGGCAGTAACTGTTCCTGGTGAACTGGCACTAAGTGTTAAGTCTTCAGAACCTAAACTAGACAACCAAGAAGATTCAAAGAATACGGTAAATGAATCAATACCATTTCCTGTATTTGTTACTGTGTAAATAACTGTAAATGAATCACCTGGAACTAAACCGTCATCAGTACTACTACTTAGCACTAAAGAAACGCCATATGTTTGCTCAGCAGTTGTTGTTGCAGCTGCACTTGCACTACCTGAAGTAAATGTAATTGTATCGCTATCACCACTGTCTGCATTTTCACTAACTGTATGAACTACAGTAAGTGTTTCAGAAGCTCCCATAGCTAAAGAAGCAGTAGTTCCAGCACCCCCTGCAAGACCCCAATTATTTTGTGAAGTTGTAGAATAAATAAATGCCTCATCGCCGTTACCAGTATTAGTTATAGTAAAGAAATAATTCACTTGACCATTAGGAAGTTCTGAACCAGTAGTAGTTCCTATTGTAACTGAAACTCCAGAAACTGAAGCAACTGTTGTTTGACCACTGTAAGTTTTGGCCACTGTAGCATTATTACCTGCTGTTGCTGTAACGGACCAGTGATCAACAATACCTGCAGATACGTGCGCTACATCCATTGTAATGGTAAATGAATCAGTAGCTCCTTTTGCTACCGTAACCTCTTGGCTAGAGCTTACTACCCATCCATTGTCACTTGTAGCAGTTACTGCGAAAGTATCTTCAGAATTACCGTTATTAGTTATAGTAAAATCATAGTCATTTGAACCAGGTTGGAAAGAACCATCATTTGGAGCCACCCACTCAAAACTACTTGTTCTTGTAACTTCAATAGTTTGAGAGAAATCATCTGTGGACTCAGCACCCCAAGTATCATCAGCTACACGGAAGCTTACTGTACGAGTTCCGCCTAATTGATTAATAATATCAGCTTCAGCTACTGTGAGTGTACAATTGGCACCATCACAAGTCATTTCTCTTTCAGCGTCATCTGCTTCTATTGTAACATAAACTTTGAAGGTATCTCCATCATCTGAATTTACATCGCTTGCCGAAACTGTAAAAACGAAATCGTCATCACTCTTTTCTGCATTACCTGCTGAAAGCGCTGGTGCGTCATTTATCGTAACTGAAGAACCAGCTACAGAAGCTGCCGATTCGGCATCATTAGAAGCTAAAAAACTAACAACCTGTTCACTACTTGCCCATCCAACCGTTCTTGATAATGAATAATCCTCACCATTTTTACAAACTGTATTTGCATCTCCCGCAACCATTACAGTTCCGCCATCTGAATTAACATCTACACCGACTGCTGGAGTTCCAGTACCTGCTACGTCAAATACACAATAAACTACTGAAAAAGTAATAGAATCATTTTCACCAGCACTAGTTAGAGAAACTGAAGGGTTCTTTAACCATGGAGTTTCAGTATCTACTAAAAATGAAGTTGTCCGAACATCGACCGCTGCATCATATGTATCTGTAGCACTAATTGAAGCAATAAGTGTACCTCCAAGTTCGGTTGTAAAATCGGCACTATAAACTGCACCAGTTGTTTCATCTCCTGATTCTATTGATAAAGAGAAAGAAGCCTCACAAATATCATCGCCATCACAAACTATAGCACTAACAGTTCCAGCATGGCCGTCTACATCAGTGTAGGTAACTGTCAATGTGCGTGTTGATTCAGGCATATCATCTCCAGACACTGCAGCATCATCAGTAAGAACAGGTAATGTGTTAACTTTTACATTCCCGCAATCAAAAGTGCCGGGAATACAATGATCGCCTTCGCCTGGCCAATATATATCATCTCCACCCTCAACATCTGCGAAAAGACCCCAACTTATTTTTTCAGAACCGACACTATTTACAAGTGTTGAAGCTGCAGGCATAGCGCCTATTATAGTATAAGTACCATTAGGATTTAAGCCGTCACAATCAGTACATGTTAGTTCAAAAGTGGAAGAAGAACCTGCAAAATAAACTTCAATACTAGTTAAACTTTCACCAGCTGATGCTGTAAAGCCAACTACAAAATTCATCTCTGCAGCAGCATCTACACGAGTATCATCTGGAACTATTCCATAATTAGCCAATGAAGCTGCTTCAGCTCCATTTAACATAAATAAAGCCAATACGGCCAATCCTATAGCAGACGCGAATGTAACACGATTGTTTAACATTTTTTACACCAATTTGCGAGTGACTTATGTGCAACTTATTCTAGAAAATTAAATCTAGCAAGTGCTCACAGTCATTAATGTTACCAGAATCGCTCTTTATATAAATTTATTTGTTAAAAAAACCTAGAACAAGAAATAAATAACAGGCTGACTCAAGACGATTATAGTTATGACGCATGCACCTATTTTCAATCTGGACATTTCAGGTCCTGTAATATGCCTTGCCTGTTCAGAAGATGGTGCTAAAATCGCAGTAGGAGACAGAAACGGAAATCTGACTCTTGTAGATAAAGCGGGGAATATTTTATGGGAAAAACATATTGATGAAGGAATACACGGACTGGCGATTATTGGAAATGGAAACAAGGTCATTTGTGGTGGAAAGGATTGTAAACTACGAATGTTTAATTCTTTAGGAAATATTGAATGGGAACAGACTATAGGAAAATCAATTTGGTCCTTATCAGTTGATCCTAATGGACAATTTATTGCAATTGGAACTGGAGATTCAATTACACTATATACTGAAAGTGGATTAAAAGTTTGGGAATATCCTACAAACAGAGCAATGGTCGGAACTGGAATCTCTAGAAATGGCAGTACAATTATTGGTTGTGGTGATGAGCATTTATACTGTTTAGATAATGAAGGAAATCTGAAATGGAAAAAACAACGAAGTGATTCTCTGTGGGACGTTTCGGTAGATAAAGATGGAAATAATATTTTTGTCGGAGGTTGGGATGAAAAGATTCATGGATTGGATTCGGCAGGCAATGATTTATGGAATTATAAGACAGGAGGATACGTACGAGCTGTTAATTCTTTAGAAAATGGAGGAATTATTGCTGGTTCGCATGACAATCACATTTATCATTTATCCGATTCTGGTGACCTTTTAGAAAAAATTGAAACTGAAGGTGAAGTTACTTGCGTGTGCGTTTCAAAACAATTTGATTTTATCATAGCTGGAACTTCTTCGAACAAAATATATGGATTTGAAATAAGAGCAAATACTGAACCAATAAGTCAACCTAAAATGGAAGTTGAGATTGAAAACACTATTGATATTTCTTCAAATAATATTAATGAAACTATGAATGTTGAAGAAGAATACGAACCAATGTTTGGCGCAGGTATGTTTGATGAGCCAATCCCAGACACTACAGGAATATTAGATCGTAATGAAAGTAATAACTATGAACCTGAGAAAACCACTTACAAAACAAAAAATACTTCTTATGAATCTACAGCTTCAAATACAAATGCTTATGATACTAATTACAGTCAAAGAGCGTACTCCCCTGAAGGTGGAGAATACAAGGAATTTACCTCAGAAATTGTAAAAACGGATGTTAAAAATTATCTTAGACTAGGCAATGCAGCTTGGATTGAAAAACGATTGGAAAGAGCCGCCGAACACTACAAAAGAGCGACTGAAATTGACCCCGAAGAACCAAGGGCTTGGCACAATCTTGCAATATGCAGCTACCATCTAGCCCTAAAACGAAATCCCGAAAATATCAAAGGAGCCGTTCAAAGTGCATATGCTTACTTAGAACTTGCAAAAGAAAAGGGTGGAAAAGAATACACAGCTCCAGATAAGACCATAACTTATTTCGCAACTCAATTAAACTTACTATAATAGAAAAAATTACGTTTCTGTGATTATACTATTGTAATAACTATATTCAACAAATAAAACCCAATCATTACCATCATCTGTATCAAGAAATGAATTGAGCCCTAAATCAGTTATTGAACGTGCTTCATTACAAGTAATAACGGTATCCCATGGCCCTTGACCTTTAGCACTAGTATATCCATTGGCAAACAAATATTGATTTACTTCGGTGACCGACCCTAATGATAAAATTAAATCACTAGGAATCGAATTTAAAACAACAAAATTTAATTCAAGATTACCGGAAGTGCCATTCTCGGTTAGATTAACAAGATAATTTGTTGCAACATCTAATGAAAAATCATCAGGAAATACAGTACCAACAACAGGATTATCTGGAGAATCGGCAACTTCATCTTCAGACCATTCAAAATCATAATTTACACCAGTAATATTATAGGGATAATTATGAATTTGAAGTGTACTAGCACCTTCAGCCGTGTAACCGGCCAGTGCCGATACAACTATAGTTTGTTCTACAAATTCCACAACATAAGTTCTCATTTGAACTAAAACCCAAGTTTCAGAAGTACTGGTCATATTCCCATTATCTCTAACTGTTAAAATTATAGTATAATTTCCAACTGAAGTATACTCATGGTTTGGCCGCATAATCTCACCATAATAACCATCTCCAAAATCCCATTCAAAAGTCAAGACATCACCATCAGGATCACTAGAAGCCCCTCCATCGAAAAACGCAATACTGTTTACCTTGATAGTCTGACCCTGGCCACCATAAGTAGCGTCAAGACTAGCAACTGGTTGTTCATTACGATGCAATACTTGAATTAGCGTTTTAGAATTGCCAATTTTACCTTCTTTATCAATTACTGTTAAAGTAATGGTATATTCCCCCTCTTCCAAATAAATATGATTTACCATTTCACCAGAACTTCCTGCACCATCTCCAAAGTCCCATAAATATTTAGCACCGCTCGGTTTAGTCCCCTGAGCTTGGATTTCAGCCATATCCCCTTCAATAATATTTAATGGAGCTAAAATTTCAACCCCCAAAAACTCTTCTGGAGTAGTATCCAAACAGCCCGGCATGAGCATCAAAAATGCAATTGCTATTACTTTACGCACGGCATGCCAAATACTGGACGTTTAATAATTACGCACCTACCGATACCCTTTTTTACCAACCGAGACCGTGGCAATAAGGTAAATTTATGCAAGCAGGACACATGGCCTATGACCGGGCTATCACAGTATTTTCGCCAGATGGAAGATTATTCCAAGTAGAGTATGCTAGAGAAGCAGTAAAGAGAGGAACGACCACAGTTGGAGTTAAATTCAAAGATGGTGTAGTTTTGATAGTAGACAAAAGACTAAGCTCAAAATTAATTGAGCCAGAAAGTATTGAAAAAATATTCAAAATAGACGATCATATCGGCTGTGCAACTTCAGGATTAGTTGCAGATGCAAGAGCTTTGGTTGACCGAGCACGTGTTGAATGTCAGGTTAATTCTTTTAACTATAGTGAAGATTTAGCGGTTCAATCATTAGTAAAAAAAATATGCGATTTTAAACAAAGCTATACTCAATATGGCGGTGTAAGACCCTTTGGCACTGCAATGCTAATTGGCGGCATTGATACTTCGGGACCTCATCTCTATGAAACTGATCCTTCTGGTGCTTTAATGGCCTACAAAGCAGGCGGAATTGGAGCGGGAAGAAATGAAGTTATGGAAGTATTTGAGAAGGAATACAAAGATAATATGTCTCAAAGTCAAGCTATTATTCTTGGTTTGAAAGGACTTGCTGCAGCAAATGAAAATAACTTAAAAGCAGATGTCGTTGAAATTGCCGTGATTAATGCTAAAGAAGGTTTTCATACACTAGATTCTAAGACTATTGATGAGGCTGTAAAAAAAGTTAAGTAATGGTTTCTCTTGAAGACTCTGTTACTGCCAGATATGAAACTGGTGGAAATCGTTTTGAAATCTTAATTGATCCAAAATTAGCTCAAGACTATAGTGAGGGAGAAGAGATTGATTGGGAAGATGCAATTGCTGCAGATGGAATCTGGAGCGATAATGCAAAAGGTGAACGTTCACCAGATACTTTAGTTAAGGAGATGTTTCAAACTACTGACCTTATAGAAATTTATAAGATTATATTAAATAAAGGAACTATTCAACTGACATCTCAACAAAGAAAGGAGATGGTTGAACAGAAAAGAAAACAGATTATAGCAAATATTGTTGCAAATGCAATGAATCCTCAAACTGGAGGGCCGCACCCGCCTCAACGAATAGAAAATGCAATTGATGAAGCTAAAGTTTCGATTGACCCTATGGAATCTGTAGAAACGCAAGTTGAAAAAATCATAAAAGCTATCAAATTCTTAATTCCCATATCATTTGAAAAGATACGAGTCGCTGTGAAAATCCAAGCCATACATGTTGGAAAATGTTATGGTCAAATTACAAGTTTAGGAAGTATTGAAAGTGAAGAATATCAAACTGATGGAAGCTGGATTGGTATATTAGAAATGTCTGCAGCATCTTTTGTAAAGCTAGAAGATGTCTTGGGATCTGTTACCAAAGGAACTGCTGAAACTAAAATAATTTAGATTGAAGAAATCTTCATATAGGGGCGAGTTTGGAAAGGGACGTATTAGAAATAAAAAAGGAAGATTCATAATGAGCGAAGAATCAAGTATTAAATCAAATAGAAAATTAGTATTACCTGGGGACTTAATGGAAACCAAGAGTAAACCTGGAAAAGGAATATTCAGAAAAGAAGGCCGTATACATTCTTCAGTCGTAGGTTATTCAAGCGACAAATCTGGATACATCAATGTAAATGCAATAGCTGGAAGATATAGTCCAAAAGTTGGAGAAAAAATTATAGCAATTTGTGCTGAAACTGGACCTTCAATATGGCGCATGGATATTGGCGCATCATTTAATTCCACATTACATCATAGTGAATCTAGTTGGAAAGTTCCTTTTGGAGACACTGCTCGATTTTTAGCTATTGGAGATGCGATTTGGGCTGAAATCTTTATGGTTGATGCCGCAGGTTCACATCAAATTAGCTTAAAGAAAGATGATTGTCGGAAATTATATTCAGGTACTATCCTCAAGATAAATCCAACAAATGTACCTCGTGTTATTGGAAAACAAGGTTCAATGATTTCCCTAATTCGAGAAAATACAACGACCAGAATACAGGTTGGCCAAAATGGTTACATCTGGATTGATGGTAAAGATGAAGATATAGCTCTTGCCCAAGTGGCAATTGAAACTATTAACAGAGAAGCGACCTCTGAAGGACTAACAAAGAAAATAGAAAAATTATTGGAGAAATAAAATGGCTGGACAAACTGATATGGAATTGATAAAAAATGGAATCCGAATGGATGGACGAAAACCTGACGAGTTAAGAGAAATCAAAATTGTTGCTGGAGTATTAGACAATGCTGATGGATCCTGTTATCTTGAGTGGGGAAATAACAAAGTTTACGCAGGTGTCTTTGGACCTATGGAATGTCATCCTAGGCACAAACAAAAAGCTGACCGAGCAATCGTTCAAGCTAGATACACAATGGCACCATTTAGTGTCAATGATAGAAAAAGACCAGGTCTTGACCGTCGATCAACTGAGATTTCTTACATTGTTTCACAAGCTTTTGAAAAAGTGGTAATGGTAGAACAATTTCCAAAAGCATCAATTAGAGTAGATATGCAAGTTGTAGAAGCTCATGCAGGTACAAGATGTGCTGCAATGACTGCTGCTTCTGTGGCATTAGCAGATGCGGGAATACCAATGAGAGATATGATTCCATCTTGTGCAGCTGGAAAAGTAAATGGTGTGGTAGTTCTTGATTTAAATAAAGAAGAAGACAATTATGGACAAGCTGATTTACCTCTAGCAATCATCCCAAGTACTGGAGAAGTTGTATTATTACAACTTGATGGACACTTAACACCGGATGAATTTGAATTAGCTATGGATTTAGCAACCAGAGGTTGTATGGAGCTATACGAAAAAATGAGGCATGCGTTAGAGAACAGTTACGGTGGTAAAAAATGAGTAACGATAGTGTTTCAAATTTAATGAAAGGCCATATGGAATCATTAGCTAAAGAAGGTAAAAGAGCAGATGGGCGCGGAATAAATGAATTCAGAAAAGTCACAATTGAAACGGGTATGATTAATACTGCTGAAGGGTCATCTATGGTTCACCTTGGTAAGACTAAAGTATTATGTGGTATCAAAATGCTTATTGGAACTCCATACGGAGATTCACCAGGTAGTGGAACTATGACTACATCTACTGAATTGGCACCTTTAGCCGATCAGTCTTTTGATCCTGGACCGCCACGTGAGAAATCTATAGAATTATCCCGAGTGGTTGATAGAGGAATCCGTGAATCAAGAATGATTGACTTTGATGGCCTATGTATAAAACATGGTGAAAAGGTATGGATGGTCTACATTGACTTACATATATTAGATAACAATGGTAATTTGTTTGATTGTTGTACTTTAGCTGCAGCTGCAGCCCTTTCAAACACTACTATTCCTAATGTACAACACGGTGTTGCGGATAAAGACGTAAAATTACCAATAAATTGTTGGCCAATATCCTGTACTTTTGGAAAATTAGGAGATACTGTAATTTTAGATGCAACCTCTGATGAAGAAGGTGTCATGACTGCAAGATTTACTGTGGCTCACGACGAAAACGGAAACTTACGAGCTGCACAAAAAGGAATGAACGGCGCTTTTACAGATGCTGAAATAAGAGAAGCAGTTAAAACTGCCAGAGCTAGCGATAATGTTTTACGTGAGGCTCTGAAAGGTATTCAAGGATGAGTCAAGGAACAAAGAAAGTTGGAAGTACGGGTCGATTTGGACCACGATATGGAGTGTCGATTCGTAGAAAAATAGGAGCTGTAGAAAAGAAACAACGCCAAAAATATGATTGTCCTTCATGTTCTAAAGTAAATGTAAAGCGTATCTCTACAGGTATATTCAAATGTAATAGTTGTGAATATCAATTTGCTAGTGGAGCTTATTATCCATCTAAGGAGGACTAATAATGGTAAATTACAAATGTGCTTCATGTGGTACAAAATTAGATATGGATTTAGAGGTATTGGGTCTTACATGTCGTGTTTGTGGTGAGAAAATCTTTTACAAACTTAGACCATCCACTAAGAAAACAGTTATTTCTAATTAATGAAAGCTCAAGTGATCCTCAAAACTGGGGAAAATACTAAAGCGATTGCGAAAGCTCTAATGGATGAAGCAAAACTTGGTTTACCTAAAGTTGAGGTTAATGTTTTTCCAGCAGGTGAAAAACTGAAAATAAATTTAATTGCTGAAGACTTTACTAGTTTAAGAGCAGCCCTTAATTCGTTTTTAGGATGGGCCTACTGTGCTGAAGGAGTTATAAAGAATGAATGAAATTACACCAGAGAATGTACAAGAACAAGTAAATATATTCCGACAAATGCAGCAACAAATACAAAATTTATCTCAACAGGCTTCACAAATGGATATGACTATTGGAGAAACTGAAAGAACTCTAGAAGAGATTGGAAATGTTGATAATGATGCAGTACTCTATAGAGCTATTGGTTCTGTAATGAAGAAAATTGATGATAATCCTTCATTGGTTAGCGATTTGAACGAAGAAAAAGAGAGAATGGAAATCCGCAATAATAGTCTCAAAAACCAAATTAAAAAAATGAATGTTGAACTTGCTGAAATGCAATCTAAACTAGAACCGGTTTTACAAAATATCCAAGGAAAAAATGACAAACCTTCTAAATGATAAAATTAAAGCTAATTTAAAAGATAAATTATTACTTTTAGTTCACCACCACGCAGATGTTGACGCAATCTCATCAGCTATAGCACTTCATTCTGTTCTTGAAAACTCAACCATTTGTGCTTCAGATGGAATAAGCTCTCATGGCCAAAAAATCGCAAGTGTGGCTAACTGTGAAATAATGGAAACACCCCCTGAAAAATGGGATGGAACTGTAGTTGCTCTAGATAGCCCGAATCCTGAACATTGTGGACCACTTCCAGATGCAACTAATATTGTAGTAATTGATCATCACACTAAAATGGGAGATTGGCCAGAAGGAACTGAAAAAATCCATTTACCTCAAAAAACAAGTACTGCTGAAATTATTTTTGAAATTATTAAGGAATTAGAGTTAAAACTTACTAAAGAATATGCAACTATACTAATGTGTGGAATTTACACAGATACTGGACAATTTAGACATGCAAATAGAGAAACGTTCAATATTGCAAGTGAATTGTGTGATGCTGGAGCAGATCCTCAAGATGTAATCAATATTTTAGACAGTGAGAGACCCTTGATTCAGAAGACAACTTTTCTAAAGGCTGCACAAAGAATGAAATGGATGCAAGAAGGAAAATGGATTATTGCTAACAGCGTTGTTAGTTCATTTGAATCGGGATCTGCAAGACTAATGATTGTATTGGGTGCCGATATTGCATTAGTAGCTTCAGAGAAGAAAAAAGGTGTAATGAGATTATCTACTAGAGCTTCCAACAGAATGGTTTCTAAAGGATTAAAGTTAACAACTATTTTAGAAGCCATTACTGAAATCAACGGTGGTTCATCTGGAGGACATCCTGGTGCAGCGGGATATAATGGAAAGGGTGACGCTGAAGCTATTACCGAAATTGCTAAACAGAAATGTATTATGGCAATAAGGCAACTAACTTAAACTTAGAATTGTATAGACTATTGTGAGATATAGAGCCATATTCCGAATTTATGGATTAATAATGGCTAATATGCTCCTAATTATGGGGGGTCAATTGGCATATCTCTACATTGTTGGCCCAATATCAATGGATGATGGAAGGCCAATGACTCTCCCGGAAATTCCATTTTTAGGACTCTTGATAGCTATTCTAATAACTGCAGGAGGGCTAATTACTGCGGCAATATTACAACGAAAGCCAGCACCAATAAGGTATGTTTCTGTAAATAGTAAACCATATACTAGACAAGTTCAAAGAAGTGAAAACTCTTCTGAAAATCAACAATACCGTCCTATTTATCCCGGACAATATAGTGCAAAGACTGGTAATTTACATTATAATAAATCTGAAGAAAATAAAAATTTAAACGGTAAAGAAAGTAATATTCCGCTTGATAAACCAATAAATGAAAAATTCGGTTATTTTAAAAAACAAGAATTACAACTACCTAATTCAGGTATATTATTCTTTGGATTTCTATTATCTTTAGCATTGGGAATTGCAGTATTAGGTGAAAGAGGGCCTTTCCTTTATCTTTTCCCAATCGCTTTCATAGTAGCTTTTTCTTTTCCAGGATTAATATGGGTAAGTTACATTTATTCAAGAACTATAACTTCACCAGAACCGCAAAGATTAGTGTTAATAGCACTGGCTTGGGGAATGTTCTCAACATTGCCCGCAAGTCTTCTAAATGATTTGGGAGCACGTGTTGTTAACGTTGATCAAAATGCATTATTTGGAAATGGTACTTTTGGAACTCCAGAACTTATTTTAGTTTCAGTAATTGCACCATTTGTAGAAGAACTTCTGAAGCCTATTGGATTGATATTCATAATGAAGAGGCTAAGAACTCCATACGAAGGCGTTCTGTATGTCGTGGCTTGTGGTATGGGATTTGCCATTATTGAAAATATGCTATACGAATTATTCATATTTATATGGTATGGATCGGATGCATGGACTTTGAACGCTTTTGTAAGAGGTATTGGATCTACGGTTTTGCATGCAGTTGGCCCTGCTGCAGTCGGTTATGCTATAGCTTTTTCAAATCAAATGCAAAAACCATTACGTAATTATTTAATTTTAGCATATCTGTTTGGATTTACAGTACATGCATTATGGAATGGATTTGCAACCATGCCCCTCATGTTAGAAGGTGAATTCTGGGAATACACTTCATATGTTTTAATCTCAATAATGATTCTTCTATGTTTAGCATTTATCGTTAAAGCTTTAGAATATGGAAAAGAATATGCTAATTTAGAACTAAAAGCCAATGATTTTGGGGATTTAGAAGAATAAGAAGCAACAAATAGTGGTCACTAAATACGAGAAATACCGTCCTTAGCTCAGCCTGGTCAGAGCGGTCGGCTGTAGGGGTCTTACCCTCTTTAACCCGTTAGTACGGGAGGCCGCAGTTACCGACAGGTCCCCGGTTCGAATCTGGGAGGACGGACCATCATTTTTATTTTAAAAAAACCTAGGGATTTTTCCCAGGCATATATCTTTTAATCATAATTGCATTAAAAATAGCTACTACTGCAGAAACCATTGCTGAAGCTACCATACCTTCCATGAAAGCTAAACGTGCACTTTCAATGAGCTCAGCACCAAGTATATTGCCTTCTGCAAGTAAATTACCACCTATACGCATTGCTGCAGGGAATGACTGCGTTGCAACTCCGGAATAAGTCTCTAGACCTCCTGGAATTACTAAATTATTTTGGTAAACCTGATTAAGAACACTTCCTCCAATTGCAATACCAAGTGCTCCACCAATTTCTCTACTGGCATCATTAGTTGCACTTCCAACGCCTGCTTTGTTTTCAGGGATAGATTCCATAATCAAAGTAGTTGAAGGCGCCATAGTCAAGCCCATTCCTACACCTAAGAGAAAGAATGTGATAGCTATTCTCCAATATTCAGTCCCAACCTCGACAGTCGTGAATAATAGCATTCCGGCACAGACAAGAGTTAATCCCGTGGCAACAACATTATTATTTCCAAATTTAGCGACTAACTTATCACTATTTGCAGCAGCAGGCATTAATCCCAAAGGAAGTGGAATAAATCGAATAGCAGCTTCTAAGGCTGTATGTCCGCGGACCAACTGGAAATGAAGCATCTGAGTAAACATAAAAGAAAACATTACAAAGAAAGCAAGTG
>Ga0115000_10000194_pt1 | contig 56216 bp, 47 predicted proteins | sample ArcticOcean_MG_C_6_FD_89690 | JGI IMG/M metagenome (GOLD analysis project Ga0115000, IMG submission 89690) | Marine microbial communities from western Arctic Ocean - ArcticOcean_MG_CB8_128 | ecosystem: Environmental > Aquatic > Marine > Oceanic | place: Arctic Ocean: Canada Basin | collected... | reverse complement strand
TTTAGATGTAAATTTTGGAGGGCCCACTAAGAGGATTGTCACCGGCCTTCGAGGCATTTATGAATCTGATGAACTCTTAGGTAAGAAAATTGCCGTTCTGGTTAATTTAGCTCCAGCAAAATTTAGAGGAGAACAATCAAATGGTATGTTACTTGCAGCAGAAGGCGAAGGTATTGTTAGTTTGTTGCAACCTGATAAGGATATTGAAGACGGAAGCGCAGTTCATTAATTTCGAATGAGGATAGGAGTAGTTGGCGCTGGAATTTCAGGTTTAGCCATTTCATTAGGTGCTGAAAAAGCAGGACACGAAGTTGTTCTTTTTGAATCTGAGAGCGATGTGGGTGGTAGAATGTCTTCTGTACGTTTCGGCCCTTACATAATCGATATTGGATTTCATGTTTTACATACAGCTTATCCTTCACTACATAGATGGATTGATTTTAGCAATCTAGAATTTAAAGAAATGGAAAAATGCACGGAAAGTATTGATCCAGACACAGGGAGGAGAAATTTACTTGCAGATGCAATAAGTATGCCTCTCAAGCTTTTCCCAACATTGAGAGCAACTGGTTTACGAGATGGTCTTAGACTTTTAAGATGGAGGTTAGCCTCCAACAGTAAAGATATCGAATCACCTCTGGATTTTAAATCTGAAAAAATCATGGCCGGATTTAAACAACGAGGTTTTTCTAATAATATTGTTCAGAATATTCTTCGTCCATTGTTTGCAGGAATCACGCTCGATCCAGATTTAGAAGAACGTATGAGTTTTGCTTCCTTCACTTGGGCTGCAATGAGTTTGGGTTCAATGGTTATGCTAAAGGGTGGCATCCAAGCCGTACCTAATCAATTGGTTAACAAGTTAATTAGCACGCAACTCCTCCTAAATTCTAAAGTTGATGGCGTGTCATCAACAACTATTACTTGTAACAAGCAAACTGAGAAATTCGATAAAGTAGTCTTAGCTACTCCGCAAAACGTCAGCTTTCATCTCCTAAATCGTAAGCCGTTGACAAAGGTAAAGAAGACTGCAACAATTGTGTTTAACTCACTTAAAAACCCATTACCTAGACATAGATTATTAATTAATGAGAAATATGGTTTAAATGGGAACAAAATTCTCCACGCCCATTCACACCCCTTCCATCCCCAATTAGTAATCGCCACAGTTATTGGGAAAGACGCAGATTCATTACAAGATAATCAAGACGAAATATTATCAGAGTTCGAGAATTGGTTCGGTAAGCAAGTCAGTGAGTGGGAGTTTGTAACTGTAACCAAAGTCGATAATGCATTGCCAATTATAGATACGAATCATGTGGGAAGAGTAAAAGAGCCAATAAGTGATCAAGAAATTTTGCTTGCGGGTGACTATACTACTCACCCATCAGTACAGGGGGCCTTGTTTTCGGCAGAGAGAGTTTTGGATCATTTAGGTATCCCAATTCCTGACAAAACAATAAATGCCACCACCTCTCAAACTGAATTAGGGCCTGTAGCCTAGCCTGGAAGGGCGTCTGGCTTCTAACCAGAAGATCCAGGGTTCGAATCCCTGCAGGCCCGCCATTCTTTTTAGAATGGCAATTTCGATAAATCTACGTTTCCACCAGTAAGTATAATTCCGATATTTTCAATTCCTTCAAGAGCCTTAAATTCATCACTTAGAACTACAGCTACAGGAGTTGCACAACTTGGTTCAATAATAATCTTCATTCTTTCCCAAATTAATCTCATTGCCTTTATTACCTCATCGTCAGTAACGGTGTATATCGCATCCAAGTGATCTTTTAGTATGTTCCAAGTATTCTCACCTAAGCCCGTAAGAAGCCCATCACAGATGGTATTAGGATTTTCTTGAGGGAGCATTTTTCCTTCTTTAAGTGAACGGTATGCATCATCTGCTCCTTTCGGTTCCGCTCCATATAATTTAGCATTTGGTAGAAGATTACGGGTAGTTATACATGTACCTGACATGAGTCCACCTCCACCGATTGGAGCCATAACTGCATCTAAATTTTCAACATCTTCAATCAATTCCAATGCTGCCGTCCCTTGTCCTGCGATTACATGAGGATTATTGAATGGATGAATAACGGTTGCACCGGTTCTTTCGGCGATATTTTCTAAAGTAGTTATTCTAGCTTCTGAGGTAGGTTCGCATAAGGTAATTTTGGCATTATATCCTTTCACGGCATTTAGTTTAACTTCAGGAGCATTATTTGGCATAACAATATAAGACGGAATTCCCCTCATCATAGCTGCATAGGCTACAGCTTGGGCATGATTACCACTACTATGGGTGCAAACTCCTTTCGTAGCTTCTTCATCACTTAGAATAGAGACTGCATTCCATCCGCCTCTGAATTTGAATGCACCTACCTTTTGAAAATTTTCACACTTGAAAAAAAGGTTGCGGCCAGCCATTTGATTTAAGGTATTATTTGTTAGCACAGGTGTCCGGTGCCCAATACCTTCTATTCGTTTAGCAGCAGAGCGCACATCATCTATAGTGATAGCATATTTTCCCATTAGAATTGTAAAGGAATACAGGCTTCGTAAAAAAGGTTAATATAGAATTAACAACTATCAAATTAGATGAGTTCTATAATCTATGAGGAAAAAAAGACAACCTATTGGATATTGGTTATTTTCCTCTTTTTAGTTATAACTGAATTTGTTCTAATTCTTATTTCTCGAACTGAACCTGCAGCTATATTGGCTTTAATTACACTTATATTTCCGATTTGGGTTACTTATTCACATAGCTTTTATTCAGTTAAGATCTTTGATGATAAAACAATACAATTTGGATTTATAAAATGGTACAAGAGGCTTCAATCCGGTGAAATAAAATCCATTTATGAGATTCCTTATCGACCGATAAGAGAATTTAGAGGCTTAGGTTGGCGTCTTCAAAGAAAGAATAGAACTTGGAGAATAGGTTATATTATGTGGTTTCAGGGGGGAATTGAAATTGAAACGACTAGTGGAAGATATTATGTCTTTGGGACAAATAATCCCCAAGTAATACTTCGGTTACTGGAATAATTTTTTTGGAATGAGTATTTAAACCTTTAAATAGGTGCTTTATATAGAACATTCTCCCCAGAGGTATTTTACATGGCAGAAATAATAGTAGTTAACGTCGTAGCAAGTGCATCAATTGGTAAAGAATTGATGCTACAAGATATTGCATTTCAGTTGGAAGGTGCAGAATATGATCAGGATAGATTTCCAGGACTTATTTACAAATTAGCAGAACCAAAAACCGCAGTTTTAATTTTTAGAAGTGGTAAAGTTGTTTGTACTGGAGCTCGATCAATACCTGATGTGCATGTTGCAATTAACAAAGTAGTAGATGAACTTAGAGTTCTAAATATGCCTGTGAAGGATGAACCTGATATCGTAATACAAAATATTGTAGCTACAACTAATTTAGAATCAACTTTAAATTTAATTCAGATTGCAATGTCTCTTGGTTTTGAAAATGTAGAATATGAACCAGAAGCTTTCCCTGGACTTGTATACCGAATGGATGATCCTAAAGTTGTCTTATTGTTATTTGGAAGTGGAAAGATGGTTTGTGTGGGTGCTCGTGAAGTCAATGATATTAAGAATGCAGTTAGAAATATCAAAGAAGAATTGACTACAGCAGGTTTAATGAGGACATAAGTTCTATGATAACGGTTGAGCAGCTAATTCAAAGATTAGAAAGCTTACATGAAGATACTGGAGACCAATCTCTTGAAATAACAGTCGATTTATTTAATAAAATGCGCCGCAATATATCGGGACGTAATACTCTTTATGGGTACCTTTCAGATGACAAGTGGCGGGAATTGGAGTGGTAATTTAAAATGAGTCAAACAGAAATTCGAGAAATAAGAACATTAAAGGTTGGACGGTACATAGTTATTGACAATGAGCCTTGTAAATTGGTAGAATATATTACCTCTAAACCAGGAAAACATGGTGAAGCTAAGGCACGTATGGTTGCAATTGGTCTTTTTGATGGTCAAAAAAGGTCTCTAGTGCACCCAGTTAAGCACAAAGTTCACGTTCCTCTTGTAGACCGGCGTAAAGCTCAGGTTTTAGCTAATATAGGTCCTGAAATTCAGATGATGGATCTTGAAACCTTCGAAACGTTTAACATACCTGTAACTGATATCCCTGAAAAATTCAAGGCATCAATGGAGCCAGGCAATGAAATTGTCTTCCTTTCAGCTATGGGTCGTAAACTGGTAACAGACTAAAATTGTCAGAATCCTTTGCTGATGCCGAATCTTCTTACAATGAAGCTCGGTTTGTTTACTATGGCTATCCATTTGATGGAACTGCTTGTTTTAGAAAAGGAACTTCCGAAGCTCCAGACGCAATTCGTAAGAATAGTTACAATTTTGAAACATATTTGCTAGAATTGGGAATTGATTTATCTGATGTTTCAGCAAATGATTGGGGAAATTTAAAAACGACTGACAATCAGGATAAGAATGAGAAATTATTAGAAGATTTGGTTTCAAAAATTGTTAATGAAGGTAAGTTTCCGATTGGTTTAGGAGGAGAACATTCTTTGACTCCAGCTGCAGTTAAGGCAGCACACGCGAAATATCCAAATTTAGCGGTAGTAATCTTAGATGCTCATTTAGATTTTAGAAAAGAATATGAAGGAAACTCTAAGTCTCATGCAACCGTTACTCGCAGAGTTAGTGAGATTGTAGGTATAGATAATGTTCGTTCAATAGGAATTCGTTCAGTTTCACAATCAGAGCTTACTGAAGCTCGTTCCGTTGGTTTGAAATTTGTCGAATCAGGTTGGACTGAATTACGTGAATACTTAGCAGATGTTATAGAAGATTTAGAGGGTCCAGTATACTTGAGCCTTGATATGGATGTAATAGATCCTGCATTTGCCCCAGGTGTTGGTACGCCCGAACCGTTTGGTATGACGCCTTATGAGATAATGCAAACAATTAATTTTTTCGCAGATAGAATAGTAGGTTTTGATTGTGTTGAAGTTTGTCCACCTTATGATAATGGTAATACTTCAGCGCTTGCCGCTCGCCTTACTAGACACCTAGTTGGTGCTGTTTGGCAATCTCAAGAAAGGTTCAAGTAATTAGTAGTTAACGGGTATTGGATCCAAACTTCTCCATATATACCAAGTAAGTACACTACACCAAGGATCCCATAATTTTTTTAGTTCTATTATTTCAGATTTCATCATTTTCTCACCGTTATTATAGTGTTTTTCAATTCCCTTTATTAATCCTACATCTCCCAATGGTAATATGTTTGGTCTAGCTAGATGAAATATTAGAAACATTTCAGCAGTCCATTTTCCAATTCCCTTTATAGTACATAAGATATCAATCGCTTCACTGTCTGTTTTTTCAGTCCATTTCGTATCAAACACATTAGATTCAGCAATATTCTGTAAGTAGCTTATTTTTTGTTTTGAAAGGCCTACACTTCTAAGATCTAAATTAGATAAAGATAGAATATTTTTAGCACTGACTAGGTTATTGCATTTAGTTTCTAATCTATTCCATATCGTATCTGCAGCTTTAACTGATATTTGTTGCCCCACAATTGATCTTGCTAAAGTTATGAATGGATTATTTTTTAGTTTCATACATTCACCACTATAATTGGAAATAATATTTTTTATAATTGTATCCTTTTTGGATAATGCCAGTATTGCATTTTTCCAATGGTTTACTACGTTCATTAATAATCAAATAACCGCGCGCCTAAAATAGTGCTTCTTTGGTGGAAAGGTAGTGCGGGGGTCGCATAGTCTGGCCAATTGCGTCGGGCTCAAAATCCGATCCTTAGTGGTACGTGGGTTCGAATCCCTCCCCCCGCACCATGTTTTTACAGCTTAATGACACATCTTTCAACTATTCTATCTTCAATAATGTGTTCTTTAATTATATCTTTAATATCTTTTTCAGGATTATCAATTCTGTACCAGATACCTTCAGGATATACTACAACAGTTGGACCTTGTTCACAAAAATCTAAACAGGCAGACCCATTTGCTCGTACTTTTCCTACTAAGCCCATCTTAACAATTTCATCCTTGAACATCATTTTGATACGGTTCCCTTCTTTTTCTTGACAACAACCTCGAGGGTGGCCAGATACTCTTGAATTTTCACAAATGAAAATATGTTTTTCAAATCCAATAGAAGTTCTTCCTTTCGGATCCTTCATTTTAAGCCTTCTAGCCAAAGATTATGGAATGTTAGATCTTCTGTTAACTCAGGATGGAAAGTTAATGCCATGTTTTTTCCTTCCATGCATCCAACAATCTTATCATCTGCCCAAGCAATCGGTTTGGTTTTAGCACCAATCGATATAATTGCAGGTGCTCGAATAAAAATACCTTTGAATTTGTTTTTGTTTTCAACTATAATCTCTTTTTCAAATGATTCTTTTTGTCTTCCATAATAATTTCTATCAATTTGCATGTCTATTTTATCAAAGGTTTCATCTTGGCTTTTTCCAATAAGAATGGCGCCTGCGCAAGTGCCCATTATTGGCAAATCACTTTCATTAATCAATTTCCATAATTTAGAATGTTTTAAGAGTTTCCTTAACGTTGTAGATTCGCCGCCAGGCATAATTAGACCCGATATATTTTGTAAATCAGTGGGATTTCTAACTTCAATAACATTCATTCCGGCATTTTCCATGCTAATTTTATGTTCCGAAACGGCCCCTTGTAGTGCCAGAATTCCTATATTCATTAAATAGACGATTACCTTCAGTTTAAAGAAGTATCATTTGTTCTTAAAAAATAAAATACGAACCTTTATATTGCATTTGCATCATAGTAAGTTCCCTTCAATGGGCTAACGCCCACTGATACAAGGACTCAACCAAGGTGTGAACATATGCAAGAAACTAGTAATGTAAACAAGCAAAATTGGGCTACGAAGCTAATGGCTATCGTGGTCGTCGTGTCAATGGTAGGAAGCACATTTGTGCTCTTTGCTCCAGAGGCATCGGCAAGAACCGGAAGCGATTCTTATGGTTATAATTTCAAAGACAGTAGTGAAGCTGGATTAGATGCTTCCTGGACTGAATTAATCGGTGAAGTAGGTACAACAACGTTGTTGACTTCAAGCACTGATGGTGGTCAAGGTCCATTCGATCTTCCATTTACTTTTGAGATGTATGAAAATGAATACGACGAGTGGGGTAATGGCGGAGATAATGGTTATATTACGCTAGGTGGCGCAATATCAAATCAATGGGTTTCATACCACATACCGGCTACTCAATTGGGTAAAACTGCAGTGGCAGGAGCTTGGTTTGATGGTGGTTTTTGTAGAGCTAGTAATCCAACAGCAGGTGTTTACTACAATACAATAGGAACTACTCCTAACCGAGAATTCATTGTTCAATACCAAGACCAAGGTGCTTGGTACCCTTCAGTTTACCAATGTCCTGGCACAGCCGCAGGTGATGCATTGACTTGGCAAATAATCTTACACGAAGGTTCAAACAAAATTTCAATTAATTTCAAAGATACTAATGGTGGTTACGGTTCAGATAATGAACAAGCTACAGCAGGTATCCAAGGATCTCCGGGTGGAAATTCAGTAGGTTTAGAATATATTTACCGTAATTCACCAGTAGCTTTCAACACACTTGATGATAATGGCGGAACTACGGTAGAATTTTTACCGCCGCCTCCGTTAAGAAATGATATTCGCTTAAAATCAACAAATGTTCCTGATCCTATTTCATTGGCAGACAATAACGTAATTGGTGCAACTGTATCCAATAATGGTGTAAACTGTGACACGGCAGGAGATTGTACTCCTGTAGATGAGACTACTATAGATGTAAATGCTAAAGTTTTCAGTATTGCAGAAGAAACTACCGATTATGCATTCGATGATCGGGCAGATTCTGAAGGATTCTCATCAATGGCTATTGAAGGTGCAAACGTATGGACGCAAGCTTTGAATGATGGTAAAGGCAACCACAACGAAGGAGATGAAGGTACTGGTGACGGTGCTTGGTCCTCAGGACGAAAATCTGAAACGTTAGGTGGGATGTTTAATGATAATCAAAGAATACATTCTGATGGAACTGATATTTTGATTGCCAATAAAGGTGCCGATAATGTTATAAAATTATCAACTTCTACTAATGCAGTGTCTAATGTTATTGCAGCAAGTTATACTTACTTAAATGATGTAATTGATGTTACTGAAGATGGAACCAATTACTATACATTAGCAAGAACTTCAGGAGTTTATTCCGCTACAACAAAAGTATGTAAGTGGCTTATGTCAGATACTTCGTCTCCAGCCGCTTGTAATACAAGCTCTGTGAAATACGGAACTGCTTTGACTTATTATGATGGTGAAGTATTTGCTTTACAAACACAGTCTAGTTCATCTTACCGAAAGGTTATAGTTTTAGATGCAACTGATATGTCTAAGAGCACAGATTTCGCATATTCAGCCAGTATGTCGGCTTATTCTTATTCACAAGATATAGATGTGGATCAAGATTCTGGAGATTTATATATAACTTATAGAGATTATTATGGAACAATAAGAGAATATCACAGAGATGGCAGTGGAGATTATTCATCCACCGACTATACGACAACATATATGTATTCTAGATATCATAGTTCAGTGACTGTATCAAATGACTACGTTTATACTACTGGATATTACTACAGCAGTTATTATGGTGGTGTCAAGAGATTAGCCACAAGCGGTGGATCTGTTGATACATTATTCAGTTCTTACAGTGCAGCAGGATACCGAAGTTCAATGTCTGTAACAAATGATGGTGATATTTATGTTGCAAGTAATTATGCATATAGTTATTCCAGTTTCTACAATTGGGATGATAAGATATGGGTTCATGAAGGAACTACCGGAGGATCTTACAGTGGCACTGCATCTGCAACTTTAGGTCCAAATCCGCCAAGTCTTTCAGCATTGAAATCACCAGTGTATGATACTTCAGATGCTGTGGGAATGACAATGTCATTCAAAATTTCATATCAGTTTTACTATATGTATGAAGGTGCATTAATGGAAAGTTCAACTGATGGTGGAGCTACCTGGGCGCATGTTTCAGCCGATACTTTCACACAAGGTGGTTACTATGGAACTGGGTATAACTATTATAATAATCCAATGGATATTACAAAAGATCAATGGACCTATTATAATACAAATGATGCATATACTTACAATACAAATACAGCACCATGGAAAACCAATGCATTGGATTTAACTGCTTTTGCAGGTTATTCTCAGGTTCAATTCCGCTGGGTTGTAGGTTTCAATCAGTATGACAACACGTATTACTATGATTCATACTTCAGATTAGATGATGTTTCAGTAACTTTAAAGGTTGTTGATGAAGTCTATGCCGAAGAAACACAGACTATTGCTACCTTAGGATTTAAAGAAACGGCTACGGTAAGTTTCTTTGAAAATGATGGTTTCAAGCCAAGTATTTTAGGTTTGGAAGTTGGGTCTAAAGTTGGAGTTCTAATTGATATTCCCGATAATGGCGGCGATCAAGATATGAGTAATCAACGTGATGTTCAATTCCGTGAAGTTAAGTTTGTAATTTTCGCAGATAATTTTGATGATGGTGACGGTGCTGATTGGACCTATGGAAAGGTTAAATATGGTTCAGGCGACTCTTGGGGTGTATCTGACACTTCTGCTTTTGGTGGCGGTTATTCTATGGACAGTGGAAACAGAAATGATCAAACTCAACTTCCGGCTGATAACTACGCGGCATCTCCATCTATGGATTTGTCCCTTCCTGTTGAAGCTTCATTACAAATGTATGTTTCATATTATGCATATTACACATACGATGGATTCCAAGTACAACTTTCTTCAGATGGTGGAACTACTTGGAATATGATAGAACCAGATGCTGACAATGAGAAGCAATATTATGAAATTTACAACTATGCATATTATAGCAATCCATTGCGTGGTCAGAAAGGTTATTCCTATTATGGTTCAACAACTGGATTCACTTATGACCCAGATAGTAATGGATTCAAGAAGGCAACATTTAACCTAGATGAATATTGTGGAAACGCAGATGTAAAGATTCGATTTGTAACTGGTTGGAGTACTCTACCAACTGCATATGCTTTTTACGACTCTTTCCTACGTGTTGACGATGTTGCGGTTACTGGATTAGTTTACACTGATAATGTAGGTCTCAAAGGATTCGATCTAGCTGATCCAATTGGGGTTAATGAGGTTATAACGGTAGAGACTAATGTAATCAATGCAGGATTGAATGATCAAGACAGTGGAGCTACAAAGGTCAGACTTCAGTTGGGCCCTCTAGGTGTTGAAACCTATGGTACTTCCGATGATCTAGAATCTTATACAAGCGAAGCTACTGCAACAACTGCCGGTTGGTCGACTAGTGATGACTGTAACGTAAGTTCATGTGGTAACTGGGGATACTATGGCGGAGATGCAGGTTTCATTTTGAATACTGACGAAGGCGATGGTGACGAAACCAGAACTTGGGGTCCAGATGGTGGTGAATTCCAAATGTATTATGGTGGAGGTTCTACAGAAGTAGTAACTCCAGTATTGGATTTCTCTAGTGCCGAATCTGACTTATCATTTACATTGAAACACAGATACAACTTTGATTATTACTCAGGATATACTTCCTATAATGGTGGTCAAGTACAGATATCAATGGATGGTGGAACTACATACAGTATGTTTGAACCAAATGGCGGATACCCTGGCGTGATGTATAATTATGCTGGTTACGGTAATCCCTTATTTGGACAAAGCGGATTTGTTCACTGTAGTGACTGTTCTGGAGTTTCAGGTTCAGCAGGTGATGATGAAGATAAATATATTTCATCTACTTTTGATATGGCCGATTATGCTGGAATGGATAATGTCAGACTTAAATTCGTTGCAGGTATGTATAGTTACCAATGGCCTGGCGATGGAGAACACTGGTACATTGATTCGTTGAGTTTCACCGGAACTGGAATGGGCGAGGTCGTCAAAGAACAGATATGGGAAATTTCAGGTAATGGCGCTCTTGGAGAGTTCGAAAGTGGAGAATCACAAACAGTAGGTCTTGATTATTTCTTCGAAGTTCCAGGAGAATACAAAATTGTATTTGATTCTTGGATTGGAGAATTAGGGGCAAGTACTGACAAGTTTGCAGGTGATAATTCACTAGGATTGTCCAGAACAACGATGTTTACACTAGTAGGAACTACTGCGGACGAAACGACAACTCAAAAGAAGTTAGATGAGAATAACCAAATGATATATTCATCTGATTGGAGATCTCAGGTAGATGGTGGGCCAGATGGTGGATTTATGTTTACAACCTCTGCAACATCTGATGCTATTACGGCGCCAACATGGTGGTCAGGAACTGATGCATACGGTCAACCTTATGACGGTGATGACGTCAGTTTAGTTTCACCAGTGTTTGATCTTTCAACAGCAACTTCAGCTAAGCTAGTATTCAACCACAAGTTCTCATTTTTTGGTCAAGAATATTCATGGGCTAACTACTACTATGATGGTGGAAGAGTTGAAATTAGTACTGATGCTGGAACCTCTTGGGGTGGATTGAATCCAACAAGCGGTAAAGGATATTCTGGTGCTATCTACAACTATGCGTATTATGGAAATCCATTGGCAGGCCAGCAAGGCTTTGCTATGGGTTCAGATGGTTGGGTAGAGACACAGTGTGATTTATCTTCATACATGGGTGCCGGATTTGACGAGGTTCAAATTAGATTCCGATTGGGTGGAGCATTCCCTAACTGGGGTTCATCTTGGGAAATTGATGATGTAGGGGTCTATGGTCTTGGTTTCGACCTTGCTATGACTTCTGAATCAACTCCTTATACCTTAGAAGTAGGTGAAGAATCAACATTCACAACTTCTTTCAAGAATCAGGGTGACGGAGACTTAGCACCTTCAGGTCCAGTATCTTCAGCTTATGCATATGCATATGTGGATGATATTGATGGAAATGAAGTTTGGTCATCACAACAAACACTCGGAACTTTGGATATGGCATATTATTTGAATGGAGATACATTTGCAGGAGAATCTACTCCTGAATTATCCTTCACTTATCCAGGTATGTCTGCTGCTGGTCTTTACACTGCAGGTGTTAAGTTAACAAATGCAGACGGATCCGATTTGGCTGATTTATTCATGGCAAATAACGGTGGAAGCCACATGTTAATAGTAGGAAAGAGCGCAGCAATGGGCGACCCACTTCTAACAGGCGGTGAAAATTGGGATGCAACCACAGCTAGTGAACCTACTGTCGGAGATGGCACAATGGGTGTATCATGGGATCAGACTGGTGTTGCAACAGATACTTTGGATGTAAGCATTGGTACAACTGGTGTAGGATATACTCCAGCTAATCCAATAGTTCAGCTTGGAACTACAGTCACATGGACTAATGGAGATTCACTGACGCATACAGTTACTGACAAGAACTCCCAATTCGATTCTTTCGATATTGGTGCAGGTGAAAGCTTTGAAATGATCTTCAATGAAGTTGGTATTTTCAGTTATTACTGTAAATATCATCCAATGATGGAAGGTTCAATCACTGTACTTTCCAGCCAAAATGCTGATGAAATGGTTCGAACAAGCTTTGTAGAAGTATGGTCTAAGGAATCGTTCTTAGTGTTCTGGGCTAATTTTGATATGTCTGACGACAGTTCAATTAGCGTATATGCACAAAAGAAAGGTTCATCATTAGATGATGCTGATTCATTGGGTCTTTGGTCTTCTAACGGATTTACAATAGTAGATGGAATGGACCACAGCAATGTTGGTGATTCTTTAACATTTTCATCAGATGGATGGAACCCATACTACATCTCATTGGATTCACAGAAACTAGGATACAACAGTCTTGAATATAATCCGGCTGATGATAATGCATACTCTTTCGTTTTCCGCGCTCGCGGTGTTGAAGGTACTGCAGAAATTGGTGGAGTTCAATTGATTCGAACACTTGATACTGGATTCTTTATGACAAAAGATGATGTCAGTCAGTTAACTTATGAGATATTCCCAAGTTTAGCTGTTGAGATGGATTACTTTGTTAAGAATATAGGAACTGTGGCTAATACATTCAGTATGACTCCAGATTTGAATGCTCAAGGTAAAGACTATAGTGGTCCAGCTTTCGATATCTCTCCAAATATTAGAATGAATGGTGCCGAATTTGATGCCATTACAACATTCCAGAATGAAGATGGAACTTGGAGTCATGAATTTGATATGAATCCAGATGATGTAGCAATAGTCACTCTTCGTTTCGTAGCTCCAGACTATAATGCCGAATCAGGTGAACCAGCAGGTAACCGCAAATTCGATGTTGTAATCAATGGACAGTATGGTGATGGTGAAGTTCTAAGAGAACCAGTCGCAGCAACATTATTCATTAAACCATCACAGTTTGTGCTTGGTGAAATGACATTCAATCGTGCCGGTGTAATCGAAGGCGATTCCTTAGATCTGACTGTCAAAGCATGGAATGAAGGTAACTACGCATCTGATGTGTTGGTTGTTTTCTATGTAATGGATCCTACAGGCGATGCATACTCTACTCCAACTGGAACTCAGCGTATGACTCGTGTAGCTTCAACAACTATTGATGTAATGGCTCCTAAGGCAGTATTGGAAAATGATGGTGTCTATCAGACTTGGTATTATGCAACAGCAACTTGGGATGAAACATTCATTCCTGGAACGACAGTTCAAGACTTTGATACTGTTGAGATGTATGCAGAAATCAATCCTCTAGCAAGTGAAGATGACAAGAATGCCGGAATTAAGTCTCAAGATGAGTATCTTAACCAAAAGGATGACAATGATGCAGTTGGTCAAATTGCAGTTGTCAAGAATAAGTCATCTACTCCATCTTTCGCAATAGGAATCATTGGTTTGGCTGTAGCGGCAATGGTCGCAGCAATCGGTGCATCTTTACGCAGAGAAGAAGAATAGACGAATAAGTCGATGAAGGATAGGGGAGGCTCGTAGAGCCTCTCTTAATCCGATCACGGTAATTACTAGCGTCAGCTTTAATGCGGTAAGGGATTAGTTAGGCAATATGTCAGAACCAATCTCTTATTGGGGAATTCTGATTCTAGTATTAGTCGGGATTTGGGTCTCCTATTACTGCAAACGCAATCAGTTCATGATTTCACAGTCATTAGTGTTCATCAACTTTGGCATTTTTGCTACGTGGTGGATTCTTTTCTTGTTGAAACCAAACATGGCTTTAGATGCATTTGTTAGTTTAGGATTCAAATCAGCTTACTTAGAATCGCCAAATATTAGATTACTCACATTAGTGAGTTCAATGTTTATGCATGCAGGTCCGATGCATTTACTATTGAATATGCTAATTTTGATTTTCTTGGGTGTTCCTTTTGAAGATCGTATTGGTTCACGCTCTTTTCTGAGAATATATGTGATTAGCGGTATTCTCGGTTCATTAATTACCGGTTCCATCTCAGTTTGGAATCAAAGTGGCTTAGAAACTATCAATTTAGGGGCTTCAGGGGCTGTTTTTGGCATCATGGGTGGTTTTGCCTTGCTCTACCCTAGAGATGAGATTCCGATGCTTTTAGGTCCTATTTTCATGCATAGAGTTCCAGTATTACTTGCGACATTAGTTTTTGTAGCTATGGAAACTTTCTATATCGGAATGGGGACTGAAGATGGCATTGGTCATACTACACATATGGCCTCATTCGCCATAGGTGTTTTTGTAGCTCCGTATTATTCTTCAAAAAATAATTCGGTTGAGATTAAGTTAGATTTAGATATAGACAAATTCCGTAAAATTTCTAATATCACTAAAAAAGGATATTATGAACTAGAGATGATGCAAACTGCAGATGAACCTGAATTATTAGATGCCTGGATTGAAACATTCTGGGAAGTTCAGGAATGCCCAGATTGTAAATCTACATTATCTCAAATGGGCCAATGTTCAGAATGCGATATTGATTATTTGAATTAGGCCCATAAAAACCAATCGTAGAAGAGAGCTACTACTATAGATCCAATAGTACAAGTTATTATCATAACCGGAACGCCAACAGCTAACCATTCTTTAGTTGAAATCTTGTGTCCACCTCTCTCACTAATTGCAATAGTCATAACATTTGCACTAGAACCAATTGGTGTAGCGTTTCCTCCAAAGCCACAGCCAATAGCCAATGCCCAGTATAGTGGGGTGATTTCTACCGTAGCTATACCTGTAATTGGATCTTCACTTAATCTTCCTATTTCCAGGATTACTGGTAACATAGCTGCACAAAAAGGAATATTGTCTACAATTGCAGATGCAATAGCCGAAACCCAAATGAGAACAATAACTAACACTACTTCGTCTCTTGAATTTTTCCATACATAGGATGTTATTCCATCATCTCCACTTACAGCCTCAGGGCCAAAATTGTTGAACATCCAATTAGCTACAGCTTCAAGGTAGCCCATAGCTTCCAATCCTCCTACCATTACAAATAATCCTGCGAAAAACAATAGAGCACCCCATTCAACTTTGTGTACTACTTCGTGTATATCCACGCGTTTTTCTTTTGGAATTCCTAGCATGCTGATACACATGGCTATGCCTGCACCACCTAGTGAAACTGCAGATATTTCCAAATTCAAATGTAAAAGCTCAACTGCAGCAAACATTACGACAGTTACAGATAATGCACCCAAAGTTCGGTACATTAAAGTCTCATTCTTGACAGCTTGCCATTCATCTTCAGCCAGTATTTCGTCTACATTCTGTGGCTTTATTTCTCTCCAATTCTTAAAATGATAATGCATATACCAAAGCGTAGCAGCCCATGCAATAATTGCTAAAGGAGTTAAATGGTAAATAAAACTCATAAAACCAAAACCCAAATCAAGAGCGCTTGCATAAGATGCAATCAATACATTTGGAGGGTCACCTACTAAGGTTGCTACACCGCCAGTATTTGAGAAAATAGCTAAGGCTATAAGCGGAGGTATTGGGCTGATTTTAATCTTTGAACAAATTTTAAGAGTTACTGGAGCTATTAAAATCAAAGCAGTTACATTATCAATGAAGACAGAAATGAGTGTTGTGAAAGTTCCTAAATAGAAAACTAATTTCCACGGATCTCCTCCGGATAGTTTTGTAGCTTTGATAGCTACAAATTCAAAGAATCCACTAATTTCTAGCATTCCTGCGAAAATCATCATTCCTAGAAGGAGCCCAATTACATTGAAATCGATTGCTTCGAATAAATTATTCTCACACCCCCCACTTTCTCCTCCATGCCCTCCACCGGTACACCAAGTAAGTGAGTTGTAATATGTTCCAACTAGAAGCATTCCTACGGCCCCACCCCAAGCAGCTAACACACGATCAACAATTTCACCTAAAATTAAGGCAAATGCTACAAGAAAAATAAGTAGAATAAGAATTGCTTCAATTGATCCAGTATCTGCGACATAATCTGATGTAGAGCTCGTGGCCATGTTTCAAATATTTAGGGAGGCAATAAAAGCTTACGCCAACCGATTCCATAGTGGTTCGGTCCAAATTTTTCTTGATTCTTCGATACCCAATTTAGATATAATATCACCATCTCTTGTAAATATAATTTCATCATTCACATTTCCAATTTGTTTAGCATAATCAAAACGATTAGCAAATTTATCCTCACAGCCACTAGCCACTTGAACAACCCATCTTCCGTTTGATTCACTAAATAATTCAATATCAGCCCTTAAGTCTGTCGTAAGTTCAATATTTGCCCCCACTCCACTCATACACATTTCAATTATAGAAATTGCTAATCCGCCAGTTGAAATATCATGACATGCTACAACTTCATTATTTTCAATTGCTTGAATCAATTGCTCCATTCGTGGCATAAATTCTTTAAAATTGGTTGTCGGCACATCAGCACTTTCAAGTTCTAAATGTCGATAATATAAACTTGCACCCATCTCTTCTTTAGTATCACCTATAAGCCATATACTTCCTTCATTTTTCATATCGCTAGTAGTGCATTTACGGATGTCTTTTACCAATCCAATTCCCATCAAAACCGGTGTTGGGGGAATTGCGCCTTCTGCAGTTTCATTATACAAACTGACATTACCTGAAACATATGGAACATCAACTGCGATGGCTGCATCTTTTAAAGCTTCACAACTTGCCTTGAATTGACCCATAATATCGGGATTGCGAGGATTGCCAAAACATAAACAATCAGCTAGAGAATCTATTCTGGCTCCGACGGATGCCAAATTTCTACATACTTCTTCTACAGCGCTCATAGTTCCATGGTATGGATTTGCTTCCATTAAGTATGGGTTAACATCTGATGTTAAGGCAAGTCCCTTCCAAGAATTATCAACTGGTTTAAGGACAGAAGAATCACCGGGCACATCTTTCCCAATTGGTCCTTGAATCGGTTTTAATACTGTTTTTCCACGTACTTCATGATCATATTGTCGAATTACCCAGTCTTTTGAAGCTACTTCAGGTTTTCCAATCAATTCATTAATAGTAACATTAAAATTAGTAGGATAATCTGGTTTTATTTTTCTCTTATCAGTTTCATATTTAGGTAGATTGTATGGTCTTCTATAGACAGGACCTCCGGTTGTAAAATCTAAATCTAAATTCAGAATTTCTACACCGTTATAATGTACAATATTTATTTTCTCAGGAATTACTTCTCCAATCGTTACAGCTTCAACATCCCATTCTTTACATATCGCCAGTACTTTTTCTATATTTTTAGGTTCTACTGTAAACATCATTCTTTCTTGAGATTCCGAAACCCAAATCTCCCAAGGGGGCATATTATCTACTTTCAATAGAACTTTTTCAAGGTCAACTCTAGCTCCAAATCCCGCATCCAGGGCCAATTCACCTACAACACAAGACAGACCACCGCCTCCCAAATCTTTCATACCTGTTAAAAGCTTCATTTCATTCAATTCTAAACATAAATGGATTAGTGGTTCTTTAGTTATTGGATCGCCTAATTGCACAGCTCCGAGATCCTCTTCTGACCCTGCATCCAAATTTCTCGATGCAAATGTTACTCCATGAATACCATCACGACCAGTTCTTCCGCCTGCTAGAATATATATATCGCCAACGCCTCCGGCTTTACTATGTATCATCAAATCTTTACGGACTAATCCGATACATCCTACATTGACTAGAGGATTGCCCGTATATTTTGGATGAAACGATACTTGACCTGCCACAGTCGGGACCCCAACTCGGTTACCATAGTCTCGAATTCCAGCAACGACCCCCCCCATCAAATATCGGGGATGTTTAACGCCATCTGCTAAATTCTCACGAGGTGTATCTAAATCTCCAAAAAATAAAGGATCGACTAGAGCTATGGGTTGCGCTCCCATACATACAACATCCCGCAAGATTCCACCAATACCTGTTGCCGAACCACCATATGGGTCCAATGCAGAGGGATGATTATGCGATTCAAGTCCTACTGCATAGTAATGTTCATCATCAAATTCCATAATGCCTGCATCTTCTCTAGCAATTACTTTCTTAGTTGATTCTAATCCAAAAACGGTTTCTTCTAAAATTGATTTTGAAGATTTATAGCAACAATGCTCAGACCAAGCTTGATCAATGGCTTGAAGCTCAACATCAGTTGGCCTTCTTCCTTGTTTTTGAAAAAATCCTTTTACTTTTAAGATTTCATCAGGCAAAAGGCCTAGTCCTAATTTTTTTACAACTTCACTTAAGTCTCCATCTAAATTGACGTAAAATACATTATTGGTTTTGGGTACCAGTTCAAGCATTAATCAGCCACCAATATGGTATAATTGTGAACTACTGGGTTTGCCAATAGTTGTTGGCATATTTTTTCAGCTAATTCAAGTGCTGCCTTTTTTTCTTTGTCAATAACAATACGATAACATTTTGCAGATTCGACTCCTTTTACACTATCAAATCCTAAAAGATTAAGCGCTTTTTGTACGTTAGCACCTTCAGGATCAGCCATCCCCGTTTTTAGACCAACTCTTATTTCTATTTCAGTAACCATAAAACTCTAAACCATCAGTTTAGAGGTGGGATAAAAATTAAACGGCTGTTTTTTTTAAATTAAATTTAATTGCATACATAGTAAAATTAGAATCAAAGTTTGAAATCCAGCAGCAACATCATCTAGCAGAATTCCATGCCCTCCTTCAATTTTTTCTAAATCTTTTGCAGGCCATATTTTCAAAACATCAAATACTCTAAAGGCAATGAATGATAAAATCCAGATTTGCGGAGTAATTTCAGTATTAAGAATTATTAGAATACTTATTGGAATCAAATAACCAATGACTTCATCAAGTACATAAATACTAGGATCTTTCCCATATTTTTCTTCGCACCATGGCGCAACCTGTAATCCAATATAATACATAATTAGAATCATGCTGAACAAGAGGTATCCAGTATATTGTTCTATATTTTGAACAATTAAATATGCCAACAGCAATGATCCAAAAGAACCGAATGTTCCTGGGGCTATTGGTGCTCTTCCCAAAAAGAAGAAAGAAACAATACTCTCATTGATTAAATTTTTTGACTTAGTCATCTTTAGCTTCTCTCCAGAAATGGACCATTCTTTGAATAACAGTTAGGTTCCCTAATATAGCTAAGGATGCAACAACAAGTGTGATAATTATTTCGACATTATTCATTATTTCCCCAACTAAAAGCCCCATTCCAAAAATGAATAATCTTTCAGGTCTTTCAATAATGCCAATTCCTTCTTGTGAGATTCCCAATCTTTCTGCAGCTGCTCGAGTATAAGATGTTTGAAAAGCACCGACCAAAGCAGCCATTGCCCACATCTCACCTGAGATAAAATCAAGTCCCTCTATTGGTTTCATCCACCCTCCTAATATCAAGGCTCCAAAGGCGATGCAATCGGCATATCTATCAATAACGGCATCAAGATATCCTCCTTTTTTTGAAGAAGTTCCAGTAACTCTGGCAACTAATCCATCTGCCCCATCACATAGAGAAGCGATAAATCCAATAAGAAATGCAAAGTATATTTCTTGATTATAAATAAACCATGCAGCCCAGAAGGTTAGGAGAAGCCCCATCGCTGTAATATGATTTGGCTTAATACCCAATTTACCTATAATTAGAGCTACTGGTTTCAAAAGACGTTCAGCACTATTTTTCAATGATTTACTAAGCATATAGTGAATATGGTACGGGAGTGGTTCTTTTAGTCCCTTGCGCAATAAGCCCATTATACATGGACCGTGACTTGATAAAACAGCAATTGAAATATACTTTAGAAGGGACCAATTTCGACGATCAAGGGGAACTTTATAGAGGGAAAGTTCGAGATAATTACGTTAATGAAGATACCATAACAATGGTAACTACAGATAGGATATCAGCATTCGATAGAGTCCTAGGAACCGTTCCGTTCAAAGGTCAGGCCTTGGTTGAATTAGCTGATTGGTGGTTTGGAGAAACTGCAGATATTGTTGCTAATCATGTAATGAGGCGCCCTCATCCTAATGTGTGGACAGTTAGAAGATGCGATCCAATACAGGTGGAAATGGTAGTTCGAGGATACATTACAGGCGTTACATCAACATCAGCTTGGACTGCTTATGAAAAAGGAGATCGGAACTTTTGCGGCAATGAGTTGCCGGATGGAATGAGAAAGAATGAAAAATTACCAGAACCAATCATTACTCCATCAACCAAAGCAGTACAAGGTGAACATGATGAGTCTGTAGCACCGTCTGAGTTGTATAAAAGAGGTGTAATTGACCCGGCATTATTCAAAGAATTATCTAGAATTTCAATGAGATTATATGAAAGAGGTGTATCTCGAGCAGCCGATAAAGGTTTGATTTTTGTTGACACTAAATATGAATTTGGTATTTCTAAAGGAAAAATAATGTTAATGGATGAAGTGAACACTCCAGATTCAAGCCGTTATTGGATGGCTGACGACTATGAAAAACATTTTGAAAAGGGTGAAGAGCCACGAAAATTAGATAAAGAATATGTAAGAACTTGGTTAGCTGAAAAAGGATTTACTGGAGATGGAAAGCCACCTAAATTAACCGATGATCTTAGAATGGAAGCAGCAGCTAGATACATGCAGGTCGTAGAGTCATTTACTGAAGAACCAATGCAACTTGAAGTCGGTCCTGTTGATGAATCAATATACTCTATACTTAATCCATTTGCTTATTAGCTTCAATAGTCAACTTTATAACCGAACCCTAAAACTGTCATTATCCTGAGGTATGGACAACATACAAGAACAAGTTAAGAATGGCTCAAAAAAAATCTAGAACACAGGGAAAGCCAAAATCGGAAATTAAATTAGCCGAAGAGCGTTTTCAAAATTGTGTTGTTAAGCGGAATAATCTCAATGACGAAGCTCGAGCGTTAAGAGATGAAAGGAATTCATTACATGATCAACGTAACAAGGTCATGGAGGGGATTATGGAGCACCGCGATGAGATGAAAGCAAATACAACAATTAAGACTAAACATCAAAATTTACGTAATAGTGCTCAAGAAAAAGCTAAGCAACTAATTGCTCTTAAGCAAAAAAAAGGGAAAGATAAAAAAGGTGATAAATCACTTAAAGATACCGTTCAAGCTTTACATTCTGAAATTCTTAATTTAGAAAAGCGAAGAGAAACTACGGAAATGCCTATTTCTAAAGAAAGAGAAGTAATGGATAGGTTATCCATATTGAGGCGAAGTTTAGGTGATCAAGAAGAAGTATTATCCACCCAAAAACACCTTAATGCAGAAGTATCGGAATTAGATACGACAATAGATTCTGAATTTTCTAGAGCTGATGAGGAACATAAGTACGTCGTAAATATGGCTAGACTTAATAAGAAAATTTACAAGAAAGTGAGTGCGCTAATGAAAGAAGCCTCTCACCTATCAACAGAATCGGATAAAAAGCATAAAGAATTTGTAGATTGTAGAAAGAAAGCAGATAATCAGCATGCTAAAGCTATGGAAATGCTTGAAACATTACGCACGCATCGTAAGAGTGAAACTGATGAACGTCAAGCTCGTTGGAAAGTAGTTAAGGACCATCACCAGAATATCAAAAAAGAGTTATATGATCCAAAGAAATTAGATAATGTTGCAGATGATGCACTTCAACAATTGATGTCTGGCGGTAAAATTTCACTTTAATGGATTCAATAGTATTGGCTGGCGGTTTTGCCAAAAGAATGTTGCCTCTTACTAAGAATACTCCCAAACAATTATTAGATGTAGCAGGTAAGCCAATGCTTACACATGTTCTTAAATCATTAGAAAAAATAAATCCAGAAAGAGTAATTGTATCTGTTAATAGTTTTTTTGAATCTAACTTTGAGGATTTTTTGAAAGCTTATGAAGGTCCGTTAAATATTGAATTATTTGTAGAATCTAGCAATAATGAAGAGGAGAAATTAGGTGCCCTTGGTGCATTAAATTTACTTTTTTCTGAATTTTCAATTAAAGGTCCTGTTTTTATCGCAGGGGGTGATAATCTTTCTGATTTTGATTTAAATCGAATTGTAAAAAAGTATCAAGAAACTAAAAAAGACGTTATTGGATTATATGATGTTGAAGATATTGAATTAGCGAAACTCTATGGAATTGCAGAAACTCACAACGAAAGCATTATTGATTTCTATGAAAAACCAAGCGAACCAAAATCAACTTTAGCAGCAACTGCGTATTGGTTGCTATCAAAAAATGGAATTACTAACTTTTTAGATTATATTAATTCTGGAGGGGATCGCGATGCCCTTGGTAATTTTTTGAATTGGAATATTAAAAAAGCAGATGTCAAATCGGTTTCTTTTCAAGGTATTTGGTATGATATTGGAGATTTAGAATCATATCGAACTGCACAAAAGTGGCTTTCAAATTGAACAGAGGGCTTTTTTAGAACAATGTCAGTCAGATTGTAATGGCAACTGATTTTTCAATGCTTGGTGAGGTTTTTGTCATTAGTTCGTTGTTTTTATTGGCTATAGGGTATTATATTTCTGAAAGAGAACATGTTTTTCTTGGAATGCGCTTTCCTACAAAAATAGGAAATCAGTTTAGTATACTGGGATGGATCTGTTTAGGTTTTTTTTGGTGGATTCAAGTAGAATATTACATACTAATAAAAGATCCCGTAAATGCTTTAATTTGTGCTGCAGCCATTCCCTTTTTTGGATATTTAGCTTATCATGAATATTTGAGCATAATATGGAAATTACCCTATGAACCTTTACGATGGTTAGCAGCTATGACTGTTGTGGCTGGAGGGATATATTTCTTTGTTGAGAGAGTACCTTTACTCGCAGGTTGGTTAATCCATTTGGTAGCTGAACAGTCAATATGGTTTCTTGATATTTTTAATTTAGAATTAAGTTTAGGCCAAATAGATTATGGTGAAGGATCTAAGATTTACCGTTCAGGTTCAGAACATGAAGAAGTCAGAGTATCTGTCGAGGGAGACAGTTGGAAAAATCCTCTTGCACCCTCTGTAAACATAGTTCTTGCTTGTACTGCTCTTCAAAGTATGATAATCTTTGTTGGAGGCGTTATTTGTACAAAAGCACCTCTTCATAGTCGGTTTAATGCATTTTTAGTAACTGTACCTCCAATTTATATTTTGAACTTAGTTCGTAATGCAGTAGTTATTTGGTTAACATATGAGCACGTATGGGGGGTTGACACTTTCTTTTGGGCTCATGCAGTTTATGCAAAGATTGGCAGTTTACTTGCTCTCGTAGTTCTCGCTATAGCTGTCTTTCATTTTTTACCTGAAATGCAGGATTCAATATTAGGAGTTATTGATCTTCCTTTACGTGAAGCTCCAGAAGGGGCCCCTAAGCTCCCCTTTGCAAAAGATATGCCAAATATGGTAATTTACATAATAGTATCTGGTTTAATTCTATTCCCATTTGGAGCATCATCAAATTCAATTAGTGATCAAGGGATAGTTGTTGATTTGCCTCTTGAAGAGATGTATGTAATATCTTTAATTCTGATTGTCTTATCTATATTTCTTCTTTGTTTCTATAGAGATCCTTATCGGGAAATTCAGGATGGTATTGTTAGTCCGGCCGATGGTTTAGTTCAAAAAGTAGAAACTAAACGAGGAATGATTCATATTTCAGTTTTTATGGGTGTCCAGAATGTGCATGTTAACCGTTCACCTATAGACGGAAAAGTAATTTCACAAAATCATAAGTCAGGAGGATATACTCCTGCATTTTCGAAAGATTCAGATAAAAATGAGCGATTAATAACCAAATTAGATACTGATCTTGGAATTTTCAAAATTACACAAATAGCTGGTTTCTTAGTTAGACGTATTGTTAGTTATATTGAACCTAATGAGCTTATTGGAAAAGGAGAGCGTATTGGATTAATTCATTTTGGCTCACGCGTAGACTTGGCTTTTGAATCATCAGGGATTAGAGTAAAAGTTAAGAAAGGGGATCGTATTTTAGCTGGACAAACAATTGCTGAATTCACCCCAATGTCGTCTCTTTCAGTTGCTGAAAAATTGTTGGAAGGGCCAAAAAGGTTGCTTTCAAAAATTCAGGCATCAGCAATTGACAAAGAAGATTAAATATGACTACATTGAAACAAATATTTAAGCCCGTTACTTTAATTTCTTATGCTGATATTGCGACTTTTACAAGTGCAGCTTTAGGTTTTTTGGCAATTACATACATAATTGATGGTACCGTTTCAAGTTATATTGTAGCTCTAATGTTACTTCCAATATCTGCTATAATTGATGGTATGGATGGGGCTTTAGCACGTAAATTTGGAACAAAGCATGATTATGGCAAATATCTAGATTCTATATCTGATTCAATTTGTTTCGGGTTAGCTCCATCTATTTTGATTTATTCTTTATTTTATGATATCAATCGAGGTCCAGCTATAGACATAATCGATAACGATCTCAAATTTAATTTTAGGTATAATATAGATAACATAGTTGCAATTTCAACTTCATTAATTGTTCTTTTATTAAGTATTTTTCGCTTGGCAAGATTTACTCAAGGAAATCAAGGTGATAACAAATATTTCCTTGGCTTACCTTCTCCTGCTTTGTCTATGTTTATAGTAGTTATTTCAATTAAATATTCTTTAATTAATGATTTTAACCACATTTTAGTTCCAATATCAATAGGTTTAGTTTCATTGCTAACGATAACAACTATTCCTTATGCTAAAGCTCGTGCCGGTTTTAGAAATCCAATATTATTTGGTATTTTGGTCTTAATTATTACTATAATACTCCGCTTTTTTGAAAACGATTTATGGGACTCTATATGGTATATAGCTTTCGCACTCTATATGGTTTATTTTGCATTAATACCGTTATTGGTATCTAGTAATTATTTTGATAACTAATTACTTTTTTCTTCTGTAAACAATTAATCCTAGTAATGAAATAATAGATATAAAAGAAGGCCCTGGAAGTAATGAGTCTTCTTCTTCGGCGGTAGTTTCTGTAGTGGCTTCACCTTCTATGTTTACATTTACTGTAATTTGTCCCATATTATTGCTGCCTATTTCTGTAACTTCCATCCAAACTAAAGTATAGGAGTATAAACCAGGTTCAGGTTTATTAGCAAGAATAGATAAAGTTCCAAATTCCATTTCTCCTTCTTTAATGTTTAAAACGTCTTCAGGCATAATTGATACCATCCAAATAGTTTTTCCACCACCGTCAGTATAAGTTAGCATACTGTTTGTAGTCATATCATTTGGTCCATTTATTTCAAAGCCAAGTATAATATCAACATTGCCTATATTTTCTATTGTAAAATCAAATTGTTCACTAGTTATTGAATCTGAATCCATATCAATATTCAGATCAAATGTAGATATTCCATTACTTGAACTGAAACAGGTATTAGCCGATGTCAAACATAGTTCAATTTCGTTTTGTTCTTCAAATGGAGATTGAGCAACAACATTTGAAATTGATTTAGCTAGTTCTTCGTCTCCAAACATAAGTATGACTTCTAACCTGTAAGTAGCTTCTGGAGTGTTTAGTGGCACTGCCACAGTTACTGTAAAGGTAGTTGCACCTTCAGCTTCCAAATCTATCTCAGTTATCGTTGATGTGGCCCATTCTCCAGCATTTCCACCTGTTAAAACAGTTAGTAATTGAGCCCCATTACTGTCGCTCAATATTGTAAACTCAAAGTCCCCTGAAGTTCCAGGTGCAATATTCATTAGGCCATTACTATCTCGTATAAGGGTTACACCAATAGTCAGTTCTTCTACAATTACTTTAACTGTTTTATCATCTTCAGCACTTTGGTCATTTCTTGATATTGCCCAAATTTCAACATACGAGTTTCCGTCATCAGCATTCGCAGGTACACTAATCACTGCAGTTACAGTATCATCTCCTCCGGCTCCAATAAGTATTCCATTTTCTTTAAAGTTAACCCATGACGATCCTTCACCTCTTGCTTCTAAATCAAAAGTATCCTGTTCATCTCCGTGATTATAGATAGTTATGTCGATTTCAACGTCTCTACCTGCAATAGTTTCAATACTTGTAGGGTCTAAGATAATCTCTACTTCATAATTAACCGGATTATCAGTTACAGTTACTAGCAGTTCAAGTTCTTCAGTTGTTCCATCACTTGCAACTACAATAATATTCAAATCATAATCGCCAAATTCAGTACCTTCATCTATCTTTAGTGCTAATTCAATATCTCGACTTTCGTTACTATGAAGCTCTAATTGATTTGTAATTTGCCCCCAACTCGAAGCACTTCCAGTCATCTCAATCTCGAAAATATCATTTCCACTTGCCTGATTAATGACAATTAAATCAAACATGATATCATCTCCAGGTTCACCTTCCTTGTGATCATTGAATGTAGTTATTTCAGGAATAGATATCATTGTAATCTCAATATCTTCATTCTTTAGATTATTTCGATGACTTTCATCTTCCTTTAGAGTTTCAACAATGATCGTAACTTCCCGAGGATTCTCACTTTCCCACTCCCAGTCTAAAATTTCTTCCTCACCAGATTCAAGATTTGTAATCATTTTTGTTTGAGACCAAAGTTCATTTCCATCACGATCCTCAACACGTGCTTCAACTTCAAATGCATTTTGATTTTCAGAACCATAATTTTTGATAACACTTGAGAAAGCAATAGTTGAATTCTCATTAGTTGGCGTTTCAATATTTAATGAATCAACACCTACATCATCTGCAGCAGCAGCAGCTCTCAACCAATCAAGAGCACGGCCAACCATATCTTCACGATCATCACTATTGTTTACAAAAGCAAATGTAAATGGTGAAACAATTATTCGATAATCTCCTTGATAGTGAAGCGATAAGTTGAATACTTGTGGCGCATCATCCCAGTTTGTAGCTCCGTCTTCAAAATCATCAGATAATAGAGTTCCATGAACTGAATCAGTTAACTCGACGTCATCAAAATACCATCCTTCATAAGCATCAGTTATACTGTCAGAACCAAATCTAAACCTAAATCTTACATCTTCACCAGAAAAATCGGTTAAGTCAAAAGAAGCTTCAACCCAACCTCCGGAATCACCATGATATCCTGATTCACCATCTAATCCAGAAACAGAATCTCCAGGGTATCCTCCAACAGGATAAATTACTTCCCAATCTTCACCATCATTAGTTGTAATTTGAACATTTCCTCCATCATAAGGATAGGTTGAACTTTCAGTACTATAATAGTGCTGGAATTTCAGTTCTCCACCTGTCCAATCTTCACTATCATTAGTACTTAGTCCATATTCTGATGAAGTATATATTGAATAATCCCAACCACTTTCATATTCTCCATTATTTTTACTTTCGTCCCCAATCCACATTGAATGTGTTGGGCTGTATGCTTTCCTGTTAGAATCTTGTTCAGTATCTACAATATGCCACCAATTACTATTACCAGTATAGAAAGCCCCTACAGCGTCATCAGTTGGTCTAATCCAATCAGTGTAATCATAACCAATTATACTGCGATCATTCATATCATATTCAGCTTCACCAAAAATTTCATCATCATTAACTCCAATTAATGGGTTTGGTATTCCGGAACCATCACTAACATATTTAACTTTTAGATAATCATATTCAAAAGATCCTTCCTCTCTTGAACCTGTAGAACTATTTAGGGCAGTCATAAATTGTTGTCCCATTATCCACATACTTCCTCCTCCATCTAGATAATCTCCAATACAGGTTTTCCAGTTTGTTAAGTTTCGTTGATTGTGATCTCCTTGAACCCAGATAACGACATCATAATTAGACATTAATTCATTAGTAGGATAAGGATGCAACTCACCATAAGAACCAGCTTCACTATCATAGGGTATAGTATAAACATCATAACCTCTACTTTCACCATCATTGAAATATTGTTGAAGAGTTAACTTCATTCGAGCATCTATTTTATCGATATCATAATAGTTATTATATCCATTATTTTTACCAAAATTTGCATCAATTAGTAGAACTTTATCACCATCAGTTTGATCATAATAGAATGGCGTTACAGAAATATCTTGACTATCTTCTGTTTCCGGATCATCACGACTTGTTACCGTAATAGAAAATTGATGTTCATCCCCAGTAGGTGCAAGGGTTGGTGAGATAATCGCTACAGTGAAATTTTGGCTTGAACCTGATGAAAGATATAGTGTTGCAGTATGTGAAATTATTTCCCATCCGTCAGGATTGCCATTGTGGCCAACCGTTATATCATAATATCCACTATTTTCTCCAGTATTCTTTGCTGTAAAGTTGAAAATAACTGATTCACCAGATAACACATCTTTGGCCTGTTGTTCTACCGATAATACAACATTGTATCCACTTTCAGCAATATCAATATCCGATTCTTTAGGATTATTTCCTGCACGTTCATCATCATTTAGTAAAGTTTCAACTCTTATTGTATAAGTTCCATTTGAACCACCTTCCCAAACCCAGTCAAGTGTAATATTGTTTTTAGATTCAAGTTCATTAACCGTTTGAGTTTGGTTGTAAACTTCGGTTCCATCTTCTTTTGTTACAGTTCCTCTCACATCAAAAGAATTTTGATCATCAGTTCCAAAATTATAGATATTAGAGTTGAAGGCTACAGCTCTTCCAGGCTTAGCAGTTTCTGGTGCATCTAAATTCTTTGTCCCCACATCATTAGGGATTGGCGGTAAACTGTACAAAGTAAAATCATCAACATATAAACCATCATATTGTGTAAAGGTATCGGATACAAAACGAATTCTAAAGGATGCATCACCTTCATATTCACTAACGTCAGATTCTATGTACAACCACCCGTTGTCATCAGCATCATCATATTCTTCTGAATAGTCCCCATCATCTCCTGGGAATGAGTCTAATGTATTCCATTCACCAGATATATTGATTTCTAATATTGCTGAATCTGCAGGGCTGGCGATTCCAAACCAAACCATTGCTGAAATGTATTTTTCTGATCCGTCCCCTAAATCAATTATTGGAGTTTCGAGTGAATCGTTCAAAGAAGCACTATAAGTCCCAGTATCTGGATTTCCTAAATACCAGGAATAATCTCCAGAATAGGTTTTTCCATATTCTTCTCCAATCTCATAATAATTCCATTCACTTAGGACAATATCGGAACCCCAGTCTCCGTCCCCATCTTCAAAATCGTCTTCATATTCGGTAGTTATACCTTCCTTAATTTGGAAATTATCAATGTACCATCCTTCGTAAGTATTAACTGATGAATCGGTTCCAAAGCGTAATTTAAATTTCGCATCTTCACCAGAATAATTTCCTAGATTAAAATTTGCAGTTTCCCAACTACTGGTTTCTCCGTCTCCCGAATTTCCAGTATAACCGGGTTCGTTATCTAAACCAACAACCGCATCATCAGGATACCCTCCGTCTGGCGTAATTACTTCCCAATTTTCACCCCCATCAATAGAGATTTGTACATTTCCACCATCCCAGCTAAATTCAGTATTGTACCAAATATCGACTGCCAAAGTTGGACTTGTACCTAATGAGTGCTCATTAGCAGTGTATAATGAAAAATCCCAATTATTGTCATATTCGCCATCACCTTTAGATTCATCTCCAACCCACATAGCGTGTGTTGGACTTGAAGCCTCACGGTTACTATCTTCATCAGTATCAATAATGTGCCAGGGATTGCTCAAAGATTTGTAATTAGTCCATCCATTAGTACCATCTTCCATGTCATCTGAAAATTCGATATCAACACTTCTCATCAATACCGAAACAAGATTATTTTCTGGAATTTCATCATTATCGTCATCCAATTCAGCTTCAAACCAGAATGTTCCATATTCATCAGTTTCCCATTGCCAATCTAGTGATATCGAGTCTCCAGGATTTAAGTCGCCAGTGTTTTGAGAACCGCCATTGTATACAACACCTCCAGCTCCATCGTATACTTTACCGATAATATCTGAATTCATAGAGACGTCACCTGTGTTTGTTACAAGAACACTCATATTTCGTTCAGTATCCTTTTCAGCAATCATGGGATTAACATGACCTTCAGATAGTTCTACATCGTATTTTACGTATGTATTAACTGCAATTTGTTTGTCATTATTGTCTTCTTTTTCATCATTAGCTATTATTGCAGTTGTTTTTATTTCATATTCATAATCTTCATCATCCGGAGTATCCCATTCAAATTCAACGAATGCACTTTCTCCAGTGTTAAGAGAAATAGTTTCCGTATCTGTAAACCTATAGGTATTGTTTAAACATCGAATTTCGAGTTCTACTTCAATACTATTTTGGTCTTCAGTACCTCTGTTTCTTACAGTTACATTGATTAGGTTAGTTACATCCGGTTCTACAGTGTGTCCGTCTATAGGAGTATTAAATCTACCTAAAGCAACATCATTTTCTAATTGTTCTACAAGATACTCTACTATGTTTTCCATTAATTCATCTCTATCTGCGCTTTCAGTAATTGAACTAAAATCAACAGCCATAAAAATTAGTTTGAAATCTTCTTCAGTTCTTATGGTTGAAATATTGTAACCATCAGCAGCACCAGAACTAAGTACTTTTTCGAAACCATCTCGGGGATTTACATCGTCACCGAAATCAGAAGAAATAGCATCAGCATTGTATTCAACTCCATCAGAAACTGGATCATCATCTACTCCGTATAGAACTGCAGGTGTGGTTCTATCATGATCAGCATATGCAACACCCAGATAGTCATATTCGAAGTCACCTTCGCTTCTTTCACCATCTGAACTATCAAAATCATAAAGGATATCGTGACCAATTGCCCATAATGAACCTCCACCTTCTAGAAAGTCAGCTACGTTTGTTTTATCTTCGTTGGTAAAAGTAACGTCCGTATCACCACTGATGTAATCAGTACCACAAGCCCAAATAATTAAGCTATATTGGCTCAGCGTATCATAATCTGGTGCATTTTGGCCGCTATCTACTCGGATAAGGTCATATCCCATTCCAGTAGACATATTGTCTAAAGCTGCAGAGTAGTATCCGTCCGTTTCAGTTCTTGTTCCTCCATTATTACTACTATTGTCATCATCAAGGAAAAGGATTAGTGGATATTCTACAGAAATATCTTGTGTGCCTTCATTATTGTCTTCATTTGATTCTCTTATCTGTTCTTCTTCATCAACAACTACTGTAATTGTATGTGAGCCTCCAACAGCTCTCCATTCTACTTCAGCATCTGCAGTATTACTGCCAGGGACAGTTATGCTATCTTTCCCAATAAAGTTTCCATCCCAGTAAAAACTAACATTAGTCGTTACACTAATCAATCCACTTGATCCACCATCATTTGCAATTTCTGCAGTAATAATTATAGTGTCTCCGCCAGTTGGTGAATCGTCGCTAAATGTTATTTCGTTTATTGATAAATCGGGGTCTCCTTCATCAGCTAATGTATTCATTACTGAGAAAGGTAGCATTAACATGGCTAACAGAAAAGCAGTTAGTTTACGCGTCATAGTCGTTCCTAATACTGCCAACCTTCCAGATTATAAAGGTGTGTTTACTCTCTGCGAGAGTATTTTTTATGCCTTAATCGATCATCATCTTCTAGACTAGTAACATCACTTTCTTTCCAATCATTACCAATTTTAGGAAAATAAATGCACCCTTCTCCATTAATATTGTCTGGCACTAAGGTCATATCGATTACATCCGATTTATTCATAGCTTCTTCATAGATTCCAGCACCACCAATAAACCAAATATCACCTTTACAGGTTCCAAGAGCATCATCTATACTTCTAAAACATTCTACGTCTTTAATATCTTTTCTAGTTATTACTATATTTCTACGTTCAGGCAGTGGTTTTATTGGTAAAGATTCCCAAGTTTTGCGACCCATAATAATCGTATTTCCAATTGTTAAACGTTTGAACCGTTTTAAATCAGCAGAATAATGCCATGGAATTGTGTTATTTTTTCCAATTATGCCTTCAGGAGAAACTGCAACTAAAATCCCTTTCATACCGCGACCTTAAACGGAATAAATGGTTTAGGATTATAATTTTCTAACTTAAATTTTGAAAGAATTGTTTCAGTGTCTGCATCAAGTAAATCCATTACGTCATCTAACGTTTCGATGCTTGGGTCAATTATCAACTGAGGTAAGGGTCCAATTTTTCTTTTTAGTTGTTTTTTTAATCCCGGAATATGGTCATATTCGCCCATAGTTCCATTAGCTTTCTTTGTATATATGTGCGCATCAACTAAAGAATGGCCAAAAGTACCTACTTTCATCCCCGATAAATGTGCAAATAAATGTAAAAGAAACGAATAACCGGCAATATTGTAAGGAACACCTAAGGCAACATCACAACTGCGTTGAGTAAGATGCAAACATAAGCGAGGTTCGTTATTCTTATCATATTGAACATTAAAAATGAATAAAAGGTGACATGGTGGAAGCTTGCTGGTCTGCGCATTCCCTGGAGCCCATGCCGAAATTACCATTCTACGGCTATTTGGGTTCTTTTGCAATGTATCTAATACATAATGTACTTGATCATTTAATTTATCATCTCCATGTATCGGAAATTTTCTCCAGAAATTACCGTAGGCACTAGGTACATATCCGTCATCATCGGCCCAATAATTCCAAAATTTACAATCGTGCTTTTTTAATAGTCCGATATGCAAATCTCCCGATAAAAACCATAAGTTTTCAATTACTATGTTTTTCCATGAAATTTCTTTGGTTGTTAGAAGTGGAAAACCATCCTTAAGATCAATTGAATAGTTTACATTAAATGCAGATATTGTATCGATACCAGTTCGATTTTCTTTCCGAGTTCCTCGGGTTAAAACTTCATTCACCAAGTCCAAGTACTGCTTCACATAATCCCAATAGGAAGGTCCCCTAAAGCATTGTTCTATTTTCGTAAATTATATATAAATTGTTGTATTGAGTGTTGTATGCCTTTTCGTATAGTTGACCATGACTCAAACCAAATTTTGCTTGAATCGCCACACGTGTCTGATTTAATAGAATATATAGATAAAAATTCAGAAGAATATTTGGTCAAAGAATTAACTATATCTTAGGTAATTTTTTTATCCTGAAACTAATATTTCAATACTCTCAGCTAAAGTAATATCTTTTTCAGTCACACCATTTACTTCCTCTGTAGCTGAAGTTATCTTAGCCGTTCCATTTTTCCCAATAGCTATATCGGGACAATGATTAATATCTATAGAAATACTTGCGACATGGTGTATAAAAGCTATAGCGGATTCGAAATTATCAAAGACAAATGTTTTTTCAATATTCTTGTAAACGTCATTGTAAATCCATCCATCAAGTCCCCTTAATGCTTTTTCACAATCGTTGTCGCCCAATAGCTCTGGCATACATTAGAAATATACCTATGCTATTTACAATTTGGCACCTTAACTACTTATAAACTATTTGTAGATGCAATATTTGTGTTACCTTCTGAACGAATAATGAATTTTCGATTTAATCTTACAAAGGACTTTCCCTATTTTAGATTTATAGGTTTCTTTGGGATGTTGTTATTTATGTTTTTTTCAAGATCTATTATTGAAGAATACTACATAGGTTTCATTCTTGATGGTGCACCTTATTATGCATTACAAAATATAGATGGTACTAATTTAATAATATTTACTGAATTCTCTCTTTGGATTTTATTATTAATTTTTTATATTACAGTTTTAGCGTTTTTATTTATAATTCCTTTAACTCTCTATTTTAGAGGCTTAAGTTCCTGGGAGTGGGACCCTACAACTGTCGTTTTCTGGTTAATCATAACACGAGGCATCTCCTTATTTCTTACTGAAATTAGTAATACAAATCCCAATCTTGAGGATTTCATTGACATCTTAATTACTATTATTGATTCAATTTTCGTTTTATTCCTGACTGTATTTTTGTTAAAATCATATAGTGCTTTCTTTGTACCCATAATATCCGAATGGTTAAATGTAGGAAAATCAGATACACAATATGGTCCACTTTTAGATATAATTGGTTCTTTATTGATTATTACATTTGGAGTAACTAGATTTCTTTCAACTTTCCATGTTGATTTTGGAGTTTTACTTGCTGGAGTCGGGGTTATTGGTCTGGTAATTGCACTAGCTGCCCAAGATACACTAAGCAATTTCTTTTCTGGAATTCTACTTCTTTTAGATCAAGGTTTTAAGACTGGAGATCTGATTAAATTTGATGATACCTATTGTATTATCAAAGAGATTGGATTACGTTCAACTAAAATTTACGATATTGTTCACCACGTAATAATAATAATACCCAATAATTCTCTTGCAAATGAGAATATTCGTAATCTTACTAAACCAGACCGATACTATAGACTAAGAATAGGAGTTGGAGTTTCTTATGATTCAGATCCAAGTAAAGTTGAAAAAGCCCTATTAGAAGTTGCTAAGAAAAATAAGGATATAGAACAAGATGATCCAACTAGGCTCCCTATAGTAGATTTTCAAAAATTTGCAGATTCTGCGCTAGATTTTGCGTTAGTTGTTTGGATAAAAAATGTAATTAGAATAAGGCAAATAAATTCAGATTTACATCACCAAGTATTTGAAAAGCTCGCTGAAGAAGAAATAACAATAGCCTTCCCACAAAGAGATGTACATATGTATGAATCATCAAGAAAGAAAGCAACGAGATTCCCAACAAAAACAGAAACCAAAGACGAACCAATGAAGACAATATCAAAGAAGTCTCCAGCTAAGAAAAAGTAGATTTATTCTTCAGTATACCAAATAGGTGGTATAAACAAATCATCCGAACTTCTTTCAATTATAGGAAGAGTAAGTACGCTGTTTTGGTTAGTTCCAATAGTGACATATCCACTACTCACGGGTGATGGGACATAATCCTCACTTGTTTGGCTTATTACTAATTCTAAGGCATTTCCAGCCGGTATTACGACATCCATGGCAAATAGTTGCATTTTAGCATTTATAGTTCCTGTAACTGTACAAGGCTGCCCACATTCTCTACCTCCTTCATAATATCTAAGATCCATTACGCCATGTCCAAGGTGTATTCCTCCAGCAATAGATAATTCAATGTAAAGGTGGCCTGATGTTTGACCTGGTGGAATAGTAACTTCTACATGGAAAGTAGGCATTCCTGAGATTCTGGTTTCATTTTCAAATATTTCAGTTTCAAGAGTTAATGTTCCAGTTGGACCTATTAATCCCGAACCTGAGGTAGCCGTAAGCCCTTCTCCAATTGCTAATTGTAATGATTCCCGGTCATTTGAAGGCCATGTTTCTTCAATTCTCCAGCCACCTAGATTATCCTGCATTTCTACATGTAATGCCGGTTTCAGATTTCCTTCATATAGATAATAATTAAACCATTCTAACAAATCTTGAGCCCAGTCATATCTCACAGTGTGAGGATAAGCTTCAGCACCTCTACCTGCAGACATTCCATTTTGATCACCAGGCCGATCTGGATAGTGGTGACCCCATTGGCCGAATAATCCTTTTATTTCAAATCCGTTATTTTGTAAATCTTTGTAAGCCGGAAATGCCATGTGGGGATCAACATTCCAATCCTGCATTCCGTGTATAAAGTAAATGGAACCATTGTAATTTTGCATTGCTCTTTCTAGAAAGTGCCTATCGGTCCAATAAGTATTGCCAGCATAATTCACTTCATCTCCGGCTAAATATGCACCTGGGCCATTGGCATAGCCTTCTGCATATCCTTTACAGGCAGTTTGCCAATCTTCACCATCACCATCCCATCCAAACGAACCATAAACACCATTATGCATTCCTAGCCCTCTAGCCTCCATGGATCCATTTCTCCACATCAAGTCATGAACGCCAATAAGTCCTGAAATCGGAATAATTGTTTTCAAATGCGGATTTCCAAACATTGCAGCTTGCCATGGCGTGCTCCCATCGTATGATTTTCCTATAATTCCAACATTACCATTACTCCATTCTTGTGTTCCCAACCAAGTAACTGCTGCATCAATCCCCATTTGTTCACTTAAACCCATAAAATCCATGCAATGGTTTGACATGCCAGTTCCAAAAACAGATACTTGGGCAACTGCATAACCATGCGGAACCATATTATCAATCAAGAATTTCCCGAGGCGATTTGCAGGAGTTAAAGCATCCACATCTCCATCATCATAGTATGGTCCAACATCAGCAATAACTGGTATTTTAGTTCCATTAGGAACATTTGGTAACCATAATCCTAAGTGTATTTTACAATCATCAGTAATGGTACATCCTAACTCACTTGCAGGTAAATCTACATCAACAAAAATACTTTCAGGTCCAGTTATCTCATATGTGCCTTTTTCAAGTGTATAGCTGTAAGATTCAGTTGTATTGAATGGTTGATTTATTCTTTCCCATACTGGAACAAGTCCATTTTCAGATATGAGGTCATTCATATCATCATCGTTATCTTCAGTAAGATAAAGTAACACCGATGACAAAAGTAGTATCGCTACAGTAATTCCTGCAAATACCCGTTGTTCCATAGTTGATTATCTACGGCCTTGATATAGAGTTTCACTGTAAAAATTATTTAATCATCGTCAATTATTTTTGCTATTTTTGGTAATCTCAAGAAACCTTGATGAAATAGCGCTCCCGATACAGCAAAGAATGCTAGAAGGCTAGCAACTATCAATACCAAGTCGTGTAATCCATAAAGCACATGTTCAAGTGCACTTGCATATAAATATTGTAAGAAAAGATATAGGAATGCAAGTCTACCTGCAATACGGATTCCATTATCATTTCTTATTGCATAAGCAATCCACATTCCCGCACCGCCAAGAAATACAATAGTACTAAGACCGAATAAAGTGATAAGCATAAAATTTCCAACACTCATATCTGAATATCTATTTTCAATTATCAATAGTTTCCAAAATTCAATAGCCCCACCAAAAAATAGTCCATATCCTGCCGAATAGTAAGGTGCTGCAGTTTCATTTTTGAAAGTCTTTAGATTTACACCTATAAACATAAACATCATTATGATGAATGGATTAACTAAAATCATCGAAGCATAAGCGACATCAGTATACAAATCAGTACCACTCAAGAACATAATTACTTCAGCAACACTGCCTAAAACAACTCCAATTCCACTTGCTAAGTATAGTTTCCGTTCCTCAAGTCTATCTTCCAGACCTTTTATTATGTGAAAAAAGAGTAGCATTGCAGGTATGATGTACATCAACATACCGATTACATTTGCCTGAAAGATGACAGATTCCATGTTTATTTCTTACGATTCCAAATAGTCATTATAACTAGTGATAAAATAGCAAAGCTAAAGTTGAAACCCGGTACTTTTTTATCTTGTATTTCAGGCACTGGAGAGAGTAGATATTCACTTAGAGTGATTGAATTTATGTGAACTTCATATAATGGACGATCAGGCCCTCCTTGGGCTCTTGGTATACTACCGTCACCATCGGCATCATTTGTTGTAGGAACTCCTGCTGCAGCTTGCATTAATTCTAAACCTTCTCTGACTACACCAAATACGGCATAACCGGGGTCGTCCTCCAAAGTTCGATTTCCATTATCCAATCCATGTTGTGATGTATCACATATGTAAAATTGACTTGACGCTGAATCCGGATCGGTTCCTCTAGCCATTCCAATTGCTCCATTAATATGAGTTAAATTTTCATTTATCTCTAATGGAATTGTGTTCTCAGAACCTCCATCTCCACATGCAGGATTAGTGCCAGGATAGGCTATGACTTCAGTACATGTAGGATCGCCACTTTGTATTACAAAATCATTAATAATTCTATGAAAGAAAATACCATCATAAAAACCTTGTTCAGTAAGCTCTACAAAATTTTCTACCGTAATTGGTGCCCAATTCAAAAATAGTTCTAATACAATTTCACCTTGAAAGTCATTTCCCCCTCCGGTTCCAGCTTCGTATGTTAAATTAATAACTACAATTGGATTTCCTATAAATGATTCTTCCATAGGGCTTGTTTCAGCCTTAGCTATGGGCGTGAAAAGCATCATTGTCAATAGAATAATTAATATTCTCACATAATGCCTATTTTTAGCTTCTTTATACGATTATAGTAGGGAGGAAGTCTTAAATCGACATCAAATTAAGCAATGGTATGGATATTAAGGTAACCAAAATGGCAAAATCGAGATTACACGACATGGGTGTCTCAGATGACGTATTTTTACGAATAGGTGTTAAATCGGGTGGATGCTCAGGAAATACGTATGATGCTATTCTTGATGACAACATGCAAGAATTTGATGATATTTATTATACAGATGATAAACTTCGTATTGTTTCAGATAAAATAAGTTCAGTTCATTTAGATGGACTTACAATTGATTTTTCCAATGATTTGATAGAACCGGGATTTAGACTTACAAATGCTAATGCACAAGGATCCTGTGGTTGTGGTTCTAGTTTTAGTACTGAATCTAAAGTAAACACTGAAACCAGTTTTTCGGTATAATTATGGTTATAAGCCCAATTTCAATTTTAGGTGGAGAGTCAGTTTATTGCATTAATGAGGCTCAAATGCGTGATGCACAGAGATTGGCGCATGACGATCCCGAATCTTCAGAAAGGATACAATCCCAACTGAAAGAAATAGAAAATAATTTATCTCGTAATGAAAGAGCAGCATTGGCTTTTACAATAATAGAAAATCTTCGTGAAAATCGCGAAAAATAGTTATGGAAGAATCCATTAACGTATTAGGCAGTACACTAGAGTCATGCTCCGTAAATCCAATTACTGGGTGGTTTAGAGATGGATGTTGTAATACCGACAATAGTGACTTTGGAAGACATATTGTTTGTGTAGTAATGACTGATGTTTTCCTAGCCTTTTCTAAAGGTGCCGGAAATGATTTGAGTACTTCCAGTCCCGGTTTTCCAGGTTTAAAAGAAGGAGACCGATGGTGCCTTTGCCTATCTCGTTGGGTTGAAGCTTATGATGCCGGAATGGCACCTCCTGTAGTTTTAGAAGCTACACATGAATCTGCATTAGATATGGTTGAACTAGAAAAATTAAAAGAATATGCATTCAAACTAGAATGATTATTTATGTAACTCTTTGCGAGGATCTTCTTCGGTTCCCCATTTAGTTATGAAATCTTTAGTATTTTCGTACATTTCTTCAAAAGAATCCCAAACATATAGCGTTGGTTGATATTTTGTAACGTCATAAAATCGAGTTTCCATTTCTTCAAAATCAGGCGTTCGGTATTCGATTTTAGGATTACATGCACAGGCCTCATTATTTCCACATCCCTCACCATAGGTGCATGCATGTTCCATTTCTCCAAAAGAGGATAGCAAGCCAGGCCCTACTGCTTTAATTTGGCCATTTTCTCTACATGCTCCAAATTCAAGTACAAACCAATAGATAGTACCCAAACGTTTGATTGCAGCTTCACTGGTTGTTTTAATATCAGCTTCTCCAAAAAGAATATTTAATTCAGCCCATTCGGGAACGCCGAGCATCGCAGTATGTCCTACCAATTCATGGACAACATCTGGTTCAGGCGTGTAAAATGGCCTTGATGAGTGTCTAATATATTGCGTTGATAGAAACACTTTATTCGCTAGAGCTGTATGAAATGTTTTAGGATGAACAAGCCCACCAACCGGTTCTTGTCTGAAGCCAGTCATATTCTGTAATGTTTCACTCACTTCTTGTAATTGAGGTATCCTATCATTTGGTAAACCTAATTTTTTAACATTATTCAAATATTGTTTACAAGCATATTTTTCATGTACTGGAGCTATTCTTTCCATTATGGCCGCCCAAACAGCATTTTCATCTTCTGAATAAGGTGCATGAGGGATTTTAGTGTTTTTTCGTTCTTCCATACTCATATTGTTCCATTCCATTGCAATTTTTGCAATTTCATTTCTTCTTGCACGGTATCCTTCATCCTTGAAACCAGGATGATCGGGATCAAGTTCTACGAAAACATTTCCTCCAACTATATTTACAGCTGAGTTTGCTTCATCAGTTTCTTCACTTACTCCTTCAGTTGGTCCATGCATTGAGTATCACTAAAAGGTCAACAGAAGCACATAATAAATGCATTGTTACAGTAAAACTATTTATGCCCTCATGATAATTTTAGAATATGGGTATAGAATCGGAGGACCGAACATTGAAAATAGTCATGTTTTTATCAGTAATAGGTTTAATTGATTCTATTTATTTGACATACTTACATCACATTGTTGCAGACGGAGGAGGTTGTCCAACACAAAATCTTCCTGGTTTAGATTGTGGTACAGTATTATCTAGTGCTCAATCAGAGTTATTTGGTATTTCAGTAGCTTTGTTTGGTGTTCTTGGATTTCTTACATTTTTTGGATTAGCTTTAGATCGTTTTCTTAATATGGATTTAGACAGAACATATTACAATACCTTATTGTTGCCTATAACTGGATTGATAGGCACTGTATTTGGTATATATTTGACATATGCTGAGGCTTTCATAATACATCAATGGTGTCCTTTTTGTCTGATAGCTTTTGGACTAACTTTGACAGCAACCTTTTTTTCCCTTAGGGAATACGGAGCTGACTTGAAAGAATACATTGGAGAAAAATAATGGCATCAAAACGAAGGCGGAAATTAGAGAGAAAAGAAGCTCAAGCTGGCAATAATCAAATTGCAGCCCGTCGAGAGGCATTCAATGATAATTTGTGGAAAATTGGTGTACCCATTGTAGTTGCTTTAGTCCTAATCACAGTAGTTTATTTTGGATTTTTCTATGAATTGGGAGATCCGAATGCAGAAGGTTGGAAGTTAGAAGAGGCTGAGACTGGAGTGACGTATTCATCTGAAGATTACTATGACAATGGGAAGTTAACTTTTGTTGAATTTATCCATAGTGATTGTGGCCACTGTCAAGAACAGACTGAGGCATTAAAAGAAATTTATGAAGAATATGGTAAGAATAATACGATTGATATGTTCACTATTGGAGGATATAAATTGAGTGAACAAGACACTAAAAATGATATTAAAAATTTCAAATTTAAGTATACTTTATTGTGGCCTCATTTGTATGACACTAATGGTGAATTAATGAGAGATTATGGATTTAGTTCATATCCTTCAATGGTTCTAATTAAGGAGGGTGAGATTGTATACTCTCACAGTGGTCGGTTGTCATACGATGAACTTTCTGAGGAAATTGAAAAATATAGATAGAAAAATTATTGTAAATAAGTGAGAATAAAAAATATGAATAATAAAAGTACTTTAACATTTGTAATAACGATTTTATTTGCTTTTACTGGCTGTCTTGATAATCTTAATGGTTCTGATTCAAATGATTTTTGGGGGGATGATTGTTTAGATGATTCTTCAGATTGCCCCGGAAATCCCGCTCTTAATTTTATTTTAGTTGATCAAAATAATAATACCGTTAATTTATCTCAATTTGAAGGTAAAATAGTAGTGATAACATTTGTCTACACTACTTGTCCCGATATTTGTCCAGCAGTCACTTATCAAATGAAGAAATTGGGGGAAGAACTTGGCGATGCTTATGAAGAATCGGTAGTTTTCTTGTCAGTGACTGTAGATCCCAAGAGAGATACTCCTGAACAATTAGCAAATTTCGCATCCAATTATGATGCATACTGGCAATTTCTGACAGTAAATTCTACATTTCCTGAAAATCATATGGAAGCAATGTGGAGTGATTACAAAGTTCAGGTCTTAGTAGAACCAGATGCTTGTTCCGGTTATGGCCACTATATGGAGGGATATGATGGGTGCCAATGTAATCCCGGATATATACAAGATTCGAATGATACGGTCTTTGGAATGGATGTTTGTATTTCAGATCCCGATTATGAATTTACTCATTTGGTTTTTGAAAATGGAAGTGTAGAATCTCAAATAATTTCAGCACTAGATATCTGGACTGCCTCTAATGGTCTTATTAGTGATGAAAATGCAATGCTTGGAATAGATACAATAATATCGCAGACTTTTGGTTCCAAGTGGAATCTCAATGATATTGATGGGAATGAGCATAAATCTAAAGATTACTATAAACAAAACTTAACATTAATTGAATTTTTCCACACAGATTGCCCACATTGTCAAAATCAAATTCCAGTATTGAAAGAATTTTATTCTAATTATTCTTCCGAAGTAAATTTATTGTCTATAGGTGGTTATAGTTTAGGAAGTAATAAAGATAATCTAACAACACTACAAAATTTTTCTTTAGAACATAACACAACATGGCCTTATCTTTATGATGATCAATATTCGTTAATTCAAGCTTTTGGACATAATAGTTATCCAAGTTGGACTTTACTTGCGGGCGATATGGAAGGTGGTAATGCTCAAATTGTCGCCACAACGTCAGGAAGTCAAACATATGAACAATTGGTGGAGATGGTTACCAATTATACTGAACCTATGAATATTAGCGTTCCAATGACTAATATTCTTTATAATTTTACACATTGGCAGAATGGACATATTTCAAATAAAACAATGATGGAATATATATCTACTTTTTTAAATTATGATTCTTTAGTGGAAGTAGATGATGCTGAAGTGTATGGGGTTAGTCATTCAGCTAGATTGTATATTATAGACCAAGAAGGCAATTTCCGTGTGCTCTGGAGGGGTTATGAGTGGACGTATGCTTCTCTATACCATGACATAACACTTCTTCTTTAGTAAAACCCAAATACCCACTTATTCAATAAGGAAGTATGTCACTCTTATCTTTCACCGAAGAAAGTTTAGTTTTTTTTGATCATGAATTTACTTATTTGAGCATAATTTGCTCTTTTATTTCAGTATTTGTAGGTATAATAATGACACAATCTGGTTTTGACAAGATTTTTAATTGGGAAGGTGAGCTTGATTTTATATCTGAGAAATTTGCTAAAACTCCATTATCTAATTTTTCGGTATTTGGGTTGATACAAGTTACAATATTTGAAATTCTATCGGGTTTATTGTCCTTATTTGGAGCCCTTATGGTTTTATTCTATAATGATGAATCATATGGAATAATGGGTCTTATTTTAGCAGCTATATCATTATGCATTTTAATGCTGGGACAAAGAATATCCAAAGATTATCAAGGAGCTGCAGTCTTAGTTCCTTACTTTCTTTTAACTATGATTGGCCTGTTTATGTACAGTAATTAGAATTCTAAAAACCACAAACTGCACGTAAATCATCTACAGCGCCAGGAGAAGTTAATCCTATAGCTAAAAACAATACAATCATAAAAAAGGTTGGAACTGCAGCAGTACGTGTGACTAGTGGGGGGTCCCAAGTCATATGCATAAAGAAAGAACCAATAAACCAACATTTAATGGCTGCGATACCAAATAAGACAATCATAGTTACACCAAAAGAGAACTCTTGTAGAATTGCACCGACTTCAAGAAGTGTCCAGAAAACTAGCCATAAAAACACTTTTAGGAATCCCTCAATAGGATCTTTGGTGTGGCCAAACGTAACCCATGTTGGGAAAGGGTGGTCATGATGTTCGTCATGTGCGTGTTCTGAATTTGTTTCTTCACTCATTTTTACCTCAATATAAATAAAAGAATGGGAATACGAAAACCCATACTAAATCAACGTAGTGCCAATATAAACCGAATAATTCGATTGTATCGTGATATTCTTCGTTGTAACCATCTTTATTGGCTTTAGCAATTAAATAAACTAAAGCAATTAATCCTATGAAAACGTGCGCTCCGTGAGTTCCAGTTGTTATGTAGAAAGTACTACCTTCTAAGCTAGTATCTAACCAAAATCCATGTTCATATTTTGGAGCAATACAATGATTTGCTATATCTTGGCCGACTGTAACACTACATTCCTCTCCCCAGAAGTGTCCATTTTTCATTTCTCCCCACTCCCATAGTTTTAGAACTAAGAAAATAGAACCTAGAACTAAAGTTGCGAATAAATATCGTGTAGTTGCTTTTGGATTATTATTTTTAGCAGCATATAGTGCCAAAACAACAGTTAAACTACTTAATAAAAGTGCAAAAGTGTTGATTATTCCGAATATCAAGTGACTTCGAATTACATCTGCCGCAGGAACCCAACAAGGATCAATACCTACACACTCTGCAAGAGTAGGGTCATAATCTGGCACTGCTGCTCTATATCTAAGATAAGCACTTAGTAAAGTACTGAAAACCATGACTTCAGTTAACAAGAAAATCCACATGCCGAACTTACGGGTAGTTATCGTCCCCCAGAATTCATGATAAACTTCAATTTCTTCACTTTCTTCTGATGTTTGGTTCCAGTAATCTTGTACCCATATCATGAAGCCAGTAAGCATACCGGCAAGACCAAAGAAGAAAATAAACCAATATCCCGTATCTCCGGTTTTATCTTCACCGCCAGCCGTAGCCATTACAAGCCCAATAAACATCACTGCCGTAGCTACACAGAATAGAAATGGCGCAATAGTGCCATGGTGTCCGTAATCATCACTCATTGTTTTTCTTCCTCAGCAACTTTTAAGGTTGGTATTTCAGTAAAACTGTTATGTGGTGGCGGTGAGGATGTAGTCCATTCCAGAGACCATCCATCCCAAGGGTCATCTCCCGCTTCTTCACCATTCTTATATGAATAAAATACGTTGTAAACAAAAATTAGTTGAGAGAATCCGAAAATCATTGCAGCGATTGATATGAATTCATTCATATCTGCTAAAGAAGCATCATAAGTTGCATATCTTCTCGGCATTCCAGATAATCCCACATTATGCATAGGATAAAATGCAGCATTGAAGAAAATAAAAGACATGGCAAAATGTAGAAGTCCTAATTTTTCATTCATCATTTTCCCAGTCATTTTAGGATACCAGTAATATACACCACCAATGAATGCAAAAATTGTCCCTCCAACTAATACATAGTGGAAGTGAGCAACTACGAAATAACCATCATGTAATGCAATATCAATAGGTATCGAAGCTAAAACAATACCTGTAATTCCACCTATAGTAAATGTGATAACAGTTCCTAAGGCGAACACCATTGGTGTTTTCAATACAATTGACCCTCCAGTCATTGTTGCTAACCAATTGAAAATCTTTATGCCTGTCGGCACAGCCACAAGCATCGTCGTCAGCATAACTATGAATCTAAAAAGAGGATCAGCTCCTGTTGTAAACATGTGGTGCCCATACACAATAAATGAAATAACTCCTATGGTTGCCATAGCGTAAACCATTGATGTGTAACCAAAAATAGGTCTTCGAGAAAATGTTGTAATAATTTCAGAAAGTACTCCAAATGCGGGTAAAATAACGATATAAACTTCAGGATGTCCAAAGTACCAGAATAAATGTTGCCATAAGATTGGATCTGCGCCAGCATCTATATTGAAGTATAAAGTTCCGAATGTTCGATCGGCCATCAATAAAATAAGAGCAACAGTAAAAACAGGAATGGATAGTAATAGTAAGAATACAGTTATCAAGATAGACCATGAGAAAAGTGGTAGTCTCATCATTGTGACGCCAGGAGCTCTCATGCGTAGCATAGTTACCATAAAATTAATTGCCGTTAATGTTGATGAAGCACCCAACATAATTTGTCCAGCAACCCAGAAATCAGTACCAGGTGTAGTTGATGAATCGCCAGATGAGTAAGGAGTATATCCAGTCCATCCAACATCTCCAGCACCTCCGGTAAAGTATCCCATGTATAGGACAATACCACCGGTTGGAAGTAGCCAATAACTTAGAGCATTTAATCTAGGGAATGCTAAATCCCGAGCTCCAATTTGGAGTGGAATCAAGTAATTTGCAAATCCAAAGATAATGGGCATGGCAGCCATGAAAATCATAGTTGTTCCATGCATAGTAAATGTAGAATTATATTCTTCATAAGTTAGGAAATCCCCATCAACTCGAGGCTCCATTAGTTGCCAACGAATTAGAAGTCCTAAAATACCACCAATAAAGAACCAAGCAAAGCCAGTACAAATGTACAAAGTTCCAACGTATTTGTGATCAGTCGTTGTCAACCAAGGATAGATCGCTTTCCAATATCCTTTCAATACTTCTTCAAATGCTTGATCTTTAGTAACCATTTGGTTTCCAATTACCACAACACCTAGAGTAACTGCAATTATTGCAAATGCATAAATTATTTTCTGAGGTCCAGATAGTTCTTTTTGTGTTTCAATTTCAATTACTGCATCGACTCCATACAAGGTTATAGCTTGTTTATTCCAGTAATCATTCTGTGAACCATCTCCGCCATTTACCGAGTTTCCGTATGCTACAAATTCAACAGAAATATCTTGTTTATCAGGCGCAGTCCATTCAAAGGTCCATTCTCTGTAATCATTTCCTTCAACCGTGTGCGTTAAGTGTGTAAGTCCGAATGGTTTTTGAACAAGAGAATCATTTGCTATAGGTGATAGTTCACCATCGCTAGCAGTGATAAAGAATCCACCTCGATTTTCTCCATCTGATAACTCATTAGGGCCGCCAGATAGGTTTAAGATAAGAGTGTAAGTTTCTCCACTCGTAAAGTTTCCAGGAAGGGTTAGATTAACTATTACACTATTAGTCGCCTGCGTATCGGTATTATGACATGTACATCCATTAGCAATTACAGTTTCGGTAGTATTTTGATCAGTAATACCAGTAGGTAAACCATTTCCAGTAGGGAATGCAGTAATAGCAACTAAGATTGCTATGAGAAATCCAATACTTAATTTTTTTAGATTTGTAGTAATCATGCAGTCTCCGTAATGTATAGTTGGGCTAACATTTGTGAATGGTCTCTTCCACACATTTCAGCGCAATATATGTTGTATTCACCAGGACTTACAGTTTCAGTATCTAGCCATGCTAAAGTTTGTAAATTAGGAACAACGTCTTGTTTAATTCCAATTTCCACAATATAAAATGCATGTAGTACGTCCTCTGAATTTAGGTTAAATATAACTTTAGTGTTATGGGGAATTTCTAGACAATCATATGTAATTGGCTGATTTTGCATTGGATTACCCTCTTGGTCAACTCCGCCACACTTAGTAAATTCCGAAGGCATTGTATAATTCGAAGGCATTTCAAAAGTCCAGACCCATTGTCTTGCTGTAACTTCGATAGTTAAAGCATCTTCATCATCATCAGGTACGTCCCACAAATAATTAAGAGGTGCTAAAGAAATTAAGGTGAGCCAAGTAACCAAAATCAAAGGTGCAATAGTCCATGTTAATTCAATTACTGTATTTCCTCTTTCATGAGGGAAAACACCTGCTTTTAAGGAATCTTTAGGATCGGGATCTCCATCTTTTCGTCTGTAATAAATTACATTATACGCCAACCAAATAATTACAAGCAATCCTACTATTACTGACCAAATAAACATCTGCCATACAATGCCGCCAAAACCACCACTAGTTCCTCCGAAGTCGTTCCAGATAGAGGGATTATCAAAAAAAATCAAGTCCTCGATTAGTGACATTTGTTTTCCTCAAGAAAGTAAAGTATTTGTGGTATTTAGGATGGGTTAATTAAAGCTGATTATCTTACAAATTAATTAGATAAGCTGAATCGACAACTAGGCAAATAAATAAAGAATATAGGTATATATTTGAGAATTTAAATAAATTCCAAGCATCGGTTTCAGATTTCGTTGAGCGTAACGATAATGCGCAATAAGTGAAATAACCTGAAAGAAGCATTCCCGTAATTAGAAAAATTATTCCGGCATTTCCATAGATAACAATGATTAAATTAGTTAAAATCAATAACACAGTATATGCTGCAATGTGATTTCTAGTCACATCTTCACCTCTTACTACCGGTAGCATCGGCACCCCAGCTTCGCCATAATCTTTTCTTTTTGATAGTGTAAGAGACCAGAAATGAGGTGGCGTCCACATAAATATAATCAAAATCATTAGCCAAGGCAATATAGAATCAGTTGGACCTGAAGCTGCAATCCATCCTATTGCTGGAGGGGTTGAGCCTGCAAGTCCTCCAATCACAATATTGTGTGGCGTTCTTCTTTTGAGTAACATAGTGTAAATAAATACATAGAAAAAAGCACTAAATGCAGTAATCATTCCTGCTTCTTTATTGCTCAAAAACGAAACGAAACCAATGCCACTTACACAAATTAGAACTCCAAAAGCAAGTGCGTGATTTGGAGAGATATATCCCGATGGAATTGGTCTTTTTTCTGTTCTTTTCATTAAAGGGTCAATGTCTCTTTCATACCACATATTGATGGCCATAGAGCCTCCACTTGCGAGAGATCCGCCTAACAAGACAATAAGAGAAGTCCAAATACTATCCCAAACACTTCTTCCATTATCATATCCTTCTCTTAGATCATAAACCAAAACACCGCAGATAGCGGTGGCTTGTAGAAGAACGACGACTCTAGGTTTCATTAAAATCCAATATATTTTAGCTAAAGACGGTCTATTTTCAGTTATGATTTCACCTCGTTAGGTATTATGCAAATTAAGTATACAAAGGCACTTGTTAAGAATGTTACAACTCCAATTAATAGATGTAATAACGAAATCCATTCAGGAAAAGACCCCTCAGTTGCAGAAATAATGTAGAGTCCGCCCAGTAAGATATTAAGAAAATAGAATCCTAAGATTGCATCAAATAATTTTGCTATAGTTAAATGGGAAGTTAGTTCTTTGACTTTTATTCTCATCCAAATTAAGATGGCACCAATTACAATGGCTGCGATACGGTGCCCAAATTGAATTAATATTCCAAATTGAGCAAGATCGGGAATAATAGAACTGCCGCAAAGCGGCCACCCTTCATAGAATCCCAGTCCACAAGCTGCTCTGTGATAACTTGTTGAGAGATATGCGCCAATCAATAATTGGAATAACAATATTGCTGAAGAATACCACATAATAGTCTTAATTTTATCAGCATTAGTTACTCTAAGATAATTTGGTAATTCATTTTCACCTTCCCACCAGAAGAGGCCTACTGCCATTAATGAGGTTGTAAACATTAAAGCCATAAATAAATGTATTGAAACGGTCCAAGGAGCATTATCTAAATCTACAGTTACATATCCTAATACTGCTTGTAAAACTAAAAAGATAGATACTGCATAATGCATATTGTAAGTTCTTTTTCCAATTTTTTCTTTGAGCGCCCAAGTAGTATAATGACTATAAATCACGAGAATGCCAATTATTCCCACTAGCCCCCGATGGGCCCATTCAGTGAAAATTTGGTCAGTAGTATATCTATGGCTCGTACCTCTAGAATCGACCTCATCTGGATTTTCTTCCCACCATTCACCCTGCTCTTCAGGAGTTACATTGAATCCCCAAGTACCAAAACAAGTAGGCCAATCAGGACAACTTTCTCCAGCCTCACTGATACGAATCCATCCTCCAGTAGTTATAATCAAAAAGGCAATCAAAGCTAATCCGAATGGAATCAAATGTGAGCGATACCATGGGGTCATATTATTGAGCAAATCAAAGGGTCTTTATAGTTGCGTTCGAACTATTTTATGATGTGATTTTGATTGTCATATCTTAGGATACTAATAAATACTAGTTCACTACCAAGATGATATGTTCAGAAAGGCATTATCCCTGAGCTTGTTTGTTTCCCTCGTTTTGAGTGGCGTATTTCTTTCACCAGTTTACAAAGCAGAGGGGGATACTGAATTTTATGAGGATCAACCCTATTTACATTATGAATTACATATTAATGAATTTGATTGGAAAAACAGAGATTCAGAAGATAATAGTACTTCTGAATTTGAAGGTTCAGTGTACATGCGAAGAGAGTATTCAGCTCAGGAATCTGAAAAGTTTAGAGATTTGTTGATAAAGAGTTACAAGATTTCCGTTTTAGATGAAGAGTATAGAAGTAATGTTAACTCCGTTCTTACAGCTATAGCGCAAGGAACGGCCGATGCAGACAAAGCTATTGAGGACATTTCCAATTTGACAAAAACTTACGATGGTAAAGCTAAGATGTTTCTAGATTATGAAGTCTCTACTGATGAATTGGTTACATTGGATATGATAACTTGGGTAAGAGATAATTTTGAGATAGGTTCAATGGTCGACGGAGTGCCTCAAAGTAAAATGACCACTCGTTTAGATAATGTAAATAAAACATTAATGAATGATGGTGACAATAGTCAAAAACTTAGTGTAATTGAACATGAAATGTTAAGGGATCATTATGAAAGAGATGTAGCTATAGATGGTGGTCCAATACTGAAAATTGATGGCGTCCAAGCTGTTTGGTCTGATTGGGAATTTGAAAGTGTAGGTCCCACTTCACACTTAATTGGAGGTATATCTGCTCAAAAAGATAATCGTCTTTGGATAGGTCAATGGATGCATCTTTCATTTCCTAATACAACACATACTCCCGATAATCACACAATTACTTTTGCTTGGCCAGATGAAGATTTTACTGGAAAAGAAACTAGTTTCCACATTGGACTAAGTTATGGTGAAGTTTTTACGAATATAACTATGAATAATAATGACGTTAACAAAGATAATTTCGAATCAGATTGGTTTAGTTTTTATTCTGATAATGGTACTGTAGGTTCTTTCAGTGCAATTTTTGAACCAGGGTATCCCGACTATGAGACCTATAGTTGGCATGAAGCTGTAGATTATGCTTCAACGCTTACCTATAATGGCATAAATGGCCACCTTGCAACAATAACAACTCAGGAAGAAGCTGACTTGATATATTCATTATTAGATGGAAACTCATATTGGCTTGGAGGTTTTCACAATATGGATAATCCCGATTATTCAGAACCATCTAATGGTTGGGAATGGATAACTGGTGAACCTTTTAGTCAGGAATTTTGGGCAGATGGTGAGCCTAATGAAGCTGGACCTGAAGACTGTCTTGAGGCATGGGGTTTTGATAAAGTTTTGAATGACAATCGCTGTCATCTTGGGTGGATGGGATTAGTGGTTGAATATGAAATAAAAAATGGTTCTAATCATTATGAAGCATATATTCCAATGTGGAATTGGGATATGGAAAATGAAACTGATGTATTTTCGATGGTTATGGCAATGCCTCTAACCGACGAAGAAAGAAATGAAATTTTGAAAGAAGAAGGCGATCCCGATGCCGATGATGATGGAATCGTAGATGCTTTTGATGAAGATGATGATAATGATGGAATTAACGATGACAATGATATGGATGATGATAATGATGGGATTGATGATGATAACGACCGCTGTTCAGGAACTAAAAGTGGAGAATCAGTTGATGAAGATGGTTGTTCAGCGTCTCAAATAATTGGAGAATTAAGTGACGAGGAAGGTGGCCTTCCTGGCTTCAGCTTTATTGTATCAATCATTGCCGTTTTAGGCTTAGCTATATTACGTAAGTCAAGACTGTAAATTTCATGCCTAATTCAATAGATTTAGATAAAATATCCGAATTTGTAGAAGAATGGTGGGATAAATCAGCTTTACCAAGTCTTTGCGAGTTTGTTGAAATACCGGCATTATCGCCATCATTTGATTCCGAATGGGAAGCTAATGGTTACTTGGATGCCGCAATTAACACCTTCATTGCTTGGACTCGTAGTTTACCATTAAAAGGTCTTAGTCTTTCAGTACACCGATTGAAGAACCGTTCACCTCTTCTCCTTGTCAAAATTGATGGAGATGCCGATGGTGAAGTTTTGTTTTATTCACATTTAGATAAACAACCTGAAGCAAGAGGGTGGTCTGAAGGAAAAGGACCTTGGAAACCAGTTATAGAAGATGGATGGTTATTTGGTAGAGGAAGTGTCGATGATGGATACGGCGGTTATGCAGGTATTTTATCTATTCTGGCGTTACAAGATCAGGGTGTAGCTCATCCAACTTGCCGTTTTTTAATTGAAACAGGAGAAGAAAGTGGTTCTCCAGATTTGTCATTTTATTTAGATGAATTAGAATCTGTTTTAGGAATTCCAGATTTAGTAATTGTATTAGATACAGGAGGGATTGATTATGATCGTTTATGGATCACTGAAAGTTTACGGGGTATTGTCGCAGGTACCTTATCAGTTAAAGTGTCTTCAGTGGGAGTTCATTCTGGACATGGAAGCGGCGTTATGCCTTCTTCATTTCGTTTAGCTAGACAATTATTATCAAGAATTGAAAATGAAATTACAGGTGAAATAAAGCCAGAGTGGTTACACATAGATATTACTGACAAAATGAGAGAACAAGCAACTAAAATCATAGAGATGGATTCAAAAGCAGTAGATGATTTTCCATTATTGAAGGGTGTTGAAAAACAAGTGAATGATCCACTTGATATTTTTTTGACTATGAATTTGTCACCTAGTTTATCGATAATTGGCGCAGATGGAATTCCCTCTATACAAAATGCAGGTAATGTTCTAAGAACTAACACTGATTTGAAAATTTCAATAAGAACTCCACCCGGCATTAATGCTGAAGATGTTGCTGTGAAAGTTCAAAAACTTCTCGAAGAAAATCCCCCCAATGGAGCTCATGTTTCAGCAGAGATGACTGAAGTAGCAGATGGTTTTCTATCACCCGAGTTACCAGACGAATTATCGGAAATATTAAATATTGCCGGCGAAAAATTTTACGGAAATAAGCCGATGTCTTTGTTTATTGGAGGGACGATTCCCGTTATGGCAATGCTTCAATCTAGATATCCGGATTCTAAATTTATCATTACTGGGGCTGGCGGACCTGGAGGTAATGCTCATGGTCCTGATGAAAAGTTGCACATTGACACTGCAAAAAAAGTAACGATGTGTATGGCTGCAGCGGTTTCCAAAGCTATACGTTAATACGCGAACTAAATACTTATTTAATTGTTAATAAGTACTGTTTTATCCTCTTAAATACTTTTATTGACGTATTTATGTTTTTAGGTGTTAATTATATATACTAATTTCGAGAGGTCAAGTTATGAACTTAAGCCGACTAGCTGTGCTAGCTGTATTTTTCATGATGATCATGAGCACTTTTGTCACTGTTCCAACATATAATGTAGGAGCAATGGAAGGTGGTTGTGTGGATTATGATGATACTAATGACAATGGACTTTACGATGAGGGTGAACCTTGTTATGATGACGATGATGGCGGAGATGGTCGTCCACCTGGAGATGGCGAAGGTTGTATGAATTATGATGATACTAATGGCAATGGCCTCTATGATGAGGGCGAGCCTTGTTATGATGACGATGATGGGGGTCCAGAGCCTGAAGCCACCCATGTAACTATGACTATGGAATCATTAGATAAGTGGACAGTTGATTATACTGGAGAAATGCCTGTTGATTGGTCTAATGACATGCGTGAAGAGTTAGCGGGAATGTGTGCTGATATGATGGGAGCTGCTAGCGGTGAAATTACTGAAGACTGTTTCAATAGTTGGTTGGAAATGATGAATTCAGAAGATGATGGACAGAGTCATGATGATGAGTTCAGATGTCCACCAGGTATGGATGATGAAACATGTAGTACAATGATGGAATGTTCAGAAAATGATAGTATGAATATGGATTGTGTGAGGGCAATGTACATTTATTGTTATGAGAATACAGATTCAGAAATGTGTGAAGACTTCAATAATTCGGATGATGAAGACGATGGCGGTCAGTTTATCTGGGGAATTATTGCTTACGAGGCTGGACATATTGATGCTACAGAATTAATGGAAGAATACATGGTTCCCGAATTTGGAGATATGGGATTAGGAACATTTCCCGATGGTGAAGATGGTCGCCCAGTATTGTATGACGTTCAGACATTCAATGCAGATTCAGATGGCGAATTAATCATTCATCCCGAATTTATGGTAGAGATAATAACCACACCAGATTTTGTTTGTGGGGATGAGCAAACAGTAGACTTCAGTCTTGTGAATAATGATATCGTTGATTGTCAAGATGGTTCTGATGAACAACAATATGATGATGAAGGTGATGAAATTAATTGGTTTGATTGTCATGATGGAAGTGAAATTTCGATGACTTTAGTTAATGATGATATGTGGGATTGTCACGATGGAGAGGATGAATATCAAGAACATCACAATTACTGGTATGGCGAAGTTTATCTCTTTGAAGGCGACCATTCAGCAGGGTTAACGGATTTTGATAATATTGAAAATGTTGCATTTAGAACTTCACATCAAGAATGGAAAGATGAAAACAAAACAGATATCAATTATGAAGACTTCATCAAAGCAGACATATCTGCAGGAACTTGGTCATTAGTAACAACTGGTAGCTGCCATACAGAATGGGGTGAAGATGATGAAGAAAACTATGGACTTCTTGGATATGATTGTCATGGTGAAAATGGTAACTATACAAACAGCGGCCCTTACTCACATAAGTTAGAGTTTGGAAGCGAATCTTGGCTTGTAAATGGCAGCATAGATTATGAAAGTATGGAAATTGCAAATTTCCCTTATATGGATAATTACGATGATGACCAGAGAGAATTTGTTATGTATCAATATGAATCATTTAGCATAGATGCCGATTCTTCAGTAAGTATTTCTTCTGCAGGTTGGATTTGCTATGATTACGAAGAAGACGGTGTAGATGATGATTGCTGGGGTAATTCTCCAGGATTATATATTTACCATGATGAAGATTTGATTGCTTCTAATAAACATTATCATAGTGAGGATCTGTTTTGTCCTATAGAGTCAGAAGACCAGGATTACTCAAATTGTAGTTATGCAATGTTAGAAGTAGATTTAGTTGCAGGTGACTATACAATTTATACGACATTTGATTCTGAAGCTAGTTATTACAACAATATAGATGGAGCTTATGTTGTAATTGAGGGTGAAGAATCTGATGATTGGGGCGGCCACATGAAAGATAATCATTGGGAATGGCAAGAAGGCGATGATGATGACGATAATGGTTTCTATCAAACAGTTGCCTATGATGGGTCTGTTTATGATTTAGACTATCAAGTTTTCTGGAGCGAGGCTTACGATTTTGAATGGAATGATACTGAAGAAAATCCGAAAGCTGTTGAAGAAGAATTTGGTTCTGTTTATGAACTTTATGAAAATTATGGAGATGTGTTAGGAACTCAAGGAAGTGATTGTGATGGCTGTATGGGTAATTTGGAAGAGATGGATGCAGATACCTCTTTTGATATAACCAATCAAAATGAATTTGAAAATTGGACATATAATTATGAATTCGAACAATATTATTTCCAGTTCATGGATGAAAATGAAAACGGCGTTTACGATTCTGGTGAAATCTATGCAGTGTCTAGTGAGGGCTCAGGTGGCTCAGAAGATCAATACGTACTAGTAGAAGGTACAGCCGATCGAAAATACATGCCTGAACCTGATTATCATGATTACGAACCAGTCTGCTATGATGAGGAAACTGGTGAAGAGATAGACTGTGATGATGCCTTTAACATGTTTGCTTACATGTTTATGATTGCTGAAAATGCAACGCATTATGAAGCTGGCAACCTAACCGCA
>Ga0115000_10000193_pt1 | contig 56230 bp, 50 predicted proteins | sample ArcticOcean_MG_C_6_FD_89690 | JGI IMG/M metagenome (GOLD analysis project Ga0115000, IMG submission 89690) | Marine microbial communities from western Arctic Ocean - ArcticOcean_MG_CB8_128 | ecosystem: Environmental > Aquatic > Marine > Oceanic | place: Arctic Ocean: Canada Basin | collected... | reverse complement strand
CATGATCTTTTCTCTATTTAAAGTTCTTACCATTGGAGAACAGCTTAGGAGGAGGCAGCTGAAGATCATTAAAATATATAGTTTCATAATTTCGGAAATCAGATTAATCAAAGTTTAAAACTAGTGGTATATACCATATTTTTCGGCGTCCTGTGATAAATGGGATACTTTTTGCAGGTGAATTGGATTTTTTGTGGTAGTAGGGAGTGGTTTGAGGTGGCTGGGATACCTTAGCTATAAAGGTTCTCTATCGGAAAACTTCTAGAAACAGGTGCGGGCTCTTGGTGATCTTTTAAATGGAGAAGGTAGGATCGAGTGTTGCCAGAGATTTTAGTGATGTATTCTTTGTTTACAACGTATGATCGATGACATCTAACAATTGATGGAAAAACTTCCAATTGTTGAGCTAGACTTTTAAGAGAAATTCTGAGTAATTGGGAGGTTAATTTTTGATCGTTGAAATAATGTATCAAGGTATAATTATCTTCGGATTTAGCGAATAAAAAATCATTCTTACAAATAACCAACCTTTCATTTTTAAGATCAGTGTTTAAAGTGAGGAGTTGGTTATTTCCTGCTTGATTATTTTTCCTTTTTAACATCTCTTTATTAAGTTCGATGGCAGATTCTTGGGTTACTTTTTTTAAGTAACTACTCATGATAAAAACCAAAAATGTGATCGGAATGAGTGCCACAGAAAAAGTAATAAATATAAAATTCAATAGTTGGGTGTTTGGATGTGGATTGCGCTCAGGAAGCGATGGCTATACTCATAATTGATTCCAGCGATCACCAATGTATTGATCAATAGGAGTAAGATTTGCTTGACTACGTTCCATTTTTGGTTTTCGAAGAATTGGGGAAGAATAAGTGGTAATACGACCAAACTTATGATGAGGATGAGGGTGGTGATCAAACCAAATCCGGCAAGATAAAGAAGCTTATTTGGGTAGACTTCGGAGATTCCAAAGGGCTGAAAAGTGAGTAAAAATAAAAAAATAAAGAGTCCAAAAACGATGGAAACTATCCATTTTATTTTAGATGATTCAAAAAATGGAAAAGGAGCTAAAATCCATTGATTCATTTTATTAAACGGCATAGTTATGTATTCATTGATCGTTTTTTGAGGAAATGAGAAGGGATTTAATTGGCAAATTAATGACTCTGGGCTTATCAAACAAGGCATCACCTATTCTAGGCAACGAGTGCTATTAAAAATGGACTAAAAAGAAATTGAGTTAAAGTATTATTTTGCCTAAAGTGTGCCTTTGGTGGCTGAATTTCTGTGATTGATCCACAAAATAGATATTATTACTGGGCTATTAGTTTAAGAGATTGAACTTTCTTTTTTTTCTAAATAGAATGGTGATTATATGCCTATTCGACATCTCTTGTAGTACAGCGATTACTCGCAGAATCCTATAACCATTAGATTCAGAACAATTTATTATGGTCATTGGTTAGGTTAATTTCAGCTTAAAAAAATCGTAGGGTTGATTACGTGCGTCATTTGCCAGAGACTGTAAGGCTTTGTAATGATCGTTTAGATTTAATTCTGGATGAATAAAATTGAAATTCTTGTGTCTCCAAAATGACATGGAAGCGCCGGCATAGGCAGTGAAGGCACCCAGCCCCTTTTGTTCAATTGTAGTTAAGGCGACTTGCTTTGAATAACCTCTTAAAAAGCCTTGTACTTTATCGGCGTTGAGGCGACCTTCTTCGGAGCAAAGCCCAATAATAGCCATTCCGACATCAAATATGCGATAATAATAAGCAGCTTCCTCGAAATCCATTAGGGTCACCTTCTGTTCGTCTGGGCTAATAAGCACATTGTCACAGAACAGATCACTATGTATGAAAGCCCGTGGAAGTTCATCAGATAAGTGAGGTGCTAACTCTGAGACGATGTTTGTAAGCCAAGTTCCAAAAGGATCTTTTGGCGCATAATCATTTAATAGATCAAAATGCTCTTTTCCAAAGTTGAGATCATTTGGCAGATAATTAGGGGGAGGTATTCGATGAAGTTTACCTACCTGAAATCCTGCTAACTCGATCAGCGGCAGTGTTAAATAGGACTTGATTCCTCCCGAGATGAATCTTTTGATCATGACAGGCTTTTGGCGCCAAAGCGTGATCGGTATCCCGTTTTTGGCAGAGACTATTTTTGAGGTCTCAAAACGATTATTTTCTAGGTATTGAAGGAGTTGACTTAGGGCCAGAACCTCTTCCCAAGTTTTTTGCTCAAAGAGACTGATGACGTAGTTCTCCTCCTTGAGAGTGACTTGGTAATTGGTATTTTCAATACCCCCACTTAATACGCTAAAGGAATCAAAGGATTCCAATCCATAGGGTGTCAAAATCTCGAAAAGGTCTGGAGTAGTTAGCGCTGTATAATGGTCCATTTTGTGAAAAAAATTAAGCAGGGTGATGTAAATCCCAATGGGTATTCATGGTTTCTTTTAAGGCAGTGTGTAAGTGGGAATAGTGACACGTATAATTTTTTTGGCATTTTAATTTTGCTTCCTCAATAGAAGGATGCATAGCGGCTCGGGGCATTTGATCAGCACCCAATAAACGTCCCAACGTCTCAGGAAACTTGGCAGGATGGGCGGTAGCGAGACAAATCAATGGATGCTCGCCCAATTGTGCTTTTAATTGATCTGCTGCGGTTACCGCCACTGCTCCATGTGGATCCAATAAATAATGTTCCTCGTCGAAGACATTTTTAATGGTTTTTAATGTCTGCTCATCGGAGATGCTTTTGGATAAAAACCCTTTTCGGTATTCAGCCATCGTTTCTGCATCAAAAATGGCCTGTCCTGTTCGCTCAAAAGTTTCCATCCATTCCTTAATTTTTGCCGTATCACCCTCCACATTAAAATACAAAAAACGCCAGAAATTGATGGGAACCAATATATCTATAGCAGATGAAACGGTTTCGTGAATGGGTTGCTTTGAAAACACACCTTGTGTAAAAATTCGGTTTAGACAGGCGTTTTGATTGTTCGCTACTACCAAATAATGAATCGGCAATCCCATCTTTCTAGCCAATCCTCCAGCACATAAATTACCAAAGCCACCAGAAGGGACGGCTATGTTTACGGGAGCGCCAACTTCTTTCGCAATGCGCAGGTACCCATAGAAATAATGGACGGTCTGCATCATGATCCGTCCCCAATTAAGGGAGTTGACACTAGACAGGTTAAGTTTATTTTTAAAAGCATCATCAGCATAAAGCTGGCTAATGACGACATCAAGATCATCACCCCCCTCCGGACAATTAAAAACGCCCACGGGATGTACATTGGCATGGGGTAGGGTTGTCATTTGTCTTTCTTGTGCCTCAGTAATCAGTCCTTTCGGATACAAGACCCAAACATCTAAATTCGATTTTCCGGCAACAAAATGCGCTGCGGCGGGGCCCGTATCTCCTGTGGTCGCTACGATCACCGAGAGATGTTCGCTTTTTCTTTTAAGAAAGAAATTAACCAAATTAACCATAAAAGACATGCCTACGTCCTTAAAGGAAAGGGTAGGGCCATAAAACAATTCCATGATGTAGGTTTCATCCCGAGTTTCCAACTGATGAAAGGGAATGACTTCTTTGGTTTCAAAAGTGTCATAGCATTCATCAAGGAGCAGACGCAGCTCAACATCAGAGACAATACTACGATCAATAAACAATGATAATACTTCGAATGCCAGTGCTTTGTAGCTCAGCGATTTCCATTTATTTAAATCAGAATGCGTCACTTTTGGTAAATATTCGGGCACATATAATCCGCCATCTGATGCGTAGCCATCCAAAACAGCTTTTTCAAAGTCGACGGTAGGACCACCTCCTTTGTTGCTTTTATAATTGAGCATCTTGCTGGGTCAATAGATGTTGCAAATAAACTGATTTGGCAATCATGATGTCTTGTACTGCCACACCTGTCAAATCTACTATTGTTATTTGATGATCATTTTTACGTTGTAATTTTGGGTCTTGGATAGCAGCACCCAATTCGTATACGTCATCAGTTTGGATGAATCCCCCTCTGGTCGCTTGATAAATCTCCCCCCTACTTTTGCTTTGGGGCAGGCTATCGGCAATGATCAGATCGGCTTTTTTTAGTAGGTCTCCCGATAATTCTTGCTTGGTAGCGGTATCGGATCCTACAGCTGTAATGTGGGTACCTGCTTGAATGTCATGGGCATGTAACAGCGTCGTTTCTGAAGGGGTGGTGGTAACTAATAGTTGACAATGTTGGGCCACTTGTGAAGGAGAATTTGATATGTGTATATTCCAATTTGAACCTAAGTCATGCTTCAATTTTTCGGCATGACGTTCATTTCGACCCCACAACCATACGTCACGGCAGGAGAAGATTTTTTGAAGATGTTGTAGTTGAAATTTAGCTTGAACCCCTGTACCTATGATGCCAATGGCCCTTACATTTTTGGGTGCAAAATATTGGGCTGCCAGTGCTCCCGCAGCTGCCGTACGAATATCAGTGAGATAGCCGTCATCTAATAACAAGGCCACCAACTGGCCTGTTTGCTGTTTAAATAAGAGCATTAAACCTTGACCTGAGGCTATGCCTAATTTTGGATTTTCATAGAAACCTGAGGCGATCTTAATGACGTAATAATCATCATCAAGGATATAGCCATATTTTATATGAACATCACCTGGGGGATTATTGAAAAGGAGTTCTCCAACTGGTGGCACTACACTTTGACCATTACTATAGGCCTTAAAGCCTATTTCCATCGCATGGATTATGTCAACTTCCTTGAGCAGAGATTTGATTTCATCGATTTTGAGAATTGTAGGCATGAGTTTGCGTTTGTTCAAACTTAGGAATTTTGCTGTTAAACAGCTAATGCTGGTACCCTATTAATTCATGAATTTTAAGGGGCGGAAAAAAAAACTATATTAAAAGAAAAGACCTGACTATTTGGAGAGCCCGTTGAGGTACATCTCAAACATGAAGGGATTTTTAAGGGGCTCATCAATGACTGGATGAGGCGAGAAAGGTGCGATTCTACCCAGTCCGTTTCTACCCGTGATTTCATCAATGGCGATGCTTAACAATAATTCATCATCCGCTCCAAGGGGCCTCATGAATTCTAAATAATCAGTTTCTTTGGCTTCAATATCGGGTAAAAATCCTGTAGAATAATCGCTAAAATCTAATGAATTAGCCAATTTGCTTATGATGGGTTGGAGAGCATAGGTGTGATTGGGATTGAGATTACCGTCTTTTTCTGTAAAATCTGATTGTGGAGAGTCATATAAAGTTCTTGATCCTTCATTTTTACCTACCGTTTGATCTCCAATGATTCGGACTTCCATATAAGGCAATAGTCCAGCTATGAGGAGTTCGCTTGCAGATGCAGATCGATTACTGACTAGGATATAAATTCGTTCAATATTCAACTCATTCAATGTACGGGTTGAGACGCTCTCATATTCAGCATCTACTACGTCCAAATCATCCACAAAAAAAAGGGCGCGGGTATTGCCTCCGTGCTTTTCATTATATAATATCTTACCGAAGACATCTGCCCGAGTTGCTTTACCGTAAATCATACTGGCCAAATGCATGGTGGTATAAATAGATCCGCCGCCGTTATATCTCAAATCTAAAACCAATTCTGTGACATTTTCATTTTTGAACAGCCCGAAGGCATTATTAAGTTGCTCATGGAAAGTATGTCTAAAGCCATTGTACATGAGATAGCCAATTTTGTGGCCTTCAATTTCTAAAACTTTTTCGAGAAAGACGGGGTTTTCTGTCAATTGTCTAGAAAAAAAAGAGGTCGTCGTACGGGTAGGTATGAGCACATTATCTTCAATTTTAGCGACGTCGAGCGTGTAGCTTTCTTGAGTTTGTAATAATTCACGATAATTATCCATAGTCATGAGGCTACCATTGATGCCATAAAATAATTCACCACGTATTAAGTCTACCTCAGAGGCAGGCGAATCAGGCAGCACATACCTGACATAGCCAATGACACTATCCCCCAACCATCTAACCAGACCATATTTGAAGCCGAAAGCGGTAGTTATACCTGCAAAATATTCGTCTTGCGCATTATAATCATCGGTGATCCATGAAAATCGATCATCAGCATATCTCAAGGATTCAAATAAGAGATTGGGATCATCGAATTGATTCAAAAAAGTATTTCTTTCGCTACTAGAGGCAAATTGCTCATCTTTCAAGTCATCCACGTCTTCTTGCCAATAATACCAAGAATTCATGGCTCCCCAAATGAAAGCGTTGACTTCATTTTCGGCAGCAATGCCAGGGTCATCATCTTTATTGCAATTCGTGAAAATAGACAAAGATGTGAAGACAAAAAGTATCGATATTAAATTCAAATAGCGCATGAGAAATTTTTTATTGATAAACCTTAGGTATGAAAACGAATTCTTCCTCGCTTATTATATGTTCTTTAATTTTTATGGCTAATATATCAAGAAATGAGGGTTTTTTGCCATTTCCATGCTGATTTCATCATGTCATCTAAATTGAGTTGAGCCTTCCAGTTCAGTTCATGATTGGCCCGTGTCGTATCAGCATAGATCTTTACGATGTCTCCAGCTCTCCGATCTACTACTTCATAGGGTACTTTGGTGAGATTGATCCTTTCAAAGGCTTGAATGACTTCAAGCACAGAGCTCCCTTTGCCCGTTCCGATGTTGAAATATTCATAGGATTTTTTTTGTTTGTGGTTTAGCATACGTTCAATCGCTCGGACATGTGCTTTGGCAAGGTCTACCACATGAATATAATCTCGTATGGCCGTTCCGTCGGGTGTATTATAGTCATTTCCATATACTTTCAATTTGGATCGTAGCCCAGCTACTGTCTGAGTAATAAAAGGAACCAAATTGGCTGGAATTCCAATAGGCAATTCACCGATTAAGGCAGAAGGGTGTGCTCCTACAGGATTGAAATACCTTAATGACAAGGCTTGGAGTTGTCCATTAGTTTGGGTCGTATGATTGAGAATATCTTCTCCTATTTGTTTGGTGTGCCCATAGGGTGATTCGGCCAAAGCAAATGGTGTATCCTCAGTTACTGGAAGCCGAGAGGGTTGACCATAAACGGTACAACTAGAAGAAAAAACAAGATTTGAAACTTTATGTAATTCCATCAATTTTAATAAATTAAGCATGGAATTTAAGTTTACATCATAATATAAAAGGGGTTTTTCTATGGATTCTCCAACTGCTTTTTTCGCAGCAAAATGAATAATACCATCGAATTTGTTGTCCTTGAAGAGTTTCTCCAAGGAGGGAAAATTTCTCAGGTCAAATTTATGAAATTCAGGTTTTGTACCTGTTATTTTTCCGATACTCTCAATTGCACGATGTTCAGAATTAGTTAAGTCATCCACGATAATGACCTCATAACCTTGATGGATGAGTTCAACAGCCGTGTGTGATCCTATGTATCCAGTACCTCCAGTTAACAATATTTTTTTAGCCATAATATCTATGTAAAATACAAGATTAAGGTAACGAACTTATTTTTTTTTGAAAATAGCTTATTATACTTCCATTTGTATTCATCATTTTTTTAGAATAGAGTACGCCCCAAAGGCTTGAAATAATGAAAAAAGGAGGGGTAGTCAAAAAAAACATAGTGGGACGATACCACTAAAATTTTTTTCATAATTTTTATTTTTCGGATGGAATAGACGATTTTTACGGGATGTTTTCATTTCTAGCCAAGGAGAATATAGCATTGTCATTGTTGTTAGCATTTGTTTGTGCAAATGTGATGAGCCATACTGCTGATATTTCACCAGTATACGACAAGGTTGCTTTTTTCTTGCTTTTCTTTCTTTGGCTCGGAATTTTATCGAAATTGGGTAAAAGTAGCTGGATAAAGAGACTTAGAAATAAACCAAAAAATAAAAAACACGAGTCCTGAATTCAATTGATAATTTCTAAAAGATTTATCATTTTATAATATTCCGTTTTTACCAAAGTCAGTAATTGAGTAGGAGACTTTTGATAATTGCTCTCATCCTGATTCTTGTCAAATAATATTTTTCAAGTAAACTTACTTGTACATGACAAGGATAATGTTTTTGTACTGGGCTCTTGCTCCTGGAGATTTTGTTGACCTAACGATTGTACTTCATGGCTAGGTTCATAGACTCAGAAACGAATACTTTTATCCTATAATCCTTAATTTCACTGGTTGCAAAGAGAAGGTCTTCAAACTAAATGGCAATTTTTCTATAATATTCCATGAAACAGCGTAGTCTTTTCCTCCTTTCTAATATTCCAGTAAAAGCGAGTTGAATTCCCTCAGGTCTCATAGAAGGTCAGATAAATGTCATGCTATATTAAAATTATTGCTGAAATTGCTGGTATGAATCATTTCTTATCCAAGAATTGTTGTTCTTGAAATATGGATAAAATTATCAATCTTTCAGCCTTGATTATGGGGGCGGGACTCTCTTCTCGCCTTCCAGGAGCCAATAAATTACTTTTGGATTGGCAAGGGAAGCCGATTATCCTACATACCATTTCGAATGTTTTAGCGGCAGGATTTCATGAGGTCTTGGTGGTGTTAGGGAATGATGAGGATGAATTCAAATCCGCATTGCAAGGCTTTGGTAATGAAATTAAAATAATCACAAATTCAAATTATAAAAGAGGATTGACCAGTTCTATCAAACAAGGAGTTGATGCCGCGGATGATCAGACCCGTGGTTTTATTATTTGTTTAGGTGATATGTTTGGTATCAAAGGTTTTGATTACGCAAAATTAGCCCGATATCATTTGTTAAATACTCATAAAGATGAACTCATAACCTTACCTAAAGTAGGTGATGAAACAGGTAATCCTGTTATTTTTTCACAATCTTTTAGATCCCGAATTATACATCACGATGATCCTGAGGGTTGTAAATTGATTGTGAAGACTGCGAGGCATTCGGTTCAATATTTTAAATCTAATAGACTTCAATTTTTGCAAGATATAGATACATGGGATGATTATCATCGCTTCAGTGAGCGCTAACTAATCAGTAAAATAAAATACTGAGTTTCTAAATAAGCATTCCTGTCCGTTACTTAAATGCAACTGTGTGCCTCAGCTTTTAAGTCGATCCCTCAAGATATAATTATATTTTTTTCTAATAGGGTTACCTACGATCTCAACGCAGTATACAATATAAAGAGTCAGAAGCGTTATATATAAAAATATTCTCAATATAAAATAAATGGAAATTCAAAATAATTTACAATGCCAAAGAAATATAAAAATCCTTTTTGTCGATGATGACCTTACTTCCATTGAATATTTCAAAACATCATTTTCAGATAAGTACAATATCTTAACCGCACAATCAGGAGAAGAAGGCTTGTATATTTTTCAGAAACACGAAAATATAGCTTTGATCTTGACAGATCACAGAATGCCACAGATGACTGGAATTTCTTTTTTAACAAAATCCATGAAGTATTCGCCTGATAGTATGAGAATTCTAATTTCGGGACGTTCAGAAAATGAGCTGGTCATCAGGGCTATTAATGAAGGACATGTCCGCAGCCATTAAATATGCTCTAGAAACCTACAACTTAAGAGTAACGAATAAGAAATTGAAATTACTGAATGAATAAAAGGAACACGTAAATATTGAAGTTCGGTTAAAAAATCTTCAGACTCAAATTAATCCTCATTTTCTCTTCAATTGTCTGACCAATTTATATGCATTGATTGATGAGAATGAATCTGCGCAGCTTTTTGTAAAAAAGTTATCTCTTATGTATCGATTTATGCTCGAACAAAAGGTGGATCAGTTGTCAGATCTCGAAAATGAGCAAAGAGTAATTGAAAATTATTTTCTTCTTCAAAAAGTCCGTTTTGAAGCAGGACTTTTTGTGAGTAATCAACCTACAGAGAATCTTAAGGAATTCAAAATTCCTGCTGGCACTTTATTACTACTGGTTGAAAATGCCATTAAGCATAATACTATTTCCCAGAAGCATCCGTTACACGTGCTGATCAAGAGTGATCAAAATTTTTTATACGTGATCAATAATTATTAACCCAAAACGGATGTAATCTCAATGGGTGTAGGACAGCAAAACATCATCAAGAGATATGCTTTGTTCACTGATAGATTACCTGAGTTCAAAATGAGTAAAAATCATTATTCTGTTAAAATTTCTTTACTAAAACAAGCGTAAAATATGTATAAAACAGTAATTATCGAAGACGAACCACTCGTTGCAAACCATATTGAAAAGCTTCTTAACTCATTGGATACCGATATCCAAGTGACTGCAAACTTAGATACCGTATTAGGTGCTATTGATTTGTTCAATCAACATACATGCGATTTGATTATTTCTGATGTACAGTTGGGTGATGGATCAAGTTTTGAAATTTTCCAAGCAATCAATAATACAACACCCATCATTATGGTCACGGCATACGACCAATATGCTGTAAGAGCTTTTAAAGAAAATAGTGTTGATTATTTATTGAAGCCCGTGACGAAAGAAGAACCCCAGTTAGCTATTCAAAAGTTTCAACGCTCCGGAATTAAAGCATTGGATATTGAAGGAATTTTAAAGGGATATCTCTTCAACAAAAAGACTTATCAACGACGCTTTTTGGTGAATACTGGAAAAAAATTAGATTCAATAACGGAAGATGAAATAGCATATTTTTATTCAGATGAACGTTATGCTATTTTAGTAATTCATGAAGGGAAAAAATTCATTTTGAATCAAACCATGATGGAAATAGAGACAAAATTAGATCCTACTCTTTTTTTTCGTATCAATAGAAAAATCATCACTTCTTTTCTTGCAGTGGATGAAATACAACTGTTTTATAAAAGTAAGATTCATCTTAAATTAATTCCAGCGCCTTCTTTTTCATCCTCAGTCATTGTGAGCTCATTAAACATGAACAGTTTTAAAAAATGGCTCAATGGTCATCAAGAATAAAAGACACTTTAAAAATAAAAAAGACCTACTGCTGATCAGCTTATTGATCCCTTGGAATTGGAGTTGAATTGGAAATACTTTTTATTTAGTCTTAGGGTTTCTTTTTTATTAGCATAATCAACTTATTTTTACGTACTGATTCGCGCACGTGGCGGAACTGGTAGACGTGCTAGGTTGAGGGCCTAGTGGCTCATTATGGCCGTGGAGGTTCGATTCCTCTCGTGCGCACACCCAAGGCTTTGGAAAACAGCTGATTTTCCAAAGCCTTCTTAAATTTCAGAATATGAAAATGAACATACCCCTTTTAAAAAATCTGTGCGAAACCCCCGGAACTTCCGGTTTTGAGTCTCAAATAAGAGACGTTATTGAAAAAGAAATTATACCTTATTGCGATGAGATTTCCATTGATAATATGGGTAATTTAATTGCATTGGTCAAAGCCAAAAAAGCAGTATCTCCGCCAAGAATTATGCTAGCTGCCCATATGGATGAAATTGGCTTTATGGTGACACACATTGATGATAATGGCTTTATTCGATTTCATACATTGGGAGGATTTGATCCAAAAACCCTTACAGCTCAACGCGTGGTGATTCATGGTCAGAAGGCAATCATTGGAGTTATGGGTTCCAAGCCGATTCATTTAATGAAGCCAGCAGAACGAAGCAAGGGGGTACAAATAGAAGATTTCTTTATTGACACAGGGATGGCTGGAACAGAAGTAAAAAAAAACATAGCCGTAGGTGATCCGATCACCAGAGAAAGAGAGTTGATTGAAATGGGTAATTGTATCAATTGTAAATCCCTAGATAACAGGATATCAGTTTATGTATTGATCGAGGTGCTTAAGCAATTAAAAAACCCTCAAATAGATGTATATGCCGTATTTACGGTCCAAGAGGAGGTAGGTTTGAGGGGTGCCCAAGTGGCATCGCATCACATTGATCCAGATTATGGATTGGCCATAGATACGACTATTGCATTTGATTTACCCGGGGCACAAGCCCATGAGCAAATAACATCACTGGGGAATGGACCTGCTATTAAAATCATGGATGCTTCCACCATATGTGACCCTAGAATGGTGAAGTATTTGAAACAAACGGCTACAGATGCTGAAATAACATGGCAACCAGAGGTACTTACGGCAGGAGGAACTGACACTGCGGGATTACAAAGAACTGGTAAACACGGAGCCATTGCAGGTGCTGTTTCTATTCCTACGCGTCATTTGCATCAAGTCATTGAAATGGTACATCAGGAGGATGTTCTAAATGCCATTTTGTTAATCAATCAATTTATTGAAAAAATAACAAGTTTTAATTGGAAGAGATAAAGAATAGCTCTTTTTGATTCAAATAGAGATTGTATTAAGAATCAAAATCATATTTAAGTAGATTTTCATCTTCTTTATGTTTTTTGGTCATTTTCGACTTCATCAAATTCTTTTCATGTTGATAGCTATGGGTTATTTTTTCTGTTTGGGCCAATAACAATGCGGACAAAATAAAGACGATATGAATGATGATTTCAATAATAATTCCTTCACTGCTCACTTTAGTTGCCGCCTCTCTGTAATCAACAAAGGTTTTTAAGAGCTGAACGCCCGTGATAGAGGCGAGGGAGGTAGCTAACTTTATTTTCAACTGACCTGCATCTAAATTATTTAGCCATAAGGGTTTATCTTCATGTAAATCGAGATCCATCCGACTTGTAAATATCGAATATCCACCAATGGTTACAATGATCAAAAGGTTCATTACCATTGAAATATCCACAAGGTTCAAAACACTCAACATCATCTCAGTTTCTTGCCATGGACCCGACTTTGAACCAACCGGTTGATTGAGGAGCCTTGTGAACATATTGAAGAGTTCATGAAAAAAGACATAGAGATAAATGAAGGAACCAAAAATCAATCCGCCGTACATAGGGGCCTGCACCCAACGGCTCCAAAACATAAAGCCTTCAAATAAGTTTTCTAATTTCTTTGACATAAATACAAATGATGCACTAAAATTTGTGGAAAGATAGACAAATTATTTTTTTAATGATTTCAGTTGATCAGATTAATGGGCAGGAATAATTAGGATCATTTTGAAAAGAGTATTTGACTAAATTTTGGTAGGGGTATTTCATTTATAACAATAAAAAAATAAGCCAACTTAAAAGGATCAATAGTTTGCGTTGATGTGAGATTTAGATATTTTTGTAATCACTAAATGCCAAAGTGGCGGAATTGGTAGACGCGCACGACTCAAAATCGTGTTCTTTCGAGAGTGAGGGTTCGATTCCCTCCTTTGGTACTTAAATTTATTTGATTTTTCCTTAGATAAATTCTCATTTTATCAATAATCTCTAGTTATATTTTTTTTCAGATCAGTTTGAACCAACTATGTTGACTTTATGGAAATGGCAATGCAATATTGATCAATTTTGTAGCTTCAATGCTTCAGCCGATTACTTACCTGTTCCTAGTAATTTTCTATTAAAGAATACGCTCGAGGTTTGTCTGCAAACAAAACTTTCACCTCGGCCCAAGTCGTTTTAAAAAAAAAGACGCTTTGTATTTATTTAAATGGTCTACCGATAGCCAATGGCTGTGCGTATAGAAAACATTGAATTGATCTTGATCTCTGTATAAATGAATAGATTGACAACCTTTAAAATCAGAAAGTTTACCTTTGATATTTTTAAATAATTTCTGAAAATCTAAGACTTTTTCTTCTTGAAATTCCATACGGACAATTCTCAATAGCATCATTGAACATTGAAATTTATATAAACAGAAGCATCCATTCGGATACCTAATAGTTCTGAGGCTCGCCCCATATTAATACCAATTTGTAAGACTTTTTCTGAATTAAAAAACACAAAACACTCACCAGGATCGACTGCATCATAGCCTTCATGCAATCGATCAAAAATCTCTCTACCTATTTGTATTTGGAAGGTCACCTGTCCGTTAATTTTCTGGATTTCAAGATAATCAGTATGCTTAATATTGGTAATTAAATTGCCATAGTGATCTATATGGATGACATGGCCAATCATACCTTTTTTTGTAATTTTAGCGGTTCGATCAATCAGTTGTAGGTGATCAGTTATGATCCGACCAATGTGTTCAAGACCACGTCCCATAGCCAGATCGTTGACGGCTTGATCAACTATTTTTAGATAAGTCGTTTCTGTATTAATAGGGCAAATTTCAACGACGAGGGAAGGGTTTTCAGTGCTTATAATACTGAAAATACCAGAATCTGTGCCGATGAAGTGGTGGCCTTCCAAAGTGAGTCCAATCCATCGATTTTTCAGGCTTCTGGAAGAATTCATAGTAATGAGATGAACGGTACCCTTGGGAAATTTTTTGAAAGCATTGCGTAATACGTAACCTCCATGAGCGATATCTGATAATTTAATTTCATGGCTGATATCAACGATGGTTAACTCGGGGTTGAGGCTTAGCAGCGTTCCTTTGGCAGCAGCTACATAATGGTCTTCTAATCCATAATCAGACATAAAAGTGATTAGGGCCATGTTTGAAAAGAATATTTGTTTTATTTGTTATTAAATATGTAATGGTAAAAATAGGCAAAGACAATTTTAAAAAGACACTTCACTTGCTCGAAAAAATATTTACACTAGAAAACATACCCTTGGTTGATTTTCTTGGAACAGAAAATGCCAATATAAATGAGATCATGTCGGCCTTTCCGGACACTAAAATCATCTCAAGAGGTAATGAGATCACTATTCAAGGTGCCGCTCCTGAATTGGTCAAGATCAATGAAATTTTGAACTCATTGATTCTTCATTATCGCAAATACGGGAATCTTACGCGGGATCATGTGATTTCATATTTAGCAGATGAAAATCATCTAAATGAGGGTGATGATTTGCCAGAAATTTTGGTTTATGGTACCAAAGGGATTAAAATAAGTGCAAAGACCCCAAATCAAAAAAAACTAGTAACGGCCGTACAGAAAAATGATTTGGTCTTCGCCTTAGGACCAGCAGGAACTGGGAAGACTTATATATCGGTGGCTTTGGCTGTGAAGGCATTAAAAAATAAAGACGTGGCCAAAATAATTATTACCCGACCAGCGGTAGAGGCAGGCGAAAGTCTGGGATTTCTTCCAGGAGATTTGAAGGATAAAATAGATCCTTATTTAAGACCTATTTACGATGCATTAAGTGATATGGTTCCGCCAGAGAAGTTGAAATTTTATCAGGAAAATAATATTATTGAGATAGCCCCATTGGCCTATATGAGGGGCAGAACGCTCAATAATGCCTTTATTTTGCTGGATGAAGCCCAAAATGCGACACAAAGTCAGATCAAAATGTTTCTCACACGCATGGGCCCTAGTTCAAAGGTAATTGTGACGGGCGATAAGTCTCAAATTGATTTACCGCCAAGGCAAAAATCAGGATTGCTAGAAGTGTTAGAAGTACTTAAGGAGACCAAAAATATTGGATTTGTACACCTTGACGAGCGAGATGTACTTAGACATCGCCTGGTCAAAAGTATTATCAAAGCCTACCATAAATATTATGAATCATAAGGTTGTAGCAGCAAATTCAGCTGTATTATTACATAAATCTTATGAAATTAGACAACGTGTTTTCGTAAATGAACAAGATGTTCCCGAGGCTATTGTACATGAAGATGCGGAAAGTTTGGCTCATTATTTTGTTGCGGTAGATGAAGAGGGCAATGCCTTGGGTACCGCACGTTGGAGGAAAACTTCTCAAGGCGTGAAGCTCGAAAGGTTCGCAGTATTGCCAATTTATAGAAATAAAGGTTTAGGTGCAGATTTGTTAAGATCCATTTTGGTAGATATTAAAAGTAAATTCGGATCGGGAGTACTTGTGTATTTAAACGCGCAATTGGAAGCCATAAACCTTTATGCCCACCAAGGATTTTTACCGGTAGGACCGAGATTTATAGAAGCAGATATTATGCATCAAAGGATGTCTCAAACGACTTAAGTATTATAAGTGTCACTTCATTACATTCCTTAATTAAAATAACGCGACTTTTTCATTAGTGAGTTATATTGTTTAAAACGGTATAACTGAATGTATCTATGGAATAACTATCCTTTTTTGCGCTATTTATTGAGTTTGATCCTCGGCATATGGATCTATGATTTTCATTTAGAAATTGCATCTTATTCTATCCTTTCAATATTTAGTGGGCTAGCGATTCTTTACTTCTGGCTTGTTGTGAGGAAGTATTCCTTATTTTTCAGTGGGATTACTGGTTTGTTAATGATTAGTTTGATTGGATATGGCATGGCCTATTACACCAATGAGCGTAAAGATGTGGACCATTTGAGTCATGTGGATATTCAGGAAATAAGCTCTTTTTCAGGTTGGATTGTAGAGGATCCTATTGAGTAAGAGAAATATGTCAGATATACCTTTCGAATAGATTCTGTGCTCCTAGGCGATCTGTCAATTAAAATGGAGGGGAAAATTCAACTTCATGTACGGAAAGAAATACACAATAAGGTCAGGTCTTATGGTTCTTATCTCTATGTATCTGGAAGTTTATTCTCCATCAAATTCCCTAAAAATCCTATGGCTTTTGATTATGCTCAATACTTAAGCCGTCAATATATTTACCATCAGACTTATGTGAGAGATGATGACATTATGGGTATCGGTAGCTCGTCGCGTTTTAGTATCCGTGCTTTGGCATTTGAAATGAGGCATAAGGCAAAAGCCTTATTTCAAAATCAAATTAGGGATGCTCAGTCAAGGGCTGTAGTAGTTGCCTTAGTACTTGAGATTAAGGATTATTTAGACCAATAACTAAAGTCAGCTTATGCTACTTCAGGGACTATGCACGTCTTAGCTGTATCAGGATTACACATGGGTATTATTTTTCTGATTTTAGGTTTTTTTGAAACCCTTAAAAAATATATATTTAGGTCGCTATTACTATGGTATAGGGATCATCTTGGGACTCTGGCTTTATGCTTTTATAGCTGGTCTCGTTCCCTCAGTAATGCGTGTAGCTACCATGTTTTCTATTGTGAGTTTGAGCGAAATGAATCGTCGGACTTCTAATATTTATAATTCGATCGCACTGACCGCATTCGTATTGCTTTTGATTGATCCAAATATGATTTATGATGTTAGCTTTCAACTTTCATTTATTGCTGTGACAGGAATTGTTATTTTTTTTACTCTGTTCTATAGCTGTTAGGAGATAAAAAATCCAGCAGGGGATTATTTTTGGGCACTTATGTGCACTTCTTTGACAGCGCAAATAGCTACCCTTCCTATTGCGATATATTATTTTTATCAGCTTCCAACGTATTTTTTATTATCCAATTTATGGGTAGTACCCGCTACTTTTTGTATTCTTATTTTGGCAGTTGTATTGTTGGTAATCTCCTTATTTTTTGATCCAATCCACTTATATATGGGATGGGTAATTGAAAATTTGATAAGTGTTATGAATGCCTATGTCATGTGGATTGAGCGGCTACCATACAGTAAGATATCGGACTTGTATCTTCATTGGAGTGAAGTTTTCGTTATGTATTTGATACAGATAGTGCTCCTAGTGGCTTTTAGGAAAGAATTATTTATTTGGTTAGTATTTGGACTGCTACTCATTATTTTTTGGCAAATAATTAATTTGTTTACCCATTTTAATGCGAATGAACGAAAAATGCTTGTGATTTATGATATGCAAGACCAAATGAGCATCGATGTGATTGAGGGTTATTCTGCTCTTTTAATGATTGATAGGCACAAACTCAGATCTTCTGAACGCTTGAAATGGAGCATAAATCCATTTCGTGGATTTTTAGGACTTCCGAGTGCCTCCACTGATCTGACTGAGTTGTTTAAGACTGAAGAACTGAAACACTTCGGCCCCTTTCATCTGCTATTATGGCAAGGGCATAAAATCATATTTATAAATAATAATAATTAGCAGTGGGAGTTTGTGGAAACGTTAAGTGTAGATTATGTCGTCATTACTGAGGAGTTAACCTTAGATTTTGAGTATTTATTGAGGTATTTAAAGATTGGGGCCTAGTCATTGGTTCTAATTGTTCTCCCTATTATGCTGACAAAATCAGTACTTGGGCTCATGAAATAAACGTACCTGTACATAATATAAAAGAAGATGGTTATTGGATGTTAGATTTGTAGTCACAGGAGCTGATATTATTGTTTTATATTTTCACAAAGCACTGCTAAGATGAATGGGTTTAATGTAAATAAGTTTGACTGATCCGAAAGATATATTGCGTAATTATTGGGGGTTTGAGCATTTTAGAGAATCTCAACTAGAAATCATAGAGTCCGTACTAAAAGGTCAAAATACCCTTGCATTATTGCCTACTGGAGGAGGAAAGTCAATTTGCTTTCAAATTCCTGGGTTGTTACTTGACGGCGTTACCCTAGTCGTCACTCCCTTGATCGCTTTGATGATTGATCAGGTGAATGAATTGAAAAAGAGAAACATAAAGGCAGTGGCCATCCATGGGGGCTTGTCTTCAAGAGAAATTGACATTCTTTTGGATAACTGCATTTATGGAGGTATTAAATTTCTTTATCTCTCTCCTGAAAGATTGACTTCAGAGCTTTTTTTAGCCAGATTAGAAAAAATGGTCATTGCTTTGTTCGTCATCGATGAGGCCCATTGTATCTCTCAATGGGGCCATGATTTCAGACCTTATTATCTAAAAATCAAAGATTTTACGGAATTGTTTCCAATGAAGAAGTTGATTGCTTTAACGGCTTCTGCTACTGAAGAGGTAAAAAAAGACATCATCAAGCAGCTGGACTTAGCGGATCCTAAAGTCTTTCAAAACAGTTACGCACGCGCCAATCTTTCCTATGTTGTATTTAAAGGAGAAAATAAATTTCAAAAGGTGTATGATATTCTCAATAAAGTTGAGGGATCTTCTATTGTATATGTGGGAAGTCGAAAGAGAGCTGAGCAGGTTTCCAGAGACTTAAGTCAAAAGGGTATTTCTGCTCAATTTTATCATGCCGGCTTATCCTTTGATGAACGAAATCAAAGACAAGCCGCTTGGATAAAATCAAAATTAAGAGTCATGGTAGCGACCAATGCGTTTGGTATGGGCATAAACAAACCTGATGTACGCACGGTATTACATTTGGATTTGCCCCAAACATTGGAGGCTTATTATCAAGAGGCAGGAAGAGCGGGTCGAGATGGCTTGAAGGCTTATGCAGTACTTCTTTTCCATGACCAAGATATCGTTGAGACGGAGCAGCGTATCTCTCGGGCAGCAGTAAATATTAAATTTGTCAAGCGTGTCTATCAAGCCCTATCAAATAGGTATAAGATGGCGATTGGAAGTGGGGCAGGTTTGAGTTTTGATTTTGTTTATATTGATTTCATCAATGATTTTGATTTACCTGCTTACCCAACGGTATTTGCCCTCAAGAAGCTTGAAAACGCGGGCCTCATTCAGCTGACAGAAAATGTTTTTCAAAAGTCCAAGATTTCCATGCTGATGCAACGAGAGGTGCTTTATCAGTTTCAGGTAGCTCATGCCTCACTTGATCCTTTGATAAAAGTACTTTTTAGGTTGTATGGGGGTGAGCTTTATACGAGCTATATGATGGTCAATGAGGCAGACATCGCAGGCGTTTTAAAAATCAACTTAAAAAAAGTAAAAGAGCAGTTGCACCTGCTGCATGATTATCAAGTCATAGACTATCGAATGACGACCTTCAAACCACAAATTGAATTTATAGAGGGAAGATTAGATCTAGGATCCTTGCCTATCCAATCAGTTGATTTACAGAAAAGAAATGAGCAGACTGAGAATAAATTTCACCGAGTGCTTCATTATGTGAATACAAATCATATCTGTAGAACCAGAATGCTACAAGATTATTTTGGTGAGCAGACCGATTTGGGCTGTGGCATCTGTGATTATTGTCTTTCCAGAAAAAAAGTCTCGGTAGATTTGAATCCTCTTGAGATCATTCGATCCATACCTTCTCAAGGAATAGATTTGTATGCATTATCCACTCTTTTCAAACTTTATGACCAAGAGGATCTCATCACCGTCTTGCGCAAGTTAGTTGATGAAAATAAGATTTATTTTGAAAGTGGTGCGGTTATTAAAAAGCGATGAGCTATCGGTAAAAATTATTAAGCGTTATCAATCTTCTAAAATAGCCACTCCCGGCAATATTTTCCCCTCCATATATTCCAATAAAGCCCCTCCGCCCGTTGAAATATAAGATACTTTATCACCATAGCCTAGATTATTAATGGCGGCTGCAGAATCTCCTCCTCCGATGAGGGAAAAACCATCATTTTGAGTGGCGGTCACTACAGCCTCTGCGATGGCTTCAGTACCCACAGCAAAATTTGGAAATTCAAAAACTCCCATAGGACCATTCCAAAGAATTGTTTTTGAGTTTTTAATTACATTTTCAAACGAATCAATACTTTGAGGGCCGATATCCAGTCCCTCCCAATCGTCAGGAATTTCTCCAGAGTTGACGATCTGACGATGGGCATTATTACTGAAATCATCAGCAATGACATTATCAAGAGGAAGGTATAGTTTTACGCCTTTGGCTTTGGCTTTTTCAATCAGTTCAAGAGTCAATGCCATACGGTTGTCTTCACATAGAGATTTACCAATGGCTCCCCCTTGTGCTTTTGAAAAGGTATATGACATGCCACCACCAATGATGAGATGATCTACTTTGTCCAGAAGCTTTTCAATGATCATGATTTTATCTGAAATTTTAGCACCACCCATGATGGCCGTAAAAGGGCGGTTGGGATCTTCGAGTACCTTCTTGGCATTAGCCAATTCGCTGCCCATGATATATCCGGCACACTTATCTTCAAAAAATTGGGCGACAATGGTTGTAGAGGCATGTGCGCGATGCGCCGTTCCAAAAGCGTCATTCACATAAATGTCACCTAGTTTTGCCAGTTTGGAGGCAAAATCTTCATCACCTTTGGTCTCTTCTGGGTAGAATCTGACATTTTCGAGGAGCATTACTTCTCCCGTTCCCAGTGTTTGTGATAGCTCTAAGGCTGATGCTCCAATGCAGTCGCTAGCAAACTTTACCTCAGTACCCAGTCTTTCTTGGAGATTAGGGATGATGTGCTTTAGAGAATATTGGTCCTCTGGACCTTTTTTTGGTCGACCCAAATGGCTCATTAGGATGACAGAACCTCCTTCGTTTATGATTTTTTTAATGGTGGGGATAGCAGCAATAATCCGAGTTTCATCAGTTACGATTAGTTCGTTATTCAACGGTACATTAAAATCAACCCTTAATAAGGCCTTTCGGTTTCTGAAATTAAAATCATCTATGTTTTTCATATCCATTGAATACTTTTCGACCACAAAATTGTATCTAATTTCTTCAAATTAAAATTAATTATTGCTAAATAAAGGAAGCACGCTTTAAACGATCATTTATGGCCCTTCCAATGCCCTTTTGAGGTACATATTCACCTAAAATCAGGTCGATATCTTCAGCATCTAAGGTTCTCAAGGCACTGAAAAGATGTTCCGCAGCTTCATGCACATCTCCATCGGGAGATAAAGCGATGCTTTTATTGGGATGCGGATAGATTTTGGAAAAAGAGAGAATACCGGTTTTCATATCTGAATACTTTAAAAGAAGTAACTCTAAATCACCTATAATGATTTTTTTTCTGGGTGCATAATGGCTGTCGAGCTGTCCGGGCGCATCGGGATGGCTTTTTGTATGGGGCAGCACGTTTACTTCGCCAAACGTTCTGAGCATTTCTATATCTATTCCTCCCAGTCGATGTACGTAAATGACCTCTTCTTCAATCGATACAATGGTAGACTCCAAACCGATATGGGCCGGACCCCCGTCAAGAATATAGGAAATTTTAGCCCCTAACTGTTGGTCTACATGCGCGGCAGTAGTAGGGGAAACATAGCCAAATGGATTAGCACTTGGCGCAGCCAACGGGAAACGGATTTGTTTCAATAAATTGAGCGACATAGGGTGATTAGGGACTCTAATGGCCATTTTATCTAAACCCGAGGTGAGGACATCAGGAATGTGCTCTCGTTTGGGTAATAGCAAAGTCAAAGGACCTGGCCAAAATTGCTCTGCTAACTTCTGAGCGAGTGCGGGAAATGTATGGACCAGTGCGGAGGCATCAGCGATATTGGTTACATGGGTGATGAGCGGATCAAAACTCGGGCGGTCTTTTGTTGTATATATTTTTGCTAAAGCGAGGGGCTCCAGTGCATTACCAGCCAAGCCATATACTGTTTCTGTTGGAATGGCTACCAGTTCGTTGTTTTCTAGTAGTCGGGATGCTTTCGAGATTTGAGTACCAATTTCAGCCATTGATTTTAGTAGAATATAATATTTCTGATATATTTACATTGAGATAAGGAAACATAGATCAAAGGAAGAAAAATTTAATCAGACTGACCTCAATATTGTTGGTCTTGGTAGTTGTTTTGGAAAAATTGGAGGTCATTCACTTAGATATTTTTTCTAGCAATGGTGTCTTTTGGGTCTTGATTGCCGCATATGCGATGGTGGTCATTACCTTAAAGAAATAGTTTACTCAATCAATAAGATGACTATGTTTATTTTATTTTTTTGAAGTGAATCGGTCAGAGCTGTGAGCCCGTCATTTTTTTTCAACTCATTTCGGGCGTCTATGAAATAAGGGATAGGTTGTAATCTTCGAAAAGTAACCCTTCCTTTTTTGTCAGTTTCCCCTTTGGCAAATGCATTTTTTTGAAATCGATAGTTTTCTTCTGTGGTGTAAAGCACTACTTCAGCGCCAGAAACAGGATGTTCGAAGGCATCTATCACTTGTATTTTTAATGCAGTGGGCATCTGTGTTTTGGTCCAAGAGGTCTGACTGATCAAAAAGTAGATCATCAAAAAGTAGCTTATTCTCAATAGGTTCATATTTTTTTATTTTGGCTGTTCAACATATTTTTTCATTTAATCAAAGAGATCGATCCATATTGGGTTTGAATTCCTAAATCTGGTTTTTCTCTATGGGTGTATTTAATTACGTAGGCATAGGTTGCTGGACCCATGATTTGGTCATTATAGGTACCGTCCCAACTGAAATTTTTATCATTTGAGTAATAGATTTGCTCTCCCCATCGGGTATAGATAAATATTTCAAATTGATCGACAAATAAATTGGGGTAGACAAAAAAGTTTTCATTCTGGCTGTTACCATTCGGACTGAATGCATTTGGCGCAAATATTTCAGGTTGACAGTCATTTATTCCTGCAATTAGTGGGGTAATTAGAACGGTATCGGACTGAATACAGGGTCCGCTGTCACCAATTTCTTCGACGGTTACATAATAAAACCCTGAGTCTAGTTCTGGTGTAATGCTGAGTGGAACATAAAGATTATTTTCGGCATATACCGTATCATAACTAAGATCGCTGATATATATATTTACCGCTGAGGGAAGGGCTACTCCCGAAACCGTCAAACTCAAGTTCGCATCGATATCACAATCAGGTAGATTATTTGCTGATAATGAGAAGGGAGCGTCATCTTCAATAATAACTGGATTTTCCAGTATGCAGCTAGAGACTAAGTCTGTGATTTTATAATTATAAACTCCAGCAGACAGTCCACCAGAGACCGATAAGGTATCGGGGCCATCAACAGATCCAAAAGTATTGATATCTATACCACTGAAATCGTATCTGTAACTTCCTTCAGATGAAACGTATAAAGAGAGTAGTGCATCATCTGCACCGCAATTAGAGGGTGGAGTATAGATTGGATTGACCTCTGGGGCTGCTTTTATAGATATCAAGACGGTATCTGTATTACTGCAACCGCCAAAAGCATCGTCCTCTTTGGCATAAATTATATATTCAAAAACACCTGAAATTTCTGTGGATATAGACTGCGTACTGGTCGTATCGAGGATTGTGCCATCAATGGTCCATTGTTGGGTATTTAAGTCACTTATATAGCTGTTTAAATCGGGTGCTGAATCAAATTGACAATACTGTTGATCAATACCTAAGTCAAGGTCTGGACGCCCATCTCCAACAAATATTTCTAGCGTATCCGAGGAACAACCATCATCATTTATAATGGCCAAGTAGAGGGTAATGGGATCGAAAATTTCAATGATTCTTGAAGTATCTCCAGTTGACCAATAATAATTGTAATCACTGCGATTCTCATCCCATGCGGCAAGTTCCAAAAATTCTTCACATATGGAGGCACTTTCGGTAATATCAGGATTCACAGGAAGACTATAAACCTCCAAGGTATCTGTGATTAGGCTGTCATAGCCACATCGATTGGTAATATTCAAAGTGAAATATTGAAAACCAGCAGCACCATATTCATATTCTGTAGTTTGCTCGTTCGTAGCATACAAAGTATCAGTTTGAGATAATGAATCATAAAAAACCCAAAAATATTCATCTAAAATAGAACTACCGGATGCATAAAACTCCGTACTAAGTCCAAAACAGGCATTGACATAGGAAGCAGCGGGGTTTTGAAGAGATGATCCTGAATTTTGAATAAAACTAGGTAGACCCTTTCTGCTGGTATGCCCCAATAAATCAAAACCTGTAGCATTGAAATTGGCTGCCGCACCTTCCAGTGAAGGATTAGAAATGGTACCCACCGCGAGCCCTTGATCAATGGCCAGATAAATGATACCATTGGGTCCACGCTGTAGCGCACCGTAGATACCTTCCGAGCTATAATCATCATATTTACTTGATGTGATGTAAGTTATTTCATCTTCAGTATCTAAACTATCAAGATTAAACTGAATCAATTCACTAGCTGAGGTGGTATAAATCTTAGAACCATCACTAGAAAAAGCCACACCATAGAGGTCGTTTGTTGCTGCAGTTTCGATTTGTCTGAAATTTTCAAAATTTCCTATTTGGTTATCAAAATCAAATATTTCAAGGGTATTGGGACCTGGAATGGTATTAGCAAACAATTGCGTACCATTGCCAAAGGTCATGTACCCAGAGGCATGTATAGGCGTTTGCGTTTTTAAGACACTGCCGATAGGAGTGTATATGGTGGCTCCGATGCCTGTATCATCGATGAGATTGGCTCGGAAAGAATTATTACCGAATTCATGCGTGATCAACCAGGCATTTAAAGAAAAACCTGAAGAAGTGATTTTTTCAATACTTTGGTCAAACAGTGGTAAATTACTAAGTACAACGGCACCACGGGCCGAATCTTTTTTCATATCTACAATAGCATAAGTCATGGGGAAATGGGTTCCATCCGCATCTACTTCTCCAGCAGTGAATACATAGAACATGGTAATATCATCCATAAAAGGAATAATCAAAGCACCTTGACTACTTGTACTATCTCCCGATAGACTTTGGATGCTGTCAGATAGGAAGGGCATGACTTGGTGCGCTTTATTCCAAATAGTTTTCCCATTGGTATAAAACATTAAATACCCATCCGCATCATCAATGGTCGCGCAAGCCTCCAATGAGGTCATTTGATTTTCATCATCGATCGGTAGGGGGCCATCGGTGAATTCAATACCTGCGGTCTCTCCGAAATACCATTTATTTTGAATTTGACGTTGTGCACCGTATTCCGTGACTGAGGATTCTGCATATTTAGTACAACCTGAGGCACCAGTTATTTCTACCCAATAAATACCTGCGGTATCAATATCGATGGTACTCGTGGTTTCACCCGTATTCCATTGATATGAAATACCATCTTCTGTCTCTGGATCAAGGGTAAGAATTTCATTATCACAAATGGTAGTATCAGCGATCAGATTGACTTCCATTTCTTCTGCAATGATGTTAATGGACTTAGTGATGCTTTGTATTTTACCGTTAAGCTCTACATAAAGGGTGACATTATATGAACTTGCAGATTCGTAGGCATGAATGGGGGCGATGCTGTTGATTCCATTTCCATCTCCAAAATCCCATACATATTTATTGGCGGGCGGATCTACCAAAGGGAAAAATTTAGTAGATAGATCTTGACAACTATCTAAATAAGTAAAATCTAAAGAGGTGAATTCCTCAAAAGTACCCGGTGCAAATGATGGGAACTGCGTACTTTGAAAATCGGTCGTTGAAAAATCATTGTCGTATTCAATCAAATCATAATTACCGTCAATATTATTAAGTCGCTTAACCAAATAAGGACCTGCTTCCTCTTCTTGAACGAGGTGGTATAGTTTACCATCAATGGCCCTTTTAAGGCCATAACTTCGGTAAACTGGATCCGGTAGAATAGATTGGATGAGATTTAAGCTATCGGTCAAATCAAATAAGTAGAGATCACCTGATAGCTCATCGAAAGTACCATAGCGAGAAAGATATAATTTGCTCCCATCATTTGACCATTCAGCATCATAAATATTTTGCTTAGCATCATCAGGAAAACCTGTATTTAAAATTTGACTATTGAAGCTTAATACTCCAGAAGTATCATTAAAGTTCATCAGCATTACGTTTCTTAAGCCTGTTTTGGGTGCTACGGCTAGAATAGAATAAACTGGATTAATTGACATATGGGCTGCTTCAAATTCCCTAATGTCAGTAGTAAAGGGGTCAAGAATACTTACAGGCTCTGGGTCAACACCGTCATTGGTGATTTTATATACATAAAAAGCATGGGTACCTCTATTTTGGGCGATTAACCAGCTGAGGCTTGGATTGGTGGCACTTCGTACTACCGTCATACCTTCCGCAGGACTGAAAAGGCCTACTGGATTATTATTTGATACGACTTCACCTAAGGGGGCATCAAGACTCCCATTACCGGGAGCACTTAGATCTACGATACTATATTGCAATTCATCTTCTGCGGATAGTTCGCTTGCGTTGGTGAAAATAATATATCTATCTGCATCATCCGGTGAGGGACAGGCCAAGGCGGTTTGATTGACCGACGCATCACCGTTTAAATCAACAGCGCCCAACATAATTTCTCCGGAGCCATCGTAAATTCGAACACCATCGGTGTATAACATTAAATTTCCTGTTAGAGAATGATTAATTACTGCTGGACCCCCAGATCCAAAATTTGGATTCATACGATTTTCCTGGTATACGAGAAGCCCATTTTTGTCAAATTGCAAGTTGGCAGTAGAACTGCCAAAAAACCATTGTGTCTCATTTAATAATTGCGCATTTGAAGCCACCGAAAAAACCAGAAGACAGGTATAAATGAAACCTTTCCGATAAAAGGTGATGAGGTTTGCGAAGGATTTAATAATTAAGTGGTTCAACTGTGGATTCAAATCTTTAAATTTACCGTAAAATACTATGGTTTATTTAACGTTGTATCAGTAGGCCAAAGTATAATGCCAAATTTATGCTTTAGTAATTGTTTTTTTAACTTTTGATCTATTTTAATCCTTTAATGAGGCTAAGAGGTTTATTTCTTTTCTTTTTTTTAGTATATCTGCATGTTTTGATGGCTCAGGATACGCAGTTCTCACAATATTATTCAAATCCTATGTTTTTGAATCCGGCTTTGGTTGGGATCAATCAACAAGGCAGTGCAGGGATAAACTATCGCAATCAATGGCCTTCGATCAATGCTAACTTTGAAAGCTACTCCTTTTACTCCTATTATAATTTTGATGATGTCAGCAGTAGTTTGGGCTTGATTTTAAATTCAGATAGAGAAGGTCTAGCAGGACTCTATGCTCGAAGTGCAGCGGTTCAATATGCTTATCAAGTTCGATTAAATTATAACTGGACCTTCAGGCCAGGGGTAGAAGTGGGCTACGTTTGGAAGGATATAAACTTTGATCGATTGACTTTTGGAGATCAATTTGATGATACGGGTTTGATTTCTGCGCAAACTATTGAATCTTTTAATACTGGATTGAGCGTGGAATTTATGGATTTGGCTTTTGGAGGTATTATTTTCAATAAACAAGCTTGGTTGGGGACCTCTTTTCATCATCTGACTGAGCCTAATCAGTCTATTTCAGGAGATGAGAGTCCTTTGAGGATTAAGTTTTCACTGCATGGGGGTTATAAAATTAATTTTAGTCAAATCAATCCCAGATGGGCTTCAAAAGAGGGTAAAGAGAGAAGTATGACCCCTTCTTTTAATTTTAAAGATCAGCAAGACTTTACTCAACTCGATGTTGGTATGAGTCTTATGTTAGAGCCTCTCATGTTGGGTCTGTGGTATCGTGGTTTTCCTAGCGAAGATTTTTCTGGAATCGGACCAAGTGATATTGTGCTGTTATTTGGTATTAAAATAGGACCTACCCTGGTGGGCTACAGTTATGATTTTACATTGTCAGACTTAGGAGTTAGTAGTGGTGGGGCACACGAGCTCTCTATGAGTTATTCATTTGATTTAAGAGATGCAAAAAAACCTCCTCGAGGTTCGCGTGATGTAAAATGTCCTGTGCCGTTTATTTTTTAGCCATGGGCGAAAAAATGAAAGCCATTTGTTGATTTTATTTTTTTTAGAAATGTATTTTTATGAGTGAAAAAACAATAGTTATCCTCGTTTTAGGAATTTTAATCTTTGATTTTCTTTTAGACTTATTATTAAGCTTTTTAAATGAAAAAAGTTCTAACAAACCTATTCCAGAGGAATTGAATGGGGTCTATGATGATGAGAAATATCAAAAATCTCAAGATTATCAAAATACTACCGGGCGCTTTGGCAAAATTTCAGGGGCGTTATCTTTGATCGTAATGGTAGTTGCTATTGGGTTGGGATGGTTTGGGCTTTTGGATGATTGGGCACGCAGTTTCAGTCCTTTGGCACCGGTCACCCCTTTGATTTTTTTCGGAGTATTGTTTGTGATCTCGGATTTGATGGGAATTCCCTTTTCACTCTATCAAAACTTTGTAATTGAAGCGCGCTTTGGATTTAATAAAATGACTTTAAAAACTTTTTTCACAGATAAAGTGAAGGGCTACCTTTTGGCGACTTTATTGGGAGGCGGTTTGCTTGTCATTTTTGTTTTGATGGTTGAGGTAATTGGGTCTGATTTTTGGTGGTATTTTTGGATTGTAATCACTGTTTTTTTATTGGCTTTAAATATGCTTTACACTTCTTTATTGCTGCCGTTATTCAATAAATTAGTGCCTTTAGAAGAAGGTGAATTAAAAAAATCTATCGCTGACTTTGCAGAAAAAGTATCCTTCCCTCTCACGCAAGTATTCGTAATTGACGGATCTAAACGATCAAGTAAAGGCAATGCTTTTTTCTCAGGATTGGGAAAAAAGAAAAAAGTAGTTCTTTACGATACCTTAATCGCCAAGCACAGTGTTGATGAACTTACGGCGGTCTTTGCCCACGAGGTGGGTCACTACAAAAAGAATCATATCTACATAGGTACTTTCATATCTATTGTTCAGACCGGATTAATGCTCTTTTTACTCTCAAAAATGATTTTAAATACGGAAGTTAGTTTTGCCATGGGGGGGGAAGTAACAGCTCTTCATCTCAATATGCTCGCTTTTGGTATTTTATATAGCCCAGTATCTAGAATTTTAGGGATTATCATGAATTTGATCAGCCGTAAACATGAATATGAGGCCGACGCTTATGCTGCAACGCATTTTGCCGCGCAACCTTTGATCGATGGGTTGAAAAAAATGAGTGGAGATCATTTATCTAATCTAACGCCTCATCCGGCTAATGTCTTTATTAACTATTCACATCCCACCGTATTACAGAGAATTAGGGCGATGAATTTATTGAAATAAAAGATTAGTTTAAAAATTTAATTTCAGAAGTGAAAGGAAACTTCATCATGTAAGTATGCGCTTCTTCCACTGTAATTTCTTCATGAATTATTTTGTAGAGAGTTTCGGTGATCGGAATACGTATGGGATTATTTATTGACCATTCATGGATGATGTCAATGGTCTTGATTCCTTCGGCTACTTCACGCATGGAGTGAATGATTTCACTTAGTTTTTCTCCATTAGCTAGGCGAACACCTACCGTATAATTTCTACTGAGGTTACTTGAACATGTAGCAATCAAATCACCAATACCTGCAAGGCCTAAAAAAGGCTCAACTTGTCCACCCATCGCTTTAGTAATTTCCACCATTTCCACCATACCTCGCGTGATAAACAAGGCCTTGGCATTTTCGCCTAATTTCATGCCTTCAATAGTCCCAGCACCTACAGCAATGATGTTTTTTAAAATTCCACAAAGCTCAGTACTCATCAAATCATTGCTTCCAAAAACTAAAAAGCGATCACTTTTTAGATATTTTTGACCCAGGTTAATGACTTCATCAAATTCACTTGCAATCACCGAGGCTGCAGGCATTTTAGAGGCAATTTCTTTAGATAAATTGGGACCTGCAATACACCCTATTCGTACTACCGAAGATTCTTGTCTGATGACTTCACTCATCGTGAAAATTTGAATTATTGATTCCTTGAGAGGATTACTGCTTTTATTTGACTTGTTAAAGTCAAATCCTTTCGTACCATGGATTAAGACATGATAAGGTTTTAGATAAGGGGATAAGTTCTTCATCATTTCCCTAAAATTGATGGAGGGAACGATTGGAAAAATCAAGTTACATTTCTCTGCAAGAAATGAGACATCGGTAATAATTTTTACGTTATCTGCAATATTATGGTAGCCATTTTTTCTGGTTTGATTGAGTTGTAATGCTTTTTGCTTGCTTCTTGCATAGAGCAGCACTCGATGACATTTTTCAGCGAGTAGATTCGCTAATGCGGTACCAAAATTACCGGTACCAATGACACCGACGGTTACCTTATATGTGTTTTTCAAGGCCATATCCCTCTAGTCTGTTGTGGTAATAATAGAGTGTGCTTGCATTGAGTATTAAAATCTGATCCTTTGATTTTATCAAAGGTCTTTTTGCATGATACATCCCAATATTATTCAGTCCATAGATGATGGATTCATCTATTGTATTTTTAAGTTTATCATTTACATCTACTTTCCCTTGTTCATTGAGTACTAAAATTATACCTCTCAGTTTTTTGAAATTTATTTTGAAAGCTTCATAATCTAGAGTGAGATCATCTTCTGAAAGTCTTAAAATACTGTAAAGATCCAGTTTGGAATTTTTTCTTTCAAGCATCTTAAAAGCAGTAAAGGCCACCAAATGACTAGAGTAAACGCGATTGTTCTTGTAGTACTCTGAAATAATTTTTTTAGAAAGAATTTGTACGTAAGTATGTTCTCGTTGTTTATCGACGTTAACTTTTCCATTAGAAAGGAAATAATCTTTGATATCAACGACAGCTCCCTGTTGGTCTAAGCTTTGTCCTTGATCATCTACATAATTACCCAAGACATCGAGGCCACGGCCAATACTGACTGAAATATCAGATTTTTTGGTAAAAAATTTCATCAGAAAGGTGGTGATTTTTTTAGAATTACTGAAGGCATCCGACTCTCTATAATACCTTTCTCTGCCGGTTCTTTTGAGATGTTCATTGATTAACGAAGGTGCTTCGAGCGTAAACTGGTAATTAATGACCACAGGTACAATAAAAATAGGTTTGGCTTGCTTACCATGATCACTGATGAGAGATCTTTGTGCTTCAATGGCAGTACCTAATAAGCCTAATTTCAATGAATTTTCGATTTGACCGGAGCGACTCCTGGTACCTCCTGGAAAAAACAGGCTGTGACATCCCCATTCTAAAGCCCTTTTTGAATATTCTTTTAGGGTTTCTAAATAAATGGGATTTTTCTTTCTTCGATCTAATTTATAGGCTCCCAAGCTATTCATAAAATAGGCCAATATTTTAATATTGAAAAGGTTAAGGCCTGCACCATAGATGAAGGGTGGGAGTCCTAAAAACTGGATCACCCATCCAATGAGGATAGAGTCTAGATTACTAAAATGGGTAGGAACTAGAACAATGGTCCCTATTTTCGCTAGTTTCCTCAATTGATCAGGTTCACCAACTACATGAATTTGATCTTGTAAATCTAACTGTCGACTGAATATCGAATTAAACCCTTTGACCCGAGCGGCATTGAGCAATCGGGCAAATCCAAAAGTGGTAATCCTTTTTGCAAATCGATAGGAGGATTTATTGAAATTACCAACAATTTCTTCACAATATCGATCAATAATTTCTTTTAATATTTCTTTCTCAATAGTTAGCCTATCCTTACTTTCTTTAATAGCTAATTGTTTTTTCTGGATACGTTTCCAAAAAGTTAAATCATCTTTTGGGTCTACGCGCCATGGATTGTTAATGACACGCTGTTTCTCTCTGTAGATAGTCGTTTCGAGTTCTTCATGAAGAGTTTTACGCCCATTGTCTTGTGTCAGATTTGTAAAAACATGTCGACTCACTTCATCGAGAAATGGTTTTTTATTTTGTGAAAGATTGACAATGGGCCAATCTTTTTTTCTCTTGAGAATATCTTTATATCGAGGCCTGTTCTGACTCATTTAATGTTTTTATGTCCGCAAATATAAACATTTGACTATTTAATCAATGATAAATTGCCCTTGTCCGACAAAGACGGCTTGTCCGCCTACCTTTACCTTTTTTATTATTTCTTTTTCGCTTTCAATTTCAAGATGGAGGATACTAGGTCGATTCATCTCAAAACCTTGCTCACTGGTGAGTGGACCTTTTTTTATATCATATTTAAACAAATAACAGGCTAAGGGTCCATTCGCAGAACCGGTTGCAGGATCTTCTGTAATACCAATTTCTGGAGCAAACATACGGCCGTGTAAATCACTGTTAGGTAATAATCCCTGTGGCGTGAACACATAAACGCTATGATCTTTTAATATAGATTTGAGCTTTTCCCAAACTTGGGTATTAAAAGTTAAATTTTGAATATTTTCTAGGGTTTTTACTGGCACGATGATGTAAGGCACCCCACAAGAAACTTCTTGTATTGGATAATCCATTAAGTCTGATACTGTTAGATGGAATAATTCTGCTATTTCGGATCTATTATCCAAAATACCCCCAAAATGGGGACGTACTTGATACATAGTAGCCATGAGCGGTCCCTTTTTAGACATTTTGATTTTCACTTCAATAGGGCCAATATTCTGGCTTAAGGTTATGGTTATTAGTCCATCCTCTTTAGGGAAATCTTGTGCTAAGAAATAGGCAGTTCCAATACTGGGATGACCTGCAGTAGGCAGTTCTTTGACGGGTGTGAAAATGCGCATTGGGTATCTTCCAGCCGTATTTTTTCGAAAAAGAAATACGGTTTCTGATAAGTTGAGCTCTCGAGCAATGTTTTGAAACATTTCAGATGGAATTTCTGTTGCATCTTCGAAGATGGCCAATTGATTTCCTCCAAATTTCTTATTCGTAAAGACATCTAGAAGATGATATTTCGCTTTTTTCACACTCATATGTTTAAGATATATGTAAATCTAATGAGGCTCATTATAAGTGCCTATTTTTTATGCAAGCGAAGTAGTTTAATATTGTAATTATATGAGCACACTCAAAGACATACAAGCTCCTGTAAAACAGGAAATGAATGATTTTGAATTAAAATTCCGTCAGTCTATGAAAAGCAAGGTGATGTTGCTTGATAAAATCATGGATTACATTATCAAAAGAAAAGGAAAGCAAATGCGGCCGTTATTTGTGTTTCTTACCGCTGCGATCACAGGCAATATTAACGAGGCTACATATCGAGGTGCTGCTTTAATAGAGCTCTTGCATACAGCCAGCTTGGTTCATGATGATGTGGTAGATAACGCACATTATCGTCGTGGATTTTTTTCAATTAATGCCCTTTGGAAAAATAAGATAGCCGTCTTGGTGGGAGATTTTCTTTTGTCAAAAGGGTTACTGCTTTCCTTGAAAAATGATGATTTTGGATTGCTTCGGATTGTTTCTAATGCCGTGCAGCAAATGAGTGAGGGAGAATTGCTTCAGATGGAGAAGGCGAGGAAATTGGATATTACAGAGGAGCTGTACTATGAAGTAATCAGGCAAAAAACGGCCAGTTTGATTACCTCTTGCTGTGAAGTGGGCGCAAGTTCGGGTGGAGGAACCGCGGAAGACATATCTAAAATGGGGACTTTTGGTACTAATGTAGGCATGGCATTTCAGATAAAAGATGATTTATTTGACTATGAAAGTGCTGCTATTGGAAAGCCTACGGGCATTGATATTCGAGAAAGGAAGATGACTTTACCGGTCATTTACGCGCTCAAGCAGAGCAGTTCATCAGAGGTGGCAACGATTAAAAAAATGATTTCGGATAGTGAAAAAAAATCTGGTAACGTAAAAAAAGTAATTGAATTCGTAGTAGCAAAAGGGGGTATTGATTATGCGACGAAAAAAATGAATCATTTTCTCTCAGAAGCTATTGCTATCCTTAAAACTTATCCAGATTCAGTTTACAGAAATTCATTAGAGCAGCTTCTCGCTTTTACCATATCTAGAAAAACGTAACTTTGTTTTTCATCTAATGATACCTCGTTCATTATGAAAAGTTTTATTGGAGACCTTGCGGAGCGATTGCTTACAAAATATCAGGATCTAAGAAATCTGATAGTGATTTTCCCCAATAGGAGGGCAGGAATTTTCTTACAGCAAGAACTTGGAAAAAGGATTAAAAAACCTATTTGGCTGCCTCACATTTCGAGTCTTGAGGATTTTATTTTGTCCCATTCTCAATTTGAAAAAATAGAAAGTTTTGAATCAGTCCTATGGTTACATGAGGTTTACTTAAATCATCAAGAAAAAGGAGAGGCCCTCGATAAATTTTTCTTTTGGGGGGAGATGATCATAAAAGATTTTGAAGAAATAGATCAATATGGAGTGGACGCCCATCAAATTTTTACCAGCATAAAATCTCAAAAGGAGCTAGATCAAGAATTTTATTTTCTTTCAGAAGAAGATAAAAAAATAATTACTTCTTTTTGGGCTACCTTTTTACCGAAAAGTAGCAAAAACCAAGATATATTTTTGGAGACATGGAAAATACTTAAATCCATATATATTGAATATAAGTCTCTATTGACGGCAAAAGGGAAAGCATACATTGGGATGATTTACGCTGACTTTTTAGCACATTTATTAGCAGATGATTATCATGATAAAGGGCCGTTAATTTTTGTTGGATTTAATGCATTAACAGCCGTTGAAGAGGGGATTATAAAATATTATGTTGAGCATAACGGGGCGGAGGTACTTTGGGATACAGATGCTTATTACCTACAAGATACGGCCCAAGAGGCAGGCTATTTTCACCGTATGTATCAAAAAGATGGGATTCTAGGTAACACTTTTAAATCAAAGATTCCTAACCACATTGATGAACCCAAATTAATGACCGCTGTCGGCGTTTCCTTGGAAGTAGGTCAAGCCAAAGCTTTGGGTGAAAAATTGTCAATTTTAATGTCAGCACCACATTTCAAAGCTGAAAATGTAGTCATCGTTCTCCCCAATGAATACATGCTATTTCCTGTTTTACATGCATTGCCCAAGGCGTTGAACGAGATCAATATAACGATGGGCTTTCCCCTCAAAGATACGCCTATATATGCCTTATTAGAAAGCATATTGATGCTTCAAAATACGCGAAGGCCTGCGGCCCATGGGGATATTTTCTATCATAAACCCGTCATCGCTATCTTGGAGCATCCCTTGATTTATGGGTTGGACGTCACTCGTTTCAAAGGATTAAATGCTAAAATTAAAAAGTACAATTTGGTTTTTGTGGGGGAAAGTCAGATTCCATTGAACTCACCCTTATTGAAATTAATATTTTCGAAGCCAGAAAATCCATTAGATTATCTCTTAGAAATCCTTAAATCATTTGAAGATCAATCAGAAATAGAAAAAGACGGTCTCGATAGTGCCTTTATTCTTAAATATTATCAGCATATTTTTCAATTGAGAGAAGTGCTAGGAGTTCAAGTTGATCTCTTATCCTATGAATTTTTGATCCAATTATTTCAAAAAATTTCGAGAAGTTTGAAAATACCCTTTTCAGGAGAACCCTTAAGAGGTATCCAGATCATGGGAATATTAGAAACTAGGAATCTAGATTTTGAACATGTTTTTGTATTGAGTATGAATGAAAATGCCTGGCCCGCACCCCCACGAAGTGGATCTTTTATCCCCCATAATATCAGAAGAGCGTTTGACTTACCTACTCATGAACATCAAGATGCGATATATGCTTATCTGTTTTATCGATTGTTACAACGTTCTCGGGAAGTAGTTTTTTATTATAATACAATTTCAGAATTCAATGTGAATGGAGAATTGAGTCGTTTGGTAAAACAACTGGAACTTGAGTCGGTTCATTCGATCAAAAAGAAAATATTAGCTAATCCCATTGCACTCCCTGTTAAAAAAGAAATCTCAGTGAACAAGGATTATTCGGTTATGAAAAAGCTAGCAAGGTTCACTAAGGATTTTAAGAATACCTATATGAGTAGATTGACTCCATCAGCGTTAGATACTTATCTCTATTGTAAACTCAGATTTTACTATAAATATATCGCAGAACTGTACGAAGAGGAGCAAATTCAGGAAGAACTAGACGCCATGATTTTTGGTAATATTCTTCACGATGCCATGGAAATTTTATATCGCCAATTCATGGTTGTACAAAAGACATCTATCGTGGGTTCTCCACATTTCTTTTGGTTGAGAGAAGGAGTGGATGGAGTCATTAATGAAGCGTTTCGCAAGCATTACCAAATTAAAGGAGACAAGAAAAAAATAATGATTGAAGGCAGAAATATCATCGCTGCTGAAATAATAAAAAAGATGATTAATAAAATATTGGACATAGATGAAAAGTATGCACCATTTAAAATAATAGGCTTAGAGTCAGGTACTAAAGACGGTTTCTCTGTTGACCTGCCGATTCAGGTAAATGGTAGGAAGCAGATAATCGGTCTCAAGGGTAAAATTGACAGAATTGATTTAAAGGGGGGTGTATTGAGGGTGTTAGATTATAAAACGGGTAAGGATGAGAAAACCTTTGAGACCCTTGCTTCACTCATTGATTCTGAAAACACCAAACGAAATAAAACCGCTTTTCAAATATTTTTCTATAGCTATTTAGTACAAAGCGGATACAAAGATTCTTACGAGCGCATTGAACCTAGTATATTTAATAGTAAGCATCTTTTTGATGATAAATTTGATTGGAAATTGACTCAAAAAGAGAAGGGTCAAGCAGAAATCCAAGTACAATCATTTGGACAGTACAGTGATGGTTTTGAGCAAGTTTTGAATGAATTACTTACCGAAATTTGGGATAATGAAATTCCCTTCGATCAGACTCATGATCTTAAAAAATGTGAATATTGCCCGTATAACGGGATTTGCAAGCGGGTTTAGTGGATTTTCATTTATCGGTATCAAAAATCTTCACGTTATCCCATAAGTGTTGACAGTCATCTATGAATTGCTTGTGTGCTTGATGTTCCTGATAAATATCATGTTCCTTATTATCTTTAAAGGTGGCTACTAGAGCAACGGTATAACTTCGTTCAATGATCGGTCTATCTGTTGATGCAGGAATTCCAACATGATAGGTATCTATACTATCTACCTGATCAAGGAAAGAAATCGTGCGGTTTTTAAAAGCATCTACCTGCTTATCCGAGGTATCTTTTAACCAAAAAAAGACCATATGAATAAAATTACTTTGACTTTCTTTTTTCTGAGTGATCATGAGTGAGTTTTAAATCTTGAATATAAGAGCTTAACTTCTGAGGGTGAAAATTATTCAGATACTTTTAAAAGTGTTTTAAATTTTCTGGCTACTAAATCTATTTTTGGTTTTGAAATACTCAAGACATAAGGCTGATACGGATTCTTTTGTTCATAATCTTGATGATAGTCTTCAGCGGGATAAAAAGCGACCAGAGGTTCAATGAGTGTGACGATAGGACTAACAAAAACAGGACTTAGATCTTTTATTTTCTGACTCACTATTTCTTTTTGAGCCCCATTATGATAAAAGACGACTGATCGATATTGTTTTCCAACATCAGGCCCTTGTCGGTTCAATTGAGTAGGATCATGTGCTGTAAAAAGAATGTCTAACAAAGTCTCAAAGCTGATTTTATTAGGGTCATAATATATCTGAACTGCTTCTGCATGCGCTGTCTTGCCCGATGAAACAAGATCATATCGAGCATTATGTTTTGTACCACCAGCGTATCCAGAAACGGCCTCAATGACTCCTTCAATTTGTTCAAAAGAGGCCTCAATGCACCAAAAACAACCACCTGCAAAGGTAGCCGTATCTAGTTTTATGTCGCTAGCAATTGCTTTAATAATATTTTTATTGCGCTTTTGAGAGTCAGAGGTATTGGAGACACATGAAGAAGAGAACATGACGCCAAATAATAAGATGAGGGAGATAAGTTTTAATGAATGCATATGAAAATTGAAATATTGAAATCCAAAACTAAAAAAAATGCCGATTAAAGATCGTTACTAAAATAAATAATAATCTTATCTCTAACGATTTTAGGTCGCTTTATTTCTAATAATCACCTACGCTTTTTTCCGTGGAAAGTCTTGTGATAGGCTCTTTTTTGATCAGGATTGTAATCTGGAGCCACACCTAAACTTACAGGGATTTCGGCTTTATCTATGGTTCTGCCGATGAATTTCTCAATATCACCAAATTGCCTTTGTTCCTTTTCATTGATGAAGGTGAAGGCAACACCCTTGGCCGCTGCTCTAGCGGTTCGGCCAATTCTGTGAATATAATCTTCTACATCATTGGGGACATCATAATTGATAACCAATTCAATGTCTTCAATATCAATCCCTCGAGATAATATATCAGTTGCCACTAGAATGGTTAATTTTTTCGCTTTAAATAAATTAAGTACTTCACCTCTCTCTTTTTGATCAAGGTCTGAATGTATTTCAGCTACTGAAAATTTTAATTTTTTTAGCGATTTGGTCAAATTTTTGGTATTGTCTTTCGTCGAACAAAAGACAATGACACTTAAAAAATTCCCCGCACTCAGCACATGCTCTATCATGGGAATTTTTTGGGTATCGTGCACCACAAATCCCACTTGGATAATTTTGTCGGCAGGCACGGAAACGGCAACATTAATTTCTTCAGGATTACTCAATACTTCCTTAGCAAGTGTTCTCATTTTAGGGGGCATCGTAGCAGAAAACATCAAATTTTGACGTTTTTTGGGTAGAAATGAAATGATTTTCTGAATGTCTTGATGAAATCCCATATCAAGCATACGATCGGCTTCATCAAGTACGAGAAAACGTAAACTTTCCATATTAACATAGCCCATTTTCAGATGGGCGATCAATCTTCCGGGTGTAGCTGTAATGACCGATGCACCCTCAGAAAGGGCTTTTTTCTCTTGAGCAAAGAGATCCCCATCACCACCACCGTACACTGCGATGGAGTTTACCCGTGTAAAATAGGAGAGACCTTGCATCTGCTGATCTATCTGAATAGCCAACTCCCGAGTGGGAACAACGATTAAACATTTAGTTGCCTCAGGTTCATTTTTAGTTAAAATATCATTGATAATGGGTAGTAAAAAGGCAGCGGTTTTTCCAGTGCCTGTTTGGGCAGATCCTATAAGGTCTTTGCCAGCTAAAATGACGGGAATTGCTTGCTCTTGGATGGGCGTTGCGGATTCAAAACCTATTGCATCAATGCCCTGCAATAAGTCTGGATGGAATCCTATTTCACTAAATTTCAATGCTTTCTCAAATTATATTGCCTCAATTTAGACAATATGTTTGGCATTACATCAACAGGGAACTTTCATTCTTTCAGATTCTCAAAAAATTGTTGATATTATATAGTTGTAATGTGGATAAAGTACTTGATATCTTTTCATATTGTTAATAAACATGTTGATAATTTCTTTAAAAAGAAATTTAATTAAGTTGTACAAATGTTTTTGAACAATTCTAGATCTACTAACTTTAAGCTATTAAATAAGTATACTCATGGAAGTCAAAACAGTTAAAAATTCCCAAACTACCATTACTGAATTAATGATCCCCTCTTACGCAAATTTTGGTGGAAAAATACATGGGGGTATCCTATTATCCATAATGGATAAGACGGCCTATGCTTGCGCAAGTAAGCATGCGGGTAATTATTGTGTGACGGTATCGATTGAAAATGTTGAGTTTCTTCAACCTGTTGAAGTAGGAGATTTGGTTTCGTTTTATGCTTCGGTGAATTATGTAGGTAAATCATCTTTGGTTGTGGGAATGAAGGTAGTAGCTGAAAACGTTAAGATGGGTACAGCCAGGCATACCAATTCATCTTATTTTACGATGGTGGCCAAAGGCGATGACAACAAGACTGCAATGGTACCTGAATTGGTATTGGAAGAGGAAATTGAGGTTAGAAGGTTTCTTGAGGCTTTAAAGCGCAAGGAGTTCAGCGCTGCATTCAGGGATAGAATGCAAGACGTTAAATCGGCTTTTTCAAGAAAAGATATGGATCTTTTGAGTGAGGAACGTTGTGTGGTCGGCTTTATTTAAGATTTGTGTAAGTGACCCCATTTATTAACATCTGACCATTGAAAGCCAATTAAATAAATCTTAAATTAAATAAGATCTATTTAATTTAAGATTTTAAGCCAATTGGGCTTCTATTTTTTCGCTTAATACCGACTTGGGGACTGCTCCCACTTGTTTGTCGACAATTTCTCCACCTTTGAATACAAGTAGGGTAGGAATCGATCGGATGCCAAATTTGGCAGAAACTTCAGGGTTGGCGTCAACATCTACTTTTCCAATGATAGCTTTACCTTCAAATTCATTTGCTAACTCTTCAACCAAGGGGCCAATCATTTTACATGGGCCACACCATTCTGCCCAAAAATCAACCAATACAGGTTTTTCTGAGTTGATGATCTCCTCAAAATTACTATCTGTTATTTCTACTGGCTTTGACATAAAATTTTTATTTAACTTATTGTTTATTAAATTTTTTTGAAGTTGCAAACTTAAACAATTTGTAACCTCAATTAATAATATGACTACTACTTTAACATAATTTTTTTAGTTCAGCAGTACTTTATAGCTAAGGTCAACCATTGATTCTATTTTTTTTATAATTGCATAGTTCGGGTCAATGGTTACGCTTCGACTGAGCATTTCCACATTGATCATGCGGTCTTCATATCGGTTATAAATATTTAATTTGATCATACAATTCCCAGGGAACTCCTCTCCCAATTTTTGGAGTTCATCAATGAGATTGTCATTAATATCTTGAAGGTTTACTTGAATTTCGAGTCCCTTGATGGCTTTTTCTCTAATGTCTCCTAAGTATTCCATATTGGAGATTTTAAATTCTAATTCTTCACTTTTCCATCTGTTTTGAACGGATCCACTTAAGGATAAAAACCAGCCCACTTCTAAGAAACTCTTAAACTTTAAATACGTATCTGAAAACAGGAAAAAGGTATGACTGTCACTATAATCTTCAAATGTAAATTGACCAAATGGGCTACCTTTTTTAGTCATTCTATGTTGCACTTGACTAATAATTCCTCCTATTTTGAATATATGGCCGTTAACCAATGTCAGATCTTTTAGGTCACTGATTTTTCCTTTAGTAAGGAAACGCATTTCAAATTTGTACTCGTCTAAAGGGTGCCCCGAGATGTAAAGGCCGACTAAATCTTTTTCAATATTTAGTTTTTCTATCTCTCCATATGGAGCCACTTCACCTGCTTTTGGTTTTGATAGTCCCTTATTTTCCCGGCCACCAAATAATGATCCTTGCGCACTTAAAGCCTCCTCCTGAACTTTATTGGCATAGGAAATGGCTCTTTCTATCAATGAATTCCCTTCCATATCAGGCTCCACATATTGTCTTCGGTGATAGGCGGGGAAGCAATCAAAACCACCAGCTTTTGCCAAGGCTTCAAATGATTTTTTGTTCACTGCCCGCAAATTCACCCTGACTGCGAAATCAAAGAGATCCTCATAGGGTACATCTTTTCGTTCAGCCACAATAGCTTGGACTGCCGCTTCACCGGTACCTTTAATGGCTCCGAGGCCAAATCTAATTTCACCGGCTGAATTTACTGTGAAATGCTGATCAGATTCATTGACATCAGGACCCAAAACCACGATATTTTGATTCCGGCATTCTTCCATGAAAAAAGTGACTTTATCAATATTATTTTGATTGTGAGTCAAGACGGCCGCCATATATTCAGCGGGATAATTGGCCTTAAGATACCCCGTTTGATAGGCTACCACAGAGTAGCAGGTACTATGAGATTTATTGAAAGCATAGGCAGCAAAAGCTTCCCAATCCTTCCATATTTTCTCGAGACTGGTCTGATCATGACCTTTCGCTTTGGCTTGATTTATGAACTTGGGTTTGAGTTCTTCAAGTAACTTGAATATTTTCTTGCCCATGGCTTTCCTCAAAACATCGGCTTCTCCTTTGCTAAAGCCAGCTATTTTTTGAGAGAGTAGCATGACTTGCTCTTGGTAAACAGTGATACCATAGGTCTCTGCCAGATATTCTTCCATATCTGGTAAATCATAATGGATTTTTTCTGTACCATGCTTACGACTGATGAAGTTGGGGATGTATTCCATCGGCCCGGGGCGATAGAGCGCATTCATAGCAATTAGATCTTCAAATTTATCAGGTTTCAAGGCTTGGAGATGTTTTTGCATACCAGGAGACTCGAACTGAAAGGTTCCGTTGGTTGCTCCTTTTTGATATAATTCATAGGTAGCTTTATCATCTAAAGGGATGAGATCAATGTCAATTTGAATACCACTCCTCTTGTCTATGTTTTCTACCGCTGTTTTAATGATAGAAAGCGTCCTTAATCCCAGAAAATCCATTTTCAGCATACCTGCTGATTCTACGACACTGTTATCGAATTGGGTGATGAGCAATTCAGAATCTTTTGCTCGAGCCATGGGGACATAATTGGACATGTCTTTAGGCGTGATGATCACCCCACATGCATGAATCCCCGTATTCCTCAGGGATCCTTCTAAAATCACGGCTTGATTTAATACCTGAGAGGGTAAATCACTTCCCTTCTGCATGGACTTGAGGCTAGGAACCTCTTTCAATGCTTGTATAAAATTAGTTCCGGGTCTTTCGGGAATCAATTTGGCAATTTTGTCCGTCTCTGATAGGGGTAACTCCATGACACGACCCGCATCTCTTATGGCAGATTTTGGCGCCATGGTGCCGTAAGTAATGATTTGGGCTACTTGATTGAACCCATATTTATTGACAACGTAATTGATTACTTTTTCCCTACCTTCATTGTCAAAATCAATATCAATATCGGGAAGTGAGACCCGATCAGGATTTAAAAACCGTTCGAAAAGTAAATTATAAGCAATCGGATCGACATTGGTAATACCAATACAATAAGCGACGACACTACCTGCGGCAGAACCTCGTCCAGGCCCGACAGCGACCCCCATTTCACGCGCTTTTGAGGTGAAATCTTGGACGATCAAAAAATAGCCAGGATAGCCCGTATTTTGTATGGTTTCTAACTCAAAATCAATGCGCTCTGTTAATGTATGGTCGATCTGTTCATATCTTTTTTCCGCACCTTTGTAGGTGAGGTCTCTTAAATAGGCATTTTCTCCACGCTTTCCACCGTCTGATTGATCTTGTTGATTTAAAAAAGATTCAGGAATATCAAAGTCGGGTAATAGCACCTCGCGCTCCAACTCAAAATGTTCTATTTTGGAAACCAGCGCACTAATATTTTCTATGGCCTCAGGAAGATCATCAAATAAAATTTTCATCTCTTCTTGACTCTTAAAAAAATATTGATCGTTGACCATTCCGTGTCTAAATCCACGTCCTCTACCTATGGGTGTACTTTGTTTTTCATTTTCTTTAATGCAGATCAGCACATCATGGGCCTTTGCATCTTCTTGATTCAAATAGAACAATTCATTAGCAGCGATGGTTTTGATACCATAGGATGAAGAAAATCGATTTAATATTTGATTCAGATGGTCTTCTTCAGGGATACCGTGCCGGTTCAATTCGAGATAAAAGTCATCACCAAAAGCGTCCTTCCACCACTTCAGGGCTTCTTCTGCCTGGGTCTCACCCACATTAAGTATTAAATTTGGAATCTCCCCTCTCAAACCACCACTTAGCGCGATTAATCCTTCGCTATGTTCAATAATCAGGTCTTTATCTATTCGGGGATAAAGGCCATAATTGCCTTCGATATAGGCAAGAGAGCTCAGCTTGACTAAATTTTGATAACCCTTTTTATTTTTAGCTAAGAGGACTTGTTGAAACCTTTTGTCAGGACTGTCTTTGGTGAATTTTGTCTTTTTTCGTTCTTCGGCCACATAAAACTCACATCCTATAATAGGTTTTATATCGTACTTTTTAGCCAAGCGAACAAATTTAAAAGCGCCAAATAAGTTGCTTAGATCAGTAATCGCAACTGCACTCATCTTGAGAGCAGTTGCTTTTTCAAAGATCCCATCGAGTTCGGGAGTTGCCTGAAGTACGGAGAATTGAGAATGGAGGTGAAGGTGCGTAAATTCACTTTTACTGAGCGCTTGCGTATCTTGCTTTTTAACAACGATTTCTTTTTCCTCGATGACGGAGAAATTTGCTTTTTCGAGTTCTGGAGCCTGATATTTTATATCCTCTTTTGGGATGGGTTCAAACGGTTCAAGGATTCCCCTGCGGAGACATTCAAAAAAAGATTTCGCAGTAGCATCTACATCATAGGCGGCATCATGTGCATCTCCAAAAGACGTCCCAAAAAGTTTCTCATAAAGTTCAATTAATTTAGGTGCTTTTAATCGACCTCCGATGCCTCCTCTGAGTTGCGTGAACTCTTTGGTTTGAAAACAGGTATCTATGCTCGGAAAATCGGCAAGTAAATTTTGGGAGTTACATCGAAAAAACTCAGCACCCACAATTTTATTGTCAAAGTCAATATTGTGACCCACAAGGACTTGTATGTTTTTGAGCTCTCTGGCAAACAAATCAAGTACCGATTTGAGTGAATCTCCTTCAAGAAGAGCTCTTTCAGTAGTTATCCCATGAATTTTTTGTGCATTGAAGGGAATGGTGTAGCCCTCTGGTTTGATGATTTTATTTCCTTGAGACTTTAAGTTACCAAAAGCATCATGCACTTGCCATGCAATTTGAACCAATCTAGGCCAGTTATCTACCTCTTCTATAGGCGCATTCCTACGCAGAGGAAGTCCGGTAGTTTCAGTATCAAAGATTAAATACATGGTTAGTTTTTAAAGTATAAAGTCCCGGCTTTCTATCATACAGAATGATTATTTAGTACCCTTTGAAATAGAGGCGTTAAGGTGTCTATTTTAATAGTTAAATTGATAATTTTATCTTGATTATTGACGGTTCCTAATTATTTTAAGAGTGTCACGGTTCGTGTTACTTCGTTGAAAGGGCCTTCGATCAGTACGCCATCAGCATCGATCAGTTCAAGCTTTACTGTGAGTATCCCGGGAGTTAATCCTTGGATATAGTAAGGCACCCATTCATCGATCATAAAGACGTCATCATTTATAGTGGCACGTACCTTATTTCCGTCAGGGCCAAGGGTAACATTGATGAGAAAAAAGTCAAGAAGAAGGTTATTGATATCACTTCCGTTGTAAGTCCCTTTGGGACGGCTGTAAAACATATGCTGACCTTTTTCATCAAATTTATAAGGAAATGCTTTAGAACTTTCAGCATCAAAAGTGGTAAGAATGAAGGAATTTTCATTTTTGACACTTTCATGGTAGGAGCGCGAGAGAAATGCTAGGACCACATACTGACCTTTTGACAAGTTTTTTTGCGCCATTGGATCATAATGGGCTGAATACGGTTCATTATCTAAAATAAGGTGAATGTGCTGTCCTTTTGCCGAATTTGCAATGCCCCGATCATTCGCATCTGCTGTGATTACACCCAGCTCATAATTTTTTACATCAAAATTAAAATCAACCAAATAACTCGTATCGGTTGAGGTAAGTTTTATATCTGATAAATTCAATTCCGAATCCAGATAAGCTGGAGAAGAGGGTGCTTTGATCAATTGTATCTGGGGCTTTGATACTATTTTTTCAGTCTTTTCAGACTCTTTTTTTGGTTTACAAAGGGTAACAGAGAAGATGATAAAAGTAGCAAGTAATATGTTTTTCATGAAGAATTTTGGTTTGAGGTATCTTAATAATTTTACGTAACCAAAAATACACAATTTCGGTGGTAATCGAAAAGCCTTTTGATTCTCGGTGTAGGACTAAATAGAATAGTTAAAATGAAAGCAGATCGCAATTGATTGATAAATAAGTTTAACCGTGAGCACCCTTTTTTAAACCAAATTTCATTTTATTTAAATCAGTTTTTATCCACTTATTTTAAGGTGAATTTATATTTAAAGCGTATTCAAAAATTGCATCACATCCATACCATCTGCATAGTCTGAAATTTCAGGGACTTGGGTTTGTCCAAAAGGAATGAAATTCTTTGAAGACTGACTCGATACAGTACATTGAATTTTGTCCTGATTTTGAGTGAGATATTGGTCAACCTCAGTTAGATTTTGATATTGTTGGTAGTTTAACACAGAAATCGGTGAGGTGAGGGCTTCGGATTCAGTGAGCAGCAAAAAACCCGTATCCAAATGAGTGACCCCATTGACTAGATAGATGGATTTATTATATTCATAATTATTATGATATTTAAAGTTGTCAGCAACTTTTTTAAAGGATGCCCATAAATCTAGAAGATTTAAAAAAAGATAATCTTGAGGAACCCATATTTTGGAGACATTTCGGCAACCTAACCCAAAATAAGTAAAGACGTCTTTGCCTAGTTTCATGAGTTCAGCATCTGTTTCTTTACCATTTAGAATAGCTATAGAGGTTCGGTTTTTTCTGATAATATGTGGGTATTTTCCGAAATAATAATCAAAATACCTGGCGGTGTTATTGCTACCCGTTGCAATCACAGCATCCATAACTTTGAGCTGCTCACAAACATCGATCTGGTCAATGAAGGCAGGTTCAATTTCACAGAGTTTACGGATGATCCATTGCATCAAAAATAAATCTTGACTGCTCAACTTTATCGCTGCTTTATGACCCGACAAGAGCACGCATATCAAGTCATGAAATCCCACCAAAGGTATGTTTCCAGCCATAATCAAGCCAATGATTTTTTGTTTTGATGGCTTAAGATCATAACCATTCAGCCAAGTTTTCATTTTGACGGGATCAGTTAAATGAATGAGTCCCGATAGGGCTTGTTCAATGTTGGATGTATCAAACCAACGATTGTTATTTGTGGCTTGCGTTATAATTTCAGCGCGTTCGGAGGCCAATAGTTCACTTAGAACTTGATTTAATTTGATAAAAGCATTAAGACGTTCTTCCAATTTCATAGATCCATGGCATTTTCATGACAAAGGTAGGAATTGAATAGCTGATCAGACCTAATTAAATTTTTTTAACTAATCTTATCTGTTACAAAAATGGGTTTTCAACAGAGATTTTAAATATCAGCGGATCTCCGGTGATAAGTTTTTTGGTCCCATCATTTTATGATTGGGAGACTTTATTAAATTATTTTTTGAATATCTTTAAATAAATTAATTTTCCTCAATCTAAGGAGGGATTTAAAATCAGCCTATGAAATTGTTCAAATATCTAATAGCAGCTCTGTTTCTCATCCATCAGTGCGATATCCAAGGATCACCATCAATGGCCGTAACGCCTTCAGGGCAGGATCTAACCATGGAATGGCTTCATTGGAAGGGAAATCCCGAGAAGGCAAAAATCGTATTAATTTCTGGAGATGAAGAATATAGATCTGAAGAGACCTTAGTTCAACTGGCCAAAATTTTAAATGTCAATCATGGATTTAATTGTACGGTTTTATTTGCCCAAAATCCCAATTATCCAGGCATTGTAAATCCGAATTATCAAAATAATATCCCAGGTTTAGTGGCATTGACTGATGCAGATTTAATGATTATTCTTACACGTTTTAGAGCCTTGCCTGATGTACAAATGCGCTATATCGATGATTATTTAAAAAGTGGAAAGCCTGTTTTAGGCATGCGCACGGCGACGCATGCCTTTAAATTTGATATGGGTCCTATCAAGAGTAGCTATGCGCATTATGGTAATTATTATAAAGAGAATAATGTCTGGCAGGGAGGCTTTGGAAAATTGATTTTAGGTGAAAAATGGATTGCTCACCATGGCGCTCATGGTCAGCAAAGTACCCTGGGTGTCGTTCCGAAGACATCTCGGGATCATCCTGTTTTTAAGGGGATACTGCCCGGTTCGATTTGGGGGGCAACCGATGTTTATGCTATTAGATTGCCGATGGTTAACGATGCACTTCCGTTATTACTTGGACAAGTTACTGAGCGAAATGGCCCCTATGATAAGTTAGATCCGTTTTTTGGAATGAGGCCTAGCGATAGCAAACTAGGGGCCATTGTGAAAAGAAAAAATGAGCGAGGGGATACCGTATCCATTGATCTCAATGGACCGATGATGCCCATAGCATGGATCAAAAACTATCAAATCCCGAAGGGTAAACAGGGAAGGGTCTTTGCCACAACGATGGGGGCCTCAACAGATTTGGTCGCTGAGGGTACGCGAAGAATGTTGATTAATGCAGCTTACTGGTGTTTGGGCCTGAAGGTTCCAGAAAAATCTAAGGTTGATTTGATAGGTAATTACCAACCTTCTCAATATGGATTTTTTGATGATGCTTATTGGAAGGATCGTGCTTTAAAAATTTCAGAACTTTATAAGCTGATGGATTGACGGGCTAACCTGCCGCTCAGTTCTAATTTGATTACGATTATTCAAAACACTTTCTAGATCATAAATATTTTTTATTCTATTGAAACAACTTCGCTAATTACTTTGTTACTAGTTTTGTTCAAAAATTAATCATTTATATATAATGGCAATTATAATAACCGACGAATGTATCAATTGTGGCGCTTGCGAACCAGAATGTCCCAATACGGCGATCTACGAAGGGGGTGAGCAATGGAAATGGTCCGACGGCACAGGATTAAAGGAAGTTGAGTTAGAGGGAGGCATCACTTTAGATGCGCAGACCGATCAGGAGCCGGTATCTGAAGAGTTTTATTATATTGTTCCAGGTAAGTGTACTGAATGTACAGGATTTCATGAAGAGCCACAATGTGCGGCGGTATGTCCGGTGGATTGTTGTGTCGATGATCCTGATTATGTTGAGACGAAAGATGAATTGATGACCAAAAAAGAATGGTTGCATCTTGATTAAATTCTTGAATCACAGACTAGCTCATTTTTCTTCTTTTAACGAGATAGGCCCCTAATATTTTATCAAAAGTTTCTTTTGTATCTACCTCGACAAAGTCGATTTTAAGTTGACCACACATTTGTTGAATATCATGATAAAATTTTTCCGTTTTTATTTGGTATTGCTCTTTGAGTAGGGAAGGAGTGATTTTTATTTTTCGTCCATTTTCTGAATCTATGAAAAGATAGGGCCGATCTTCGAAATTAAAGGCTTTCTCCGTATTTTGATCCGAAACATGAAAAATTAAAACTTCATGATTTTTATGTTTAAGATGTTGAAGAGACTCATAAAGATCGGTAGATGATGAGGAATTTTGAAACATATCTGTAAAAAGGATCACTAATGACCGGCGACTGATTTTGTCCGCAACGGCATGAATACTTTCAGCGATTTGAGAGGAGGACGATTGGGTGCTTTCTGTCTCCATCCAATGATTCAATTGTAGGAGCAATTGATGGAGATGTGATTTACTAGATTTCTGTGCAGTCGTTAATTTTACGCCGTTTGAGAAGCCTATTAAGCCTACGGCATCTCGTTGAGAAATCATTAAGTGAGAAAGGGCTGCAGCGCAATAGATACTAAACCTTATTTTATCATATTTTGGTTTAGGATAGTACATGCTTTGAGAAATATCCATTAAGATCGTGCACCGAAGGTTGGTTTCTTCTTCATATTGCTTAACGAAAAGTTGATCCGTTTTGGCAAAGACTTTCCAATCTATGTTTTTTGTACTTTCACCAAAATTATAATGCTTATGTTCAGCAAATTCAACAGAAAAGCCATGATAAGGGGATCGGTGCAAACCTGTGATGAATCCTTCAACCAATTCTTTGGCAAGCAACTCTAAATTGTCAAATTTTTTAATCGATGATAAATCTAAACCCATAGCAATATTTTTTTGCTAAAACATTAATTTAGGGGCTATATTAAGTCAGTTCGAGCAATACTGCATTAAATTTGTATAAAATGTTCAATTTTTTGCATAAACTTGCTAAGCAATTTGAATAGCAATCCAAAATAGTATAGCCGTGGATGATAACAATGATAATAGGAGGGAAGAAATTTATTCAGAGAAAGTGCAGGCTGGAAAAAGAACTTACTTTTTTGATGTCAAAGCAACAAGATCTAATGATTATTATCTCACCATAACGGAGAGTAAACGCCGATTTAAGGATGACGAATTTGTCTATGAAAAGCATAAGCTATTTTTATATAAAGAGGATTTCCATAAGTTCGTAAATGCGCTCAACAGTACGGTTGATCACATCAAAGAAGAGTTGATGCCTGAAGTTGATTTTGATGAAATAGAGCGGGAAGACGAAAACCGTCAGGAGCGTCAATAATACCTTCAGTAAATGATATTTTTTAATTTAAGTACGAGATGAGTACTCCTGAGAGCTCAATGATCGGTGGATGCTCCTTGATTCGTTGAAATAAGGGACCCTGAATTAAAAAAGCTTAACAAATATTTAGTTTCAAAATCAAGGATAAAAAAATGGGATTACAATGTGGAATTGTAGGATTGCCTAATGTGGGTAAGTCTACTTTGTTTAATGCCTTATCCAATGCGAAAGCGGAGGCGGCTAATTTCCCTTTTTGCACCATTGAGCCTAATGTAGGAGTGATCACAGTCCCTGATGAAAGATTGAAAATTCTGAATGAGCTGGTTCATCCTGAGAAAGTGATCCCAACGGCCATGGAATTTGTGGACATTGCAGGACTTGTCAAAGGGGCAAGCAAAGGAGAGGGATTGGGCAATCAATTTTTGGCTAATATACGTGAGGTAGATGCCATCATTCATGTGGTGCGTTGCTTTGACAATGACAACATTATACATGTAGAAGGAGTGGTCAATCCCATTTCGGATAAAGAGGTTATCGATACAGAACTACAACTAAAGGATTTAGATTCCGTCGAGAAAAGATGTGCCAGAGTCGAAAAATTGGCTAAGTCAGGAGATCAAATGGCGCGTAAGGAATACGATATTTTGAATACATTCAAAATCCATTTGGAATCGGGACAAAATGTGAGATCACTGGAGAGAGATGATGAGGCCATGACCTTCATAAATTCTCTTAATTTGCTTACCGATAAGCCGGTTATTTATGTAGCTAATGTGGAAGAGGAGCACGTGATCCATGGTAATGATTGGAGCAAGCAATTGGTAGAATTTGTAGACAAGGAAAATGCTGAGGTGATATTGGTTTGTGCTTCCCTCGAGGCGCAAATAGCTGAATTTGAAGAAGAAGAGGATAAAAATTTATTTCTTGAAGAATATGGGTTAACTGAATCTGGATTGAATCGATTAATTAAAACCTCTTATCGTATTTTAAGACTCATCACTTATTTTACAGCGGGTGATCAAGAGGTACGTGCTTGGACGATTCAAGAGGGCTGGAAAGCCCCTCAAGCGGCAGGGGTCATACATACCGATTTTGAAAAGGGTTTTATCAAAGCCGAGGTGATTAAATTGACGGATTACGAACGGTATCAAACCGAACAAGGATGTAAGGAGGCGGGAAAGTTGGCCATTGAAGGAAAAGAATATATTGTGAAGGACGGTGATATCATGCACTTTCGATTCAATGTATAGGTTAGGAGGTAACTCCAGATCACAACATTCAATGATCAAAGCAAGTGCTTCTTTTAATTTAAAGCTTTTTATAGCCTACTAGTCTGTCATTAATAGATCCCGGAGCTCGGTGATAGACGAGTATTTCATACTTATTACGATGTTCGCCATGATTGCCATCTATCCAATAAAAAGGATACTGTTCGCTTGATACATAATAGTTATAATTATAAAATCCTTGCTTTACTCGAATTCTACCTGTGTAAGCTTGCATATTTTCATCATAGGTCATCTTATTTTGTAAGCTCAACTGCCAATTATTAAAACCTCCATGAATGAAAATATCGCCATTAATTTGGGGGATATCCATTCTAAAATGCACCCAAACATATTCTGAATTGAAATTTTGGGTATTGGGATCCAAAGTTTGGGTGTAGTAGGCACCGTTTAAATCTGTATTTAATGTTTGACTAAAGGCCAAACCTTTTTTTGGTGATTCTGGTTCTAAAATTAACTCGATACCCCGGCTGGTGGGTTGAAGCGCCATTACATTTTGACCCCGATAGCTTATGTATCGGGCATCAAAAAACCTAAAATTATTTAAGCCTGGAAAGAGCATCTCATCATTGAAGTAGTTGAAAATTAAAGTTTTTTCATTGGGGATTAGTTGTGTAGGGAGCAAAGGCATGAGGGCATGCTTCCAATCTCTGTTTTGAATTAAAACCACTTTAAAATCATCTTGTGAATTTGAGGTTTCAAGAGCACCATAGTTGATTTTTAAGTTTATTTTTTGATGCGTTCGACTATTTTTAGGTTGTTTAGGAGTGGAAATATTTGCGTCTATATAGGTTAAATTTTCATAAACGATAAACTTTCTTGTAAATAACGGAATAGCTGATTGATCATCTTGATAAATACAGATGATATAATTGCCAGATATTTTTAATTTAGGAATAACCGTTTTGTAGGTCACATATGCTGAAAAATTACTCTGAGAAAACTCATAATCAGCAATCGTAAATTCATTGTACTCGCTTAGAAATTCCAAATCATTCAATTTTGAAGGAATCCAGTTCCAATCACAATGAAAAATCTTCATTTTGAGGTATTGGTAATCTGGATTGAGGAGGTCAAAAATGAGCTCATAGGTTTGTCCTTGAGCGAGGGGTACTGCATTTAATTGAGCTGCATTCAAAGCCTCAAGGGGGGCAATGCTTACAGTACCTACTTGGCTGGTATATTCTTTATCTGTATATTGTACTTCAAATGCATCCAAACTCGAAGATGAGCTTACGAATGTGCATTTAGATTGAACAAAAAAGATCAGTAAAAAGCAGAAGCGGAGTCTTTTCATGAGATTTTTTTATCAACAAGTTTACAACGAATTTTCAATAAAAGTTGTCTTTAACCTAACAGGATGTTTGATTCCGATAAATTTTTAATTAAAGGGTGTAAGAAAAGTAAACCAAAGGCTCAAGAAGCTCTTTATGCTAAATATTCGAAAGCCATGTACGCGGTTGCATTACGTTATGTAAAGGGAATTCAAGAGGCCGAAGACATTTTACAAGAGTCTTTTATTAAAGTTTTTGAAAATATAGAAAAATTTAGAGGAGATTCCTCCTTACCCTATTGGATTAAGCGGATCGTGGTAAATACTGCTTTAAATCATCAGAGAAGCAAGCTTTTTTTATATCCAATGGTAGATATAGTCAATTTAGATGATCGTGTAGTAAATGAAGATGTCTTCTCCGAATTTAGTCACCAAGAATTAATTAAGATGATTATGTCGCTGCCCGATGGATGCCGAATAATATTTAATATGTACGCCATAGAGGGGTACAAACATCACGAGATTGCAGCGAAGTTAAAAATCAGTGAGGGAACATCAAAATCTCAATACTCGAGGGCCAAGAAGCTATTGATCAAAATGTTGGAGTCAAAAGGTCATGTCAAATATGGATAGCCACAGTAGGGATCGAGAACCATTTGCAAACCACTGGCGAAAAGCCATGGAAGAGGTGGAAATAGCTCCTTCTGACAGCGTGTGGAGCTTGATCGCTAAAAGTTTGGATGTATTGAAGTACAGGCATCGTGCCCAAACCTACGGTTTGGTGGCAGCTATTGCTGTTTTAATAACGATCAGTGTTTCCATTCAATCACAATGGTTAGGCACTGACCCTTACTCAGGAAATTTTTATTTGAGCCAAAATGGAGATCAAAATCTATCAAACGATACTTCATTGCTAATAGGACCTCGAACGGCTTCAGGTAGGCTTTATTTTTTAGATTTAAAAGAAGTATATTCAAATTCAGAGCATCCCAAATTGGTGAAAAAGAGTTCTTCACTGGCAATGAATAAGAAAATATTAAGTCTTGATAAGAAAGAATATCAGTTATTGGATAATAATTCGATTGATAAAAAAACCATAACTCCCATTCTTGCTTCTTATCCTCTGCTTTTTCTCAAGAAAAATTTAATAATAGAAAAGGACCATTTATGGGCGGGAATTAATGTTGGTGGATCTTCATTTAACCCCAATTATGAAATGATAAATGCAGGAGATATGCTCTCGGCAGGAGGGTTAAACCAAGGATTTTTGAGGGATCAAGAGGGTAAGGTGACCTCATTGAATGAAAATATGTTAGTGGGAATTAATAGGAAAATAGAAGTCAATCTAGGTATGACTATCAAAGATCGGTTTGTTCTTGAGGGAGGGCTTCAATATGTCCAAACAGAATTAGTTCAACAATCTAATTTTATGGTTGAAACTATTTCTTATCCCACATCAATGCCCGCTCAGAATCCATCTGTAGTTGCAGAAAACACAAACAAGGGAGTTCAAAAGGCGCAAGAAATAGCATACACAAATACAGAGACGGAATTGAAGAACAGGATAGATTTTGCCTCTGTGCCTTTGCGGGCAGGTTTTATATTTTTAGATCAACGCTTGTCACTCCGTCTGAACGCTGGTTTGGTGACCAATTTTTACCTAGGAAACATTCATCGATCCTTGGATGATCCAACACCCCTTGCTGAATTTACAACCAGTGATAATGCTTTATATAGAAACATCTCGTTTTCAGGACAGACAGGGATGAGTTTAGGTTACCGACTTCTTCAAAATGTCGATGTTACATTTGAGCCTAACTACACACAATCATTCCAATCTATCACCAGAAGCTATATGGGTTTTTCATCCATTCCTAATGGCTTTGGGGTAATGGCGGGCGTGAGATACAACTTTAACTAATACTCTCAAAAACTTATTTTCTTTGGTAGCCATCTTTTTATTTTAGAAAGATCCTCAACAAATAAATGCCCTTTGGGAGCTTAAAATAGGCTTTTTTTGTGCTTTCTTAAAACAGCGTACCAAAAGTGTACCATTTTTAAGTTTTTCAAAGCAATACAAGGTTTACCTTGTCTTAACTAGCCTTTGCCACCTCCGCAATGATAGATAGATTTTCGTTATCATAAAAAACCTCCTCATGTTTTTTCATCGATGTAGATTCCTGTTTCTTCGTTGCAGCATACCTAGATTGTTTCTGAGATGAAATCCAATCCTTGATATCACTAGAGAAAACAAAAAGATAGTCGTAGTCAAAACCTCTTTTTATGGAGGATACACTAGGTCTATCTTTCGGTTCTGATACCTTCTTTTTACGGCACTCTATGGAGCAAAATTGCTTGGCTCCATTGATCACTTCAAAAGTATTATGACAAGATTCCTGGGCGCACTTTTTTATCTTGATTACCTTGTTGTGGAGCTTCCAACATTGCCTGGAACAAAACATAATTCTTTTGTGCTCTTTTATCTTGTTTTCACACTTTAAATACTTGCATTTCTTCATCCTTTTTTCTCGTGGTTTTGGTTGTTATGTAATTGGTTAAAATGTTCATCAAAAGGTCTTTCATTTTAAGTCCCTTTTGATCGGCTAGGATCTTGAGTTCTTTGTGAACCAATAGATCCATGCCTATGGTCTTTTCATCAAATCTCCGCTTCATCGTTTCCGCTTATTAAGGTGATTTTTACGTTATGCCATTTCCCCAGCTTTCGATCGTTCTCAACTAGGAAATCGATATAGTTCTTGTAGCGTGGATTCATTACATCCTGGATCTGCCAAACACCATCCATTTCTCCAGCTCCCTCCACTCGGATGCATTCACCGAACCCCCAACCCTTTTTAAGTAGGTCAGGAGATACAGCTACCCATCTATGCGATTCAGGGCATAGCCCATTTATGATGGCACCACTAGCGGTTACCAGTGGGCTATCATCAGTCTGTTCTGGTAACGCATTATACAATGTCGCTACCACGATTGTTATCAATAATGATTTCATAGTTCTACTAT